>ERZ791624.508-NODE-508-length-26557-cov-1.852917_pt1 | contig 26557 bp, 38 predicted proteins | sample MGYA00510058_ERZ791624 | MGnify/ENA primary metagenome ERZ791624 (study PRJEB30046, sample SAMN00715158) | human gut metagenome | study: EMG produced TPA metagenomics assembly of the A metagenome-wide association study of gut microbiota in type 2...
GACCATAATAATGTTCGGTATCAACCGCCTCTTCACCCTGTTGATAAGGAACAGAAAGCCCACCGCCCGCAGAAATAGCCTGTAAACCTGACCGAATTCGATGACCTGACGCACCATAGCACCACACACCTGTTCCAGATGGGCATAATCAACGCCAGAACCAATGTGCATGTGAATGCCGACCAGCTGCAGATGATGACGTTGTATCACGTCCAGTGCGGCGGGCAGATCGGTGTACCAGATACCGTGCTTGCTGTTTTCGCCACCGGTATTGGTTTTTTGGCTATGTCCGTGACCAAACCCCGGATTAACGCGCAGCCATACCCGATGCCCTGGCGAAACCTGGCCCAGTTGGTCGAGCATATCAACAGAACCCGCATTCACCGGAATTTGCAATTCACTGACGCGTTCAAGCGTCGCCTGATCGATAACATCTGCCGTAAAAACAATATCATCGGGGTGCGTTTGCGGATTGTAACCCGCCGCCAACGCACGCTCTATTTCGCCTAACGAGACGGAATCCACTTTCACGCCCTGCTCACGCATTAAGCGCAAAATATGAATATTGGAACAGGCTTTCTTGCAAAGCGCACCACATCAAACTGTTTCAGCGCTGCAATCTGCCGACGAATAATTTGCGCATCGTAGACCCACACCGGGCAGCCAAATTCAGCGGGCAAACGCAGCAGATTTTCGGCGGTGAGATCGGTATCGGTGCTGAACAGTGAATGTGGCATAACAAACTCCAGATAAGTGCTTTTTTATGATTACGCCACATCATAAAAAGAATAAAAAATATCGATTTATGTCGAGTCTATGCAAAAATGATATGGATTACCGGATTGCGAGAGAGCGCTAATGGCCGCCGTTAACTTACGTCATATTGAAATTTTTCATGCGGTAATGACCGCCGGAAGCCTGACTGAGGCGGCACACCTGCTACACACCTCACAGCCAACCGTCAGCCGCGAACTTGCGCGCTTTGAGAAGGTGATCGGGCTGAAATTGTTTGAGCGCGTACGTGGGCGATTACATCCTACCGTGCAAGGACTGCGTCTGTTTGAAGAAGTGCAACGATCCTGGTACGGACTGGATCGCATTGTCAGCGCCGCAGAAAGTCTGCGCGAGTTTCGCCAGGGAGAACTGTCTATTGCCTGCCTGCCGGTCTTTTCGCAATCTTTTTTACCGCAGCTCCTGCAACCCTTTCTGGCACGTTATCCCGATGTCAGCTTAAATATCGTGCCCCAGGAATCACCGCTACTTGAAGAGTGGCTCTCGGCCCAGCGTCATGATTTAGGACTCACTGAAACGCTCCATACGCCTGCGGGAACAGAACGTACCGAATTACTCTCTTTAGATGAAGTGTGTGTGTTACCTCCGGGTCATCCGCTGGCGGTAAAAAAGGTATTAACGCCGGATGATTTTCAGGGTGAGAACTACATCAGCCTTTCCCGTACTGACAGCTATCGCCAGTTGCTGGATCAGCTATTTACTGAACATCAGGTTAAACGACGCATGATCGTAGAAACCCACAGCGCCGCGTCAGTCTGCGCAATGGTACGGGCGGGGGTAGGTATTTCGGTGGTTAACCCGCTCACCGCACTAGATTATGCGGCAAGCGGTTTAGTGGTGCGGCGGTTCAGTATTGCGGTTCCGTTCACCGTCAGCCTGCACCGCCCGTCATCAGCGCTGGTTCAGGCGTTTAGTGGGCATTTACAAGCGGGGTTACCGAAACTGGTCACTTCTCTTGACGCTATTTTGTCGTCAGCTACGACAGCATAAAAGCGACAGCATCCTCGGCATGGATCGCCGCGGTATCAAACACAGGCAAAACACTGCGCTCTTCTGGCACCAGTAAACCAATTTCTGTGCAGCCAAAAATGACGCCCTGTGCGCCCTGTTCTGCAAGGCGAGCAATCACTTGCGCATAATAAGCGCGTGACGCTTCGGTAAATTCCCCAGACACAGTTCTTCAAAAATAATCTGATTAATTTTCGCCCGTTCATCCGCTTCAGGAATAAGACAATTGATGGAAAATTGTTCCGTCAGCCGCCCGCGATAAAAACCTGTTCCATGGTGTAACGCGTACCCAGCAGCGCCACACGAGTCATTCCGGCCCCGGTAATTGCACGTCCGGTGGCATCCGCAATGTGTAAGAAAGGCAGAGTGCAACGTGACTCAATGGCATCCGCCACTTTATGCATCGTATTGGTACATAACACAATACCTTCTGCGCCCGCCCGCTGTAAGCCAAGCGCCGCCTCAGCCAGAATGTCCCCGGTTTATCCCATTCCCCGCGACGCTGGCACTCTTCTATTTCTGAAAATCGACGCTATGTAGCAGCACTTGCGCAGGTGAAGCCCACCAAGCCGCTGTTTAATGCCTTCATTTATCAAACGATAGTAAGGAATGGTGGATTCCCAGCTCATTCCTCCCAGCAAACCAATTGTTTTCATTCCTCTCTCCTGATGTGTGTTACCGCAACAAGGCTGAATAAGGAACGAGACAAACGCCTCAACGGCCAAGTGCCCAATCTCTATTAAGGAAAAAGGGGCCGGATGTACAGCACATCCGGCCCGTGAAATCAGACGCCGATATTTCTCAACTTCTCGCCTGCCATCAGTTTGCGTTCGATATGTTCCAGCGTGACATTTTTGGTTTCCGGAATGAGCCAGAAAGTAATGCCCACAAACGCAATGTTCAGCGCAGTGTAGAGCCAGAACGTACCGGCAGCGCCAATGCTATCAAGCAGTGTCAGGAAGGTCGCGCCGATAATCATATTCGACACCCAGTTCGTGGTGGTCGAACAGGTAATACCGAAATCGCGGCATTTCAGCGGCTGAATTTCAGAGCACAGGATCCACACCACTGGCGCGGCGCTCATCGCATAACCGGCAATACACATCATCGTCATGCCAACAGAGAGCCAGGACAAGCCACTGGAAGCCGTACCGTTATCAAACTGCATCAGGCAATAGCCCAGCACCAGAGTGCCTAACGCCATCACGCTGAAACCAATTTTCAGAGCCGGTTTACGCCCTGCTTTATCTACCGTAAACACCGCAATAAAGGTGGCGAACATAAAGGTCAGCCCTACGACCAGAGTCGCAATCATCTGTTGTTCTGTGGTCGTAAAGCCCGCCATTTTGAAGATACGCGGCGCGTAGTACATGATGATGTTCATACCGGTAAACTGCTGCATCGCCTGCAACAACATACCGAGAAACACAGCACGACGGACGTTACGGTTGATCTTAAACAGTGCCCAACCGCCCTGTTTTAACTTCAGGCTTTCACGAATTTCGTTGAGTTCTTCTCGCGCTTTTTCCGACGTATCGCGCAGCATACGCAATACTTCTTCCGCCTCAATATGACGCCCCTTTTCCGCCAGCCAGCGCGGGCTATTTGGCAGGAAGACTACCAGAATAATCAGCAGAACTGCTGGTAAAGCAAGAACCCCCAACATTGCGCGCCAGTTACCGCTATAACTGAACGCTGTATCGGATAAAAACGCCAGCACGATGCCGAGTGTGACCATCAACTGGTACATACTGATCATCTTACCGCGAACGTTTTCACTTGCCATTTCAGAAAGATACAGAGGAGCGGTGTAAGACGCGATCCCGACAGCAATGCCCAGCACCACACGAGCGGCGATTAACATCTCTACGCTGGTCGCAAAAGCGGACCCTATAGAACCGAGTACAAACAGGATGGCCCCCGCCATCAGGCTGTATTTACGCCCCAGGCGGAACGACAGCCAACCATTAAACAGCGCACCAATTGCTGCACCGAGCATCATGCTACTAACCACCCATTCCTGCAAACGACTGGTCAGCACAAAGTGATCGGTAATGAACGGCAACGCTCCGGCGATTACGCCGATATCAAGACCAAATAACAATCCTGCGACCGCAGCAGCTACCGAAACAAACATATTCATACGCCGCGTATCCCGCAAAGAACGTGGCGTTAAAGCAGATTCCGTATTGATAGTAACCATTTTTTCCTGCCAGCAGAGAGTAAGACATAGTGAAAAAATACGTGAACAACTCACGCAGGTGTCAGGTCGGAAACAGCATAAATATGGATTAAATTGCTGCGACATGTCGTTATGTGATGGATATTCCAATTTTCAAATTAAGTTGAATTATTGAGATTATTATTAACCACCTAATTTTACAGCAGATAAAATTCATAAAGTTCATTAATTGATAATTAATATGGATTATTTCATAACCATGATATGGATTATGATGATCTACAGGTATAAAAAACCCTGCCATGCGGCAGGGTCATAAAAGTAAGAAGAATGAATTAACGCGCCAGCCAACCGCCATCCACGGCAATGGTATAACCATTCACATAATCTGAAGCGCTGGAGGCAAGGAACACTATCGGCCCCATCAGGTCACTCGGCAGTCCCCAACGACCAGCTGGAATGCGGTCGAGAATTTCCGCGCTACGTTGTTCATCTGCCCGTAGTTGTTGAGTATTGTTGGTCGCCATGTAACCCGGGGCTATCGCATTAACATTAATGTTGTGTTTAGCCCATTCGTTCGCCATCAATCGCGTCACACCCATCACGCCGCTTTTTGATGCGGTATAAGAAGGCACACGGATCCCGCCCTGGAAGGAGAGCATTGACGCGATATTGATAATCTTGCCGCCATTGCCTTGCGCGATAAAGTGTTTCGCCGCTGCCTGAGACATGAAGAATACGCTCTTGATATTCAGGTTCATGACATGTCCCAGTCCTTTTCGCTGAACTCGAGAGCATCTTCGCGGCGAATCAATCCGGCGTTATTCACCAGGATATCAATATGACCAAACTCCGCTACCGCGCGATCCAGCAGTGCTGGAATACCATCAATCTTTCGCAGATCGGCGGTCAGGCTTAAAAAACGACGCCCCAGCGCTGTGACCTGCTCGATGGTTTCAGTCGGTTCAACGATGTTAATGCCAACAATGTCACAGCCCGCTTGCGCCAGCCCCAACGCCATCCCCTGACCCAGTCCAGTATCACAACCAGTGACGACCGCAACTTTACCTTCGAGAGAAAATGCACTTAAAATCATAACAATACCTTATTCGTTTATGCCCACAACTAGCGCAAATCTTTAACGGCCACATGGTCCATATCATCAAAGACCTGGTTTTCACCGACCATGCCCCAGATAAAGCTATAAGCTTTGTTTCCGACACCGGAATGGATCGACCAGCTCGGGGAGATCACCGCCTGCTCGTTATGCATCACAATATGACGCGTTTCTTGCGGCTGCCCCATCATGTGGAAAACGCAGGCGTCATCATCCATATTGAAATAGAAATAAACTTCCATCCGGCGCTCGTGGGTGTGACACGGCATGGTGTTCCACAAGTTACCCGGAGCCAGCTCCGTCAGCCCCATACTCAATTGGCAGGTTTCCAGTACATCCGGGACAAAATATTTGTTAATCGTGCGACGGTTACTGGTGAGGTTATCGCCTAACGTGACTGGAGATACTTCGTCCGGTGTGACTTTTTTGGTGGGATACGTCGTATGCGCGGGTGCGCAATTGTAATAAAACTTCGCCGGAGTGCCGGTATCAATACTGGCAAAGACAACTTCTTTTGCACCTTTACCAACATACAGGGCGTCGCGGTGACCGATTTCATAGCATTGGCCATCGACAGTAATCGTACCGGCACCGCCAATATTGATAACACCTAACTCGCGACGTTCAAGGAAATAGCTTACGCCGAGTTGTTTACCAACTTCCCCGCCAACGGAAACCGTTTTAGTTATCGGCATAATGCCGCCAACAATAATTCGGTCAATGTGGCTGTAAACCATGGTGTACTCATCGGCGACAAATACCTTTTCAACCAAAAATTCATTGCGCAGCCCTTGGGTATCCAGCGTTTTTGCGTGCGCACTGTGGATGCTCTGTCTTACGTCCACATCAACCTCCGATAATCAGTGAAGCGTGAAAATAGAAAACGATAGTGAAACACTGTTTCGTTTTCTCTATAAAGGGATGATATGCCCATGGGCTAGGGTTTTCAATTAAAAATAAAACAATGTTTCATTTTTAAGTTAAGGATTAAAAAAAGTGCAGTGTCGATCACGAATATGTCATGAGAATGGAAAAATGAGGGAGCCCAGAAAATGTATGTCGACTTGCCAGCCATCATTATTCAACAGATTAATGACGGCAGATATTTATCGGTAAGGAGGAAATGCAGAGCTATTCGTCACGTTCAATGGTCAATGCCACGCCCTGGCCCCCGCCGATACAAAGCGTTGCCAGTCCTTTGCGGGCATTACGTTTCACCATTTCATGAACCAGAGAAACCAGGATTCGGCAACCGGAAGCGCCTATCGGGTGACCGAGTGCGATCGCGCCACCATTGACATTGACCCGACGCTCATCCCACTCAAGCATCTTGCCAACCGAAAGCGCCTGTGCAGCAAACGCTTCATTAGCCTCGATAAGATCGACTTCAGCCAACTGCCAGCCTACACGCTCCAGGCAACGGCGGGTCGCATACACCGGCGCAATTCCCATCAATACCGGATCTACACCAACGCTGGCAAATGCGCGAATGCGGGCCAGCACGGGTAAATTCAACGCTCGTGCTTGGCTTCGCTCATCATCATTACCGCAGCTGCGCCATCGTTTATGGATGATGCATTACCCGCTGTCACAGAACCGAGACTATCAAATGAAGGATTTAAACGGGCTAAGCCTTCTGCGCTGGCGTCAGTGCGTGGCTGTTCATCGGTATCAACAACCAACGTCTGCCCGTTACTTTGGGTCATTACCGGGACGATCTCATCTTTAAATCGTCCGGCGTCAATCGCCGCTCGCGCTTTTTGTTGCGAGCTAAGTGCGTAAGCATCCTGCAATGACGGCTGATGCCATATTCGCGAGCCAGATTTTCGGCGGTGACACCAATATGATAATCATTGAAGGCATCCCACAACCCATCATGCACAAGACTGTCAACCAACTGGCTATTGCCAAGCTGTGCACCGGTGCGGCTATCAGTCAGAACATGTGGTGCGCGGCTCATGTTTTCCTGGCCACCGGCGATGACAATATCAGCCTCGCCACACTGTATCGCCTGAGTAGCCAGATGCAGTGCTTTAAGCCCGGAACCGCAAACGTCATTAATAGTGATTGCAGAAACGCTATTAGGCAGACCACCTTTAATAGCCGATTGCCTTGCCGGATTCTGCCCTGCCCCTGCAGTCAACACCTGACCAAGAATTACTTCATCCACCGCATATGCAGGAACGCCGGTACGTTCTATTAACGCTTTCACGACCAGACTACCAAGTTCCACGGCGGAATGACCCGCTAACGCACCACGAAAGCAGCCGATAGGTGTCCGTAACGCCCCGACAATCACAACGTCTTTCATCACAACCTCGCACCAATTAACAGTGCAATAGTAAATGATTGTTAATTACAGTTATCTTAATTGTTTAAAAAAAGTGATTTTTATCACAAAGGAAATATGCCTGAGCAGCAGTCAGAGACATAACTGGCACGTAAGGTTTGCAACCACTAACCCACCAATAGAGGGGTAGATAGGGCGTTAATCTCCCATACTTAACCTGGTTTATGGTAAATTGCCCTCCATTTTGTTTAATTTGTAGATGATACGTTCAGATAATGTCTAATATTTGGTCTAAAGAAGAAACTCTGTGGAGTTTCGCGCTCTACGGCACAGCCGTTGGTGCAGGCACGCTCTTCCTTCCTATTCAGTTAGGTTCGGCAGGGGCTGTGGTCCTGTTTATTACTGCTCTGGTCGCCTGGCCTTTAACATATTGGCCACATAAAGCCTTGTGCCAGTTCATCCTCTCATCAAAAACATCAGCAGGTGAAGGGATAACGGGCGCGGTAACACACTACTATGGCAAGAAGATTGGTAATCTGATTACCACGCTGTACTTCATCGCCTTTTTTGTCGTCGTGTTGATATATGCAGTGGCAATTACCAACTCACTTACGGAACAGCTGGCAAAGCATATGGTTATTGATCTTCGCATCCGTATGTTGGTGAGTCTGGGTGTTGTATTAATTCTGAATCTCATTTTTCTGATGGGACGTCATGCCACTATTCGGGTAATGGGATTTTTGGTATTCCCATTGATTGCCTATTTCTTATTTCTTTCCATTTACCTTGTCGGTAGTTGGCAACCTGATCTATTAACAACCCAGGTAGAGTTCAATCAGAATACCCTTCACCAGATATGGATATCGATTCCCGTGATGGTTTTCGCCTTTAGCCATACGCCCATTATTTCTACGTTTGCCATAGACAGACGTGAAAAATATGGCGAACACGCTATGGATAAATGCAAAAAAATTATGAAAGTCGCTTATCTCATCATCTGCATAAGTGTACTGTTCTTTGTCTTTAGCTGCCTGCTTTCTATTCCACCTTCGTATATTGAAGCTGCTAAAGAAGAAGGGGTCACCATTTTATCGGCGCTTTCTATGCTGCCGAACGCCCCAGCATGGTTGTCAATTTCCGGGATTATTGTCGCAGTAGTTGCGATGTCGAAATCATTCCTGGGTACGTACTTTGGCGTTATTGAAGGTGCCACAGAGGTCGTCAAAACAACACTACAGCAGGTTGGTGTAAAGAAAAGTCGTGCATTTAACCGCGCACTATCAATTATGTTGGTATCGCTGATTACCTTCATTGTTTGTTGCATTAACCCGAACGCGATTTCGATGATTTACGCGATCAGCGGCCCGCTCATTGCCATGATACTTTTCATCATGCCTACGCTGTCAACGTATCTCATCCCGGCGCTTAAACCCTGGCGTTCCATCGGAAATCTGATTACGCTGATCGTGGGTATCCTGTGCGTATCGGTAATGTTCTTTAGCTAATATCAGTTGTGGATGGTTCAAAATTGCTACAATTTTGAACCATTCCATTTTTCATAATATTCATTTGTTATTATTCCACCCTATCACTTCTCTCGTCATATCCTAGTATTATCAGTTAGTTAAACACACAAAGAGATCTGAACATCTTAAATAAGACTATTTAAGATGCATAACTTAGATTCGCAAGATATCTTCTGGTCATTCAAAAACAATTTGCGATATAGATATTCTTATACCATGAGATAGTTATCTGGACCGCTCTCAACCATGCAAGATTAAATCAGTGAAACATAATCATATTTGATAACGAGAAATGCATTTTTAAATGCCTTACTCAGAATTATAGCAAATACAGATTAATCGCAATTTTTCCCGGCAAAATTACAAAATCATGGTGTATTGACATCATCAATAACCAATGAAATTATGCAATTATATACGGATAGGGAGGTTCTTAACATGGGGCTTTGTAGTCGTTATAAAAGTCTTACATGCAATAGTTGCTCAATGCATTGCCAAATAATGCCAGAAGAGTCACCGCGTTTGCAGTATTGCGCAAACTCGTGTTTTTGTATGTGGCCCGAAGAAAGTTCATATTTTAATCGTGGTGTGGTAGAAGGTATCTTAACAAAAAACCACAATGCGAGATTAAGCGGATATATTTTTGTCGATTTTTCAGTAAGTTTTTTACGTCTATTCCTTGAAAAAGACTGGATTGACTATCTTGCAAGTACTGACATGGGGATTGTTTTAGTCAGCGACCGCAATATGCAATCGTTAGCTAATTACTGGCGAAAACACAACTCAGCAATATCTGCTGTCATATATAATGATGATGGTCTTGATGTTGCCAATGAAAAGATCAGACAACTATTTATTGGTCGTTATTTATCATTTACCGGAGGTAACACATTAACTCAGATGGAATTCACCATAATGGGGTATATGGTTTCTGGTTATAATCCATATCAGATTGCTGAAGTTCTGGATATGGATATCCGTAGCATCTACGCGTACAAGCAACGAATCGAAAAGAGAATGGGTGGTAAAATAAACGAATTATTTATTCGTTCACATTCGGTCCAACATTGATACTCAACGACCAGCCAGAATCATACTCTGTTTATACGGGCATTTATTGAAATGTCCGTATTTTATAAATAGGCCGTCCCCTCAAGAGTAAACACCATAGTATTTAAAACCATCACACGAAAAATTCAGAAGCATTACGAAATATGAATTTACAAACAATAGTGGCATAAATGTTAACCATGTTAATTTACGTAAAGTTTTACGTTGCAACATTAAAGCCTCATTTCAATCATCATGATAAATATAAAATTAATATATATTTATGCCGTAAATACCAATATACTTAGCAAACTATGTGATCTCCATTTCGATTGATTTAGTGTTTATTGACGTATGTACTGGATTATTAACGATAATATCGAGTTCTGGCCTGAGCACCGAAAATTAATATCGGTACATAACGCCGATCTTAACGTCGTTCTGACAACGCCAGCCAGTCGATGTTTATCACTTCTACTTGAAGCTTTTCCTGATGTGGTTGCACAACAAGATTTTTTCACCAGAGTCTGGGAAGAAGAAGGTATGCGTGTGCCTACTAACACGTTATATCAGAACATATCCATTATCAGACGCGGATTTCGCGCTGTTGGTGATACTACCCACTCGCTAATTGCAACCGTGCCGAGAAGAGGATTTAAGATCCATAATGACATTAACATACAAAATCATGTAATAAACTCGTCAACAGACGCACATACACACAATGCCCCACCTGCCATAAAAGTTAATGCGGGATACAAAGAGAGCATTGGTGGCGCAAAGAATTTCAATAACAAAATCCTCAAACATATAAAAAGTCATCTAATTATGTTGAGCGCATTTGTCATAGGTGCATATTCTGCATATTGGCTATGGAATAATAATCAACCGAAGCCATTTTTCAAGGATTACAAGACTGTTGCGGAAATTAATGGCTGCCATTTTAATGTAACAGAAGATACAATTGATGGGTTGAAAGAGTTCGATAAATATAAAACACGGATACTGGATTCGGGGATTAACTGTAAAAAACATCCGTGGTTATACTTCCCTCTTGCAAAATCCTCACCGGGGATGATTGTTATGGCATGCAATAAAAACTATAACCAACATGAAGTGGCAAACTGTTTAACCCTGTCTTACCGTGAGGTTAATCGTGATTGATTATAAAAAAAACTTATTATTTATTTTAGTTTTTATCAGTGGGTTTATTCTCTTCACTGTCTATTCTTACACTGCAGAAAAAATGATATATAACGAAACATGCACTGCAAATTGGGTAATTTTTAATGACCAGGGACGAGCAAATCTTACCATCGACTTTATGTATAACAAAAAAAATAAAACAGGAACTGTTGCGTTGAGTGGAACCTGGCAACAAGGTAACAGAGAAAGTAAATCAATACGGCGAAATATTGAATACACATGGATTGAAAACTATGACACAGCCCATTTAACATCAAAGAAAGTTAATAAGTTTGAGATTATGGATCAAGTTGATGATGATAGACTTGCACAACTTATTCCTGATTTTTATGTCTTTCCAGAAAAAAGTGTAAGCTATAATATACTAAAGCAAGGTAAGCATGCTTTTATTTTGAGCATTGGTAACAGAGCAATAATGCATTGTGCAAGGTAAACTAAAATAGATAACAAAAAGATGGAACCTCGTTAATCATAAAACAATAAAATTAAATATTCTCGCAGTATATGGCAGTCTAAAGCATCAAAGATTTGATCAACATCTTTCATTTTAGACATCTCCTTGCAATGTAAAATATCATGTATCAACAACATCTGGTGCAAATCCATGAGTCGAACTCGACATTCATCTTAGCTCGATTATTATTCCTTCGTACAGTCGATGTAAACAATACAGAAAGAGGATTATTAAGAACCAGTTTACTCAGTGAATCAATAGAGGAAAGGACTAACGTTTCTTTAAAAGAATTGATTTCATCATCTGTTAAACTAAACTCATCATTGACAGATCGTGAGATATAACTGTTTTTAACTTTACTCTTTACGTTGACTTTATTGACAGAATTAACATTCACATATCTTGAATTTAATGTCCATGATGTTGTTTGCGTGAGAACATTCTCAGCATTAAGGAATTTTTTTAACGGAATCCTTGGTTTCTTTTTCGAGTCCGAATTTACAATATCATGCATATAGACCATTTCATGAATCTGCGAAAATTCAATGTCCATTGTATACCTCACATTTTTACCGTGACTCGATGTTACTGTTCAATAATCACCTTCCATCAATACTAAAATTAATACCCCTAATGTGCCGATAACAAATATAGTCATTCTACGTAACGTCTCCATAAGGTGATATTTGACATTATCAGAAGCTGCGAATTCGGATTTTGCTCTAATCAAATGAGAGAAATGTAAAATGAAGCCACGAAATATTAATAATAGCCTACCACTGCAACCATTAGTTCCTGATCAGGAGAACAAAAATAAGAAAAATGAAGAGAAATCCGTTAATCCAGTTAAAATCACAATGGGGTCTGGTTTAAATTATATTGAACAAGAATCTCTTGGAGGAAAATATCTAACACATGATTTGTCAATAAAGATAGCGGATATTTCTGAAGAGATAATTCAGCAAGCAATATTATCTGCTATGAGCATATATAAATTTTCGATAACAGATGATTTAATGAGTATGGCTGTAAATGAACTCATAAAACTGACCAAAATAGAGAATAATGTAGACCTGAATAAATTCACTACTATATGCACAGACGTTCTATCCCCCCGCGTCACCAGACATAATAAAGAAAAAAACAAACGACATTCTACCCTTCTCAAAAATCCCCTTTTTAATTTTCATTGAAAAAATGGCAATTGATACTATGAATCCAGGTCATACACATTAAGGCATTTATGTAATGTCGTAATTAAGATAACTAATAAGGTGAATATTAGTAAAACAACTAATGATGTTATTAGTTTGTAGTGAACAGTACTTTTACCAATAATGAAAAATATACCATAAGCAATGCAAGCTTAAAACTCATAATTTAAAAAAGATAAATATAAAAATATCAATGAGTCAATCAATAATAATTTGGCATCACGAGACACATCACAGAGGAATATTATGAGCACAGAAACAATTGAAATATTCAATAATAGTGATGAATGGGCAAATCAACTAAAACACGCATTATCGAAAGGAGAAAATCTGGCATTACTACATGGTTTAACTCCTGATATCCTTGATAGAATATATGCATATGCATTCGACTACCATGAAAAGGGTAATATAACGGACGCAGAAATTCATTATAAATTCTTGTGCATTTATGCGTTCGAAAATCATGAGTATCTAAAAGATTTTGCATCAGTATGTCAGCCCAAAAAGAAATATCAACAAGCATATGACCTTTACAAACTAAGTTACAATTACTTCCCGTATGATGACTATTCAGTTATTTATCGTATGGGTCAATGTCAGATTGGGGCTAAAATATCGATAACGCAATGCAATGTTTCTATCACATTATTAACAATTGTGAGGATGATAGTGTTAAGAGTAAAGCGCAGGCATATATTGAACTCTTAAACGATAATTCAGAAGATAATGGCTAAGCATTACAATCATTTGGTTAAATTTGCTGGTTATAGTGCAGTTAACCACTATAACCAGCACCTCTTATGTTTTCTTAAATCAGCATCTTAAAACAGTTAAGAGCATACTATAAATCATTATTTTTCAATGCGTTAGAGAACAATCTACTTTATCAAAATTGAATAAGGCTATTTCAGATTACATCACTGAATTCCTAAGATAAATTAGTGAACACAACCATAGATATGTCAAATGTAATTTCCTGTAGCGTTAATGACACATAAATATGAATAGCCATAATTTCTATTGCTTAAGCAGGATGCAAGAAACCAATTTTTTCATAGAGGTTAACTAATGGACTTAGAAAATAAATTCTCATATCATTTTCTTGAGGGATTAACGCTCACGGAAGATGGAATTCTTACTCAAGGAAATGAGCAAGTTTATATTCCACAGAAAGAGTTAGGTGTATTAATAGTATTACTTGAATCCGCTGGTCATGTTGTACTGAAAGATATGATCATCGAATCAGTATGGAAAAATATTATTGTTAGTGACGAGTCCCTGACAAGATGTATCTATTCTTTGCGCTGCATTTTTGAAAAAATTGGCTATGATCGTTGCATAGAAACAATCTACCGGAAAGGTTATCGTTTCAGCGGGCAGGTTTTCAAAACTAAAATTAATGAAGATAATACTTCAGACTATTCCATAGCTATATTCCCTTTCACTACTTCATTGAATACACTGGATCCATTAATACTTAATCAGGAATTAGTGCAAATCATTTCAAATAAAAAAATCGATGGTCTCTATACCTATCCGATGGCTGCGACAAATTTTTGTAATGATCACATATCTCAAAATTCATTCTTGAGCAGATTCAAGCCAGATTATTTCGTTACAGGAAGAATAAACCAGAATAATGCAGTGAACACTTTATACATTGAGTTGATCGACGCTAAAAACCTTTTCCTCATCGCCAGTAATCATCTCCCTGTTGATGAACTACATAATACATCACAATTTATTATAGATAATATCCTTCAAACGGTACATAAACCAGAACGATCTGTAAGATTAGCTAAGCAGGACCAAGGATATAAGAATCATTATTTATCAGATGAAATGTTAGCCGGAAAGAAAGAACTTTACGACTTCACCCCTGAAAGCATTTACAGGGCCATGACTATATTTGATAGATTACAAAATAAAAGTGATATACAGACGCTAAAAACAGAATGTTATTGCCTTCTAGCGGAATGCCATATGTCTTTGGCACTTCATGGAAAAAGTGAACTTGAACTTGCTGCTCAAAAAGCATTAGAGCTTTTAGATTATGTATCAGACATAACCACTGTCGATGGAAAAATTTTAGCTATTATGGGACTGATAACTGGTCTGTCTGGACAAGCAAAAGTATCTCATATCTTATTTGAACAGGCTAAGATACACTCAACTGATATAGCCTCTCTCTACTACTATAGGGCACTAGTCCACTTTCATAATGAAAAAATTGAAGAGGCAAGGATTTGTATAGACAAATCACTACAACTCGAACCCAGAAGACGAAAAGCAGTTGTGATAAAAGAATGTGTAGATATGTATGTGCCTAACCCGCTCAAAAACAACATTAAACTCTACTATAAAGAAACTGAGAGTGAAAGCCATCGAGTTATAATTGACAACATTTTGAAATTAAAGCAGCTGACGAGAATTTGTATGCGATAAATTTTTATTGACGCAATTTTATTATTTAGATGTATGCAACTTGTTATTTAAACAACAGAGATAAAAATATCTAAGATATTCACCTTATTGCAAGATATTTAAAATGCTCTAGAGTTAAAAGTATGATGTAAAGACCATTGGCCTGGACAATTAAAAAAGGGAGCTTTATGACTAATCCAATCGGTATCAATAATTTATCTCAAAGTTCAAATATAGCGAATGCAACGGGTGATGAAGTCGTATCATTAGATAAACACATCAACACCAGTGCTACTGATACAGATCAAATACAAGCATTTATAGTTTCAACATGGATGGCGCCTTTTCAAAATGATATGTATTCAGAAGATAATCCTATCTCACCTTACTATAAAATTGAGTGGTAGACGATTGACCAAATAAATCATAACGAGATACTTTTATAATAGTATCTCGTTCCTTTCATTCAATCCTCACACATGAAAAAATATGCGCTCACCAAAAGTTAAATTCTTAACCATCTTCACGTTTTGTATATTTATTACAAAAATGTCTTTCGCCAGCAACTCTTGCTCTAATGAAGCAGGAACAATGTTCAGAATCGAACCAAATTTAATTAAAGCTATCGCTCTTGTTGAAAGCAATCTAAAAAAGGATAGCATAGGCAAGAACAGAGATAAGAATAACAATATAAAGAGTTTAGATTATTGGTTAATGCAGATAAACCAGATGCATATTCCCCTGTTAAAAAAACGTGGAATAATAAAAGATGAACGAGATTTGTTAGATAACCCTTGTCTGAACATTAAAATAGGAACCGAGATTTTATATAACCATTTTTCACGTTGTGGAGTAACGTGGCAATGCCTGGGGACTTATAATGCGGGTTTTGCAATGGATAACCAAAAAAAGAGACAGCAATATGCCCCAAAATATATATTGTATATACCAGGCTTAATGAACTAGACAATCGTAAGGCTTCAGCAAAATGAGCCTAAAGCCTCTTTTTTTTATATAGTGCAAACACCCATACGTAAAGCTGTTTTGATCAACTCGATACCACTGTGAACATCTAATTTCTTCATGATATTGAGTCTATGAGTTTCGACTGTTTTCCTGCTTAACTGCAAGAAATTAGCGATTTCTTTGTTTGTTTTACCATCAGCTATGAGTTGTAATATTTCTGACTCACGATTTGTAAGTTGATTATCAGAGGAATACCTGGAAGATATTTTTTCACAATCCATATGTACACTATCAAAATAAGTGTAACCATTACTAATCGAATCAATAGCACGATTTAGTTTCGCCGGGTGACTGGTTTTCCATACGCATCCTTTCGCACCTGCTTCAAGCAATTTTATTGAATCAATATACGGCATCTTTGCTACAAATGTAATAATATGAGCATCTATCTTATGCGATTTAACCCATTTTACGAGTTCGGCCCCCATCATTCCACCTGCAAATTCTCCTAAAATAAATATTTAGGCTGTAGATTTGTTACACTCCGCTATAGCTTTCTTCAGATCTTTATAGCCCCCAACAACCTCATATAAATCAGGATAATGTCCGAGAAATCCAATTATCCCATCAATCATAAACGGCTGCTGATCTGAAACTACAATTTTAATTTTTCCCATATATTCATCCTGAGTGTAAATGCTTTAACGCATTCATTTATAATCATCCCTTCCATTATTATTATAAGCAAAATCCAAAGAATACATTGATGAAATAATAATGAAATATAATTAAAAATAAAATTTTTGCGTAAAAAAATACCACAGGCATTAAAAAATCATGAGATGATTAAAATATTACAATTAGATTATATTCAAATCATTAAACTTGAGCCAGGGAGCTATAAGTCCTCAGGGCTTGCCAAAACAGAATTATTCATATCCAAAGAATGTGTTTCAAACATTTTTTCAACTAAATAATGTCTGGCTTGTTCGCAGATTTCGTTAACCTTGTCAGGGGAGAAACAATGATTATTAATTAAATATTGCTCACAATTATCCACAAATTCCTGCGGACTAAATTCAGCAATAAATTGATCGGTAAAAAACACAAAACGCTTATCATCATGAAATGTAATATGGACATTCCATATTGATTTGTCGACAAAATATGACTCTACTTCAAGAGACTTATCTTTGAAACTGGTAGGTATATGGAGATTTACAGGACCTGATATTGATGGTAATTTTGTTACCCAACTTTCAAAAATTTTGATAAAAACATCAACTTCTTCTGAAGGTTTTAACAATATACTCTTCAGATCGTTTATCATGTTTATTCTTTTTTTTTCAAGTTCTGAGCATAGCAAGCTTATCAAGGGTATAAAATTATCCATCTCATCAATAATGCCTTTTGTATAGCCATCATAATAACCTTGAATAAATTTTTCTTCTCTCTTTTCCTCAATACTCTGAATTTTTGCGGTGGTTTCAAGAAGGATTTTTTCTTTAAGAGAAACTATTTCTTTCAATCCATCAGAAATTTTTCTTTTAATCACAACACCATTTGCAGGAGATTTTATCAAGCTCATCTCTATTTTTTTTCGCATAAAATGTAATTCTCTCTAAAAGTGTTGATGCAAGTGGTAACGGCGATTGTATGTGGTCAACAAAATCAGGAAATAATAAATTAAATCGTTGCTGCATTGCCAATGGTTGTTGCCTTATATAGGGTAACAACGTTGAAAAACCACATGTGATGATATTGTGATAGTTAGCGATGCCGGGTTTGTATCGTGCCTTTTCATTTATTTCCAGCGGTATAGTTGATAAATAATCCCTTAGTACATCAGGAACCTTATAAAAAAACCCGCGTTCTGCAAACCTTTCTCGATAAAAGTGACAACCACTGAGTAAACAGATCAATGGAAGTAAATTCCAATTGTTTATGTAGTAAATAAGTGAACTATTCAGATTAAAATGTTCAACTGAAAGATTATACTGCAGGAGAATCATTTCATTGGTAATAGATCTCAGCACCGGATTGTTAATAGGTGTATTATTCAAGCTTACTCGTTGAGGATGAATATAACTAATTGGATCATATATAATCTTTCTTAGGGCAAGATTCATAACGTTCTCATATGTCTACTTAATTTTCAACCTGACTAAATTAGTTAGAATGGCCCTATACTTCCATAACAGCCAGCAAGTTGCTACGGATATTAATGCAAGTAAGATAGAAACCGGCATAGCCTTATCATAAGCAAAAACAGGTTCGCTAATTTCATATGTTGGTGCTTGCTCAATAATGTCTCTTCGTTTTGACAATACAACAGAAATATTCTCATATTGTACGCTTGCAAAACTATTAACAATAAATCTCTTTATGTCATTTATTTTTATTTCTGGATTGATATCTTTTTCATATACTGCAAGTACAGAAATATGAATTGGTAAAGCAGTTTTACCACTATCGCCAGTATCAACATCGTAACTAACATGTACTCTCGAAGAAACAATACCATCCATAATTTTGAGAGATTGCTCTAACCGCTGCTCAATAGCAGAATATAGCCTTGCTTTTTCCGCTCGTGGAGATGAAACGAGTGCATCTGCAGGGAACATCTGCGATATTTGAATATCAGGCTTACCCGGGAGATTGTAGATTTTTAGCCAATCCACCGCAGAAGCAAAATCCGTTGGTTCAACATAGATTGAGAATCCAGTTTTGCCTTGATCCTTCTTTTCAGCATTAATATTATGTCTTTGTAAAACAGCAAGGACATCATTAGCTTGCTGTTGATCAAGATGGTTCAGTAATTCCTGCTGCTTGCAGCCGCACAACAGCAGGATAAACAATAATAATGATATATATTTCATGAGCGGGTCAACGTCTCAACTGCAGCGACAATTTTTCTTGCTAATGTTCCCACCAATGAAACCTCGACATTATAATTAAGCACATGATCCTGCAAGACTAATAATTTTTCAGGAGTTAATCCTTTTTTATCAGACGTTAATGCTTGTAACGCATTTTGCTGCCAATTTTCAGTTTGTACAGCATAGTTAGCAAAAGCGGAGATCATTTTATCATCCGGGTTGTCAAGATTGAGAACCCGGTCATTTAAATCAATCACTTTCGCTTGCTGTATTTCATGAGCAGTTGATTGCTCAGCTCTATCAATAGGTGGCATATTGCTTACTGACATAATAAAATCCTTATCCAGTTTAGCGGAAGTTTTGTATGATTGCCGAATCAAGATCTTTATACGCTTTTACAACGTTAGATTGCGCATTTCGATATAATGTATACTCAGCTAATGCACTTTGATATTCGGCAAGGAATTTCGGGTCGGAAGGATTGGTTGCTAAATCCTCCAACGCTTTTTCAACTTGCTGGTTCAGATCATCAACGCCCTGATCAAATTGTTTGCTGATGTCCATAATATAACCATTCCAATCTGCCATAAGTCTTCCTCAATTATTCCTGAAATGTCCACTTGCTACCTTGAGACTTCTCGAATCGGTTATCTCCGTAGCTAAATGAACTATTATTTGTGTCCTGATTTTTCAAATTCACATTAAATCTTACATATTGTTTACCCCATTGTTTATAATATTCGTCAACATAGTTATTAATTTTATTTAATTCACTGTCACTTAACGTACCAATGATATTGAAATACACATTGTTAGCTGTTTTATATTTTTCATAAGAAAGACCTATCGCTGACAACGTTTCAATAGCCTGACTTTCCAATACATTATCATCTAATACCGCAATACTTATATTGCTGGCATATGGCATAGTTTGCAGTAATCCTTTAATAAGATTATCGATTAGTTGCTGTGTGATAGCGTTCCGTTGCTTACTCACTGTCAATCTTAGATTACTGGCATCTAATAGTTGAAGTTTAAAATATTGTAAATCAGGGAAATTATCAGCAAGCCATGAAAAAATTCGTATCGATTCATCATCAGGATTTATCACCCGTACTGGCTTTCCTGGTTGATTTTTTTCCAGTGCTTGTTTGACCCAGACTGCTTCATCCAAAATATTGGTATTAATATAGATAACATGATCTCTACCATATAAAATTTCATAATTCCTGTTTTTGTTTACAAGAATTTTATCGATATGTCTCAGCTGCGGATCATTACTGGCATTAACAATATAAAAAGCAATGAAAATGATAGCAAAAAGAAAAAAAAGCATTACATACTTAAACAGCTTACTGCTAAAGAAATGTTGTTTTGTAGAAATAATGTTATTTTCAATAATGCCTGGCAATGAATACTGCCAAACTTCATTTTTTTCTTTTACAGCAAATTTGAGACCTAAAACTTCTATTTGCTGATTCAATGTTAACGTTCTATCTTCAGGTTCTTGTGCTGTTAATTCTCTGAATGTTACTACCAGATCAGGGTCGGTAGTAATTATTATCTCAAAACTACCTGTAAGCTCGCCATAAGGAACGACTATTGTGTTTTCTGGTAACTCAGAAAAAGCATCACTTCTTCCTAACGAAACATCATTACCAATGATAACAAGTAGACGCCCATTAAGTATTTCATACTCGCATCCATTCAATGGTCCGCTCAACAAACGAATGGCATAAGATTCCAATAAGTCTTGTGATAAGAATTTATCATTATTTTCCATGAATAGCACCCGCTAATTCCATAAGCTCTAGTTTAGAGTAGTGTAACAAGACGGAAATTTCATGACCAAAATATGATGACACAGAATAAAAAATTATAATTTCGAGGACTATTTTAAATGCCTCTATGCATAACTTTATTTACAATTTAAGGTATAAACCCTATTCCCCCAATGTTAAGCAAATATAACAATTACTCTTATTTTAACTTTTACACGTAATATTTACCCTAAATGATTTTAGAGTACAGGTTGGCATATGCAAGTCTTTTCCAGTGATGTCTACTTCACTGTAGTCACTAATGCATTATTAGCATCCCAAAAAGAATATTACAGCGATTTAGTTGCGTTGGTTGATCTTGGGCATTCATTCGTTGTTATTGATGAGCATCAACATCGAAATCTCAAACCAAATACAGAACCTGTAAACATCCTTTTAAGCAACAATTTCATCAGGATCAATAAGAATATTAGATTATCTGATTTAACGCATTTCCTGATTTCGAATCTTCATACACAAAATGTGTATTCCACACAAGAAGCACTTACCCATGATGATATAGATATCCTGCGGTTATGTGTTTCTTACTCGTTAAAACAAGTAGCCATTATTAAAGGAATTGATTATAAAACAGTATCATATCACAAAATAAGAGCCCTAAATAAACTTAACATAAAAGGTACTGTTGAGTTGTTTATAGCACTCTGTGAATGGGATAAACATTATTTTAAACTCCAATCTTGCGTAAGAGAAAGTTGATATGTCATTAGTAGGATATAATAGTAAAATCATAATAACCATCGCGCTGATATCGTTGCTCTCTGCATGCACCAGAGAAAATTCATTAAAGGAGAATCAAAATAAAAGAAGTGGCGAATCCCAAGCGATAGTAGATGCAAGACAGTTCTTTAGCGAACACCCGGAATATATATCTACAGCAGAACTGGAGCAAAAGCTATATCGCGAATTTGCACAGGTTACTACAGTTCCAGCTTATAAAGAGATGAGTATGTATCAATTGCTTGTCATTTCACAAGATCATTTAACTCATTAAATAATGAATCTACACGGTTTTTGCGTGTAGATTCTTATAAATTTCTGACTACGACAGATGTTTAATTTTTTAAATTATCGTCTTTATTCTCGATTTCTTTCTCTTCACCTTCAATGAATTTATCTTCTGAAGAGAGCTGTTCATCTGGAACAGGTTGTCCAGCATTCTCCACATCTTCAAGCCACAGCAGAAGACGTAATATTTCATCTATATTTTCGAAGCTAACATAATCGTAGCGACGATGGGTAGCATAAATTTTTCGTGCTAATTTTTTATCTGTGATAATTGGTATTCCGATTTCCTTTGCATATTTCCTTACGGCTAAGGCTACCTCATTAGTTTCTCTTACAGAAATCAATGGAATAGGTGAAAGATGTGGCTTAAAGTATATCCCTATTGCAATGTGAGTAGGGTTGGCAATCATCAAACGACTATTACTGACATCAGACTTCAATTGCTCAGAAAGAATTTCCTGATGCGCTCTCTGCGTTTAGACTTAATTTCTGGATTTCCTTCTTGCTCCTTGTATTCTCTTTTAACTTCTTGTTTATCCATTTTCATATCTTTCATAAATAAAAAATATTCAGCGATAAAATCAAAAATTAAGACAATTATCATACTGCCGAGACAATACAGTATGAGAAGGAATAGCATCTCTCCCCAATCTGATAATAAAGATATGATATCTCCATCAAGAGTTTTAAAAAGCAGTGATTTATGATTACTCCAAAATACTTTGATCGCCAATGCAAAAAAATAATATAAAGAATTGCTTTAACAGATTCTTTTACGGTTTTTAAGCCAAATATACGCTTTAAGCCATTTACTGGATTCAATGAATCAAGCTTAAATTTAACAGCTTCAGTTGCTAATTGCTTTTTACTTTGAAACCAGGAGACAAGTATTGTTGTGAACATGCAAACCAGCAAAAAAGGAATGTTCGTTTTCAACCAACCAACCCCCATAGCTTTAAAATAGTCCCAAATATCTGGTTTAGCGTTATGATCAAGGATGTATTCAAGAATCGACATAATGTGATGCACATCAAAAACATATCCGAGATATAAAGTACCCACAAGCATTATTACAGAGATGGTTAAGTCTCTACTTTTTAGAATTTGCCCTTTTTTAGAAGCATCCTGGAGTTTCTTTTGTGTTGGCTTTTCAGTTTTATTGGCCATGAAACACTCTATTTCTCAATGTATAGTTGCAATTGTTCTGGGAAAAAGGATAACGGCATTACTCGTTCAGCCAGTATTGGGCCAAAATAAATAATTAATATTAAAAATGCCAGCGCACTTTTGACAGTCAGTGAAATGGCAAAAGCATTTAGTTGTGAAGCATAACGTGCCAGCAATCCCAGGACAGCCTCACCGCCCAGCATAACGGCAATCACGGGGCTTGCGTAAACGATAGTATGAGTCATTATGTTATTAATATATGAGAATAAAGGCTCTAATTTAGGAAAATTAAAATTGCCTGAAGGCCATAAATTATAACTTTGCCAAAGAGTTTCCAGAATAAAGTTCATTCCACCTTTAGTAAGATAAACCGCAGCAGAGAAAAGGTTAAATAATCTTGCTAATTCCGAGGTATCGACACCTGTAGCCGGATCCAAAGTACTACTTAATGTTGCACCGCGTTGGTTATCGATAAAGCTACCTATAGCAAGGAAAATCCAAAACGGGGATGCTAATAAGCATGCAATAAACAGCCCTATGATAATTTCTCTGGCAGCGAACAAAGCAATATCGATTTCATTTAAGTTCAATAATTCATAGTGGTAATGCTGAACTAATGCACATGATACCACTATTATTATTGGATGACGGACTACTGTTGGTATATTCCCACTGGCGAAAAATGGTAACAAATAGAAAGTGGGTGCCAATCGGCAAAAACAGAGCGCTGTAGCAGCCAGCAGACTATGCAACTGATAGAGTATCGCCTCACCCATGCTATCCTCTCGCGAATGCTAAATTCAGCATTTCAATACCAAAAGAATATAATTTTTCGCCATACCATCCGCTCATTAAAAAAAAGCAAATACTTACGCATAATAATTTCACGCCAAATGGCAACGTCTGTTCTTGCAACTGTGTTACCGTTTGAAAAAGCCCTACTAATAAACCAACAAATGTCGCAACTGCGATAGGTCCTGCAGACATAACTAAAATCAGATACAGCGCCCTATTCCCTGCAATAAACAATATCGTCCATATTTTTTCCTCAGGGATTAATGGATAGGTCAAAATATTGTAAAATGAGTCCTTTTGATAACATTGTCCAACCGTCCATCGCGACAAACAAAATTAATTTTATCGGTGTAGATATGGTTACCGGACTCATCATCATCATACCTAACGTTAACAGAACGCTGGATATAACCAGATCCACTACAACAAAGGGTAAATAGATATAAAAACCTATAATAAATGCACTTTTTATCTCACTCAACGCATATGCCGGGAGTAACGAGAAAATTGAAATATTATCATCATCGAATATCTCTTCATTGTCTTCAGAGCTATTCACCTTCTGAATCTTTTCAAAAAAGTTAACCAACTCCGGTTCGGAATATTTTATCAAATATGATTTATAACCACTCATGCCTGTCTCAACAAAATTAACAACCGACGCTACATTATTGAATGAAAGATTCTCATTCTGACTGTTATAATATATTTCCTTCCCAACCGGCATCATTACAAACATTGACAATAGCAAAGCAACCCCATTAAGTGTCATATTTGATGGCACTTGCTGAAGCCCCAGCGCGTTTCGGACAATAACAAAAACAATCGAGAATTTAATAAAATATGTCCCGGATGCTATTATAAACGGCAATAGTGTAAATAATGATAGTATAGCTATCAGCGAAATGCTATTTGACATTATTATGCCCTGATAACCAAGAATGAATCTCTACGCCCAATTTATCATCCACTTCAACAAGTTCGCCATAGCCAGTTAGCGCGCCATTTACACGTATTTCTATATTTTTCTCAGATTCAGAAAGCAGAGATATTATTCTTTTTGCACAGAGTTCGTCTATTTCATATAGATTCATTATTTTCTTACCAAGAACAAACTCAATTTTTACAGGCAAGTCTTCAAAACTATTAATCATCTGATCGTCATTTTCATCATAAATCTCACTCTCGTTTTTTTTGATATCAAAATCATCTGTTTCAAAATCTTCCTCGTACTCAAAATGATCAGCCATTTTTAACTCCTCTGGATAAATTAAATCACAAATTTTTGTATTATAAATAACCGCATAAGCCAAATTATTTGAGATTAATAAAACATCACCAACTTCAATATCAACAAGACTTCTGTAACATGTTTTACTAAATCCAATTACAAAATGAATGGAGCAATATAACGATTTTTTGTCTAACGCTGGAGCGTTTCCGTATTGGCAGACTGTGACTTTATCTAACCAAAGATTCAATTCCCCTGTCCATATTCTTATTAGTGGTTGAGCAGGGCTCAATACTCCATCAAATACTTTACCTACGCGCAAACGATTATATTTTAGTTCAGGATGCTTTAGATTTAACGGGGAACTGGATAAACTGAGGCATTCCCCTATTAACCTTTCCATTTCTGGCATTAAAGCCATCCCAGCGAGCTCAGATGAAATTAAGGGAAATATTTCTCCAAGCAATACCCATCCAGACCAGCTGCCACTCTCTTCTGCTATCGGTAGCCATTTAGCACTAAATTCGGGCATTAATAATGCAACATCTTCGCCATTTTCTTTCCAATTTTGAAAAGTGGTTTCAAACGTATGAGTGTTTCGATTTACTTTCCTCAGACCGAACATTAACTTTCATCCTTCTGATCGTTTTCGAATTTGCTTTCATTTTCTTGCTCCTCATAAGGCTGATGTCGTTGTCCTTGTCGTTCATCTTGCTCAGTCAATACCCAACGTTGTGCTGTAACTCATTATGAAAACTATTTAATTCCCTCATCATTGATAAGGTTGGACATCTCTTTCAACATGAGAGTCATTGAAGCTTTCGACCAATTTAGCGGAATGATAGGGCTTGGCGCTTCATGCAAAGTTCCCGACTTGTGGATATAGTTATAGCTTTCGGGAAGTGCCATTTCTGGTACGCTCCTGCCATTTGCACCAATCATATTCTCGCCTGTTATTTGGGCCAATGATCTATTCATAAATTGTACTGAGTCATTCAAATACTCTTCTTTTCTTGATTCTTTATAAACAATTGCTGCTGATTTTGCATACCATGAGTCAAAAAACCATTCTGCTTCTGTTGATGGAATGAAGCTCTTTTCTCTTTTTGCATGCGAATTTTGATCGGTATCGGTTTTAATATCATTGAACCAAAAATTTGCCGACTGATAATTATCCTTCTCGTATCTTTTTATACCATACGGACCTGCTAGTTTTTTAACTATTTTTAGAACTTGCTCTTTTCTTCTGGTGTTTATCTTTGAAAGATTTGTAGGATAAATAACATTAAGTAAAGCCGCATCGGCTTCTCTGTAATGTTTATCTTTTTCCAGATAACCTGGGGATTCTCCCCATAAGCGCTAACTTAAGGGTTGTGGTATTACGCCTGATATGATTTAACGTGC
>ERZ791624.513-NODE-513-length-26285-cov-4.523751_pt1 | contig 26285 bp, 19 predicted proteins | sample MGYA00510058_ERZ791624 | MGnify/ENA primary metagenome ERZ791624 (study PRJEB30046, sample SAMN00715158) | human gut metagenome | study: EMG produced TPA metagenomics assembly of the A metagenome-wide association study of gut microbiota in type 2...
CTCTCCCGCAAGCGGGAGAGGGAGTTCATACCAAATTCATAGCTACTAGCGCTTGCTGCATGGGCGTTAGAGGCATATTGCATGATGAAAACCCCGCAAACAGGAGAGAGCATCACTGGTGCTCAATCAATCGTTCGCTTGTCCAGCCCTTTTTGCAGCACCAGATCCACAATCCGCTGCTCTCGCTTATTCGATCGCATGCAATGGTCTTTCTGGAAAAGGTCTGTTACCCAGATCACTGCCTTGGCCCATTTCTTGTCGCGCTCGCGCCAGGCGTGGGAGGAGACGCTCTCCCACGCATAGCCATTAAAAAGCGTGGCATTCACAAAATGGTCCAAGGCTCGCACCCCTGCACGGCCTCGATCAGTTTTTCCGAACAGGCCTACCCACCACAGCAGCAAGTAACCCAGAATCGCCAAGGGAACAATGGCACACATCAATAAAAAACCTGCCAAACGTTCCTTCACACTGCAGCCCTTTGCTTCAAACGCACCATCACCCCATTGGCTGATCGAATCGTAAGCCGCCCCACCGGCTGGGGCTCGTGTTCATCCACAGGCAATACTTCAAAATCTCTGAGCAACATGCTCAAAATCAGCACGGCCTCCTGCAGTGCAAACGCAGCCCCCAGGCACACCCGTGGGCCCATGCTGAAAGGAAAATAGGCATGCTTAAGTGCAGCCTTGCTTTCTTCACGGTCAAACCGGTCTGGGTCAAAAGCGTCCGGCTCCTTCCACCACTTTCTGTGGCGCTGCATCAGCCAGGGGGCCACGACCACCGTGCTGCCAGCCTTGACCTGCTTGTTGCGGATCGGGCACGTCTGCGCACTTTCACGCGCGAAGAAGCCCACGGGTGGAAACAGCCGCAATGCCTCGCGGAAGATGTTCCACACCAGCGGCAAGTCTTTCATATCGCGCTGCTCCGGCTGGCGCTGTGCCAGTACCTCATCAATCTGGGCCCGTGCACGGGTCTGCACTTCCTGGTCCATCGACAGCAGATAGCAGGCCCATGTCAGCGCACTGGCTGAAGTCTCATGGCCCGCCAGAAACAGCATGGCCACCTGGTTCACCAGCTCTTCAAAGTCAAATGGCTGGCCTGTCTGCGGATCTTTGGCCTGCATAAAGGCCGCGAGAATATCTTTCGGCTCTTCATCCACCTCGCCACGCTGATGGGCTTCATAACGGGGCAGCACCATGGCGCTAAGCAGGCTACGAATCTCCTTGGCCGCCTGGTTGCTGCGCCAGCGGTTCCATGGCAGCGTTGCCCAACGCATGCCAAACAGCGCGGGCAGCATCAGCTTGGGGGCCAATGCCTGATAACGCGCAAACGCCTTGAAGATCCTCAGCGCATCCGGCCCCTGCATGGGCTCCGAGAAAATCGTGCGGAAGATGATGTCTGCCGTCACATGCGTCATCTCCACCTCAATGTCATGGGGCTTGCCATCCGCCATGGCCTGCAGCCGCTGGAGCAAAGCCTGTGAGGCCTCCAGCATGCGCGGAAACGCCACATTCAGCCGTGCCTGCTCAAACGCGGGGTTCATCATGCTGCGCTGGCGCTGCCATTGCGCGCCATTGGTGGTGAAGATGCTCTCACCCAGCAAAGGCTCCAGCGCTTCATGCAGCAGCTGGCTTTTGGGGAAGTTGGCCGCCTCGGTCTGCATCACGCGCTTGACCTGTTCAGGGTCATTGAGCATGTACAGATCCAGGCTGGGCAAATGCACCTCACCCATCTGCATGTGGTAGCTGCGCTCATACAGCGCGTCTATCCAAGAACGGCGCGCATGCCAGAACATGCTCAGCTTGGATGCCTGCTCAGGACGAGGCTTGGGGTAAACGGGGCAAAAACGGCTCATCTCAACAATCTTTTTCGAACAAAGTCTTCTACAGGGCCAGCATGCGTGAGCATGGCGAAATAGTCATAACCACCACGCAACTGTGCAGCCATCAAATATTGAAAATGCATGCGCATCTTATTGCGGCGCAGCCAGCGGTAAGTGTCAGGCCTGAACAGCTTGTGAAACCGCGGCGTGCACATGCACTGCGGGTTGTGCAGGGGCTGTGACTTTGGCAGATAGCTCTCGCGCAGGCTTAAGCGCATCAAGTCGCACATGCCAAAACTCACGCTGTCCCCCGGAGATGAAATATCCGCCCAAAACCAGTTGGCGTCCTGCGCCAGATCAAGCAAATGCTGGCGCATCTGCGTGGCTTGGGGCATCAGGCTGAACAGTGGAATGCAATTCCCCAGCGTCACCAGTCGCACCCGCTGCCATTGCGCCTGCGTCAATTGCTGCTGCAAGCTGTGCAGCAAATCCACGGCCATGGCACTGCCCACACTAAACCCCACCACCAGCAATTCCCGCTCGGGGTGTGCAGCCAGTTCCTCTGCCAGCACCTTGGCTGTGGCTGCATGGCGCTGCTGCAGCGCAGGCACGCCGTTGCTCTCTGCAGCCTCACGCGCAAAATTCATGATCCGCATGATCCACGAGACATGCAGCACCCCATCCAGCTTCCACCCCAGCCCAAGCACCGCCAGCGCTGTCAGTACGGCAGCCAACACATTCCACACCAGGCTGGCTGTACTGGCTATGTGTGGCAGCGGCTGCACAGCGCCCCATGCTGCCAGCACGGCAAACAAGACGAACAGCAAGCCATACACCAGTGGATAAGCCAGCGTCCACAGCGTGTAAGGCGTCTGCTGGTGCAAGGGCCCCAAGCAGCGCCGCTCTTTCCAGACCAATGCGTAAGTCTTCAGCGCCTGGCTGGCCACCGCCCAGCGGCTTTTGGGCCAGTGGCTTCGCACCACATCTGACCAGTCATAAAACACATAGTCTGCAGATTGCCCCTGGGCGCTGGATACGCGCCATGCCGCATGTGGCAAGTCTGCTTGCTCACCCGCAGGCCATCGCTCACGTGGCCCTATCTGGTAGGCAGCACCCACCACCGCTGACTGCAGCTGCGCCTGCTGGCGCATCAGCCGGTGGTAGTAAGCAGCACCTCGCGGATCAAAACCACCCACAAACAGCACCAGGCGCTGTGCTGCTGACTTTTGCGTGAAAGGGCTCATGGTTTACTGCTACGTCGTGAAGTGCTGCGCGCCTGTTTGTTACCTGAACGTTTATGTGCTTTGGCTTTGCTTTTTGTGGCGGCGACTCCCTGCATTGTGTTCACCGTTTCAGGCCACAGGCGCTGTGCCATCTGCCCATTCAAGAACACACCGCACTTCCAAGGGGCCTGGGCAATTTTTCGGTAAAAACTGCCGTTAAGCTGCGTGCGGCTCACCAGTGCCTGCTTAAAGCGCAGCACCAAATCAGGCTCAGGCGCTGCTGTATGCGCCAGGTGCCAGAAGCTGCGCAGCTTGCACTGGTACGTCAGCCCCGGCATGTCATACAACGCCGCGCCACACACTTTGACTGGTGCACCATGCCCCAGCGCAGACAGGCCCACCGTGCTGTTCACCACCACCACCCCACGTGCAGCTTTGAGCAGTGAGGGCAAATGCTGGTCATGGATGTACAGCACCCGCTCCTGCAGCCCATAGCGCTGGGCCAGCAGCTTCAGCACCTTGCCATAGTGGCGGTGCCCGCGGTCCATGGGGTGGTGCTTGAACACCAGGCGCGTATGCTCCAGAGACTGCCCACCTTCAGGCATCTGGCCGTCTCGCTCTGCTTGCAATGCCCGGGCGTAGGAGCGCATTACCAGATTCATAAACTCACAGACGGAGGCAAAGTCTGAATGCACGCTGATCTGGGCATCGTTGTACACCTGCAGCGGCACCAGGAAAAAATTCTTGTGCCAGGTGTTGCACAGCTGCGCCTCAATACCGCTTTCTTTGATCTTGTACCAGGCCTTGCGCCCAAAAGACAGCCACCAGTACGGTGCATCAGCCACCGTCATGGGGCGGTGGTGCAAGGCATTGTTCCAGCACTTCTGCCCCAGCCAGGCGGCAAAAAAGTAGGCCATACCCCACATGGCTGCATGCCAGTAGCTATTGCCTACTTTCACCGTGTGCAATGCCTCAGGCTTTGCAGCCTTTGTTTTTCGAGCAGGGGCGGCATCCAGCAGCGTGCGTGCAAACAGCCATTCCTGCAGGTCTTGCCCAAACACGGAATGCCCATTCACGCCAAACGGCTCAAAGGTCACATAGTCCGGGCGCAGATAGCCTTCTTCAAAGACCCCCAATGCACAGCCCAGCTGGGTACACAAATCACGCACACAGGCATGCACAGGACGGCAGTCACCAAACACCAGCACCACATCAATGGCCTGTGCCTGCATAAAGGCCCGCAAGGTGGCAGGCCAGCCCTGCAGGCTGCCACGGTAGCTTTGCGCGCCCCTGGGGTAGAACAGCCAGTCGCCAGCGTTGAAGTTGAACTTGAACACCTGCGCACCTCTGCCGCGCAAATCCTTAGCCAGGTTCCAAAAAAAAGGGCCCACCGGCCCTTGCAGCAGCAGCACCCGCTTGCCTGCAAAGCTTGGCTTAATTGCCATTCAAACTTTCCCCTCCAAAGCCATCTTTCACAGTCAATACGAAGCGCACAAAACTTTGCCCACCATCTAAACACACGGCTGCGCATCCTAACCCAAAGCCTGCACCAGCACCTTCAACTTGCGCCACTGCCGCGCCACATAGCCCACACGTAGCTGCTGCAGCTTGCCACTGCTAGCCAAGGCATCGCGCCGCTGGCGCAATTGCTCCAGCACGGCCTCGCAGCTGGTATAGCCTTTGAGCACCGGGTCCCAATACAGCGGGTAGGCAATCAGGGCGCAATACACCAGCTCATCCAGACTGCGCGTGCGCAAGCGCCGGGGCACAGGCAGCACATCTTCCGTCAGCCCCCAGCCTGCATAAAACGGCCTGCCATGCACCACCACACGCTTGCCGCGCAGCAGGGCGTCAAACCCGGTCAGCGACGTCATGGTGACCACCACATCACAGGCCTCTACACAGCTCACCACCGATGCTTGTGTTTCCACCGCATCCGCATAGTGCATGGCCTGCTGCAAAGCCAGCCGCCCCTTGCGGTTGCCGCTGGCTACATCCGGGTGGGGCTTGTACACGATAAAGGCATCAGGAAACTGCGCCCGCGCTGCCTGCAGCAAGCCCAGATTGGTGTGCACGCCCCGTTCCACATCGCAGCCAAAGCGAATGGATGCGTCATCTTCCACCTGGCCCGGCACCAGCACCACCTGCCGCCCGGCACTGCCCCACTGCACGGGGGTGTTTGGCTCCAGGTTGTACTTGGTCAGCCGGTGCTGCACGATGCATTCACGCACCTTGCGTGCACGCTCTACATCGTTCGCTGTGCATTCACGGTGGTTCAGCAAATCTTCCAGCTCAGAGGGCTGGCCGGGGTCAAAGTAAATACCCTTGGCATCCAGCACAAAAGACTGGGGCGGTATCAGGTCAGAGCCCAGGCCCACAGAGCGCACAAAACCATCTTCCATGCGCAGCAGGCGCACGCCCGTCTGCTCTGCCAGCTCCTGCACACCTGCGGGCGGCACACGGCCCCAGCACACCAGGCAGTCGTCTTTCACAGGCTGCAGCGCAGCAGCCTGTGCCGCGTTTTTGACAAATAGCACCTTCTCTGGGTACAGCGACAGCATGGGGCGCAAGTTGGCCGCCTTCCAGCGCCTAAAGCCCACGCAAATCATGCGCCCTGCATAACGCTGTGCCACCTGCTTTTGCTGCACCAGCCAGCGCATCACATCCGTAATCTCACCACGCTGGTGGGTATAGGGGTTTAAGTAACGTGTGTAGTGCAGATAGGCTGCCGCAAACAGCTCATCCACATTGCGCTTGCGGCCTGTGCCCGCAGCGCGCCGCTGCATGGCGGGGTGGTTGGGCTGCCGGTCATCCGTCACACCCCAGCCTGCATACCAGGGCACACCAAAGCAGGTGACCGGCTTGCCTGCCAGCAAAGCCTCAAAACCCATGGTGGAGCTGACCACATACACCTTGCTCATCTGCTGGATGAGGGAGAGTGGGTTCACAGCCTCGCGCAACACCACCACGCGTTCACTGTGCTGCACAGCAGTCAGGTAACCGCCCTTGCGGCCACTGCTTACTTCCGGGTGGGTTTTCACGTAGATGGTCGCCTGCGGGTTTTCATTCAGCGCGGCCTGCAGCATGTCTGCAAAGCTTTGCGCATTGGCGCCACCCAGAGCCACGCTCATATCCCCCGCCGTCTGGTCTACCACCAGCACGCGCTGCGCATCACCCGCACGCAAGGCATCTGGCGGCAGGTCTGGCGCATGGTTGTATTTGCTCAGTCCAGCCTGCAGCAAAGCCGCACGCGCCTGCACCGCGCTGCTGCCGGGGCCAGCCAGCACATCCACAGGGCTTGCTAGCAATTGCTCCAGCGCGCTGGGCTGGGTGCAGTCGTAGTAAATGCCTGCATCGTCTACCACCAAAGACAGGCCGGGCGAATATGCCCCTGTGCCAAAGGAGCGTAAAAAGCCATCTTCCAATGTGAGCGCAGGCAACCCCATTCGCCTGGCCAAGGCTTGCGCCGTGCGGCCTGTGCGCTTACGCCCCCAGCCAGCCAATGCACTGGCACGCCACAGCTGCGGCAAATAGCACACTGGCTGCGCCAGCAAGGCTTGCAGCGGCCCCAGGCGCTTGCGCCACCAGCAAATGCATATTGGCAATTTCCACTCCATCAAAGCCCAATCGTTGCTGCAATCTGCTGCAAGCGCTTTTCCCAGGTGTGCTCACGCAGCACATAGTCTGCCCCTGCGCGCGCGCGCTCAAGCTCACGCTTGCCGCCGCCCTTAAAAATGCGTTCCAGCACATCGTCACACTCCTCGCGGGAATGCACCACTTCGCAATACTCCGCAAACATTTTGTCGACAGAGACTGCGGGGTTGGTCACCACAATGCTGCCGCAGGCCAATGCTTCTACCAAGCGGCGTGAATACATGGTGGGTGAATCCGTCACTGTATTGACGTTGAACTGCACCAAGTAACGCCGGTAAATATCTGCCGTTTTTTCATTCGACACACTGGGGCGCACATCTATCCATGGCCAGTCTGGATAGCGGTAGTTTTTAGATTTACGGTCTGAATTGCGGTCATACACCGTCAGCCCATAAGGCTGCGCCGCCTCAAACATCATGTCCTGCCACTGGCGACGTTCATCATGAATATGGTGGCTATAACTACCTACAAAGCACGCACGTTTTTCATATGGTTGTTCATTTACCAATGGATGGTGTATTTTGGGCTGCACTGGAAAAAGCAAGGTATTAATTTTTGCATCAGGCCCAAGCACCTCTCGATAGCGAGGGATGCAGTTTTCATCCACCGTAAATACTGTGTCAAACAAAGATGCGCTATCTATAAAGCGATCAAAATGCACACCATCTTCCTTGTTCCAAAAAACACATGGAATTCCTAATGATTTTGCATATTTAACCACCTTACACAAATCTTTATTCGATCTTTTTGGATCATTTGGATAGGACGCTATTTTATATTTCCAGTCATTCCAATGCCCTCTCCATGCAGACTCTACAAACAAAATATCTGGCTTAAACAAAAAAAACTTCAAAACATAATCAAACCTATTAACCAAAAACACATCAAAGCTACCTTTGAGAGCTGATAATGTGAGGTCGTCAGATATCAACGCTATTTTTTTTATGGCCATATAAACAAAAATATTTTAATTTACAAATTAATTTTACAAAAGTAATCATTCAATATGTTCTTAATATGAACACCATTTGGGAACCCTATATTATGATTTCTAACCCCTCGTTCTTCAGCTATAGCATTCCCACTAAAATAAATTGACTCAAAATGGCAAATTTTCTTTTTTATCATTAAGTCATGTAAATACTTATGATGCTCCAAAGTGTAATCATCCAAATTACAATAAGCAATTATTTTTGCATTTGATGGATTATTAATATTTTTCTCAAAATCATAAGATATTAAGGAATCCGAGTTTTTTTCAAGCACCCGCTGCAAAACCTCAAATTTGGGATACTTAGGCAAATCAAATTGACAATTTGAAACTATAGCCACTTGATGAGTTCTTAAAGCCATATCAACAGCAATATGACCGCCTCCACTTGATCCATGAAACACAACCTCATCAAATCCATACTCTTTCATGTAAGCACATACTATCTCATATATAACATCTCTTTGAGAAATTTTCTTTGTATCTAAAAACCACCCCAAATAAACCCCGTCTTTCTTATATTTATCCAGCAAAGCATCAGAAAAGCACAGCAAATTAGGTTGATTTTTAATATTTAAATTATACAACCTAAAGCAAGGTAATGCAGAGCGATTATCTGCATCTCCATCAGGCCTTACTGCCCCATGAAAAGAAACAAATAGTTTTTTCGAAGAAGTATTTCTTTTAAAGAAGAATGATACACCTTTATATCGGAAATAAGGCAAGTCATCATAATGACTTGCAATCATTTTTCTTGAAAAATTTAACACACTTTTCATTAGTATATTATTCACATATTCACTACCCGTTTCCACCTTGCCAGAATTAATATTAATATTTATATTTAAATCATCAACTGATTTTTCTTGCAACTTTATTTTGGTTAGAAAAATATTACTCCCATCAAGAGTGCCATCACACAAAATCATCGGAGATGGATTAACTTGCAAATATGATGGAGAATTCCACCCATATAATTTCTCACCATCCTCAAATCCACGATAAGTATTTAATGAGCAAAATCCGTTTAAAGAACTTACTTCAAAATTCAAAGTATCATCAGCCTTTTCATCTTTTATAAGGATATGTTTATCACTTTTAAAAAGAGAGAATCTACTATCTAAATTCCAAGAAAACTGGACCTTCCTAGATCCTTGATGCTTTGTATCCATCAAAAAATCCAGGATATATAAAAATGACTTTGGCTTATAAATCACAACTCTTCTATGGTCAAAACAATTCTTTTTGTGGCTAACATAAGCACTAATAACCGAGTATCCATCCTCAGAAAAATCTGCAAACTCAATAGCTGAACCATAAGCATCTTTTGAATTTGTAGAATAACTTTCTTCATCAATTGTAACTGTATTATGAGCTAGGCTACTTGTAAAATATGATCGAAATTTATCTTTATTATAACTATACTTACCTGGATCAGTAAAAACAAATTTACCATTTTCTTGAAGAATAAATGAAAGATCATCTGCTTGTTTATGCGCGCCACTATTAAATGATCCTTGGAAAAACAAAAAATTACTTGAATCCTTACAGACTTCTGGTTTAGATCTAACTACAACATATCCATCCAATACCGCTAAAATTTGATTTGAATACGATTTATGTGGCCATTTATAGATAATTTTCTCATCTTTTGGAAAAGCAATAATTTTAGAAGAATCACCTACTGGTGCGCATTGCCCTAATGGATCTACAATCCACGATTTGCAAATGTTACTTTTTTCCAACAAAGCACTTATATCAGGAAGATTTACGTTTTTCCACCATGGTGATTTTATTATTTTAGAAATGATATTAGTAGCAAAAAAATGATACTCCGGAGAGTGCTCCGTATGAACACCAAATTCACCTAATTGATCAAGAACAAGTCGACCCAAGTTATTTTTAGCAAATTCAAAAGAACGTTTTATCTCAATACCTTTAACTGATATCACTTCATTTTCAATAACCCAAATTAAAGACATAAGTCCATTAACTTGAAACAACCCGTGATTTCCCTTATTTAGCTCAGAAATATTAGTTAAATGCTTAAAGTGAGATTTAATCAGAGATTCTATCTTATAAACTTTATGATCAATTCCTTTGTGATAGCAATTAAGGATAAAATAAGATATCTTTAAAGCCCTAAGACCTGTGGCCATATCATACCACAGCCATTTCTTTTTTATTAAATCAGCCCTCTCCTCATAATCAATCCATGAATTTATAATTTTAGAGATATAATTTATATCTTCGTCTTCAAATCTTGCTAAAAATGGATCAAGCATACGCCATGACTGAACATGGAACATCCAATTTCTATCTTCAAAAGGATTAGAAAGCCAATCGATAGGGAAATCAAATTTCCATGGCTTCAAATCACTCCGACCTGCAGGCAAGAACCCATTCTCAAAATATCTTTCAATACTTTCATCGATATTAACTGGCTTCTTTATTTCAAAATAATTGCAATTTATTAATTTATTTCCAGAGTTTTTATCAAAAAAAATTGTTTCTGATTTAATTCTTGTTACATTATTGTTTATTCTTAAATAAACATTAACAAACCACCCCCCTTTTTTTGGAATTTGATTAAACACAAACTCTTTATTATTATCATATTTAGATCTTTCAATTAAATCACCATTTCTAAAAAGTCTAAAAGCTATCAAGGTCCCTATAGGCAGCTCATTGACAATACGACATACAAATAGACCATCTACAATTTTAAAATTGATTCTGCAATTATTCATTTAACATACTCACTAATTAAACAGAAAAATCATCGATTTCCAGTTGATTGAAAATTTTATTTTTTAATAATAGAGAAGTTTTATCCCAAGTTCTACTCTCAATGACCCAACGCCTACCAGCCACACCTAGATCTTTTCGGAGCTTCGGATTCCTAATAAGGTGCTCAATTTTGTCTGCCATATCAGTGATATCGCCTTTGGCAAATTGCAGACCAGTCTTATCTATCTCAATCATCTCAGCTAAAGCGCGAACAGAGGAAACTAAAACAGCCTTTTCCATAGCCAATGCTTCCAATGGTTTCATCGGAGAAACCATTTCACACACAAGTTGAGGCTTTCTTGGAAAAGGCGCAATATCAATTAACGAGTAATACGCCTCAACATCTTCATGCGGGACACGCCCAGGCATGATCAGCTTACTAGCCAGACCCTCTTCTTTTGCAATTCGTAGAATTTCTTCAGTAATTGGCCCCCGTTCTGATCCCGAAGCATTTTCATTGCCTACCAATAATAGGCGAAAATCTAGCCCACGCCCCAGTAATATAGAACAAGCTTGAGCCAAGTTCTCTAGCCCTTCATATTGCACAAAGCTTCCTATATAGCCAATCACAGGCACATCATCAGGAATATTTAATTTACGAGCCAATTCAATATCACGAGATCTTGGTGTAAAACGACTAGGATCACATGAATTAGGTAACAAAGTGATTTTTTCTTTTGCTACACCTCTTCTGGCCAACTCCTCCATCATTGGAGTTGTTAAAGTAAATACAGCATCGGCATTAATTGCAGCCTCAGTCTCATTTCTAACTTGATTCAGATATAATTTTGACTTTTCAAATTCAGGCTCACGTGAAAGACGTGTAATTTCCCAGAAGCCTCGCACTTCATAAAAAAAAGGAATTCCTAACTCTCTTGCAGCCATACCAGCCGGGATTGCAGTAACATGGTTAGATGCTGCTAAGACGATTTCAATTTTATGCTTACTTAAAAAGTTCTTGATCGCCTTTGCCGACTCAATCATATAGGCATTGGAATCCATTCCTGCACGAAGAGGAGAAAATATTCGATAATAATCAACACCTTCAACTATATCATGCTCAGGCAAATCTTTTCCTGCACTATCACCAGGAATATCGTGCGGATATCCAGGCCGAGAAACACAAATAATATTACAACCATTACTTTTCAACCCTTGGGCAAGGCCATGGCCTCTGGTTGCATAGCCGCCAGACGAATAAGGTAAAGTGTTATGTAAAAAATAAGCTATCTTTTTGTTATTAAAACAATATTTTTCATCCCCTTTTTTATTTAAAGCCTTTTTTATCACATCAAAATCAGACACTTTATCTAGCCGCGACTTGGCTTCAAGTATCCATTTTTCAGATTCAAACTTATTATTTGCAATTTCCTTCAAAGCATTTCTAGCTGAATTAATATTGTAATTTTTGTACCCTAACCAATAAAGTGATTGCATCACTTTTTTGCTTTTCACTTTATATGCAAGCGCATTGCATACAGAAAAAGCCTCTTTATTAAAACCATTTTCTTTGCAATAAAAAATAAAATCCATCAACTCAGATGAGTATATATTTTTTATATCAAAGCCATCATCCCCTGCAACAGACACCACTTCAAGAAATTTATTTATTTTTTTTTCAAACACCGCGTTCCAGAAGTTTCTTTTCCAAAAAACCTCTTTCTTACCCTGATCTTTAAAGCGAGAAAACTCATTAAAAAAATCTTTACTCACTTCAAATTCATGCAACCCGATCTTCTTCTTTTTTCTATCAATCCATTCACTATCCACAACATCAAAAGAAGAAAATGCACCTTGCAAGAGCTTCAAGTACTTTTCATCATCAATAACTTTATTAATATTAACTTCATTTAAAAAATTAATATTCAACTTTTTTTTACAAAGTCGAATATTCGCAGAAAAAAATTCTTCCCCGATTAAATCTGCTAATTTTTCATATAGGATCAATGATTTTTTGAAATCACCATTATCAAAGCTATTCTTAGCAGCAGAAACAATAAGCTCGCTCATAATTCAAGTTTTTAAAAATTTAAATAATAAAAACGTGTCAGATGACACATTTTTATTATTTTTAAGAAAAATGTTTAATTAGAATTCACTAATCCAACCGCATCAATAAATTTCCCATGCTTTTTAATGCCTTGAATATTTTTGATAAATTCTTGGTGCTTCACTAAAACACAGACGACATCTGCAGAGCTCAGTGCATCATCCAACTCACAAAGACTCAAGTTATTATGATTGAGATTATTTGGAATGCTCTGAATATTTGGTTCAACTGCCAATACACTGCAACTCAATTGCACAATATTTTTTACGATGTGTACTGCCGGACTTTCACGCAAATCATCAATATCAGGCTTAAATGCCAAACCTAAGCAAGCCACCTTGATATCCTGCATGGTGCTTCCGGGCTTTTTAGCCATGGCATCCACAATGGCAGACTTGACCTTTTCCAGCACCCACTCAGGCTTGTAGTCATTCACCTCACGCGCAGTACGAATGATTTTGGCTTCTTCAGGGTTGCTGGCAACAATAAACCAGGGGTCAACAGCAATGCAGTGGCCGCCCACACCAGCCCCGGGCTGCAAAATATTGACGCGGGGGTGGCGGTTGGCCAGTGCAATCAGTTCCCACACATTAATGCCTTGCTTGTCGCAAATCATGGAAAGCTCATTGGCAAAGGCGATGTTGACGTCACGGAAGCTGTTTTCTGTGAGTTTGCACATTTCTGCGGTGCGTGCATTAGTCACAATGCACTCGCCTTCTACAAAGGTTTTATAGAGGGCTACTGCCATGGCACTGGCTTTTTGCGTCATGCCGCCAATGACACGGTCATTCGTCACCAGCTCACGCACTACTTGGCCAGGCAGCACGCGCTCAGGGCAGTGGGCCACTTGCACATCGGCCTCTTCACCAGCCTGCTGCGGAAATGTCAGATCTGCACGAGCTTCAGCCAGCCAGGCAGCCATTTGCTCTGTAGCGCCCACGGGCGAGGTAGATTCAAGCACCACCAAATCGCCTTTTTTCAGCACTGGAGCAATGGCCTTGGCTGCAGATTCGATATAGCTCAAGTCTGGCTGGTGTCCATCTTTAAATGGTGTAGGCACTGCAATTAAGAAAGCGTCTGCCGCTTCTGGCTTGGTGGTGGCACGCAGCCAGCCATCTGCCACCGCTTTTTGCACCAGTACATCCAGCTCAGGCTCCACAATGTGAATCTTGCCCTGGTTAATGGTATCTACAGCATGTTGATTCACATCTACGCCAATGACTTTTTTCTTGCGCGATGCAAACAAGGTGGCGGTAGGCAGGCCAATATAGCCAAGGCCGATCATGGAAATAGTTTCAAACATTTTCTTCCTTTTTAGGTTTTAAAATTTATTTCGATTTTATCCGTTGTTGGATATATTTTCCTGCAACAGCAGGCCATGCTGCATGCCAAATGCTTGCAGTATTTCTGTAATGCGCTGGGCTGATTTTCCATCACCATACGGGTTATGGGCATGGGCCATGGCTTGATAGGCACTTTGATCATCCAGCAGAGCATTTACATTTTGAATAATTGCCTGGCTATCCGTACCCACTAGTTTGACGGTGCCTGCCTCTACAGCTTCAGGCCGCTCTGTGGTGTCACGCATAACTAATACGGGCTTGCCCAGTGAAGGGGCTTCTTCCTGCACACCGCCAGAATCCGTGACCAGCAAGGTGCAGCGATCCATCAGATACACAAAGGGCAAATAGTCTTGCGGCTCAATCAGATGCACATTGGCGACACCGCCCAAAATACGGCGTACAGGTTCTTGCACCTGTGGGTTCAGGTGTACGGGGTAAACGATTTGTACATCACCGCGCTGCGCCAGCGCGGCCAGCGCATGGCAAATATTTTCAAAACCCTGACCAAAATTTTCACGGCGGTGGCCAGTGACCAAGATCATGCGCTTGGTTTTGTCCAAAAAGCTGAAGCGCCTTTCAAAGGCTTGCGTCAAATTGACATCTGTACGAATACGCTCTACCACCTGCAGCAAGGCATCAATCACCGTATTGCCGGTGATATGAATGGTATTTTCATCTATGCCTTCCAGCGTTAAGTTCGCCTGAGACTTTACGGTAGGTGCAAAATGAATATCTGCAACCCTGCCAGTAAGGCAGCGATTCATTTCTTCAGGCCATGGCGAGTATTTATTGAATGTACGCAAGCCTGCTTCTACGTGCCCTACTTTGATTTTTGCATAATAGGCAGATAAGCTGGCAGCTAAAGTGGTGGTGGTATCACCATGTACCAAAATAATATCTGGTTTCCACTGCCTATAAACATCACGCATGCCCAGCAGCACATTGCTGGTAATGTCATACAAGTCTTGACCGGGCTTCATCAGGTTCAAGTCAAAATCTGGCTTGATCTGAAACAGTTCCAGCACTTGATCTAGCATTTGTCGGTGCTGCCCGGTTACACATACCTTGGCTTCAAAATCACTGCATTTTTCCAGTGCCTTTACCAGGGGTGCCATTTTTATGGCTTCAGGGCGGGTACCAAATACGGTTAATACTTTCATGAATCTTTCCATCAAATAATTAATCAGCCTGTTTTTTTCTAAAATCTTTAACTTCCTGCGAAAGCTTCCAGGGCATAGACATCCACCCGCTGAGCGACTTCGAGTTTTTGATCATGCAAGCACCTAAGCGGTATGAAAGATGCTGCTTTACTCGCTCGGCTTCATAGGCGTCCATGTATGCAGAAATAGGTGGCAGTTTTTGATTCGCCTTTTTCTCTTGGTCTTGCCTGAATTTTTTCACCTCTGCATTCAATGCAAATGGCATACTGAGCCAGCCACTGAAACTGCGGGAATTTGCAATCATGGTACTACCCAGCCGGTAAGACAGTTGCTGCTTTACACGCTCTGCTGCACCGTAATACTTTTTTACGTCCGTCTTTTTAGATGAATGCTTCTTGTACTTTTGACTTTCCAGGAAATAGCGCTCCAGCTCTTCTTGAACTTTGTGCAGTTGGCCTAAAAGTAGCTCGTTTTCTTCTTGCAGCTCGGCAGAAGCAGACTTGACCACGGCCTGCTGCAACTCTTTTTTGAGCTGTGCTTCTGCTTGCTGCAGCTTAGCAGCCTTTTCTTGAGCAGCCTTCAGGTCTGCCTGCAGCTTCTGGGCAGCAGCTCCAGCTTGCTGCAGCTTGGAGGCCTGCTCTTGGGCGGACTTTAAGACCGCTTGCAGCTTGGGAATCTCAGCCAGTTTTTTGGCTTGCTCCTGGGATTGCAGATAGCTGCTTTCCAGCTCTTCCTGCACTTTGTGCAGTTGTTCTAAAAGCAGCGCATTTTCTTCTTCTGCGTTTTTAAGCTGCACTTGCAATGCTTGTTTGGCGGTAGCCTCTGAATCGGTCAGTGCCTGCACCTGAGCGTGCTGTTGCTGCAGCGTTTGCAGTTGCTGCTGTAGGTCTGCCACACGCTGGGTGTTACGGCTGTGTTGCTGCTGTACTGCAACAAAGCTGGCCCATGCCTGCTGCAATCCAACAGCATCTGCCGCAGGTGCTGACATGGCGACGTTGGTCAATGGCAGGTTGGCGGCGGCTTGCATCTCTTCATACAGCTGCAATGCGTCAGCCTGCGTGTGTACCAGCTGTTCAATCAGCCAGTTGGCCAAGCCATCTGTGCTGGGTTGGGTGGTGGCAGATGGCTGGGTTTGTAGTTCTGTGCTGGCCAGTTGGCTGATGGGCTGTTCTGCTGTGTCAACAGGCTCTTCTGATGCGGTGCTCTGGCCTGCCGCTAACTCCAGTGGCGCGGCTACGCGCTGGTTAATTTGCTGCACATAGCTTTGGGCAGACTGCGCCACTTGCTTGGCATGTACCAAGAAGCTGCGCTCTGGGTTGCGCAGGTGGAATTGCAGCAGAGCCTCGTTATAGGCAACCCAACTTTGCACTTTGGCGTTAATGCTTTCAGGCGATGCATCTGCACCACTTTGCAGGCATTGCTGGTAGATGTTGTGAAGATCGTCATACACCAGCATGAACACGGTGTGCGCACTTTGCTGTTGCCAGAAGTCCAGCAGGTGTACGGCTTGCGGGTCCAGCCAGGCCCACAGGGGCTGTTCCATATTGCCCAGCACCAGGTCCAGCACCAGGCTTTGCCACATGGGGGATGCTTCCACGCTTTCAATGCTTGTAGGCACTTGCCCATTGCTCCATTGCAGGCCATGGGCTTTGAGTAATGTCTCAGTCAGTGCCTGGGCAGAAAGCTGTTCACGGCGGGAAGGCAAGGCTTCCTGCACGCCTGCGGTTTTCAGCAGATCAAACACTTGCTGTGCCTGTGCGCTGGGGTGGGCCACCACCAGTATGTGGTTGGCTGCTGCTTTTTTTACGGTTTTTGTAGTTTTGCTCATTGTCATTCTGGGCTGCTGCGCTACGGGGGTAGATGCCGTAGCGGGGGCTGCTGCCTGCTGCGCAGGCATGGGCTGCAAGCCGGTATGGGCGCGCGGTTGTGTCATGCCTGCCTGAGCAGGTGCTTGGGCAGACTGTGGTTGCATTTTTTTGCTGCGTTTGCTGCGCTGGTTTTTGTGCGGGGCAGTTGGTACAGCGCTCTGCTTGGCTTGCGCTTGGGTTTTGTTCTTTTTTTGGCCAACTGACAGGGGTTGTTGGGTTCGCTCCATATTTTTTCTCTGTAATAGGGTTGGGCGGAAGGAATGCTTAAAACAGAAACCGTGGCACATCAAAGCCGGGCAAACGAAAGCCTTGCCTTTAGTACTGAAGGCAAGGATTTACAGATTTACCAACTGCCAAACACCACCTTGGCGCTGACAGCGATCTGGTAGAGGATTTGCGTCATGTCTTTCCAGAACTGGCGTTTTTTCTCATCCACCTTTGGTAGCACCAGAATCTGGTCACCCGGCTGAATATTGGTATTGGCAAACAGGCGCTTGGGGTTGACCTGTTCAAAAGAGCCATCACGGCGGGCGACCACTACACGGGCGTTGTCTGCCATCTGGGTAAAGCCGCCTGCGCGGTCGATATAGCCTTCCAGGCTCAGGTTGTTTTCATAGGCCACGGCATTGGGGAACAGCACTTCACCGCTGACGAGCACGATGTCATCCTTGCGGGGGATGCGAATGACGTCTCCGTTTTCCAGCAAGATGCTGTCCAGCTGGCTGGCCTTGGCAATTTGCACCTGCCCAATGGGCTCAATTTTTTTGGCGCGCTCTACCCACTGCAGGGCCAGGTCTGCCTCTTCGGTGCGCAGGCGTGCTTCTTCGCTGCTGCCGCTGCGGGCGGTGAGCAAGCTCATTTCCAGGTTATGCAGGCTGGTTTGCAGCATTTCGCGCTGGCGCTGCTTCACGCTTTCGCGGAAGAGTTGCACGCTTTGCATGTCTGAGTGCTGGCGGGGCTGTATGCGCTGCAGCAGTTCACCCATGGGGGTGCCGTAGGGCAGCACGTATTCCTGCGCGCTGTCGTGCTCGCCTTCCACGCGCACGGTGATGGTGCCGGGCTTTTTGTCAGCGGTAAATTCCAGCTCGTCACCATCACTCAAGGCAATGGCCTCAGCATCTGTCAGCGGGTAGTACTCCACATTGCGCAGGCTGCCGGTGTTGCGCACCACGCGCACGTGGGTGGCCAGAGGCAGGGGTTTGGCCAGCTTCATGAGCTGCGCCACGGTTTGCTGCTCGCCCTTGAATTCAAAGCGCTTGGCGTTGACCACCAGGCCTTTCACGCTGATACGCTTGCCGTTGGCGGGTACAAAAATCACATCACCATCTGCCAACTGCACCATGGGAATGGTGCCCTGCAGCAAAAAGTCATACAGGTTGAGTGTGGCCTTGACATGCTCCCCACGCTTGACCTGCACCTGCAGGTAGCTGCCGCGCTCAGGGTCTACGCCACCGGCAATGTCCAGGTAGTGCAGCACGCTGTCCATACTGGTGCCGTTGTACAGGCCGGGGCGGTTCACATTGCCGCCCACAAACACACGCACGGGCTGGGCGGCGGCCAGCGTGGCGTAGCTGCTCACGTTATTGCGGAATGCCTTGCGCACAGCCGCCTGCACCACGGTTTGCAGCTCGTTGTTGCGCACACTCAGCACAGGCACGGGGCCTACATGGGGCAAAAAGATGTTGCCACGCGGGTCTACGGTGAGTGTTTGCTCAAAATTGAACGCCCCCCACAGGCGGACCTGAATCTGGTCCCCAATGGCGATGGCGTAGTCTGGGTTGAACTGCATGGCCCCGGGCGCGCTGAAGGCGCCGGTAAACAGCTGGGCACCAAACACATCACTGGCCTGGTTGCGCAGGTGGTCTTCCGTCAGCAAGGCGCTGGGGGGCATGGGTTTGCTGGCAGGAGTGGGGTTAGCCATTGCTGGGTAGCCCAACATGGCTGCAGCCTGGGGGTCTGCAGGGGTGCTTGGCTGCTGCCTGCTGGCAGAGGCTGAAGCAGAGTGGGCCGTATTGCTGCCGCCCATCAGCGCCTCATAAGCCAATTGCGCATGGGCGGTTTGCAAACCAAGGGCAAGACCAGCAACGGCCAGCCAGTGCCAACGCTGCGTGCAGCGCTTGACTGCTTGCATAAAAGGAGTGCTTTGCACTGGTGCAATGCCGCTTTGCGGGTGAAATGTATGTGAATGCAAGATTCTATCAGCGCTAGCAGCTACAAAAAAAGTAGTTTTATTGGTCAGCTTGTTCATGGTGCGAGTGGTCATACGCTGCGCCTCAGTCTTTGTGGTCACGAACAATGGCCAGCAGCAAGCTGATCACGCCCGCAACCAGCAAGATCACTACCACCCAGACGGTGGTGGTGTACAGGCGGCGAGGCTCTGTGGCCTCCTGAGGCAGATTGGGCTGCTGCAGTACCGAGACTTTTTTCAGGGTGCGGGTGGCTTCCAGCCTGCCCTGCTCCAGCGCGGTGATAGCGGTTTTGTACATATCCAGCGCAAACTGGGCCTGCAGTTCCAACTGGGCGTAGGCTTCTGCCGTGCGGTTCAGGGTTTTGCCACCGGGTGCGGCCAGCTTGGTCTGTTCTTGCTCAATCTGTTTTTCCAGCGCTTTGATGCGCTGGTTCAGCAAGACGATGTTGGGGTGGTCTTCCACCAGATAGGCCTGCAGGGCACTGCGCTGGGCTTGCAGGTCTGCCAGCTGGCCTTGCAGGTTGCCGATGATGGAGGCCACCACCTGGGCTGCGGCTTCAGGCGATATCAGGCGCTTGCTTTCCTGAAAGCGCAGCAGCTCCTGCCGGGTGCTTTGCACTTTGTCATGCAGCAGCTGCACTTGCTGCGAGAGAAAGTCCACCTGGTCCTGCGCAATGGCATGGGCCAGCTGGTTCATAAAGCGCTCCCCCTCTTTAAGCAGGGCCTGGTTAATGCGCTGGGCAATTTCAGGCTCATAGGCCTGCGCCTTGAGCACAAGCACGCCTGCAAACTCATCAAACTCCACGGCTACGCGGCGCAGGTAGTAGTCGTAAAAGCTTTCCGCACTTGCTTCTGCACTCCACAGGCGAGAGAACCAGTCGCCCTGCCCGGCAAAGTGCTGGCGCAGCTGCAGTTGCTCGTCGAGCTTCTCGGCCATGTCGGGTGAGCGCAGGTGCTCGCGCAGCAGCAGCTGGTCGGTACGGTTGCCGCCAGAGGCGCCAGAGATCAGGCTGCCCAGGTCGATCTGGCTGCCGCTGTGCAAATTGGTGCTTTGAATGATGAGGCGCGATTCAGACACATAGCGGTCTGAGGCAATGCCTAGCCAGTAGATAGCACTGCATGCGCAGGCAATGGCCGTGACTGCACGCAGCGGTTTTTTGCGCAGCCACTGCAGGCTGCGCGTGGTGAGGGAGGCAATGGCAATGGTCATGATCGGGAAAGAGAGATGCTGTCGTGGTAGGCGCGGATGGCATCGTCAATCTGGTCAAACCAGTGCGCTGTGCCGTTATGCAGCCAGATGCCTGCCTGGCAAAAGTCTTTGAGCGTTTTTTCGCTGTGCGAGACCATGATCAGGCTGGCTTTGCCCACTTTGTCTTTAAATGCCTTGGCGGCTTTTTGCTGAAATTGCTTATCACCCGTGGCTGTCACTTCGTCTGAGATATACACATCAAAATCAAAAGCCAGTGACAGGCCAAACTGCAGGCGTGACTTCATGCCTGAGGAGTAAGTGCGCACGGGGCGGTCAAAGGCTTCACCAATTTCGGCAAAGGCCTGTACCTGCTCCACAATGCGAGGAATCTCATCTTCCAGCCCATGAATGCGCGCCACAAACTTGGCGTTCTGGCGGCCCGTGAGGCTGTGCTGAATACCGCCACCAAAACCCATGGGCCAGGAGACATTGCAGTGGCGAATGACTTCACCTTTGGTGGGGTAGTCCACGCCACCAATAATGCGCAGCAAGGTGGATTTACCAGCCCCGTTACCACCTACCAGGCCCACGCTGCAGCCGGTGGGAATATTCAGGTTCACGCCGGTGAGCACCCAGGGGCCCATGCCATGCTCGGTGAAATAGCGCTTATGTACGTCAATCACTTCAATCATTGCATCACCAAGCGCTGGGTATAGCGGCGAAACAGGGCAAGCCCCATGAAGTTCAACACCAGTGCACAGCCATAGGCATAGCCTACGTCCAGCCCGGTAACAGCATGGTAGTAAGGTGCAAAGCCAAGGCGCGCAGCCTCAATGGCGTGGGCGAGGGGGTTGTAAAGCAGCCAGTCCAGATAAGGCTGCCGCACCATAGACAGAGGGAAGATGACGCCAGAGATCATCATCAGCGGCATCATGATGAAGCCAATAATGCGCTCCAGCTCTGGCACCAGCTTGATGAGTACGGCAAAGCACATGCCCAGGCCCAGGCCGCACAACCAGGCGAGCAAAAAGGCTTCCAGCACCAGCAATGGCGCAGCGGGCAAGGCCATCCAGCCAAAAATTCCGCCCACAGCAAAAACCGCTGTACTAATGACGAGCATGGTGACGCCTTCAAGCACGGCGCGGACCAAGGCAACATCAGACGGACGTACTTGGCGATAGGCAAACAATGCAGAGTTGGCGTCTACGGCGTTCTGGACTTGAGACACCGTGCGTTTGAACGTCATGAACACCAGCATGCCGATGGCAATCCACAGCGGCGTTTCTATGCCACCGATATGCCGCACGCGGATGACGGTAAAGATCAAAACCAGCCAGAGGATATTGACCACTGGCTCCAACACGACCCAGCCCCACGCAAACCGGGAGCTGAACATTCTGACCAATGCCTCTCGTAGAAACAGTGCTTTCCAGACAGCGGCTGCTCTTTGAAAGTTATTCATGGAAAACAAAAGTTCAGCCGTTTGGCTGAACTTTTTGAGGTTGTGAAAAAAGCGTTTGCACCATATCACAAAATGTATTGGTAACCTATCACAGACAAGGTTGTTAACAAAGTGTTTGCAAGCTTGCATGGAATTCATCAAGTGCGCCTTAAATGGATTGCTCCCCCACTGGATTCCTCTCCTGCTTTGCGCTAACTTTTTCTGCTTCTCCCTCGGGCATTCACCCCTTCCCCCTCTGGGGGAAGGCAGGGATGGGGGCCGGGTATGGCCTTAAGCACGGGCAAGTGGTGTGGGCTACGCCAGGCTGGCCCCCACCCTAGCCCTCCCCCAAAGGGGGAGGGAAAGAATCACCCTCACCCCTGCCCTCTCCCACAAGTGGGAGAGGGAGTACACACAGGCGATGGTCAGGCAGGTAGTGGGGATGCATTGGGTTGCCCCACACCCTCACCCAGCGGGGGAGGGAATGCTTTTTCCCTCTCCCGTTTACGGGAGAGGGTCAGGGTGAGGGGTATGTCTGATCAAAACACTTCCGCGTCTTTGAACGCGGACTGCTTCTGGTCTTTGTCCGACAGCACAAACTCCATGCCCAGATCCGGCCACTGGATACCCAAGTCTGGGTCATTCCATGCAATTCCACGATCAGACTGAGGCGCGTAGTAGTTCGTGGTCTTGTACAGAAAATCGGCCGTGTCGCTCAGCACCACAAAGCCATGGGCAAAGCCCGGTGGAATCCAGAACTGCTTGTGGTTGTCTTCTGTCAGTGTCTCTGCCACCCACTGACCAAACGTGGGGGAATCTTTGCGGATATCGACTGCTACATCCCACACCGCACCGCGCACCACGCGCACCAGTTTGCCCTGGGCGTGTGGAGGTAGCTGGTAGTGCAAACCGCGCAGCACGCCCTTGCTGGAGCGGCTGTGGTTGTCCTGCACAAACTCCAAGTTGGTGCCCGTGGCTGCATTGAATGCTTGCTGGTTAAAGCTTTCATAGAAAAAACCGCGCGCATCCCCAAACACCTTGGGCTCAATCACCATCACATCAGGAATGGCTGTTGGTGTGGCTTTCATCGCGCACCACCTTTGAGGCATTGCATCAGGTATTTGCCATAGCCGTTCTTGAGTAGCGGCTGCGCCAGCTTTTCCAGCTGCGCGGCATCAATCCAGCCTGCACGGAAGGCAATCTCTTCTGGGCATGCCACTTTCAGGCCTTGGCGCTGCTCCAGCGTCGCGATGAACTGACCAGCTTCCAGCAGGCTGTCATGCGTGCCCGTATCCAGCCAGGCATAGCCGCGACCCATAAGCTGCACATTCAGCTGGCCTTGCTGCAGGTACAGCTTGTTCAGGTCGGTAATTTCCAGCTCACCACGTGGCGAAGGCTTGAGGGACTTGGCCAGTTCCACCACCTGGCTGTCATAGAAATACAGGCCTGTCACAGCGTAGTTGGATTTGGGCTGCGCAGGCTTTTCTTCCAGCGACAGTACCTTGCCCTGGGCATCGAACTCGGCCACGCCATAGCGCTCTGGGTCTTGCACGTGGTAGGCAAACACCGTGGAGCCTGTCGTTTGTGCATTCGCCCCTGCCAGCAGCTTCTGGAAGTCATGGCCGTAGAAGATGTTGTCGCCCAGCACCAGCGCGCTGGGCGCACCGTTGAGGAATTGCTCACCAATCAGAAAAGCCTGTGCCAGCCCATCAGGGCTGGGTTGTACGGCGTATTGCAGGTTCAGGCCCCACTGGCTGCCATCGCCCAGCAGCTGCTCAAAACGGGGCGTGTCCTGCGGGGTGCTGATGATGAGAATGTCACGAATACCCGCCAGCATCAGGGTGCTCAGCGGGTAGTAAATCATGGGCTTGTCATACACCGGCAGCAGCTGCTTGCTGGTGACCATGGTCAGGGGATACAGGCGCGTACCGGCTCCGCCGGCCAAAACGATACCTTTCATGAGATGGCTCCTTCCTTATGTTCCTCCGCTGGCCCCTGTTCCTTGGGCCATACGGTGTAAAAATGCTGCCCGATCCGCTGTTCCGGCGGCGGCGGGGTCATGTAATCGCCATAGGTATGGCGCAGCACCCGGTCATATCCGGCGGGAATGGGGAACTCCCCGTCCTCAAAGGGAACATACAGCGTTTTTTCCAGGTCCTCCCGCGGGAACACGATGTTCCAGTTGGTATCCCACACGGTGCAGCCCACATAGCGGCACTTCTCATAGTCCTTCTGCCGGGCCCAGACCTCGATGCGGTGGATGTAATGGGCGCTTCCGTGGAGCCGGGCCCAGGCAAAGCCCGCCAGCTTGGCGGGGGTGTGGAGCCAGCCCCGGCGGCTGGGCGTGAACCGGTCGGCGGCGCAGCAGTTGATGAACTTCACATCCCGCATGGGCTGCTGCACCCAGGCCCTGGCCTCCTCCTCCGTGTCACCGCAGCCGTCCAGCGGATAAACGTCCACAAACAGGCCCAGGCCGTAGTCCCGGATGCCCTGGTACTTCACCCGGTAGCGGGTGTCGCTGAACCGGGCGATGGGGTACACATACCGGGGGTTGTCGTCCACGGTCATCAGCTGCATGGGCTGAAGCTCCTGCCGGTGCCGGCGGCAGTATGCCACCAGCTTGTCAAAGTCCGGCCGGGGCATGGCCACGTCCAGGTCGTCATCCCAGGGGATGAAGCCCTTGTGGCGGATGGCCCCGATCAGCGTGCCGTAAAACAGGAAATACCGCAGTCCCTGCTCCCGGCAGATGCCGTCCAATTTTTTGAGAATGTTCAGAGCTCCCTCCTGCATTTGCCGAAGCGTCAGTTCCTCCACTTATCTCACTCCTATCCGTTATTTCGTAACTTTTCTTATATTTCTGTCCCGGGACAGGGCGGGATGTCCCGCAAAACCCGGGGTTTTGTCCCGGGTTCAGGCCGATTTTTTGCGGAACACCGCAAGAGTCCGGGCCACCTGGTCCCGGTGGCGGAGGGCCCACAGCGCGCACACGCCCAGAAGGGCCACCAGCAGTCCCATCCGGATCCAAAACAGGTCCGTCAGGGCCACCGTCACCAGCGACACCACCGACACGATCCCCAGCCAGAGGAACTGCTGGAGAATGTCATACACCATGCCCTTGTGGACCCACCAGGCAAATACCACATGCAGCAGGTAATACAGCAGGTAGCAGGCCACGGTGGTGTAGGCCGCCGCCACATAGCCGAAGGCCGGAATGAACACGGCGTTGAGCAGAATGTTCATACCCGCCGCCAGCATGGTGCCCAGGGCGATGAGCTTGGTTTTCTTATAGTAATACTCCACCGAGGAGGGCAGGGTATACAAAAATGCGTAGTACATGGACAGCACGATGGGCATGGTCACGTAGCGGCTGTCGCTGTATTTGGAGCCGCCGGCAATGAGGATGACCTCCGGAGAGATCAGCGCCAGGGCCATGGCCCCGATGGACACAAACACCACATACGCCGAGGCCGCCCGGCGAATGGCCGGATACTCCCGGGCCTTCATCTTTTCAAAGAACCAGGGCGCCCAGGCGGTGTCCATGGAATTGGTGATGACCTGGAAGATCATGCCCACATTATAGGCAAAGCTGTAAAGCCCGGCCTCGGTGCTGCCGATGATGGATTTGATCATGATGCGGTCAAACTGGTTCAGCAGCAGCTGGCTCAGGCCGTGGGGCACCGTGGGCAGGCTGATGGCCATGCCGTAGCGCCAGTATTCCCGGCTGATGCGGGGGCGGTCCTTCCGCCACAGGCGGATCACCACATAGATGCCCACCAGCACCGCGGGGATCAGGGTGCCCAGGATGCGGCCCAGGTATCCCTGGCCCCGGCAGAGGGTCAGGATCAGCAGCACGGAGCCGCCGATGCCGGCCACGGCATACACCAGGCTCAGCACCAGGTACTCTTTATACTTATAGTCCACCGAAAGGACGGAGTTGTAGAAGGTCAGCATGGCCATGCCGAAGCTCTCCAGCACGATCAGCGCCGGAAGATACGGCTGCTCCAGGCTCAGGGACCGGGCCAGCGGCGCGGCAAACACCAGGCTCAATGCCAGCAGCAGCAAGGAATTGCCGATGACCAGCAGGGTCACGGAGGAGCAGTAGGAACCGGTGAGGTCCACATAGTCCAGCTTCGCGTTGCGGACGCTGGTGTGCAGGGTGAAGCCCGCCAGCACCGTCATGATCATCACATAGGAGCTGAAGGTGCTGTAAATGCCGAAGTCCTCCACCGTCATCAGCCGGGCAAACAGGGGGATGGCCAGGAAGGACAGGCCCTTCACCAGCATATTGCCCACTGTGTAGCCAAGGCCGGCCTTCAGGGCTTTTTTTCCGCTTGATTCATTCGCCATTGCAATAAACTCTCCTGTTGCGTGGGATTCAGGCGTTCTGCTCCTCCAGCGCCTGGGGGACCGACAGGGTGACGGCGTACCAGGCGATGCCCAGCACAGCGTTCATCCAGGGGTTGAACCAGGTGACGATCCAGAAGGTGCACAGGCCGCAGACCACGGCCGCCCCCTCCGGGCACTCCTGCAGCAGCTCCCGCCGCCGCAGGCACCAGACCACCACACAAG
>ERZ791624.516-NODE-516-length-26031-cov-3.445065_pt1 | contig 26031 bp, 18 predicted proteins | sample MGYA00510058_ERZ791624 | MGnify/ENA primary metagenome ERZ791624 (study PRJEB30046, sample SAMN00715158) | human gut metagenome | study: EMG produced TPA metagenomics assembly of the A metagenome-wide association study of gut microbiota in type 2...
CGTGTGCGCTGGCGCTGCTGCTCGGCGGAGCATATCTGCTTATCCGCGGCGTCATTACCTGGCAGACGCCGGTGTGCTTTGTAGGAACTGTTTTTGTGCTGTCCCTTGTTCTGGGGCAGGATGCGCTGCGGCAGGTGCTCTCGGGCGGTCTGCTTCTGGGCGCGTTCTTCATGGCAACCGACTATGTGACCGCCCCGCAGACCTATTGGGGCCGGGCGCTGTTCGGCATCGGCGCGGGACTGCTCACCTGCCTCATCCGCTTCTACGGCAGCTACGCCGAGGGCGTGTCGTTCGCCATCCTCTTTATGAACATTCTCACGCCGTATCTGTCCAGATGGACGCAGAGCAAGCCGCTGGGAGGTGCGAAGGCATGAAAAACACGAAAGAGATTCGAAAATCCATCGTCGTTCTGGTCGTGATCTGCCTGCTTACGTCCGCGGCGCTGGCTGTTGTGAACCACTTTACCGCGCCCGTCTCCAAGGCGAACGCGGAGGCCAGAGCCGAGCAGGCGCGGCTCGATGCCGTGCCGGACGCGGCTTCGTTTCAGCTGGTCGAGACGACTCTTCCGGAGGAGGTCGTCAGCGCCTATCTCGCGCTGGACGAAGCCGGAAGCCCCATGAGCTATCTGTTTACCGTCGAGGGCAAGGGCTTCGGCGGCACGATCCAGGTGATGTGCGTCATCGGTACCGACGGTTTGATCCGCGCCTGCCGCACGATGGATGTCTCGTCCGAAACAACGACGCTCGGCGGCCAGACGGCAAACGAGAGCTACACCGGCCAGTATACCGGGCAGGACGCCTCGCTTTCCGGCGTGAGCGCCATCTCCGGCGCGACCATCACGTCGACGGCCTATCGCGGCTGTGTGGAAACTGCGTTTGAAGCGTATGAGCTCGTAAAGGAGGCGCAGAAATGAGTAAATTACAGAACTTCCTGAAGGGCCTGATCAAGGAGAACCCGGTGCTCGTCCTCGTGCTCGGCACGTGCCCGACGCTGGCCATCTCCACGTCGGTCATTGCGGCCTTCGGCATGGGCATTGCGGCAACCGCCGTCCTGATCCTGTCCAACATGGCCATTTCCGCCATCCGCAAAATCGTCCCCGACCCGGTGCGCATCCCGTGCTACATCGTCGTGATCGCGGGCTTCGTCACGGTCGTCGAGCTGGTCATGGAGGCGTATGCCTTCAGCCTGTATCAGTCTCTGGGCGTGTATCTGTCGCTGATCGTTGTCAACTGCATCATCCTCGGCCGGGCCGAGATGTATGCCAGCAAGCACGGCGTTGTGGATTCCGCCATTGACGGCGCGGGCATGGGCCTCGGCTTCACGCTCGCCATCTGCGCCATGGCCGCCATCCGCGAAACGCTCGGCTGCGGCACGTTCTGCGGCCTGCCCGTGCCGTGGTTCCACGAAAACCCCATCGGCATTCTGACCATGGCCCCCGGCGGCTTCTTCGTGTTCGGCTGCATGATCGCGCTCATCAATAAGATCTCCAAGGGCAAGGCCATCAAGAAGAAGGAATTCGGCTGCGCCGGCTGCCCGGGCTGCGGCAAGGGCGCCTGCGAAGGAAAGGAGGCGGCTGCGAAATGAAGACCATGATCCTCGTCATTCTGACCGCCGCGATCACGAACAACTATGTGCTCGTCAAGTTCCTCGGCATCTGCCCCTTCCTCGGCGTATCCAAGAAGCTCGATCAGGCGACCGGTATGTCGCTGGCCGTTATCTTTGTCGAGGTGCTGGCCACCGCCGTTACCTGGCCGATCTATCATTTCCTGCTCGCGGGCAAGGTCGATTTTACCTATATGGAAACCGTCGTCTTCATTCTGGTCATTGCAGCGCTTGTCCAGCTGGTTGAGATCGTCCTCAAGCGTTATGTGCCCGCGCTGCATAAATCCCTCGGCGTCTATCTGCCGCTGATCACAACGAACTGCGGCGTGCTGGGCGTGACGATGAACGTCATTTCCGACGGCATGAACTACGGCGAGGCGCTTCTGACCGCGCTTGGCTGCGGCCTTGGCTTCTTCCTGGCGATGGTGCTGTTTTCCGGCGTCCGGTCGCGCGTGGCCGAGGCGGAGCCGCCCAAGAGCTTTGAGGGGCTTCCCATCACGCTCGTCTCGGCGGCGATCGTATCCCTGTCATTTTTCGGCCTGACCGGTATCATCGACCGGCTGTTCGGCTAAGGAGGGCGCGGTTATGATGGAAATTCTGATCCCGATCCTGGCCGTGACTGTGATCGGCCTCATCTGCGCGGTCGGCCTCGCCGTGGCGTCGAGCGTCATGGCGGTCAAGGAGGACACGCGCTTTACCGAAATTCGTGCCTGCCTGCCCGGCGCAAACTGCGGCGCGTGCGGCTACACCGGCTGCGACGGCTATGCAAAGGCCCTGCTGGAGCCCGGCACGAAGACAAACCTCTGCGTTCCCGGCGCGGATGCAGTCGCGGCGCAGATCGCGGCGCTGCTCGGCGTGGAGGCCGAGGACGTTGTGGAAAAGATCGCGGTTGTGCAGTGCGCGGGCACGTGCGAAGCTACGAGCGTCAAGGCTGACTACCGGGGCATCCCCTCCTGCGCGGCGGCGAAGCTGTTCTACGGCGGCAACGGCAGCTGCATCTTCGGCTGCATGGGCTTCGGCGACTGCGCCAGAGCCTGCCCGAAGGGCGCCATCTCCATGCAGGACGGCATTGCCTGTGTCAACCACGCGGCGTGCATCGGCTGCGGCATCTGCGCGCAGACGTGTCCGCAGAAGATCATCGAGATCGTGCCGGATATCATCCGCACGGAGGTGCTCTGTTCGAGCTATCACAACGGCCCGTACACCAAAAAGGTCTGCTCCTCCGGCTGCATCGGCTGCCATAAGTGCGAAAAGACCTGTCCGCAGGGCGCGATCAAGGTCGATAACTTCCTCGCCCGCATCGACTGGGACAAGTGCACCGCCTGCGGCGCGTGCGCCAGCGTCTGCCCGACCGGCGCAATGGTCTACGGCGATTTCTCCGGCGCGTCCAGAGTTCAGCCTCTTAAGAAAAACTGCGGTGCATCGTAGCCGTCTACAAAAACAAACGGCGCCGGCGGCGAAGCGCCGGGGGCGCGTCAATTTTTTATGGATGGGTTCAGCCCTTGAGCTTGTCGAAGAAGCTCTTGCGCTTGGGCTGGCCGTCGTCGCCGACGGAGGATTCGAGCTGCTTTAAGAGCTCCTTCTGCTCCCGCGTGAGCTTTGTCGGCGTTTCAACGACGACGGTGACGAACTGGTCGCCGCGCGTCTTGTAGCCGACATAGGGAATGCCCTTGCCGCGCAGGCGGAAGGTCGTGCCGGTCTGCGTGCCCTCGGGGATCTGATAGCGCACCTTGCCGTCGAGCGTGGGCACCTCGATGGACGCGCCGAGCGCGGCCTGCGTGAACGAAATGGGCATCTGGCACATGACGTTCGCTCCGTCACGCGTGAAGATCGGGTGCTTGCGCACGGAAACGGTCACGAGCAGATCGCGGTTGGGGCCGCCGTTCGAGCCGGCATTGCCCTCGTCGCGCACGCGGAAGGACTGGCCGTCGTCGATGCCGGCAGGAACCTTGACGCGGATGGTCTTCGTGTGGCGCACCTTGCCCTTGCCCCGGCAGGCGGTGCAGGGGTCGGTGATGATGGTGCCGCTGCCGCCGCACTTCGGGCACGGCTGATTGGACTGCATGGTCATGCCCATGAAATTCTGCTGGGTGCGCACGGTGCCGGTGCCGTGGCAGTACGTACAGGTCTGGGGGCTCGTGCCCTCCTTTGCGCCGCTTCCATGGCAGGTGCTGCACGTTTCGATGCGGGAGAAGGTGATCTCGCGCTCGCAGCCGAAAGCCGCGTCCTCAAAGCTGATCTCGATCTCACTGACGACGTTCTGGCCCTTCGCCGGGCCTCTTCTGCGGCCGGACGACGACGCGCCGCCGCCGAAGAAATCGCCGAAGATATCGCTGAAATCCCCGAAGCCGCTGAAGCCGCCGCCTCCAAATCCGCCGAAGCCCGCGTTCGGATTGAAATTCGGGTCGACGCCCGCGAAGCCATACTGGTCGTACCGGGCCTTTTTATCGGCGTCGGACAGGACCTCATACGCCTCGTTGATCTCCTTGAACTTTTCCTCGGCGGTCTTGTCGCCGGGGTTCTGATCGGGGTGGTATTTCATGGCCAGCTTGCGGTAGGCCTTTTTGATCTCGGCGTCGGACGCGTTTTTCTCGACGCCCAGCACCTCGTAATAATCTCGTTTGTTCTGATCTGCCATACTATCTCACCTCAGATTCGGTGGGTAACAGCCGATAGGGGCGGTCACGCCGCCCCTGTCAAGCTGTGCTTCACGAATTAGTTGTCCTTGACCTCTTCGTAGTCCGCGTCGACGACGCCGTCGTCATTGCCGCCCGCCTGCTGGCCGGCCTGGCCGGCGTTCGGGCTGGCATTCGGCTCGCCCTGCGGGGCCGCGTTCTTATAGAGCTTCTCGGACACGGCGTAGAACGCCTTCTGGACCTCCTCGGTCGCAGCCTTGATGGCGGCGAGGTCGGTGCCCTTCTGGGCGGTCTTCAGCTTTTCAATGGCTTCCTTGACGGGGGCCTTCTCAGCCTCTGTGACCTTGTCGCCCATCTCGTTCAGGGTCTTTTCGGACTGGTAGATGATCTGGTCGGCGTTGTTGCGGGTGTCGACCTCGTCCTTGCGGGCCTTATCCTGCGCCGCATACTGCTCCGCTTCGCGGACAGCCTTGTCGATATCCTCCTTCGAGAGGTTCGAAGAAGCAGTGATGGTGATCTTCTGCTCGGCGCCGGTGCCGAGATCCTTCGCGGAGACGTTCACGATGCCGTTGGCGTCGATGTCGAACGTGACCTCGATCTGCGGAACGCCTCTGGGTGCCGGAGCGATGCCGGTCAGCTGGAACACACCGAGCGTCTTGTTGTCGGCTGCCATCTCACGCTCACCCTGCAGGACATGGACCTCAACGGAGGTCTGGCTGTCAGCGGCGGTAGAGAAGACTTGGCTCTTCTTGGTCGGGATGGTGGTGTTGCGGTCGATCAGCTTGGTGAACACGCCGCCCATCGTCTCGATGCCGAGAGACAGCGGAGTGACGTCCAGCAGCAGCAGGCCCTTGACGTCGCCGCCAAGCACGCCGCCCTGGATCGCTGCGCCGACAGCCACGCACTCGTCGGGGTTGATGCCCTTGAAGCCTTCCTTGCCGGTCAGCTTCTTGACCTCATCCTGCACGGCCGGAATACGCGTCGAGCCGCCGACCAGAAGGACCTTGGAAATATCGTTGGCGGTCAGACCGGCATCGGCCATCGCCTGCTTGACCGGGCCTGCGGTCGCTTCGACCAGATGGGCGGTCAGCTCGTTGAACTTTGCACGCGTCAGCGTGACGTCCAGATGCTTCGGGCCTGTTGCGTCAGCGGTGATATACGGCAGGTTGATGTTCGTGGAGGTCACGCCGGACAGCTCGATCTTGGCCTTTTCGGCGGCTTCCTTCAGTCTCTGCATGGCGACCTTGTCGTTGGACAGATCGATGCCCTCTGCCTTCTTGAATTCGGAAACGAGGTAGTTCATGACGCACTCGTCGAAATCATCGCCGCCGAGGTGGGTGTTGCCGTTGGTAGCAAGGACTTCGATAACGCCGTCGCCGATGTCCAGAATGGAGACATCGAACGTGCCGCCGCCGAGGTCGTAGACCATGACCTTCTGCTCGGCTTCCTTGTCGACGCCGTAGGCCAGAGCGGCTGCGGTCGGCTCGTTGATGATACGCTTGACGTCAAGACCCGCGATCTTGCCTGCGTCCTTGGTGGCCTGACGCTGTGCGTCGTTGAAATATGCGGGAACGGTGATAACGGCCTCGGTGACGGTGCCGCCCAGATATGCCTCGGCGTCCGCCTTCAGCTTCTGCAGGATCATCGCGGAGATCTCCTGCGGGGTGTACTTCTTGCCGTCGATGTCGACCTTGTAATCGGAGCCCATGTGACGCTTGATGGAAGCGACGGTGCGCTCGTGGTTGGTAACGGCCTGACGCTTTGCGACCTGACCGACCATTCTTTCACCGGTCTTGGAGAACGCGACGACGGACGGGGTGGTGCGGTTGCCTTCGGCGTTCGCGATGACGACGGGTTCGCCGCCTTCCATAACGGCGACGCAGCTGTTGGTAGTACCAAGGTCAATGCCAATAATCTTACTCATAATAATTTCCTCCTATATGAATGCCTGTATTTACAAATTTATATGCTGCCGGTTCCCCGGCTTGGGTGCTTTTTAATTTGCGACCTTTACCATTGCGAAGCGGACGACCTTTTCGCCGACCTTGAAGCCCTTCTGGAAGACCTCCGCGATGACGTTTTCGCCAAGCGCTTCGTCCTCGACGTGCATGACCGCGTTATGAAGCTGCGGGTCAAAGACCTCGCCTGCCGCGCCGAAGCTCACGACGCCCAGCTTTTCCATGACGGAGACGAGCTGGTTCATCGTCATCTCGACGCCCTTTTTAAACGCGGCATCCTGCGTCTCCTGCGCCAGCGCCCGCTCGAGATTGTCGTACACGGGAAGGAACTTCTCGACCGTCTCCGAACGGATGTCGGTATAGAGGCTTTCCTTTTCCTTCTGGCTGCGCTTGCGGTAGTTGTCGTATTCGGCGGCCAGCCGCAGATAGCTGTCATGCTCCTGTGCCAGCGCCTGCTGCGCCTTTTCAAACTCGCTTGCCTCCTGCTGCTTGGCTTCCTCGGGCTTTTTTTCCTCGGACTGCTTCGCGGCTTCAGCTTCGGTCTGCTGCGCAGCTTCTTCTGTCTGCTCGGCTGCGGAGGCGGCCTGTGCCTTTTCCTCCGAAGCCGGATTGCTGTTTGTTTTCTTACTCATATCTATGCCTCCGGGTCATTGTGCTTATTTTCCGGCCCTTCGATCGCCGGGGTCTGGTTTTTCTGGAACATCCGGCTCAGGTTCTCGGCGAAGTAGCTCAGCCGGGCGGTGATCTGCGCGTAATCCATTCTGGTCGGGCCGACCACGCCGATCAGGCCCTGCATCCCGTCGCCGATGTCGAACTTCGTCATGACGACGCTGGTGTCGCGCAGCTCCTTCGACACGTTTTCCGGGCCGACCAGGATCTGCGTCCGGCTGTCCGGGGAAAGTGCGGCGGGAAGATTGGAGACCACATCCTCGTCAAGTGCGGAGAGCATTTTCTGCGCCTTGTCAATGTCGTGGTACTCCGGCTGGCCGAGAAGCTTTGCCTGCCCGGTCATGTAGACCTCGCTGTGCTCCTGGTGCAGAAGCGACGTGACGAAATCCATGATGACGGGCACGAGGCTGGCCGCATTTCCGGCGCTTCTGGTCACGCGGGACAGAAGCTCGGGGCTGAGCTGTTCGGCGGTCAGCTCCGTGACGCTTGCGTTCAGCACTGCGCCGAGAAGCTTCAGATCCGCCTCCGTCAGCTCGACCGGGAGCCGGATGAGCTTATTCTTGACGGAGCTGTCGCTCAGCATCACGACCAGAATAAAGCTGCCGCTGTCCGCGAGGATCAGGTCGAACCGCTTGACTGTCAGCCCGGCGGCACGCGCCGCCATGGCGTAGGCGGGCAGATTCGTCATCTGCGAGACAAGCTTGCCGACCTGCGAGACGACCTTGTCGACCTCCTGCATTTTCAGCTCCATCGCCTGATTGATCGACTTCGTTTCATCGGTCGACAGGCGGTAGTCCTGCATCAGCTCGTCGACGTACAGCCGGTACCCGGCAGGCGACGGGATGCGTCCGGCAGAGGTGTGCGGCTGCTCCAGATATCCGAGCGTCGTCAGCTCCGCCATCTCGTTGCGGATGGTCGCGGAGGAAAAATCCATGTCCGGCATCTGCGCAATGGTCTTGGACGCCACCGGCTCCGCCGTGCGGATGTAAAGATCCACGATCGCACGCAGGATCTTCTTTTTCCGGTCTGAAAGCTCCATGGTTCGTTCCTCCTTTCGCCTTAGCACTCTTTATCCATGAGTGCTAAACGCAGTGTACCACCGCCTGCCAGCGTTGTCAATACCTACAGACTTAAATTATTTGTGAACAATTCATATCTTATGTATGAATGCCCCGGCGGGGCAGTTTTATCAGCCGCGGCGCCCGGATCCGCAGCATCAGCCGGCTTCCCGGACAGCGTTCCTGCCCGTCCGGCGGGGACTGCCGGGCGGGATTTGTTTGTGGGGTGGGGAATCTATGGACATAATCAACAAAAAATGTGCAGTAAAATTTACGCAAAGCCGGTAAAATCTCCGTAAAGTGACTGGATTTTAGCGGACGAAACTGCTATACTATAGACACAGAACTCTGCGACTGCGGCTCCCTTGACCGGCAGCCGCTTTCGTGTCTGTATCAATCCGCAGAAGGAGGGTTCAAAAAGGCGCTTCGCGCGGGACAGGCCCGCGCACAACACGAACATTCGAATTCTGAAAGAAATCAGGAGGAAATGCAAGCATGAAAAAACGCACAACGCGGTGTCTCGCGCTGCTGCTGGCAATTGTTATGGTTCTTTCGGCCATGCCAATCGCCATGGCGGAAGAGGCAACGCAGACCTACACCAAGGTCACAAGTGCAGCCGAACTGACGACCGGCAAGTATGTACTTGTGACAGATACGGATTATGCGCCGGATTATTTTGACAACGGCTGGGTTCTTGCAACACAGCCCAGCGTTGTCGACGGTAAGATCGAAAATCCGACTGCAGGCGTCTGGACGCTGACCGTCGATACAGACGGCGTCGTCATGACGGACGCAAAGGGAACTTCGATCGCACCGAAGGGCGGCAACAAGAACGGCATCCAGTCTGGCAGCTATAAATGGGCAGCCAGCTTTGCTGACGGCAAATTTACCTTTGCCGGAACGGGTGACGATACTGTCATGTTCGCCAGCAACAATGCAAGCGAAAATAAGTTCAGAGCGTATAAGAACTCAACTGTAAACGGCGGCTATCCGCATGAGTTTACGCTCTACAAGCTCGACGCAGCCAAGGAGAAGGTCGCGGCCCCGACTGCGAACGTAGCGGACGGCGCTGAGATCGAGGTTGGCACGCAGATCAAGTTCGCGTGCGCAACTGACGGCGCAACGATCTACTACAAGACCGCAGGCACGGAGTATCAGGAATACACCGGCCCGATCTCGGCTTCGCAGATCGAGACGTACACCGTCATGGCCAAGAAGGACGGCATGAACGACAGCGAAGAGCTGGTCGTTTCCGTCAAAGTCTATGAGCTGGTCGACAAGTACGTCAAGGCTGAGACCATTGCGACCGATGACAAGGTCGTGATCTACAACGCTGGCAACGGCTATGCTGTTGCAGGCAAAGTGAAGTCCAGCTACTATCTCACCCCCGCCGCAGCGACGGTCAATGAGAATGCCCTGACGGCGGACAGCTTTGAGAATCTGGTCTGGACGGTCACGAAGAACGAGGACAATACATACACCTTCGCGCAGGGTGAAAGCATCCTCACGATGGGTCAGAGCAACGGCAAGTTCAACCTGAACCTGACCGGGAGTGACACGGCGAAGTGGGACGTGGAAGTCTGCAATGCAGAAAATGCATCCTACTATATGTCCGGCAATGGCTTGACCGGTCAGTATGGCAAGGTCTACATGGAATACTTCGCCAGATATGACGAGTTCAGCGCCTACTGCACCAGCACGGATCGTCTGACGGAGAAAGACTTCGGCATGACGTTCTACAAGCTGACGCAGGGAAAGAACTACATCGGCGGCCTTGTGCCGCCTCCCACACCGACCCAGAAGGTCGCGACCCCGACGGCCTCTCCGGCGGCGGGCGAAGTTGCCAAGGGGACAAAGGTCACCTTCTCCTGCGCGACCGAGGGCGCGAAAATCTTCTATAAGACCACGGGCGATTACATCGAGTATACCGCGCCCATTGCGGTAAACGAGGACAACACCTTCACCGTCAAGGCCACGAAGGACGGCATGAAGGGCAGCGAAGAAGCGACGTTTGCATATACGGTCAAGAAAGAATCCGGAGAGATCAAGCTTGGAAAGCTTACTTCTGCTGACCAGCTGACCGACGGCTCTTATGTCATGATTGTTTCCACCGGCTACGCACCGCTGGAACTCAGCGGGAAGTGGCTGACGGTTGTACAGCCGACTGTATCGGAGGACAAGGTGACGAAGACGGAAGGCGCGGTTTGGACGCTGAAGGTAAGCGGACAGTCTGTTACGTTGACTGATAAAAACGGCATGGCCATTGCACCTTCCGGTGGAAACAGCAATGGCATTCAGTCTGGTAATTATAGCTGGGCGTGGTCGTTCAGCGCAGAAAATCAGACCTTCAAATTTATGGGTGCCGGTGATGATACTGTTACGTTGGCCAGCAATACCAGCACGGATTCTACATACGGTGGGTTTAACAAGTTTAAAGCCTATAAGAACAACACGGTTGCAAGTCAGCAGTATCCGTGCGAGTTCACGCTCTACCGGGTCGACCCTGCATCTGCTGACCAGCCCTCCGGCGATCTGCCCAAGCCCGGCGACAAGTTCGTGATCTACAACCAGAACGCACAGGCGGTTCTGGCGGCGGAGAACGATTCGAAGTCCATTGAAAAGGCGGCAGCCACCGTCGCGGACGGCAAGGCCACCCCGGCAAACGGCGCAGTCGTGTTCACCGTCGAGCAGAACGGCGAATACCTCCGCTTCAAGAGCGATGCGTATGGCTATCTCTGTGCCAACGGCACCGGCAACAACGCGTTCTACAGCAAGGACTTCTCCGAAGAGGGCGTTTCGACCGAAGACGCGGACTGGCTCGTCCGTACCTGCTCCGGCGGCGTGGGCGGCTATGAGCTGGAGAGCCGCACGGCGAAGTACAGCAGCCACAGCCAGTGGCTGGAGTATTATGCAGACGCCTTCAAGGTCTACAGCATGTACAACGTCACGGATTACACCATCTTCTCCTTCTTCTTCTATCCCGTGGCGGAGGGCGTGAACGTGACCGACGGCATCGTCAATGCACCTGCGGTCGACTTCGGCACGATCCTTGCGGCATATGTCGGACAACCCTATACGCTTGATTTTACAGTTGACGCGGTATTCGGCGTTAAGACCCTGTCCGTCAAGCTGGGTGAGAAAACGCTGAACCACACGAAGACGGAAACCGGCTATACCGTTACCATCCCCACGGCGGATGTGACGGGCGAGAAGCTCGTCGTGACCGTTTCTGGCGAGGACAATAAGGGCGTGGCGTTTACACAGTCTGCCGAGATCCCCGTGCTCGACGAGCCCGTGATCTCCAACGTAACGCCCGCGCAGGGCGCGCAGACCGGAGCCGAAAAGCGGCCGACGATCTCCGCGGAGATCTCGAACGCTGGCGATAACGCCAGCGTAACGATGACTGTCAACGGCACGGAGGTCGAAGCGGCCTACGCGAACGGCAAGGTCACCTACACCCCGGCTGCCGCTATGGCGGACGGCAAGGTCACGGTAACTGTGACGGTCAAGCGTGCGGATGAAAAGGAAACCAGCAAGACCTGGTCCTTCACCATCGGCGAGGCGACCTTCCAGCGCTACTTCGGCCAGCTGCACTCCCACACGCAGTATTCCGACGGCGCTGGCTCGCTGGAAAGCGCACTGGATTATGTCAAGAATCTGCCTGAAATCGCGAACGTCGACTTCGTCGCATTCACTGACCATTCCAACTACTTTGACAAGTCCGGCGCAGCCAACCCCGAGGGCGCGCTCTACGACATGACCAAAGCAACGGAATACAGCCAGCAGACCTGGAAGTCCTATAAGGACGCGGTCGCCGCGTTCAATGCGGAAAACGCGGGCAGCATGGTCGCCATTGCGGGCTTTGAAATGACGTGGTCCGGTGGCCCCGGCCATATCAACACCTTCAACACCCCCGGCATCGTCTCCCGCAACAACACAACGCTCAACAACAAGACCAAGGATGCAGGCCTGCAGGCCTACTACAAGCTTCTGTCGCAGACAGAGGGCGTCAATTCCATCAGCCAGTTCAACCATCCGGGCACGACGTTCGGTAACTTCATTGACTTCGGTTACTGGGATGCTGTCGTTGACACCCGTATGTACATGGTCGAAGTCGGCAACGGCGAAGGCCAGATCGGCGCAGGCGGCTATTATCCCAGCTACGAGCAGTACATCATGGCGCTCGACAAGGGCTGGCACGTCGCCCCGACCAACAACCAGGATAACCACAAGGGCCGCTGGGGCAACGCCAACGACGCCCGTGACGTCATCCTGACCGACGACTTTACCGAAGACGGCATCTATGCAGCGCTCAGAGCGCGCCGTATGTACGCCACTGAGGACAAGAACCTCGATCTGGACTACACGGTCAACGGCAACATGATGGGCTCCATCATCGACGTTCCCGCGAAGCTGAACTTCGAGATCTCCTTCAACGATCCCGACCGCACCGATTCCATCGCCAAGGTCGAGCTGGTCGTCAACTCCGGCAAGGTCGCCTATACATGGGACAGTGCCGCAGATCTCGCCAAGGGCTCCGTCAGCGTGGAACTGGCGCCTGAGTACACCTATTACTTTGTCCGTGTCACCGAGGGCGACGGCGATCTGGCCGTGACCGCTCCTGTCTGGGTCGGCGAATCGCTCAAGCTTGGCATTTCCAAGGCTGAATGCGGCACGTCTACCCCTGTCACCGACGAAGAACTGACCATCACCACCACGTTCTTCAACAGTGAGGCAAAGCCCGCTACCATCAAGTCCATCACCTATGCCATCGGCGGCGAAACCATCGGCACCGCGACGGATCCCATCGCGCTGGCTGCAAGCAGCACGCAGGATGTGGAATTCAAGTATACCCCGACCAAGGCCCGCATCATGACCGTCCGGATCACGGCCGTGATCGAGCAGGACGGCAAGGAGTACACGTTCACCAAGGACGTCACGCTCGATGTGCTTGACGCAAGCAAGCTTGTCTACATCGGCATTGACGCCTCGCACTACAACGAATACGTTGCAGGCAACTATAAGGACTCCATGGGCAACTTCGGCGAACTGGCTGCGGCCTATTCCGTGCGTACAGTCACGCTGAAGACCAGCGAGGAACTCATCGCGGCCTGCGGCAATTCCAAGTACAAGGCCATCATCCTGACGGCTCCGTCCCGCCGTCTGGAAGCAGCCCAGAAGGATCCGAAGACCTATTCCGAGGACGAGCTGAACGCCCTCAAGACGTTCAACGACAATGGCGGTATGGTGATCCTCGCCGGTTGGTCCGACAACTACGAGAACTACGACGTCATCCAGAACAACCCGGCCATCAAGCATATGGCCGCGACGCAGAACGAGGTTCTTGCCAAACTCGGCTCCAGCCTCCGCATTTCTGACGACGCAACGTATGACGATGTCCGCTCCGCAGCCGACGGCGTCGACAAGTGGAGACTCTACTTCTCGTCCTACAACATGGAGAACCCGCTTCTGGACGGCGTGGAATTCGATGCAGAGCATCCGTATGACAAACTCTACACCGAACGCTTCAGCCACTACGGCGGCGCGTCCATCTACGCGGTTGACGCAAGCGGCAATGCAACCTCTACGCTGCCCGCAACGGTCAGCCCGGCAGTCTACGGCCATGCAACGACCTACTCTGTGGACGTTGACAGCGACGGCCTCGGCGGCGCAGCTACCCCGAAGTACACCTTCGCAGAAAACGATGACCGCCTGATGGTCATGGCGTCCGAGCAGATCGAGGGCAAGGGCCTCATCATCGTCTCCGGCGCAGCCTTCATGTCGAACTTCGAGGTGCAGTACCAGGTCTCCGACAGCGGTGCGGAGAAGAACTACTCCAACTACAAGATCTGCCAGAATCTCGTCTCCATGCTCAACCAGACCGAGATCAGCTCGATCTCGGCTGTGCAGGCAGAGACAGAGGAGGGCGTCAAGTTCACCGTGGAGGGCATCGTGACCTCCAACGCCTCCGGCTATGACAAGGATACCGCGTTCTTCGACTGCATCTATGTGCAGGACAACACCGCCGGTATCAACGCCTTCCCGGTTGCAGGCAACTTTAAGATCGGCGATAAGGTTCGTGTCACCGGTACGACGTCCTCCTATCAGGGCGAGCGTCAGCTGGCTGTGACGAAGATCGAAAAGATTGCGGACGCGGAGGCTCCGGCTCCCAAGGAAGTCACCGCCGCGCAGATCAACGACGGCTCCGTCCTCGGCAGCCTCGTCAAGATCAAGGGCACGATCACCAGAGTGGAAGAGGCCGAAGGCAAGATCCAGACCATCATGGTCAGGGATGCGGCCGGCAACGAAGCCCGCGTCTTCATCGACGGCTACATCACAAAGGACAAGGAAGTCCAGAACGCCATCGTCGGCTATCAGGTCGAGGCGGTTGGCCTGGCTTCCTATGATAACACCTTCTACCTCGATGGAAAGCAGATCGCCCCGCGTATCCGTATCCGCGACCGCGCTGACGTCGTCTGCACCGCAGGCGAGACTCCGGCCAGAACGTGGAACATCACCTATGTCACCGACGGCGGCACGATTGGCGGCCTCTACCCGGTGACCTACACCGAGGGCACCGTGACCGTTCTGCCGACCAATGTGACCAAGCCCGGCTATACCTTCCTCGGCTGGTTCACCGCCTACATCGGCGGCGTACAGGTCAGGCAGATCGAGGCGACGGAGACCGGCGACAAGACCTTCTATGCACGTTGGCAGAAGACTGTCCTGCCGCCTCCGCCCGTCACCCCCGGCACCCCGGTCACCCCGGCCAGGCCCGCTGCCCCGGTAGGGCTCCCGTTTGCCGATGTGTCCAGCAGCGACTGGTTCTATAACGATGTCCGCTATGTCTACGAGAAGGGCATCATGGACGGCACGGGCGCCGATCGCTTCTCTCCCAACGCACCGCTGACCCGCGCCATGATCGTCACCATCCTCTACCGCATGGCGGGCAGCCCGTCCGTTTCCGGCTCGTCCGACTTTACGGATGTGGCCGCCGGCAAGTGGTTTGCCAAGGCGGTCGCATGGGCGGCAGCGAACGGCATTGTCAACGGCTACGGCGACAGCCTCTTTGGCCCGAACGACCCCGTGACCCGTGAGCAGCTTGCGGCGATCCTGTACCGCTACGCAGTCTACGGCGGCATGACGGCTGTGACGCTCGAGGAAAATCTCGGCAGCTTTGCCGACACGGCGCAGCTCTCCGCCTACGCCATTCAGGCGATGAACTGGGCGGTCGGCCAGGGTCTGATCAACGGCTCCGGCAGCAACCTTGTGCCGAAGGCACAGGCGACCCGCGCACAGGTCGCGGCGATCATCCACCGCTATCTCGAGCGCTGAGTTCCCCAACAGTACAAAGCTGCCCCGCCGGGTCTTCCGGCGGGGCAGTCCCCCATCATTCAAAAACTGCGCATCCTGAAGGAGAATCCATGAAAAACTTACAATGCAAGCTGACGCGCAAGCGCTGGATGGAGATCGGCGTGAGCGCGCTGCTGTTCGTGCTGATCATCGCGTGGGCGCTGGTTCTGGAATACACGGAGCCTGACCGCGAGGCGACTGCCGCGCGCAAGCGGTTTTTCGCCGTTGCGCGCGTCACGGACATTCTGGACGACAACGCGGAGACCCAGGACTGGACCGAGGGCCGCCGCATCGGCCAGCAGTATCTTGAGGTCGAGATCCTGAACGGCCCGTGGAAGGGCGAAACGCTTGAGGCGATCAACTATCTGACCATCTATACCAACGTCGACGCGAAGATCGGCACAAAGATCGTCGTCCGCCTCGATCTGGACGACGAGGGCGCGCCGTATATCATATCCATTCCGAATTATAACCGCGCCCCGGTGCTGCTCGGCCTGCTTGCCGTGTTTGCGGCGCTGCTTCTGCTGATCGGCCGGAAAAAGGGCCTCACGGCCCTGCTGGGGCTTGTGTATACGCTTGCGTGCGTCTGGTTCATTCAGGTGCCCATGATCCTGCGCGGCGCGCAGCCGGTCGTGGTCACGGTCGTGCTTGTCGCGCTGACGACGGCGGCCTCCCTCCTGTTCCTGAACGGCTTCAGCCGCAAGACGCTCTGCGCCACGCTCGGCTGCATCGGCGGCGTGGCGGTGGCCGGCATTTTCGCCGCCCTGTGCGGGTCGATCTCGCCGCTCAACGGCTTCAACCTGCCGGAAGCGGAGGAACTGGTTTTGCGCGCGTCCGACCGGGGACTGAAGATCAGCGGTCTGTTCGTCAGCGGCATTCTCATCGCCTCGCTCGGCGCGGTCATGGACGTGGCCATGTCCATTTCCTCCGCCTGCTGGGAGCTGCGCGAGCTGAACCCCGATCTGCCGCGCAAGGCCCTGTTCCGCTCCGGCATGAACATCGGCCAGGACGCCATGGGCACCATGGCGAATACGCTCATCCTTGCCTTCGCCGGTTCGAGCCTCAATACGCTCCTGCTGTTCCAGATCTTTGATTATCCCATGATCCAGATCTTCAACGCCGATTCCATCGCCATCGAGATCATCCGCGGCGTGGCCGGAACCATCGGCATCATCCTGACCGTCCCCCTCGTTGCCCTCCTGAGCGCCGAGATCATGGGGCCGAAGAAAAAAGCGTAAGCTGCAAAACAGAAGCGGCTTCCCGGGCCGGGAATGCCGCTTTCTGCGTCAAAACGTCGGATCGTTATCGGTGTGCGTCCGCCTGCACGCAATATGCCTCCTGCATCTTTTGCAGGACGGCTTCCTTTTTCGGGATGGACGGGATGGCGCCGAAAGCTTCGGTGGAGAGGCTTGCTGCGGCTGCCGCGTAGCGGGCCATATAGGCAAGATCGTCCCGCGTCAGCGCCTCCGGCGCTTTCCCAAGCTCCAAAAAGCGCGATACGGCGCTGCCACCAAAAATATCGCCTGCGCCGGTCGTGTCAATGGGGTGCACCTTCGGGCAGCCGCAGGAGAAGTCTGCCTGCTTATTTTTCAGCAGACACCCCTTCGGCCCCAGCGTGACCATGACGAGCTTCGCGCCCAGCGCCAGCACGCGCTCCGCGCCCTCCTCCGGGCTGCAGTCCCAGAGGAACTGCGTCTCCTCATCGCTGATCTTGACGATATCCGCCTGCGAAAGGCCCCAGAGGATCTGTTCCCTTGCCTCCTGCTCTGTTTTCCACAGCGGGGCGCGGTAATTGGGGTCGTAGGTGACGAGCCTGCCGTGCGCGCGGGCATAGGCCGCGGCCTTCTGCGTGGCCGTGCGGGCAGGCTCGTCCGTGCAGCTGAGCGAGCCGAAGTGGAACACGCGGCTTTCTGCCAGCATGGCCGGGTCGATCTCCTCCCAGCGCAGCTGCGTGTCCGCGCCGGGCTTGCGCGCGAAGGCGAACGAGCGGTCGCCGTGCGCGTCAAAGGTCACGAACGCAAGCGTCGTGAATGTATCGGGGCTGATCAGAATGCCGCGCGTGTCGATCCCGGCGCGGTGCATCGTGTTTTTCAGCAGATGGCCAAAGGTGTCGTCGCCGACCTTGGCGAGAAACGCGGTCTTCTTTCCATACGCGCTCAGCGCGGCAAGAAAATTGCCGGGCGCGCCGCCGGGGTTGGCGGCAAGCGTGGGATAGCCGTTTTCGTCCTTCGCGCGTTCCGCAAGATCGACAAGCAGCTCGCCCAGCGCGATCACATCATACATAGGTCTGTCCTCCTGTGTTTTTTGTTATTTTACCATGAAAGCAGCCTGGACTCAACCGCCGCGGGCGAAAAAATGCGCGGCGCGTTCCGCCTTTACATTTGCGTGCGTATGTGGTAAAATTCTCAAAAGTGTGTGAAGCCGAGCTGAAGGAGGATGCGTCCATGCCGATGACAAACGCCGCTGAATATCTAGAGCGCACCGCCGCCCGCGTCCCGGACAAGGTTGCCTTTTCCGATGCCTCCGGCAGTCTGACCTTCGGGCAGCTGCTGACGCGTGCGCGGGCACTGGGAACCGTTCTGGCCGGGCTTCCGGGCTGCAAAAACGCGCCCGTGGCCGTGCTCACGGGGCGGACAGTGCAGAGCGTCGCGGCGCTGCAGGGCGTTTTGCAGAGTGGGAATTATTACGTTCCCATCGACGAGCAGATGCCGGAGGCGCGGATGCGCCGCATTCTCGCGCAAGTGCACGCCCGCGCGATCGTCTTCCCGGAAGCGTGCCGCCCGCAGGCGGAGCGGCTTGCGGACTGCGCGCCGCTCGTGTGTCTGGAGGAGGCGGAGAAAACCGCCCCGGACAATGCGCTTCTGCGGGCCCGGCGCGAGCAGATCATTGATCTGGATCCCGTGTACCTGCTCTTCACCTCCGGCTCGACCGGCACGCCGAAGGGCATCGTCATCTCCCACCGCGCCATTCTGGATTTTACCGACTGGCTGACGGACTTCTGCGGCTATACGGAGCATGAGGTCTTCGGCAATCAGTCGCCGTTTTACTTTGACACCTCCTGCAAGGATCTGTACCAGACGCTGAAGCTCGGCGCGACGTGCGTGATTCTGGAGAAGAAATTCTTCGCGCTGCCGCTGTTTTTGCTGCAGGCGCTCGACCAGCACGGCGTGACCGCCGTGAACTGGGCGACGTCCGCGTTCCATCTGGCGGCAAGCTCCGGCGCGCTTGAAAAGTGCGTCCCGCACGCGCTGCGGAAGATCGTCGTCGGCGGCGAGGCGCTGCAGGCGCGGTACGTGAATATGTGGAAGCGCGCGATCCCGGAGGCGGAGCTTTATAATATGTACGGCCCGACGGAGACGACCGTCGACTGCGCCGCGCTGCACCTGACGCGCACGTACCGCGACGACGAGCCGATCCCCATCGGAAGGGCCTGCCGCAATATGCAGCTGCTGCTGTTAAAGGACGATCTGACCGAGGCGGCCCCCGGCGAGACGGGCGAGCTGTGCGTGCGCGGCTCCGGACTTGCGGCGGGATATTTCGCCGACGCAGAAAAGACCAATTCCGCCTTTATCCAGAACCCGCTCTGCCCCGATTACCGCGACATTCTCTACCGCACGGGCGACATGGCCGTGCAGCGCGAGGACGGGAATTTCTATTTTCTTGCCCGCCGCGACGGGCAGATCAAGCACATGGGCTACCGCATTGAGCTGGGCGAAATTGAAACGGCGCTCTACAGCGTCAAGGGCCTGCGGGAGGCCGTCTGCTTCTACGACGCGATGCGCGACAGGATCGTCTGCGTCTATGCGGGCGATCTGGACACGAACGCGCTGGCACGGGCGCTGCGGACGGCGCTGCCGAAATATATGCTGCCGAACGTCTATGAAAAGCTGGACGCGCTGCCGCACAACGCGAACGGCAAGCTTGACCGTGCGGCGCTGAAGGAACGGTTTTTGCATGCGCAGAGTTGAAAGCTATGCAGCGCTTACGCCGCTTCTGTCCGCGCAGCTGCGGCGCGGCGTGGTGACCAACTGCTTTTTATCCCCGGCAGACTACCAGCGCGAAATCGATGCCGGGCTTTTTTACGAGGAAAGAGACGGCTTTCTGCTGCTGCTGCGGCAGCGGGCCGGGTACCGGCTCCTGAACTTCTATCTGCACCCCGGTGCGAAGCTTTGCCTGCCTGGGCAGACGCTCCCGCTCGTCACGGAGCTGGCCTGCCGGGAAAAAGACCGGGACGCCATGCGCCGGGCGCAGGACGCGCTGTGCGCGCTCGGTTTTGCGGAGTGCTTTCACCGCCTGCGGCGCACACGGGCGGCAATTCCTGCGCCAGATAGCGCGGAAACTGCGTCAGAGGCTTCCTTTGAGGCCGTGCGGGCGTTTCTGCTTGCGCAGTTCGACCCGCTGACGGGCTGCATCCCGCCGGACGAGGAACTCCGACAGGCGGTCGGCGCCGGGCAGGTGCTGTGTTTGACAGACGCGAACGGAATTTCCGGACTTCTGCACTATACACCCGGGCGGGCGCAGTGCGAGATCCGCCATCTGGCCGTCCGTGCGGACTGCCGGGGGCATGGATACGCCGGGCGGCTGCTGGTCATGCTGGAAGCGAAGACCGGCGGGCAGAAATGCGCCGTCTGGGCAAGGGTGGGGAACGCCCCTGCCGAGCATTTCTATGAAAAAAATCAGTTTCAGCCGGACGGATGGCAGTCCGTTGTGCTGAGGCTGGGATAGATAAAGGAGTTTTGACACTATGAGAAAGCAGATCATGGAGATCCTGACGGAGATTTGCCCGGGCATCGACTTTGAGAACGAAAAAGCCCTCATCGACGACGGCCTGATCGACTCACTGGATATCGTCGCGGTCGTGACGGAACTGATGGAGGCGTTTGACGTGGAGCTTGGCGTGGACGATCTGACGCCGGAGAACTTCAACAGCGTCGAGGCCATCGAGGAGCTCATCGAGAGCCGTCAGAGCTGAGATGTCCTTTGCCTCCCTGCCCTTTGTGGGGCTCGTCACGGCAGGCGTCGTGCTGTATTATCTGGTTCCGAAGCGGGCGCAGTGGGTCGTGCTGCTGCTGGCAAGCATGGTCTTTTACCTGGTTGGCGGCGTCAAAAGCGCCGTCTGGCTCGTGCTGGTCGCGGGACTCACGTGGCTGGCGGGACTGCTGCTCGAAAAGCAGAACGCGCGTCCCGCACCGGATAAGGCCGCAAAGACCGCCGTGCGCCACGCGAAAAAGCAGATCTGCGCGGCGTGTCTGGTTCTCTGCTTCGGGCTGTTATATCTCATGAAATACTGGAACTTCACGGCCTCCGCGCTGCCGTCCGCCATCGGGGACAAGCTTCCCCGGTGGGATTTCGTCGTGCCGCTGGGCCTGTCGTATTTCATCTTCCAGAGCGTGGGCTATGTCATCGACGTTTACCGCGGAAAGCTCCCCGCGCAGAAAAATCCCTTAAAATACGGCCTGTTCGTCTCGTTCTTCCCGCAGATGGTGCAGGGGCCGATCAGCCGGTACGACCAGCTTGCCCCGCAGCTTTTAGCAGAGCGCAGTCTGGACTGGCGTGATCTCAAATTCGGCATCCAGCTTTGCCTCTGGGGGTATTTCAAAAAGCTCGTCATTGCCGACCGGGCCGCCGTGCTGGTCAACGCTGTCATCACGGAAAACTGCCCCTACGGCGGCGCGGTCATTGCCAGCGGCATTCTGTTCTACTGCATTCAGCTCTACTGCGATTTTTCCGGCGGCATCGATATTACGCGCGGTGTCGCGCGGATGTTCGGCATCGACGTGGCCGAGAATTTCCGTCGCCCGATCTTCGCAATGTCCCTGACGGAATACTGGCGGCGCTGGCACATCACGCTCGGCACGTGGATGCGCGACTATGTGTTTTATCCGCTGTCGCTGTCGAAAGCCTTCGGCAGACTCTCCCGCTGGGCCCGCACGCACATCAGAGGCACGGGCGGCAAGATCTTTGCCACGTCGCTCGCGACGTTCATCGTCTATCTCATCATCGGCATCTGGCACGGAGCGAACTTCCGCTATATTGCCTTCGGCCTGTGGAACGGCGTGCTCATTACGGCCTCGCTCCTGCTGGAGCGGACGTTTTTGCGCTGGAAAGCGGCGCTGCACATCAACGATAAATCCGCCGCATGGCGCGTGTTCATGACGCTGCGCACGATGCTGCTGGTGTTCATCGGGCGGTATTTCACGCGTTCGCCGCGTCTGAGCTGTGTGTTCCGATTCTTGAAGACAACCGTGCTGCATCCGCAGCCGTCGCAGCTGCTCGACGGGACGCTTTTGTCGTTCGGCCTTGCGAAGACGGATTTTCTTGTGATCGCGCTGGGTCTGGCCGTTTTGCTGACGCTTGAGTGCTTGCAGGAGCGCGGCGTGCAGATCCGGGCGGCGCTGGAAAAGAAGTCTGGCTTTGTGCAGTGGCTTGCCGTGACGGCGCTGCTGCTGGCCGTGCTGCTGCTCGGCGTGTTCCGAGCCGGGTATATCCCGTCGGGCTTTATCTATACGCAGTTCTGAGGCGGTGATCGAATGAGTTCAAAAAAATGGGTGCTGGTCTTTCTCGTGACCGTCCTTGTGCTGGCCGCGCTGCTGGCGGGGCTGAATCTTGCCGTCGACCCCTTCGGCGCGTTCGGGGACAGGCTGCTGTCCTGGTTCTCCTACGATGAGACGAATAACCCCCGCGTGGCAAAGTTCAGCTATCTCGAACAGCACCACGACGAATACGATTCCTATATCCTCGGCTGCTCGTCCACCAGCTCGTTCCCGGTGGACGCGTTCAACGAGGCGTATGGCGCCAGCTTTTACAATCTCATCATGTACGGTGCGGATATGCGCGACTGCGAAAAGATCGCGCAGTACCTGGTCGAACATTATGAGGTCAAAAACCTCATTCTGAACGTCTATCTCGACAACGGCCTGACCTACGACGAGGAATCCGACCGGCTGACGAAGAACCTCCACTATAAGGAGGACCCGGACACGTCCGTGCTGTCCTATTACACGCGCTATCTCTTCGCCGACCCGCGCTATGCGCTGGCCAAGCTGAACGCGCTGCGCACGGACACCATTCTGCCGCAGACGTTTGACGTGTTTGACGAGCGGACAGGCTGCTATGACAAGCGTGTGCGCGACGCAGAGCCGATCGGCAGCGAGGAGCGTTATCTCGAAAGCTACCCCGTCTTCGCCGACTATCCGCGCCAGACGCTTTCGCTTCCGTACACGGAGCAGTGTATGCAGAGCGTCGCGGCGATCAAGACCCTGTGCGAGGAAGCGGGTGTGAACCTCACCGTCGCGGCCGGGCCGGTATATGCTGAGTATCTGAAAAATTATGAACCGGAAACCGTCGCGCAGTTTTACCGCTCGCTGGCACAGGTCACGCCGTTCTGGGATTTTTCGTCCAGCAGCGTCAGCTGCGAGATGCGCTATTTCTACGACGGCACGCACTTCCGCAACAACGTCGGCGAGATGATCTGCGCCCGCATGACAGGCCGCACAGATCTCTGGATCCCGGACGATTTCGGAACCTATGTGACCGCCGACACCCCGGAGGATTATTTCCTGAACGTCCTGTCCCCGGCGGCGCTTTCGGCCGATGAGATCAACACGCAGGTGCCCATCCTCATGTACCACCATCTGTCCGAGGACGTGACGAACAGCGAAATGGTGTCCCCGGAGCAGTTTGAGGCGCAGATCCGGGCGCTTTCCGAGGCCGGGTATACCGGCGTCTCGTTCGACGAGCTGCAGGCGTATGTCCTGCGCAGCGAGCCGCTTCCCGAGAAGCCGGTCGTCATTACCTTTGACGACGGATACAGGAGCAATTACACGCTGGCCTATCCGATCTTACAGAAATACGGCATGAAGGCGACGATCTTCGCCGTCGGCGTTTCGTTCGGAACGGATCATTACAAGGACACGGACTACGCCATCACGCCGCACTTCGGCGCGGCGGAGGCGGCGGAAATGACCGCGTCCGGCCTCATTTCCATCCAGAGCCACACGTATGATATGCACCAGTGGCCGCCGTACGAGACAGGCTCCGCCGTGCGGGAGAACATTCTCCAGCTTTCCGGCGAAAGCGAAGAGGCCTACGTGCAGGCGCTGACAGAGGACTTTACGCGCAGCCGTGCACTGTTGGAGGACGCAACGGGCCGGCCGGTCGACGTGCTGGCGTATCCGGCGGGGCAGTACTCGACGCTGGCGCAGGTCACGCTCCAGTCTCTCGGCGTGCACGTGACGCTCTCGACCAATCCTGGCGTCAACACCGTCGTCAAGGGCCTGCCGCAGACGCTTTACGCCATGCTCCGCTTCGGCATTACGGAGGATGTCTCGCCGGAGGCGCTGCTGAACATGATCCAGTGAAAAAACAGGCTGTCCGTCCCGCACGGGCAGCCTGTTTTTCTTGAATGAAACACATTTATTTCCACGCAGATGGGTGCAGAAAGAAAAGAGTCATAAAAAATTTTAGGTCAGCAAAAATTTTGTTTGACATCTGCTTTTCATGTGGTATGATGGTAGCAGAAGACGTCTGCACGGCAGACGCCGCAGATCAGAAAGAATAATAAATAAATAAATGGGAGGTACCCTGCGTTTATGAATTATGATGCTATCAAGAAGGCTGCCGAAGGCTACCGGGCCGACATGGCAAAGTTCCTCCGCGACATGATCGCGATCCCGTCTGAGTCCTGCGAGGAAGAGGGCGTCGTCAAGCGCATCGCCGCTGAGATGGAAAAGCTGGGCTATGACAAGGTCGAGTTCGACAAGCTCGGCAACGTCATCGGCTGGATGGGCACTGGCGACAAGATCATCGCCATCGACTCCCATATCGATACCGTCGGCATCGGCAACCGCGAGAACTGGACCGCTGATCCCTACACCGGCTACGAGACCGACGAGATCATCTACGGCCGCGGCGGCTCCGACCAGGAGGGCGGCATGGCCTCCGCTACCTACGGCGCGAAGATCATGAAGGATCTGAACCTCATTCCCGAGGGCTACAAGATCATGGTCGTCGGCTCCGTGCAGGAGGAGGACTGCGACGGTATGTGCTGGCAGTCCATTGTCAACGAATACTTTAACGGCCCCGAGGACGCACGCAGCAAGGTCGAGTTCGTCATCTCCACCGAGCCGACCGACGGCGGCATCTACCGCGGCCATCGCGGCAGAATGGAGATCCGCGTCGATATGCACGGCGTTTCCTGCCACGGCTCCGCTCCGGAGCGCGGCGACAACGCGATCCACAAGATGGCTGAGGTCATCCTGAACGTCCGCGATCTCAACGAGAACGACGCTGCCGACGACAAGGAGATCAAGGGCCTTGTCAAGATGCTCGACCCGAAGTACAACCCCGAGCATTACGAAGACGCCCGCTTCCTCGGCCGCGGCACCTGCACCACCAGCCAGATCTTCTATACCTCCCCGTCCCGCTGCGCAGTTGCGGACTCCTGCTCCATCTCCATCGACCGCCGCATGACGGCCGGTGAGACCTACCAGTCCTGCCTGAAGGAGATCGAGGATCTGCCCGCCTGCAAGAAGTATGCCAAGGACGTCAAGGTTTCCATGTATATGTACGACCGTCCCGCATGGACCGGTCATGTCTATGAGACCGAGTGCTTCTTCCCGACCTGGATCAACAAGGCCTCTGCGCCGCACGTCCAGGCTCTGGTCGACGCGCACCATGCCCTGTGGGGCGAGAACCGTCTGTGGGCCGACGAGACTGCCAAGGCCAAGCGCGAGGGCCGTCCGCTGACCGACAAGTGGACCTTCTCCACCAACGGCGTTTCCATCCAGGGCCGCTACGGCATCCCCTGCGTTGGCTTCGGCCCCGGCGCCGAGTCTCAGGCACACGCGCCCAACGAGATCACCTGGAAGCAGGATCTGGTCGTCTGCGCCGCGCTGTACGCAGCTGTTCCCATGCTCTATAAGCCCGAGAACAAGGACGGCTCCGCCACCTCCTTCCGTCAGGAGCTCACCGGCAACGACATCAAGTAAAAATCCAATGCTGTAGGGGCGGATGCCTTTGTCCGCCCGGCACATCAGAAAGAAATACGCATACGATAATATTTTAAGGAGAAAGAACATGAGCAAAACTGTTGAACTGGCAAGACATCTTGAGAAGCTCCACATCAACAATATGTATAAGACCGACTTCTACTGGACCTGGGACAAGACCGACGACGAGATCGACGCCGTGTTCACCGTGGCCGACCCCTGCGTGACCTGCGCGAGCGCAACAAGAGCACCCGGATCTTCGATTCCGGCCTGGGCATCTCCATCTTCCGCGACAACTCCACCCGCACCCGCTTCTCCTTCGCCTCCGCCTGCAACCTGCTGGGCCTGGAGGTGCAGGACCTGGACGAGAAGAAGTCCCAGATCGCCCACGGCGAGACCGTCCGCGAGACGGCCAACATGGTGTCCTTCATGGCCGACGTCATCGGCATCCGTGACGACATGTTCATCGGCGAGGGCCACAAGTATCAGACCACCTTCATGGACGCCGTGAAGGAAGGCTATCGCGACGGCATTCTGGAGCAGCAGCCCACCCTGGTGAACCTGCAGTGCGACGTGGATCACCCCACCCAGTGCATGGCCGATATGCTGCATGTCATCCACTACTTCGGCGGCGTGGAGAACCTGAAGGGCAAGAAGGTCGCTATGACCTGGGCCTATTCTCCCTCCTACGGCAAGCCCCTGTCCGTTCCCCAGGGCGTTATCGGCCTGTTCACCCGCTTCGGCATGGACGTCACGCTGGCCCATC
>ERZ791624.518-NODE-518-length-26003-cov-1.752736_pt1 | contig 26003 bp, 27 predicted proteins | sample MGYA00510058_ERZ791624 | MGnify/ENA primary metagenome ERZ791624 (study PRJEB30046, sample SAMN00715158) | human gut metagenome | study: EMG produced TPA metagenomics assembly of the A metagenome-wide association study of gut microbiota in type 2...
ACAATGAGAATGATACAGTTGCAATTGAAGAAGTGGATATAAACTTTGGAGATAATGATACCCTTTCCGCTATCGTAGCCAACATGATCAATGCTGACCTTTTATTATTATTGACAGATATTGATGGCTTGTACACGGACGATCCGAGAAATAATCCGGATGCAACATTGATCCCTGTCGTAGAACGTATCGATGATAAGATCAAAGCAATGGCAAAGGGCGCCGGCTCCGGATATGGAACCGGTGGTATGACGACAAAAATCTCTGCAGCGAAGATTGCTGCAAATTCAGGAGCAGATATGCTTATTTTATCAGGAGATGATATAGGGAATCTCGGTCGGGCATTAAATGGCGAATCTGTCGGGACCTTATTTAAAGCATATAAAGAGCCGAATTTTGATGTCGTAAGATACATTACACATAAGGAATATCTGCAGTAGCAATGGATATAGTGTGTACCATTATATCATATATAAGATGGTATCTGATCAAACAGAAGCAGTACACGATTCAGAAATAACAGTAGTGAACAGGTGAATAAGAATGGACGAAAAAAAGATTGCAAGAATCAATGAATTATATAAGAAATCCAAGACTCCGGCAGGACTTACGCCGGCTGAAAAGGAAGAACAGAAAAATCTCAGACAGGAATATATTTTTGCCATGAAGCAGAATCTGAGAAGTGTATTAAATAACATTGATATCAAAGAACCGGATGGTAGTATTACCAGACTGGAAGATATCGATCCAACAAAAAAAGTATGATGGAACAGACAAAAGCAGAACTAAGAAAACAATATAAACAAAAGCGGCGTGCCTTAACACCGGAGCAGGTGACCGCTGCTTCAGCACAGATCAGGAAGCGATTTATGAATTCAGATGGATATAAAGACTGCAATCATCTGCTGATCTATGTCAGTCAGGATAATGAAGTGGATACGATCGAGATTATAGAGCAGGCACTTACAGATGACAAAATCGTTGCTGTGCCAAAGGTATACGGAGATCATATGCATTTTCATCGGATTCATGGAATGAGCGATCTAAAGGTAGGTGCATATGGCATCTTAGAGCCTGTCGGCTGTGATATGCTTCATCCGACGGAAGGAATTCTGATCGTTCCGGGAATTGTATTTGATAAAAACGGACATCGGATCGGATATGGTGGAGGATATTATGACCGTTATATGAAGCTTCATCCGGAACTTACTGCGGTTGCATTTGCCTATGATTATCAGGTGTTGCCGGAGATTTCATGCGAATCATTTGACGAAAGGCCGGATCAGCTTCTGACTCCGTCAGAGATATACAGCTTTATGGAGAAGAATATTGGTTAATAAACTTATCAGAATAACGAAAACGAATTTATACAAAAATTCAACAAGAACATTAAACACATACCGGAGAACAATATGATTAATGAAATTGATAAAAAAATAGATACAATCGATATAACAGAACCTTGTCCTGCCGAAGAACCATTTCGGCAATATTATTTTATAAAAAAAGCAAGGGGGTATTACCGGGAGCTTGCGAAAAAAGCAGGAAGAAACCTGACCTGCTCGATCCAGACCTATGGATGTCAGATGAATGTAAGAGACTCCGAGAAGCTGACCGGTATTCTGGAAGAAATCGGATATACAAGCAGTGATTCTGAGGATGCAGACCTTGTTATATATAATACCTGCACAGTCCGTGAGAATGCGAATCGAAAAGTCTACGGACATCTTGGAATCATGAAACATGACAAAGAGACACATCCAGATAAGATGATCGGGCTTTGCGGATGTATGATGCAGGAACCGGATGTTGTAGCTACAATTCAAAAGAAATATCGATTTGTAGATATGGTATTTGGCACGCATAATGTATTCAAACTGGCTGAAATCTACTGCAACCGTATCGAAGCCGGCGGACAGGTAGTGGACATCTGGAAGGATACCAATCTTGTTGTGGAAGATCTTCCGGTTAAGAAGGAATTCCCATTTAAGTCCGGTGTCAATATTATGTTCGGATGCAATAATTTCTGTACATATTGTATCGTGCCATATGTCAGAGGCAGAGAACGCAGCAGACAACCGGAGGACATCATAAGAGAGGTTAAGCGGCTTTCAGAGGAGGGTGTAAAAGAGATCATGCTCCTTGGTCAGAATGTGAATTCTTATGGAAAGACGTTAGAGAAACCGATGACATTTGCCGAATTATTGCAGAAGGTGACAGAAGTTGATGGAATTGAACGTGTTCGTTTTATGACCTCCCATCCAAAGGATCTGTCCGATGAACTGATCGATGTGATCGCGGCAAATGAAAAAATCTGCCGTCACATCCATCTTCCGATGCAGTCCGGCTCATCCAGGATATTAAATCAGATGAATCGTCGCTATACAAAAGAATCTTATCTGGAATTAGTAGACAAGATCCGCAGACAGATTCCTGAAATATCACTTACAACCGATATTATTGTCGGTTTTCCCGGAGAAACAGAAGAAGATTTCTTGAGACAATGGATGTAGTGAATCGGGTAAGGTTTGATACAGCATTTACATTTATATATTCCAAGCGCACCGGAACACCGGCGGCAACATTTGAGGATCATGCAACAAAGGAAGAGATCCAGAACCGTTTTGACCGTCTGATCAAGCGAGTATCAGAGATCAGCGGTGAGGAGATCTGCCGTTATAAAGGTCAGGTCATGCCTGTACTGATTGAAAGCGTCAGCGAACAGAATCCGGAACTCTTAACCGGTCGTCTGTCAAATAATATTCTGGTACATTTTAAAGGTGATCCGTCTATGATCGGCGAGATCCGGGATGTTTCGCTGGATGAATGTAAAGGCTTTTATTATATGGGAAATCTTGTATAAACCGAATTTATAGAATAGGGGTAAAAAACAGTGGCAGCTTTAACACCAATGATGCAGCAGTATATGGAAGTGAAGAATCAGTACAAGGACTGTATATTATTTTACAGACTTGGTGATTTCTATGAAATGTTTTTTGATGATGCCCTGACCGCATCCAAGGTTCTTGAGATCACTTTGACCGGAAGGGACTGCGGACAGCCGGAACGTGCACCGATGTGTGGCGTTCCATATCATGCCTGCGATGTCTACCTAAATAAGCTGATCGAGAATGGTTTTAAGGTAGCAATCTGTGAACAGGTTGAAGATCCAAAGCTTGCAAAAGGCATAGTAAAACGTGAGGTTATCCGGGTGGTAACACCGGGTACAAATATGTCAAATGCAATTCTTGATGAAACAAGAAATAATTATCTGATGAGTATTTTTGAAAACGATGGTGCATTCGGAATCTCACTGGTAGATATCACGACCGGTGAGTTTAAGACAGCGAGAGTTCCATCCTTATCAAAGCTTACGGATGAGATCAACAAATATTCTCCTGCCGAGATCATCGGCAATCATTCTTTCATGAATTGTGATCTGGATTTCGTTTATCTGAGGGAGAAAATGAAAATTTCCATTTCTGAAGCGCCGGAGCATTATTTCAATCAAATGCTATGTGAAGATGCAATTATGAGGCAGTTCGGCGTTAATAATATGGACGGGCTTGGACTGAAGGATTTCCCTGACTGTATCTTATCCTCCGGAGTCCTGCTTCAGTATCTGCATGAGACACAGAAGAATTTCCTTGCACATATCAATCATATCGTGCTGTATTCCATCGACGATTTCATGATTCTTGATTCCGCAACCAGAAGAAATCTGGAGCTTTGTGAGACACTTCGTGACAAGCAGAAACGAGGTTCTTTGTTATGGGTATTGGATAAAACCAAGACAGCAATGGGTGCGAGAATGCTTCGAAGCATGATCGAGCAGCCTTTGATATATAAAAAGGATATCGAAGCAAGACTTGATGCAGTAGAACAGTTAAATAATGATATGATCAATCGTGATGAGATGCGGGAATATCTGAACCCGATCTATGATCTGGAGCGACTGATGACAAGGATTTCCCTACGATCCGCAAATCCACGCGATATGATTGCATTTAAGACATCCCTTTCATATCTGCCGTATATCAGACAGCTTTTACAGATCTATCCGGATGGGCTTCTTGCAGATATTTATGAGAAAATGGATGAATTACAGGATATTTATGACCTGTTAGAGCGTTCGATCAACGACGATCCTCCGATACTGATCCGTGAAGGCGGAATTTTCAAGGATGGTTATCTGGAAGAAATTGATACTTTAAAATCGGCAAAGACAGATGGCAAGACATGGCTTGCAGAATTGGAGGAACGGGAAAAGCAGAAGACAGGAATAAAGAATCTTCGCATCAAGTTCAATAAAGTATTTGGCTATTATTTTGAGGTGACTAATTCCTATAAGGATCTGGTACCTGAATATTTTATAAGAAAACAGACACTTGCAAATTCAGAACGATATACAACAGAAGAACTGGACAATCTTGCAGGTTCGATTCTTGGTTCTGAAGATAAATTATATGCACTGGAATATGAAACCTATATTACGCTCAGAGATAAGATTGCGGGTGAGATCCTGCGTGTGCAGAATACAGCAAGACAGATTGCTTTATTAGACTGTCTCTGTTCGCTGTCATATGTGGCATCTGCCAATCAGTTTGTTCGTCCGGAGATAAACGAAGATGGTGTAATTGATATCAAAGAAGGTCGCCATCCTGTCGTTGAGAAGATGATGAACAACGGTATGTTCATATCAAATGACACCTATCTGAATAATTTTGAGAGCAGGATATCGATCATAACCGGACCGAATATGGCTGGTAAATCCACCTATATGCGTCAGACGGCACTGATCGTTTTAATGGCGCAGATCGGAAGCTTTGTTCCTGCTGCTTCAGCAAATATCGGTATCTGTGATCGTATCTTCACCAGAGTAGGGGCATCCGATGATCTTGCAAGCGGGCAAAGCACTTTCATGGTAGAGATGAGTGAGGTTGCAAATATTCTTCGAAATGCAACGAAGAACAGTCTGCTGATCTTAGATGAGATCGGACGAGGAACCAGTACATATGACGGACTTAGTATTGCATGGGCAGTTGTGGAATATATCAGTAACAGTGAACTGCTTGGAGCAAAAACGTTATTTGCCACCCACTATCATGAGCTGACAGAATTAGAGGGTAAGTTATCCTCTGTAAATAACTACTGTATTGCAGTAAAAGAAGACGGTGATGATATCGTATTCTTACGAAAGATCGTAAAAGGCGGAGCGGATCGAAGCTATGGTATTCAGGTAGCTAAGCTTGCCGGAGTACCGGATATCGTGATCGATCGTGCAAATGAGATCTGCAACCAGCTTATCGATACGGATATAACGACGAAATTAAAAGATATCAAGATAACAAATGATTTTCATAAAAGTGCTTCCGATACCCAGATGTCATTTCTGGCAAATCCGGAAGAAAGTGCTATTTTAGAGGAGATCAAGAATGCGGATCTATCCAACATGACACCGATGAAAGCATTGTTATACCTGAATGAATTACAGGAGCGAATCCGTTAAGGAGAACCTATGATTAAATTACTGGATCAATATACAATTGATAAGATCGCAGCCGGTGAAGTGATCGAGCGTCCCGGCTCGGTTATAAAAGAATTAGTGGAGAATTCCATCGATGCGGGTGCAACCGCGATCACCATCGAGATCAAGGAAGGCGGAATGAGTTTTATCCGTATCACAGACAATGGATGCGGTATCTCAAAAGAAGAAGTCCCGGTTGCCTTCCTTCGCCATGCAACCAGCAAGCTTCAGACGGCGGATGATCTGTTAAAGATCGCATCCTTAGGCTTCCGTGGCGAGGCGTTATCTAGTATAGCCGCAGTTGCCCAGGTAGAGCTGATCACCAAGCAGGAAGATGCGCTTACCGGAACCAGATATCAGATCCATGGCGGAAAAGAGATCTCAAATGAGGAAATCGGCGCACCGCTTGGTACAACGATCGTTGTAAGAAATCTGTTCTATAATACCCCTGCAGAAAGAAATTCATGAAGACGCCTGCAACAGAGGGCTCGTATATTTACGATCTTGTCTGCCGTATGGCAATGTCACATCCGGATGTTTCATTTAAGTTCATTATGAATGGGACAGATAAGCTATTTACATCCGGCAACGGCAGACTAAAAGAGATAATCTATCATATATATGGTAGAGATATTACGAATAACCTTCTGGAGATCAATGCAGCAAATGATCAGGTAAAGATCACAGGATATCTTGCAAAACCGAGTATATCCAGAGGTAACCGTTCATTCGAGGATTATTATGTGAATCAAAGGTATATAAAGAGCAATATATTAACAAAGGCAATCGAAGATGCATATCGTACCTTTGTTATGGTTCATAAATTTCCATTTACAGTTATCAATTTTGAGATTGATCCATCTCTGATCGATGTGAATATCCATCCTGCAAAACGGGAATTGAAGTTCATAAATGAACCGGATATGTATGATTTTACTTATATCAGCGTTAGAAAGGCCCTGTTATTTAAAGAGCTGATCCCGACTGTTACACCGGGAAAGGATATGCGGCCGGAGACACTGGCAGAACGCAAGGTGGAGAAACGCCCGGAGCCATTCGAAGCTAACAGGAGAGCCGCAGAGCTTCCTCCGAGCCGGCAAGGCCAGCGCAGCAGAAAAAGCCAAGCATGCCAATGCAACCGGCAAATTCAGGTATATCTGCTCAACCAACGCCGACACCATCTGTTACGATGGAAAACAGAAGTAGCTCGCCGGTTGAAATCCAATATTTGAAAGAAGATAACCAGTCTGGTAAAAATATCACAAATAATATGGTCGCTGAAAATATTGTTTCGTATTTGACACAACCGACAAAGACAGCATTAAATCCTGCTGAAGCGGGTGTACAGACTAACGAAACATCAGAACAGAAGGAACAGGACCGATCACCCCGGAAGCTAAGGTCAAATATGAGCAGATGGATATGTTTGAAGATAAGTTTCTGACACCGGAAGCTAAGAAAAAGCACAGGATCATCGGACAGTTATTTAAGACATACTGGCTGATCGAGTATGAAGACAAGTTCTTTATCATGGATCAGCATGCCGCACATGAAAAGGTAAAATTTGAGGAATTAATGGCAAACTATAAGAATAAGACAGCCATTCCACAGTACCTGATGCCGCCTGCGATCGTATCCTTGAGCGGAACAGAATCAGAGTTCTTACGGGAAAATCTGGAATTTTTCCAGAATCTGGGATTTCAGATCGAGGGCTTCGGAGGAAAGGAATATAAACTGTCAGCCGTTCCGGCAAATTTGTTCGGATTAGACGGCAGGGAACTGTTCCTGGAATTTATCGGAGAGTTATCCGAAAACGGACAGAAACAGACGATCGACACTTTTATCAGCAAACTTTCCACAATGGCGTGTAAAGCTGCGATAAAAGGGAATACTTCCATTAGCTTTAAGGAGGCAGACACCCTGATCGACCAGTTGATGAAGCTTGAAAATCCATATACCTGTCCGCATGGCAGACCAACCCTGATCTCCATGACAGAGACAGAACTGGAAAAGAAATTCAAACGAATTGTTTAGTAATTAAACTTATATAGAAACGGAGCAGCAAATGAAGCCTCTTGTTATATTAACCGGACCGACAGCCGTAGGCAAAACAAATCTGTCGATCGGTCTTGCAAAAAGAATAAATGGTGAGATCATTTCTGCAGATTCCATGCAGGTCTATCGAAAGATGGATATCGGAACTGCCAAGATCATGCCGGAGGAAATGGATGGAGTTCCACATCATCTGATCGATGTATTAGATCCGAAGGAGCCGTTTAATGTTGTATTATTTAAAAAACTTGCAACAAAGGCGATGGATGATATCTATGCCAGAGGACGGATACCTGTCATTGTCGGCGGAACCGGCTTTTATATTCAGGCAGTTTTATACGATATTCATTTCGATGAAAATGACGATGATAAAAGCTACCGTACTTATCTGGAACAGCTTGCGGAAAAACATGGAAATCTCTGCCTTCATCAGATGCTTGAAAAAGTGGATCCGGCGTCAGCCGCAGCCATTCATTATAACAACCGCAAACGTGTGATCCGGGCATTGGAATTCTATAAAGAGACAGGAATCCCAATCTCCGAACATAACGAGAAAGAATCCAAACGGATTTCTCCATATAATTTTGAATATTTTGTGTTAAATGATGCAAGATCAAAATTATATGATAGAATAGACAGGCGAATTGACATCATGGTAGAACAGGGATTGATCGAAGAGGTAAAGGCATTAAAGGATCAGGGATATACAAAAGATCTGATATCCATGCAGGGACTTGGATATAAAGAGATCCTCGATTATCTGGATGGTGTAACATCTCTGGATGAAGCCCTCTATATCTTAAAACGTGATACCAGACATTTTGCCAAGCGTCAGATCACATGGTTTAAGAGGGAAAAAGAAGTCACCTGGGTGGATAAGAGTGAATTCACATCAGAAGATACCATTATGGATTTCATGCTTGAACAGTTGCGGTCAAAGGGAATTATTTCATAAAATAAAATGGAGCAGATAAAATGAACACATTATTAAAAGATTATTATACATCCTTACACATTGATGAACGGGTATTTGATTACTGTCAGAAGATTGAAGACAGCTTAAAGGACCGTTTTGCAGCGATCGATGCCATTTGTGAAATCAACCAGATGAAGGTCATCAAAGCCATGCAGGATAATCGTCTGGCAGAAGCGCATTTTGCAGGTTCCTCCGGATATGGTTATACCGATGACGGACGAGATGCACTCGAACGGATCTATGCAGATGTATTCCATACGGAAGATGCGCTGGTCCGTTCTCAGATCACCTGTGGAACACATGCAATCTGTACGGCGTTATTTGGTAACTTAAGACCGGGAGATGAACTGCTTGCAATTTCAGGAAAACCATATGATACGATGGATGAGATCATCGGACTTCGCCCTTCACCGGGTTCTTTGGCAGAATATGGTGTTACATACGCCCAGGTAGATCTGACACCGGAAGGAGAGTTTGATTTTGACGGAATCCGAAATGCGCTCAATGAACACACAAAACTTGTAGAGATCCAGCGTTCCAAGGGTTATGCCGTACGTCCGACTTTATCCTGTGAGAAGATCGGAGAAGCAATCGCATTTGTAAAGAGTATCCGTCCGGACATCATCTGTATGGTAGATAACTGTTATGGCGAATTTGTGCAAGATAAAGAACCAACAGACTATGGCGCAGATCTGATCGCAGGTTCCCTGATCAAGAATCCGGGTGGCGGACTGGCTCCGATCGGTGGTTATATCTGTGGTAAGAAGGAATATGTGGAAAATGCCGCATACCGTCTTACAACTCCGGGACTTGGCAAAGAGGTTGGTGCATCTTTAAATAATACAAAGGCTTTTGCACAGGGCTTATTCATGGCTCCATCGGTTACGGCAAGTGCTTTAAAAGGTGCGATCTTTGCTGCAAATGTATATGAAAATCTTGGTTTTAAGACAGTACCGAATAAGACAGAGGATCGTTTTGATATCATACAGGCAGTTGAACTTCAGACACCGGAACGTGTAGTTGCTTTCTGTGAAGGGATTCAGGCGCTGCACCGGTTGACAGCTATGTAAAGCCTGTACCATGGGATATGCCGGGATATGATTCTCCTGTCATCATGGCGGCCGGTGCATTTGTATCCGGTTCTTCAATTGAACTTAGTGCGGATGCCCCTATGAGAGAACCGTATGCTGTATATTTTCAGGGAGGGCTTACCTATCAGCATGCAAAATTTGGAATTGTAATGACATTGCAAAAAATGGTAGAAAATAACCTTATAGTGTGGTAGATTATTTTAGAACAAAAGCCGAAAAGAAAAAACGGTAAATACTCCTTACCGATTCGTGGAGAGACGGAGACGAAGGAGGAAAAATGAGATCAGAATTTACAATGAAAGATATGGCGGAATGTGAACGCCCATATGAGAAATGTCTGTCGGAAGGTGCAGCCGTCTTATCAGATGCGGAACTTCTGGCAGTCATACTTCGATGTGGAAGCAGACATGGGAATGCTTTGTTGACTGCGCAGAAAATATTAGCTGCACACCCGGTTCATAAAGGGATCATCGGATTGAATTATCTGTCGGTTGATGATCTTATGAATGTTGATGGTATCGGAAAAGTAAAAGCAATTCAGATGCAGTGTATCGCTGAGTTGTCCAGAAGAATGGCAAGATCAGAACACCGGTCAGGAGTTACCTTTGGTAATCCGAAAAGTATTGCAGACTATTACATGGAGCGCACCAAATATTTGTGCAAAGAACAAGTATATGTATTAATGTTTGATTCGAGCCATCATTTGTTAAAAGAGTGTCGACTGTCAGAGGGAACGGTCGATCATGCAGTTGTATCGCCGAGGGATATTTTTATTGATGCATTAAAATATCAGGCTGTATATATCGTACTATTGCATAATCATCCCTCAGGGAATCCGGAACCCAGCAACCCGGATATTCTTCTGACCAAGCGTGTGGAAGAAGCGGGAAAAACACTGGGGATATGTTTATCGGATCATATTATATTAGGGAATAATTGTTTTGTCAGCCTGGCAGAAAGAGGAATCATAGAATGAGACGACGTAATCGTAAAAGAATAGAAATTACACCAAAATATTTTTTGCTGGCACTTACAATCTTGTGTGTGGTGCTGATGGTTACTTCTTTATTTTTTGACGGAATGATGTCATCCGTCAGAAATGTAACTAATACTTTTATTGTACCGATGCAAAAGGGAGTTAATACAGTAGGTACATGGGTTGAATCCAAGGTAGAAGCCTTCCACAATTACGAGAGTGTAGTAACTGAAAATGAACAGCTTAAGGAGAAGATATCTTCCTACGAAACAAAGCTTGCGCAGTATCAGCAGGATTCCTATGAGCTTGACCGACTTCAGAAATTATATGAATTAGATGCTCTTTATACAGATTATGAAAAGACCGGAGCCCGCGTAATCTCAAAGGATACCGGCAACTGGTTTGATGTCTTTTATATCGATAAAGGTACAAAGGATGGCTTATCTGTTGGATGTAATGTCCTGTATGGTAACGGACTCTGTGGTATCATAACAGAAATCGGTGAATCCTATGCAAAAGTTCGTACGATTATTGATGACACATCAAATGTTAATGCCATGATCCTTCCAAGCAGATCCATCTGTAATGTGTCAGGAAGTCTGACGAATTACGCAGACGGATATATGATTGCTGAAAATATTGATAAAGATGCCGAAATATCGGAAGGAGATCAGGTTGTAACATCCTATGTCTCAAACAAATATCTTTCAGGTATTAATATTGGTTATGTGTCAAAGGTTGAGAGTGATTCCAACAATCTGACGAAGACTGCCTATATTATACCTGCTGCCGACTTCTCAAACATCGAAGAAGTACTCGTAATTTTACAGACTAAGAAAAATATCACGGATTAACAGAAAGAAGTGTAACATTGAAAAGAGTAATAATACTTGGAATATTAATAACAATATGTTTTGTTTTGCAGACTGCCCTTTTCCCGTTTCTTGAAATAGCAGGTATTGCACCGGATCTTATGCTGATCCTTACTGTTTCCTTCGGACTGATGCGGGGAAGAAAAGAAGGTATGCTGGTTGGGTTTTTCTGTGGTTTTTTATATGATGTATATTTTGGATATGCCATCGGACCATTTATGATCTTATATATGATTCTTGGCTATTGTAATGGTTTTTTCCACAGACTTTATCTGGTAGAAGATGTTCTTCTTCCAATAATTATAATCTTAGTTGATGATCTTATTTTTAATTTTGCAACCTATGTAATTTTCTTCCTTATGCGGAACAGACTGGAGTTCGCAACTTATTTAAAAGATATCATATTACCCGAAATGATCTACACAGCACTTATCACGTTGATCGTATTCAAGTTTTTTGCATTTGTAAATAAGACATTGAAAAAAATGGAAAAAGCAAGTGAATGATCCGGCAATTGTCTGATTATATGATCGTGAAAGGAACGTAAGAATGTTTAAAGAATTTTTCAGTTTGATAAAAGAATCAATAATTGAACATGTCAAGCATCGTCTGTTTGTTGTAACGGTCTTGTTTCTGGTTCTATTTGGAATACTTATATATCGTTTGTTCGATCTGCAGATCGTAAATGGCGAAAAATATCAGGAGAGTTTTACTTATAAATCCGTAAAGACAGTAGCGGTAAAAGCGACCAGGGGAAATATATACGATTGTAACGGAAAGCTTCTGGCTTATAACGAAGCATCCTATACTTTATCTTATATAAGTGGAACGGACCTGACGGAAGCGGCTTTTTTTATAAAGGGGGACGGGCCCGGGGGGAGGCGGCTGCCGCAAAGGAAACGACTTCGAATGAATTGCGTAATGACATAGTATATAAAACTATTCTGATCCTTGAACAAAACGGAGATAAGATGTCAGTGAGTCTTCCTCTGAAGTTAACCTCGAAGGGCTTTGAATTTACTGTATCCGGAAATACGTTAAATACTTTTTTAATGAATGTATATGGTGCAAGCTCTGTCGACAGTCTGACAGAAGAGCAGGCGTCTTCAACTGCCGATGATATATTTAAATATATGCGTGGAAAAGATTTATTCAATATCTCCGAAACATATTCCGATGAGGCGGCATTAAAGATCCTCGCGGTACGATATGAGATATGGCTGAATCGTTACCAGCAGTATATGTCTGTTCAGCTTGCTGATGGTATCAGTGAAGAAAGCTATGCAGCAATCAAAGAAAATTCGGATGAACTTCTCGGCATGGAGGTAAGTGTTGAATCACATCGTGTATATAATGATTCTGTATATTTTGCTCAGATCATAGGTTACATCGGAAATATCTCCAATGAGGAACTGGAAAAATATAATGAAACTCTGGATGATTCAGAAAAATACAGTGCAAATGATATGGTCGGTAAAATGGGACTTGAAAGTGAGTTTGAATCTTATCTGCGCGGCAAAGATGGATATCAGAAGATGTATGTCGATAATATGGGTAAGGTAATAGAAGTGATCGATTCCAAAGATCCTGTCGCAGGTAATGATATCTATTTGACAATTGATTCCGATCTGCAAAAATATTGTTATAATGCGCTTGAAACAGAAATTGCATCCATTCTTCTTGCCCATATAAAGAATGTAACGACATCCACGGATAAGGATGATATTCCGATCACCGATGTATATTTTGCTTTATTTGATAATAATGTTATAAGCATTGATGACCTTGCGGCAAAAGATGCATCTGAACTGGAACAGTCCGTTAATTCTTACTTCCAGTCCGCAAAACAAAATACACTTTCAAGACTGGATGATATATTAAACGTCAGTCATACTCCATTACATGATCTGACATTACAGTATCAGGATTATATGGAATTTATCTGTGAACAGTTAAGTGAGATGGGAATTTACAACCCGAGCAAGATTGACAAATCTGATGCTGCTTATGTTTCGTATATAAACAACAGTATTTCGCTGTGCGAATATCTGAAATATGCGATCAGCCAGGGCGCCATCGACATCTCCGGCATATCAACAAAGAGCGATTATTATGATACAGATGAGATTTACAACGTACTGACAGAATATATCTTAAAAGAATTTGAAAATAATACCAGTTTCGACAAACTTGTTTTTAAATATATGATAATATCAGGAGAACTTACAGGAAGTCAGGTAATTAACCTGTTATATGACCAGGGTATCCTTAATATGGCAACAGACGCAGATTATTCCGATTATAAAGCCGGTGTTATGGGAAGCTATGACTTCATATGTAAAAAAATTAAAAATCTTGAGATTACTCCAGCAATGCTGGCACTTGATCCTTGCTCCGGTTCAATTGTCGTTACGAATCCGAATAATGGGACAGTTAAAGCAATGACAAGTTATCCAAGCTATGATAATAATCGTCTTACCAATATGATTGATGCAGATTATTATTCGAAGATTACGACAGACAAAACAACACCAATGTACAGTAGGGCAACTATGCAGCAGACAGCGCCCGGTTCTACATTCAAAATGATCACCGCATTTGCCGGTATGAATGAGGGCGTTATCGGGGTCAACGATGTGATCCAGACCAAAGGATACTTTGATAAAACAGAGACACCTGCTAAATGTTGGATTTATCCGTCTGCACATGGAACAATCGGTATATCTAAGGCAATTGAGGAATCCTGTAACTATTTCTTCTATGAACTTGGATATCGGATGGCAACAAAAGATACAGGAACCTACAGCGATATCACCGGTGTGGAACGGCTTCAGAAATATGCAGGTATGTTTGGATTTGACAGCACATCAGGCATTGAACTGCCTGAAAGTAAACCTCAGATATCAGATGCGGATTCAATCCGTACTGCGATTGGCCAGGGTACGAATAACTTCACTGCAACTCAGCTTGCCCGGTATGTTACAACCCTTGCAAACAGCGGCACATGTTATGACTTAAGCCTTGTTTCGGAAATAAAGGATATTGATGGCAATGTTGTATATAAAAATGAGCATAAGGTTCAAAACCAACTTGATTTTCCTGCAGAACAATGGAATGTTGTAAGACAGGGTATGCGACAGGTTGTTTCCGTTCATACAAGCAGCAGTGCACTGATCAATCAGATCAATGTCGCAGTAGCAGGCAAAACAGGTACTGCCCAGCAGAGCGAAGCCAGACCGAACCATGCGTTATTTGTATCATTTGCACCATATGAAAATCCTGAGGTAACGGTTACAAGTGTAATACCATTTGGATATTCTTCCGGTAATGCAGTCGAGCTTTCAGGTCTCGTATATGCATATTTGTATGATCCTGATGTTCTTGAGAATACAACTATTACCGGTAACAATGCACTTTCCGATTAAATTCCTGATTGAATATAACAATTTGGATATCAGATACACCAGATAAAAGAGCCTTGGTTTGCAGGCATTTTATTATGATGAGGGATTGAATATGAATACCGACGTTGTTATGAAGGCAAACAGCCATGGAATACGTATCATTCTGAATGAAGATAATTCAATGGAACAGATTCTTTCTGATATAAGAGAGAAATTATACAGTCAGGAAGTATTTTTGAAAAAAAGCGGAAGAGTACCGGTTACATTTGAAGGGAGACTGTTATCCTCCGGAGAAGAGGAACAGATCCTATATGAATTGAATCATCTTCCAAATACCGAAGTGGAATTCTGTCTGGAAGCTTCCAAACAGGATCTGTGTAGTCAGATCGATATTCCACCTCACAGAGCAAAGAGTCCACCTGAAAAAAAACAGGTCAAAAAAAATGTTCAAAAGAAATTGTCTGACAAACAGTTTTCAACAATAGAAAAAAAAGCATTACCACCGGATATATTTAAGAATGATACGATTCAGTTTTTTTGCGGGAATTTACGAAAAGGTCAGACGTTGGAGGTAAAAAAGAGTATAATCATACTCGGAAATATAGAGAAAAAAGCAACGATTATTTCGAATGGAAATGTCATTGTTCTCGGAAAACTTTCAGGAAACGTGATTGCCGGACAGGATCACTTAAAAAACAGATTTGTTCTGGCTCTTCAGATGGAGCCGGTTCATATAAAGATCGGTTCAGCTGTTTATAATAAAACAAAACAGAACCGAAAACAATTTCATACAGATGATGCGATGATGGCAAGCTGCGAAAATGGACAACTTCTTTTTCAGGCGCTGTCACAGACTTCACTTTAAGATAAAATTTCAATGCATATTTTAAAACAGGAAAAGATATTGACGGAGGTGTTTTATGAGTGAAGTAATTGTTGTAACATCAGGAAAGGGAGGAGTTGGCAAGACAACTACATCAGCCAACATCGGAACCGGACTGGCAGGGTTGAAAAAGAGAGTCGTTATGATAGATACCGATATTGGTCTCAGAAATCTGGATATTGTCCTTGGACTGGAAAACCGGATTGTATATAACCTTGTTGATGTTGTAGAAGGAAACTGTCGGTATAAACAGGCTTTGATCAAGGATCGGAACAACCCGGATCTTTTTCTGATGCCATGCGCACAGACAAGAGACAAGACTGCAGTTTCACCGGAACAGATTATAAAGCTTGTCGACGAAATGCGGGCTGATTTTGATTATATTATTATCGACTGTCCGGCCGGAATCGAACAGGGATTTAAAAATGCTATTGCCGCAGCAGATCGTGCCATCGTAGTTACTACACCGGAGGTATCTGCAATTCGTGACGCGGATCGTGTTATAGGATTATTAGAAGCAAATGAAATAGACAAGATCGACCTTATCATAAATCGTATCCGTTATGATATGGTGAAAAAAGGTGATATGATGTCTGTAGATGATGTTGTCGATATCCTTGCAGTAAACTTGCTTGGGGTTATCCCGGATGATGAGCAGATTGTTATTTCAACAAATAAAGGAGAACCACTCGCGGGAAGTAATACCATATCAGGAAATGCTTATATCGATATTTGCAGACGGATACTTGGTGACAGCATTCCTCTTACAGATTTTAATGTTTTTAAACGAAAACCTTTTAAGCGTTTATTCAGAAAAAAACATGCATAAAGGGGTGAAGTTTAATATTATGAAAGAAAACAGAGCAGTATCGAATGTGATAAGCTATAATTCCGGGCATTATGCCAGAGAACGATTAAAAAATATATTAATGGCTGATCGAATAGGTTGTACTCCGGATGTCGTAACAAGAATTCGGGATGATATGCGAAAATGCGTTGCGGCCTATGTTAATATCGATTCAGCAAATATGACAGTACAGCTTTCGGATTCATTTATCATTGCACGAATCCCGGTTGTAGGAATACATATGAAAAAGGACAAAGAAAAAGATGAAACACATGAAACAGATGGACATGTCAACGGAAAAAAAATACAGTCTGATCAACTATAATTTTAAGCTTGTATTATTTGTGATCGCAGCTATGATTATGGGAACAATCACAATCTGCAGCGTTCGACCGGATTTTCAGACGAAACAGTTGATCGGTGTAGGCGCATGTGTAATTGGAATGATCATTGTATCATTGATCGATTACAATTTTATATGCAAATATTATATGATCCTTTATGCAGGAAATATACTTTTGCTTCTGCTAGTTCTGTTGGTCGGTTCCGGAGGAGGAGATCAGGGCGTTCGCCGTTGGTTCTATATATCAGACTCTTTCACAATACAGCCATCAGAATTTGCTAAAATTATTTTGATCATTTGTACAGCAGTTTTTCTGGAAAAAAACTACGAAGATTTGAACACGCCAAAGGTACTTGCAAAGCTTGCGGTATTTTTGGCTGTTCCTGTTGGTCTGATCGTGGCAGAACCCGATTTGTCTACCTCGATCTGTATTATGGTCACACTATTTATTGTTATATTTGTAGCAGGACTCAGTTTGAAACTCATAGGTATTATGATCCTGATTCTTGTTCCATGTTTTGGTGGATTTATCTGGTATATCCAACAGGATAATCTGCCTCAGTTTTTGAAAACTTATCAGATTAATCGTATTCTGGGACATATATACGGAAGTGAATATGGTGCATCCTCCGATCAACAGGATAATTCAGTTATGGCGATTGGTTCCGGTCAGTTATCCGGTAAGGGTATTAATAACTCAACCGTAGCAACCGTTAAGGATACGAACCTGATATCTGAGCAGCAGACAGACTTTATCTTCTCGGCAGTAGGTGAAGAATTAGGTTTTATTGGAAGTGTGATTATTATTGCAATTTTATGCCTGATAGTGTTACAATGTATTCGGGTTGCTAGGCACGCAAAGGACAAAAAGGGTATGTATATAGCAGCGGGAATCGGTTCACTGGTTGCTTTTCAGACATTCATTAATATCGGAGTTGCAACTGCGTTATTACCGAATACAGGCCTTCCGCTTCCGTTTATCAGTTACGGACTTAGTTCTCTTGTAAGTATGAGTGCCGGTATTGGATTGGTATTAAATATAAATCTGCAAAAGAAGAAATACTAGGAGGAGAGTTATGAATATAGGGTTAATAGCACACGATGCGAAAAAAAAACTGATGCAGAACTTCTGTATTGCTTACAGAGGGATTTTAAGTAAAAATGATTTATATGCGACAGGAACAACGGGACGATTGATTGAGGAGGTTACCAATCTGAACGTTCATAAATATATTGCGGGACATTTGGGTGGTGAACAGCAGTTAGGTTCACAGATTGAGAACAATGATATTGATATGGTTATTTTTCTCCGGGATCCTTTGCATCCAAAGGCACATGAACCGGATATCAACAATATCTTTTTATTATGTGATATGCATAATATTCCGCTTGCAACAAATCTTGCAACTGCAGAGCTCCTGATCAAAGCTTTAGACCGAGGAGATCTCGACTGGCGGGAATTTTATAAATAATTTGGAGATATAAAGATGAAAAAATTGACAAAATGGATGGCAGTCATGCTGATTCCCATTCTTGTTTTATCCGGATGCACAAAAAGAAGTTATGATACAAGCAATCAACTTGCACTTGGAATATCTGAGAATCTGCCTTTATACAGCTCTGACAGCTTTGGTGACCAGTATACAGTCATACCCGATGGAGAGGCTCTTGCTGATGAGAACTACAGCGCGGTTAAGTCGGCAGTTTTGATAAATGACTCAACAAAAGAGGCTTTAGTTGTACATAACGCACATGATCGTATTTACCCTGCAAGCATGACTAAATTAATGACAGGTCTTCTTGTTATGGAAAGTATCGAAGACGGAACTTTATCTTTAGATGACACGATTACATTATCACATACTGTTACATTTCAGGAAGATAATGTAGGTGTGAGCGATCTTACAAAAGGATGCTCTGTAACAGTAAAGAATCTGTTATATGGCCTTTTGATTCGTTCATACAACGACTGCGGTGTTCTGCTTGCAGAAAAGATTGCAGGAAGTGAGGATGCATTTGTTGAGAAAATGAATGAAAAAGCATTTGAATTAGGTGCTACAAATACGCATTTTGTGAACTGCCATGGATTACATTCAGACGATCATTATACGACTGCATATGATCTCTATCTGATCTTTCAGAATTCATAAAACATGACATGGCATATCTGATTGATTCACTCGATTCATATGATTTTACATATACAGATGAAACAGGTGCAGAGAAAAGTGTCACATTACAGGCAACAAATGGTTATATATCCGGTGAGTTTAAATTCCCAGAGGGGTATTCGTTAGGTTCCTGGAAATCCGGTACGACCACAGCAGCCGGCAACTGTCTGATCCTTGAATTTGTAAAAGATGATACAGGTGATAAATATGTTGCTGTTATTGCCGGAGCAGAAGACAGGGATACGTTATATAATGATATGACTATGTTAATTAATACTGCAAAATAAACAGCTATCTGAGTGGACATTTTGTCCACTCAAAATGTATAACTGTTTTAATATAATTCAGGAGGTTTTATTATGATTCAGATTATTACAGGTGATAAGGGTAAAGGAAAAACAAAGGTTCTGATTGACAAGGTTAACAATGAGGTAAAAGTTGTAACAGGTTCTGTTGTCTTTATTGATAATAATAACAAGCATTTATATGAGCTCAGTAATCGCGTCAGAATGATTAACTGTACAAACTACGAAGTGGATAATCTGGAAATGTTTGCAGGCTTTATTCTTGGTATTATTTCTCAGAATAAAGATATTGAAAAGATTTATATTGACAACTTTACATCTGTAACATATGTAAAGCCGGAGCAGATCAGCTATGCTCTTGATCTCATGAACAAGATCAGTGAAAAATATAACATCGGTATCGTTCTCTGTTTTGCAACAGACAGCTCCGAAGTTCCTGATACATATAAGGACAATATCATTGCCGCATTATAATAAAAATATACCTGCGAAGGGTACTGTGTCTCTGATTCAGGATCAGTACACAGACTAAAGGAGATATATATGACTTCCATAAAAAGAAAAGTCAGGAAACGACAGCCTGTCAAGATCAGTTTCGGGTTTATCATTTTTGCGATCATGTTTATATATATGCTGATCCGTATCATTATATCAATGAATGATCACGACCTGAGTGTATTTCAGGTAGAAGAAAGCAGCTATGATACTAACTTTACTGTTCCGGGGCTTGCTGTTCGAAAAGAGACATTGAACTACAGTTCAACCTCCGGCTATATCTGTTATTATATCCGGGATGGCGAAAAAGTAGCAAAAGGATCCAGTGTATATTCTGTTGATGAGACAGGTTCTATGTATGATGCACTTTATGAAGTACAGAACAGTAACAATACTTCGTTATCAGCAAACGATTATAATGATCTGAGTAAACAGATACAGATTTTCAAAACTGGATTTTCGACTTCTGATTTTTCAGAAGTATATGAATTTAAAAATACAATTGATAATAAGGTTCTTGAAATGTATGAGGATATGGCTTTAGAACAGTTATCCTCAGACAAATCATTTGATTCGACATTTACAGCGGTTAAATCATCGACCAGTGGAATTGTATCCTATTATATGGATGGTTACGAAGACTTTGATATCAACAATTTATCGGCTGATGATTTTGATAAAACCAAGTATTCTAAAGAATTGTTAAAAAAAAGCGATATTGTTGAATCCGGAAAACCTGTATATAAGATTATTGATGATGAGGACTGGAAGATTGCTGTCATGCTTACAAAAGAAGAATACAGCAAAGTAAAAAAAGATGAACATGTTCGATTTCGAATCAATGACTCAAGTAAAAAGATTTCAGCCAAATACGAGACAATTGAAAAGGATGGAAATTATTTTATTATCATTGACATGAGCAGATATCTTGCTGAATATGTTTCAGAACGTTATCTGAATCTTACATTTATCTTCTCCGAAACAAAAGGACTTAAGATCCCAAATTCAGCGATTGTTGAAAAAGATGTTCTTATGATACCGGTCGGATATCTGTCCGGCGGAAGCGGAACGACGGAAAAGAAATATTTTAACCAGATCGTATTAACAGAGGATGGCTCAACTTCGGTTGTACAGATATCCCCTACTATATATTTTACAGATGATCATTTCTGCTATGTTGATCCGGCAGATATCAAGGAAGATGCGGTTCTCGCCGCAAATGAATCGGATATCACCTTTAATGTATCAACAGCGGGAATCTATAAGCTAAAAGGTGTTTATTGTATCACACAGGGAACAGCGCTGTTCAAACAGATCGATATAACCGTAAATGGAGATGATTATTCAATAATCGATCCTAATACAGCATATGGAATATCAGCATATGATCGTATTGTACTGGATGGTACATCTGTAAAGGAAAACCAGATCATATATTAGGAGTGATAGAAAAATGTTAAAAGAAAACTATGAGTTAGTAGATCAGAAGATTACAGAAGCCTGCAAACGGGCAGGCAGAGACAGAAAAGATGTTACACTGATCGCAGTCAGCAAAACAAAGCCTTTAAGTGATATTGAAGAACTGCTTGCAGAGACAGACGCTATAGATTTTGGCGAGAACAAAGTACAGGAACTGGTTGATAAGTATGAAACCGTTTCCCGCAAAGTAAACTGGCACATGATCGGTCATTTACAGACAAATAAAGTAAAATACATCGTTGATAAGGTCTGTCTGATCCATTCTGTTGATTCGGTAAATCTAGCTAAAACGATTGAAAAAGAAGCTGCAAAGCACGATGTTATAGTTAAGGTATTGATTGAGGTAAATGTCGCCGGAGAAGAGAGCAAATTCGGTGTTTCTGTTGAAGATACGGAAGATCTTATTATGCAGATCAAGGATTTTCCTCATATACAGATAGAAGGTCTGATGACGATCGCGCCGTTTGTTGATGATCCTGAGGATAATCGGGTTCATTTCCGACGCCTGAGAGAATTATTACTTGACATCAATTCTAAAAACATTGATAATGTCCATATGAATGTCCTCTCGATGGGCATGACAAATGACTATGAAGTTGCCGTTGAGGAGGGTGCCACTATGGTCAGAGTGGGTACAGGAATTTTTGGTGCAAGAAACTATAATATTTAAAGGAGAACCATTATGGCAAAGAATGGAAAAAAAAGCTTTCTGGATTATTTTAAAATAAATGACTCCAGCGATGAATATGAAGATGATTTATTTGATGATGATGAATATGATGACGATGAAGATGATTTTGATGAAGAATATGAGCCAAAGCCAAAGGCTGTAAATGGAAGATCATCTGCATCTACATATACAGCAGCTGCTACACAGAGTGCCGGCGCTGCTGCTAAAAAATCAAAATTTGTAAAACCGGCAAAGAATACAGCTACAGCTTCCAATAATACAAAGCTTGTTTCATTTAACAACAGAAGTCAGGGCGGTTCCCAGCAGGTATTTGTTATTAAACCGGATGAATTTGATGATGCACAGATGATCATCGACCATTTAAAAGGCGGACAGGCGATCGTGATCAATATGGAGGGAATGGAGCTGTCTACAGCACAGCGAATTATCGACTTTATTGCCGGTGCATGTTATTCCCTTGATGGATCGTTACAGGCAATTTCCGGTAATATCTTCATTGCAGCTCCGGCAGATATCTATGTATCCGGTGACCTCAGAGAAGAATTATTGAATGATGCATTTATGTCTCCAGAATTAAGCAAGTACTAATAAATGACTAAATAATGATCTGCACTTGCAGATTCTGAAGGAATGTTAAGGGAGGATTACAAATGCTTACACCTGTTGATTTACAACAAAAGAAATTTCAGCATGGTATGGGGTTACCAAAAAAGATGTTGATTCATTTTTTGATATTGTTATTTTGAGTTATACAGAGTTGTATAAATCAAATGCTGAACTGACCAATCAGGTCAAACACTTACAGATAGTCTGGTGCATTACAGGACTACAGAATCAAAGCTTCAGAAATCACTTATGCTTGCAGAGAAGAACGCAGAAGAAGCTACAAAGAATGCAAATGACAAGGCCAAGATTATTGAGAACGATGCAAAAATCAAGGCAAATAATATTGTTCATCAGGCAAGAGAAGAGTTGGAAAGAATTGAAGACAGTATTGAGGGCATTAAGCAACAATACAGAGATTACACGATGGCATTTAAGAATCTGATGGATTCACATCTTCAATTTCTTGCAACGAATCCGATCAACGAAGAATTAGGTGTTGATTTTGACGAAATTATGAAGGATGCCAAGTATTTTAATGGAAATGCTGCAGCATATGCTCCTGCAGGTTCTAATGGCGAAGGGGCAGGTTCAGGCAGTTTTTCTACTTTCAGTGGCGATCCGCAGGGACGTGAAGAATCTACACTTGGCGGAGGAGGAGGTTCCGGTATGGGAGATTCCACACTTGGCGGATCATCCGGAGGTAATCTTTCAAGTGATTCTTCAGTATATACAAAGAATCTTGGTGGCGGTTCTTTCGTAGATCCGTTCAAATATAAAAACCAGTAAATCTAAAATCAAATAACAAATAAAGATTCCCTGCCTGAATATTGTTTCAGACAGGGATTTTACTGATAAATGCAAAAAATCATAGAAAGGAAATCAGAATGAAAAAAAACAGTATATTTGCAATCGTAAGTGTATTCTTACTGATTGGTCTCATCTCCATCCCTGCGGATATGGGCGAGGTGTAAAGAGTTCTCACGTGACCATCAGCTTGTAAAATTCCTGATCACAAGCCATATGGCGTTATCCGATACAATACCAGTCATAAAAAATGTATTTCACATCACCTATATCCAGAATCGTGGAGCCGCATGGGGTAGTTTACAGGGAAAACGTATCTTGCTATTAGCTGTTACACTGCTTGTACTGATATTCCTCGTATACTTTTATATTAAAATGTTAAAGATGGATAAATATAAAGATCTCAGGATCCTGTTTTTATTTGTATTTTCGGGCGCAGTTGGCAATATGATCGATCGCATCCGCCTTGGTTACGTTATAGATATGTTTGATTTCCGTTTGATTAATTTTCCTGTCTTTAATGTTGCCGATATCTATGTAACTTGTAGTATGATCATTCTGCTTATCCTTATCTTGTTTAAATATAAGGATAATGAACTGGAAGATTTGTTTGGAAGGTCTAAAAAGGGCTCTGATCAAGAATAAATATATGGAAACTTATAATATAGAAGCAGATGAAAACTGGACAGATAAGCGAGTTGACAAGGCCTTAGCCGATTATTTTGATAATTATTCACGCTCTTTTCTGAAAAAGCTGTTAGATGATGGGAATATACTGGTGAATGATAAAAAAGCAAAACCAAGTCTGAAAATCGCGTCCGGTGACAGAATAGACATTACGATTCCGAGTATTGCATCCGTTGAGATTGAACCGGAGAATATTCCACTTGATATCGTATATGAAGATGAGGATATTATTATTGTAAATAAACCAAAGGGAATGGTTGTTCATCCGGCTCCCGGGCATTATTCCGGTACACTTGTGAATGGCTTAATGTATCATTTTAAAGATTCTCTGTCAGGGATCAACGGAGAACTTCGCCCCGGTATTGTCCATCGAATAGATATGGATACAACCGGGCTCCTTGTTGTCTGTAAAAATGATACTGCTCATAATTTTCTGTCAGAACAGCTTGCTGTCCATTCAATCACAAGAAAATATTATGCAATCTGTTTTAATTATTTTACAGAAGATGAAGGTATCGTTGATCTGCCTATCGGAAGACATCCGACAGATCGAAAAAAAATGGCAGTCAACTATAAAAATGGTAGAAATGCAGTAACTCATTATAAAGTTCTGAAAAAACTAAAAAACAATTTCTGCCTGATTGAATGTCAGTTAGAGACAGGAAGAACGCATCAGATTCGTGTTCATATGTCATATATTAAGCATCCGTTGTTAGGAGATGCCATATATGGACCTAAAAATCAGCCATATCATCTGCAGGGACAGACACTTCATGCCGGTGTACTTGGTTTTATTCATCCATCCACAAAAGAATATGTAGAATTTTCAAGTGAACTTCCTGAGTATTTCCAAAAGTTGTTAAAACAGTTAGAGCTTTAAATGTCTGAGGATAGTAAAATCTCATTTCTAAAAAGATATTCGTTTGAATATTCTTCCATTAATTTATTAAATTCGTTTTATATTATTTTTAGATATAAAACGAATTTTTTGATTTACATTTTTTTGTGGAAATGTTATAATTTTTATTATAAATAATAAACAATTTTATGGTTTTTATACAGAAAACCGTAGTTTGTTTTTTACAGCAAATAAAAATCATACTTGCAAAGGGGGCTTTTATTATGGCTTGCAATAAAATTATAACAATAGGACGACAGTTTGGAAGCGGCGGAAGAGAAGTTGGACAGAAACTTGCTGAAAAACTTGGTATTCCGTTTTATGATAAGGAACTTTTAAAGATCGCAGCAAGAGACAGTGGTATCTGCGAAGAATTATTTGAGAACTTTGACGAGAAACCAACAAACAGTTTTCTCTATACATTAGTTATGGATCCATATTCATTAGGATTCGGAACATCCGGTGAATTGCCATTAAATCATAAAGTTTTTCTGGCTGCATTTGACACTATCAAATCTATTGCTGAAAAAGATGGTACCTGTGTATTTGTAGGTCGTTGTGCAGATTATGCCTTAAGAGATTATTCTAACGTTGTAAATGCATTTATATATGCAGATATTGATGATCGTATAAAACGTATTGCAAAGAAATACGAACTTACAGATGCGAAAGCAAAGGATTTGATCCGCAAAGAAGACAAATCAAGAGCATCCTATTACAATTATTACACGTCCAAGCGTTGGGGTGAGATGAAAGGCTATGACATCTGCCTGAATTCCAGCCAGTTTGGAATTGATAATTGTGTAGATATGTTATACGATGCCGTTACAAAGTATTAGACCATGATATAATGAACGCAAAATTATTTGCTCGCAAGGATGCTGATTTTGCGAAAT
>ERZ791624.520-NODE-520-length-25977-cov-3.852943_pt1 | contig 25977 bp, 30 predicted proteins | sample MGYA00510058_ERZ791624 | MGnify/ENA primary metagenome ERZ791624 (study PRJEB30046, sample SAMN00715158) | human gut metagenome | study: EMG produced TPA metagenomics assembly of the A metagenome-wide association study of gut microbiota in type 2...
GCTCACCGGAAGCTCAAAACCGCACGTTGCGCCGCTGTGCGGGAGCATTGCGGAAAGCGCCAAGCGCAGAACGAACAGCAGAGAGAAAAGCTGCTTTGCGGCAAGCGCAAGCAAGATGCCCGAAAAGGCAAAACCGAGCGATTTTGGACGCTGCGGCGGAAAGGCAGGAGAAAAGCCTGGCGCTTTTCTGCGCCAGCACGTCCACTTCTGCCCGCAGTGCGGGCAGTTTCGGGGGATAAAAATGGCGCTTTTTTGCGGCTGTCAAAAGTGGAATGACGCTATTATTGCCCAAAAGTCGCAAAACGCCAGCAAAATCAAGGACAATTTTGACGCTATTATGATTTTTGGAGGTTTTGAACATGAAAACAGAAGAACGAAGCCGCCACACAGTCTGGATGGAAGATACAGTTTGGCAGCGGGTGCAGGAACACTACAAAAGCGACGGATGCAGCACACAGAACGAATTCGTAGCAAAAGCAATTCTATTTTACTGCGGTTATTTGCAAAGCGAATATGCCGGAGACTTCCTGCCGAAAATCCTCGGAGAAACGCTGGAAGCTATCCTCAGTATGTTTGGTGACCGCATCGGCAAACTGCTTCTGAAACAAGCCGTCGAGCAAAACGTCTGCAATCACATCCTCGCATCAGACACGGATATTGACGCGGCAACATACCAGAAAATGCGCGGTATGAGCTATCAGGAGGTGCTGCGAACGAATGGTCAGATCTCGTTCCCGGAGGTGCTCCGTCAGCAGAAACGGCTCTGAGGTTGCAGCAAAAGGCAGCTTGCAAGCTCAAAAACTTGCAAGCTGCCTTCTAAAAAATCCATGCTTTACTACACCCGAGATCCAGCCAGAATCATCCGGACGATCATCTATCGAAATAATATAGATACAGATCCTCCATATTGGGTGCTGTTGGTACTGCGTCGGGTCGAGGGACGCTTTTGCTGAGCAGACGGATCACACTTTTTCCGTCTGTGTGCATGACATTGCTGCAGGTATATTGCTTTGTGAGTGCCGCTTCGTCCGCAGCAGGAACTGTAACGAGCCAGACTTGCCCGTTCAGATGCTCCAGCAACGAAGCAGGCTTTTGCATTTCGAGGACAACACCTTTCCGGAGCAGAATGATTTCGTTTGCGACTGCTTCGAGATCCGATACAATATGCGTTGACAGCAAAACGAGCTTTTGCTGGGAAAGATCACTGATGATCCCGCGGAACCGGATCCGTTCTTCCGGGTCCAGTCCCGCCGTCGGCTCGTCCAGCACCAGAATTTCGGGGTCGCCAAGCAACGCCTGCGCGATTCCCACACGCTGCCGCTGTCCGCCGGAGAAGCCCTTCAGCTTTTTCTGCTTTTTGTCCTCCAGACCGACCATATGCAGAAGATCGTCTGTCTGCCGCTTGGCCTCAAATTTTGACAAGCCTTTTAATCTGGCGATATAGAGCAGAAACTGCTCCGCTGTGAAATTCGGATAAACGCCGAAATCCTGCGGCAGATAGCCGAGCTTTTTCCGGAACGCAGCGCCCATGACCGCAATGTCCTGCCCATCCAGCAAGACACGTCCGGTCGATGGGGCGAGCAGATCCGTCATGATCCGCATCAGCGTCGTTTTCCCGGCTCCGTTTGGACCGAGCAAGCCATAGACGCCTGACCCGAGGGTCAGGTCGATCTGCTGCAGCGCGGCTGTATTGCCGTAGAGCTTGCTGATATGTTCGAAGGAAAGCTTCATAATTCCTTGCGCTCCTTTCTTTGATGGATGGCGACCAATAGTAACCCACCCAATAACAGCGCGTACCAGACACCCCAGACTCCGGGGGTCACACCGATTCTCCGTCCGCGCATCCATTCTGCAAAAAATCCATACCGGACAAACCAGAAGAATTCAAATTTTTTCAGCACAGCGACATTGATAAAATAGCTGAACGCAAACGGAACTCCGCAGATGCACATGGCCGCCGGCTGATTCTTCAGACTGTCACATACAAATGCTGCAAAGAGGAAAAATCCAATTGTTCCGATAAGAACGATCGCCGTGCTGCGGAACCATGCGTGATTCCAACCATCCGGTTGGGGAAGCCTGCCGGAAATGAGAATTGACAGCGCATGATTTCCGGCTGCTAACAGCACAGCACCAGCCGAAGCGGCAATGCTCCCGGCAATCAACCGGTTCCGGAACAGCGTGATTCGACCATAGGCGGTGCTGTTGATGACGGGAAAGACTCCTGTTTCACAATCTGCGGAAAACAGACGGATCAGAACGAGCAGAACCAGAAAACCGAGTGTTACGGAGCCCATCTTATTCCAGAATTCTGCGGATAGCGACCAGAACGCATTGCTGCGGGTCTGGAAATCGAAATAGGCGAGGACGACCCGAACGGATAGCCCAGCACCCAAAACGAGCCAGTAGAGCGGATTCCGGAAACAGCGGATCAAATCATCTTTCATGCTTTCATTTTCCTCCTCCATATCCTCCAAAAGAGGAAAAACTCCAGAAGGATCATGCCAATCCCCAGCAGGACCGGTTTCCATACGTCCGACCACAAATATGGAAAGACCCACGAATAGCTCTCCTGCAGCAGATAGCCACCGAAGCCGAACCGATAGAGTGCGTCGATCGGCACGCGAAGGAACTCCGGCAGCTGAAACCCGACAGCGGAATACGCAAAAAACAGCAAATAGCTTCCGCCGCAGAGGAACAGACTGAGCGCCGTCCGCCGCGTCAGCGCAGCGACGATCAGAATAAACCCGGCGAAGTATAACGCGCCCAGAAGCAGAAAGCCATACTGGAGCGCACAGTACGCAAGATTGGACATCGGCGGCAGCGCCGTATCCGCAAAATATACGCCCCTGGTAACAGGGGAGAGGGCGCCTTCGAACCCGAACGTGCCGCCGTTTACCAGCAGACTGGCTGCGCCGATGATGAAAACGATGGCCGCGCAATAGAGGACTGTAAACGCCGTTTTCGCTCTCCATGTGCACCGGCGGCCAAGCGCTGCCGTCCCGACAAGATCATCCGTCCGGTATTCCCTTTCGCAGCAGACCAGCCGCGGCAATCCGACTGCAAGCAGAAACGCCGTCAGCGTCGCGCCATAGGAGCGGATATTCTGCTGAACAAACCACCACTTTTGCTGTGCATCATAGCGCACACTGTAATTCTGATCCGAAATTTCTGTGTATAGCCCCAGCAGCAGATACAACCCGCCAAGGAGATACGCGACCCAGACCTCGCGGAACGCCCGGTGCTTTCTGGCTTCAGCCGATATGAGCCATGTCATAATGCTCCCTCCTTCGTTGAACATTGAATACAAGAATGCCGTATAAAATCAGTCCGATGACCGCCAGAGCTGCGTAGGCGGCGGTGGAGCAGAGCTGCAAAAGCCGGTCAAACGGAAGTACCGTCACGAGGAAGCAGAGCGCCGCCCAGAATACGAGCGCAAGCAGGGATAGCCCTTCTGGATTACGGAGTCTGGCAGACAGAAACAGCAGCAGCGTGCATAAATAGATGCCCGGTACCGCGCCGCAGAGCGCCAGCCGCAGAAGATCCTCCCCCGCAGAAACGTGCAGCGTCACGGAAAGCAGCAGCAGCGCACCGAACATCCAGCACGAGATCACGACAGACCGTGCAGCCAGCATTTCCGGATAGGAATACGGAAATGTAGCCTCCAATTCACGCATGTTCTGGTTACTGGCGAGCACGTACCGATGAAACAGCAGGAGCATCGGCATGGGCGCGGTGCAGAAGATCGTCAGCATCGGCATGGACAAAGCCCTGACGCTGAGCAGACCGAAAATCAATGCACCCGCGAAAAGCCCAAGCAGCAGGCCCGCGTTTATTTCACCTGCGGCGATCCGCAGCAGCGTGAAGACCGGTGTCTGCCGGTTCCTCGGCTCCGGCATAGACGCTTGCAGCCGCAAAATAGTGCGGCGGATTTCCTGTTCCATTCGATCGTTCATTCGAAGTCCTCCCGCAGTTTATCTGAGAGTGTATTTCTGGCGGCACGAAGCCGTGATTTGACCGTCGGCAGCGGTGTGTTCGTCATTCGCGCGATCTCGCTTGCGGTAAATTGATGGAAATAATGCAAGATCACTGCCTCCCGCTGTGCGGCAGGCAGCTTCTCCAGCGCGGCTTTTACGGACATGGAGACCGCTGCCATATCTTCGAGCGGGGCAGCCGGATCGGGTCGGTCGAACATGGTGTCTTCCACCTGAACGATTTTCTGTCGAAAGCGAAAGTAGTCCATGCACTTGTTATGCGCGATCGTAAACAGCCAGCTGTCAAATTTCCTCCACGGCGTATAGCTGCCGATGCTCTGCATCACTGCGATAAAAACATCCTGCGTCAAGTCATAAGCGTCCTGCTCATGCCCGGTCAATTTGAAAACATATCCGTAAATTCGCGGATACCAGCGGCGAACCAAAAGCTCCAGTGCGCTCTGATCTCCGCCTTTGATCCCGTGCACCAGTTCGCGATCGCTATATTCCACTGCCTCACCGCCTTTTTCTGTCAGTATAACGAACGAGAGTACCCAAAGGGATGAAAGATATTTTATAAAAATTATAACAGGTCTTTGCGTGTGTTTCCAACTGTAATATTTGGGCGCTTTTATATTTTAACACCGGAGCGCAAAATCTGCGCTGCTGTAAACAAAGAGATGTGAAACCATTTTTCTTATCAATTTTAGTCCTTTTTAGCGGTTTTTGCTCGATTTCATTTTATTTCTAAACCTCTTTGACCATATGTTTTCCATGTATCCCGGTGCCGTCTGTGGCTGTTTATGTGGTCAAAACAGAGCCTCGCTGGAATTTCTCCAACGAGGCTCAAATGCTATCCGTAGCCTGATGTCACTCTTGACGCAAGCGAAGTTGAAAGCTTTCTGCGCAATGCCATGGCACGGCTTGCTATGCCATAATCAAAGATAAGGCTGGGGCTGTTTGTCAGATTCGGGATAGAACTGTATTGAAATCACTTTTTCTCATCCAGCAGCATAACCCCATCCGCAGGATTCCGGTCAATGGCTCCCACAACGCGGTGAGGTAGGTAGGGTTCCTCCAGATAGGCGATATCCTCCGCCGTCAGCGTGACTGCCAATGCGCCCACAGCATCATCCAGATACCGTGCCTTAGTTGCGCCGATGATAGGAGAAGCGACGCCCTTTGCCCAATGCCATGCCAGCGCGATCTGCTGCATCTTCACGCCGTACCGCTCCGCCAGTTCCTGTACCCGCAGGACGATCTGCATATCCTGCTCCTCAGTGCGGTCATACTTACCCATAGCCACCCGGTCGGTTTGGCTGCGCAGGGTATCTGTGTTCCACTGGGGGCGGGTCAGATGTCCCGCCGCCAACGGGCTGTAGGGCATGAGGGAGACGCCCATTTGCTTACAAATGGGAATCAATTCCCGCTCGTCCTCCCGGTAGAGCAGGTTGTAGTGGTTCTCCATGGCCTGATACTGCGCCCAGCCGTGGTCACGGGCGGCAAGCTGCATATTGTAAAACTGGTAACCGTACATGGCAGAGGCACCCAGCGCCCGCACCTTGCCGGCCTTCACCAGATCGTTCAGAGCCTCCATGGTTTCTTCGATGGGCGTGTCATAGTCAAAGCGGTGGATGATATACAGATCGAGATAATCCGTTCCCAGCCGCTTCAAAGTCCCGTCGATCTCCCGGTGAATTGCCCCGGCGGACAGCCTGCCGGGATTGAAATAGACCTTGGAGGCAATGACCACCTTGTCGCGGGCGACGTTCTTTTTCAATGCCCGCCCCAGATATTCTTCGCTGGTTCCGGCAGAGTAGCCGTTGGCGGTGTCAAAAAAGTTGATGCCCAGAGAAAGTGCGTGTTTGACCACTTTCTCTGTTTCTGTTTCATCCAGCGTCCAGTCGTGCATGGTCCCTGCCTTGCCGAAGCTCATGCAGCCGACACACAGCTTGGAGATTTGAATATCCGTATTTCCTAAAGTTGTATATTCCATTGCAAAAACTCCTTCAAATTTTCTCCTCCTGTTACCATTTTATTGCAGCCTCTACCATTGCGGGGTTTTCAGGATTTCCGATCATAGGTGTAGCCGTGTCCATGTTAGCAAGGCACTCCATTTCGCCTGCCGTGAGCGCAAAATCAAACAGTTCAAAGTTTTCTTTGATGCGTTCGGTATGGACTGATTTCGGAATGACGATCACACCGCTCTGCATGAGATACCGCAGTGCGATCTGAGCCGCGGTTTTACCATGTGTTTTTGCAATCTCCACCAAATCGGGATTTTCGAACATTTCATTCTTTCTCCCCTGACCCAGCGGAGCGTAAGCCATATGCTGAATATGATATTTTTCCAACCATTCATGTTCGGCACGGCGCTGGCAGAGCAGATGGGTTTCAATCTGGTTGACAGCGGGTACCACCTCATTGAATTCAATCAGGTCGATCAGACGGCCCGGATCAAAGTTGGAAACGCCGATCGCCCGGATTTTTCCTTCGTGGTACATCTTTTCCAGCTCACGCCATGCCGCATAGTAATTGCCAAAGGGCCAGTGCAGCAAGACAAGGTCGAGATAGCTGGTTTTCAGTTTGTTCAGGGATGCTTCCACGGTTTCACGGGTATTTTCATAAGAACGGAAGTTCACTTTCGTCACGAGAAACAATTCCTCGCGGGGGACATCGCTTTTCACGATTGCATTTCCAACGGCCTCCTCATTCCCGTATGCCTCCGCCGTATCGATCATGCGGTAGCCGCTTCGGATGGCAGCCAGAACGCTTTCCTCACATTCGGAGCCGCCCATCAGAAATGTTCCGAAGCCGAGCATAGGCATTTGAATGTTATTGTTCAGAGTGATCCTGTTCATAATCGTTCCTCCATTTATATTTCAGAACTTGTCTAAAACGCTTACAGCGTTCAGACTGCGGGGATAACCGATGTAGGGCAGGCACTGGGATACCACCCGGACAAGGAAATCCTTGTCGTTGCCCAGGTTCATGTTTCCCTTGGCGTGGGCGGTGAGCTGCGGTTCACAGCCGCCCTGGGCCATGAGAAAACAGAAGGTGATCATCTCCCGCTGCGGGAGGTCAAGACCGGTGCGGGTGTAGAAATCTCCGAAGCAGTTAGAGGCCAGCCAGCGGTTGATGTGGCCCTTCTTCCACGCCTCTTTCGTGTGTTCTCCGAAGATCGCGGTCTGGGCCTCCACACCCTTTTCCAGTCGGTCATTCATAGTCGTGGTAACCTGACCGGGCAGAGGCAGCGCAATCTCCATCTGCGCAAAAATTTCATTGGTCGCATTCAAAAAGGGAAGCATCCGTCCGTAGCCGAGGTAATCCGCAGCCTGATAAACGGTCTCCTTGACCATCACCGGCGTGACACCGTTTTCCAGCGCAGCGGGCAACATTTCCTGAAAGGCATCCACGCCGCCGCATCCGATCAAAGCGGCGAGAATTGCCAGATAGCGCGTAGGCGCATCAAGCTGCTGGTTTTCTTCCTTCACCACCTCATCAAAGGCGAAGTGCCGAAAGCGCTCCATAAATTCCGGGTCAGTCTTTTGCAGTTCCATGGGGCACCCTCCTTAAAGCGTGTTTGCCCAGTCCGCAAGTGCTTTGTCGGATATGCCGTTCACCATTTTACCGGCTTTCCAATTCGCATTCGGGCAGAGTTTTTGCAATTCATCCACCGTTCTTCCCATGCCGCTGCCGCCGGAGGTGGCAAAGGGCACCAGAGTCTTTCCGGTAAAGTCATAGCTCTCCACAAAGGTGTTGATGATACGGGGCGCAACATACCACCAGATGGGGAAGCCAAGGAACACCGTGTCGTAGTCCGCCAGATGGGGAAGCTCCTCCGCAATCTCCGGGCGGGAGGACGGGTCACTCATCTCCACACTGCTGCGGCTCTTTTTGTCCATCCAGTTCAGGTCGGCGCTGCTGTACGGGACTTTGGGCTTGATCTCGAACAGGTCAGCGCCCATGGCCTTTGCCAAACGCTCAGCGGCCTTTTTTGTCGTGCCGCTGGCGGAAAAGTAGGCTACCAGTTTCTTGCTCATTTCATCTTTCCTCCAATTCACAGTATTCTTTCTCTGTCACCGGCTCGCACCACTCGTTGGAGGTATCCTCGCCGGGAACCTCAACGGCAATATGGGAAAACCAGCTATCTTTCTTCGCTCCATGCCAGTGCTTGACTTCGGGCGGAATGGTAATGACCGTGCCGGCAGTCAGAGACACCGGCGCTTTGCCTTCCTCCTGATACCAGCCCTCACCGGCGGTGCAGATCAGCATCTGCCCGCCGCCTTTTTTGCGTGGTGGATATACCAGTTGTTCCGGCAACCCGGCTCAAAGGTGACATTTGCCAGGAAAAGGCCGCTTTCCGGATTTGTCAGCGGGTTCAGATACGACTGCCCGATGAAATACTCGCCATAGGCCGTGTTCTCTGCTCCCAGACCAAACACATTTTCACGGGCGAATTCTTTTTGATCCATTGTTTTCATGCTTCCTTCCCTCCCATGCTCATGCACTTGCCCAACACTTCGCCGGTTTTCAGATACTGATAAGTGGGCATCTCGAACAGCACCGGCTTGAGAACGCTGTAATCCAGTCTGCCACTGTCATCCAGCACGGTTTCCTCCGCATAGGTGGCTGCGATCTTGCAGATGAAGCTCTCAAAGCCTTCCGTTTTGTAGACATCCTCAACCGTGCAGGCCATGGAAACAGGGGCAGCGTCAATGATCGGTAGCCATAATCATAGAAATTCGTTTTTTCATGGGAATACCTCCAGTTAAATCTTTTTCTTGCTGTTAATACTGTGTCGCAGGTAGTCCAGCCTTGCGAGCTGTGCTTCCTTGAAGTGGATCTCGTCCAACGCATGCTCCCGTTTTTGCGTGAGCATTTGCATTCGCAGCTCCTTTGTGTGATCTCCCTCCTGAAGCAGACGCATATAGGTCTCGATCTCGCTTCCCGTAAATCCCACATCGTGCAGCGTCATGATCATGCTGAGGCGCTCCAGATCGCTGTCATCGTACTGCCAGGACCCCATCACTTTCTTTACTTCCTGGCAAAGCCCCCAGCTTTCATATTCGTCCAGAAGCCAAATTGGGATGTTGTAGCGCTCACTCGCTTCCTGCTTCGTCATGGTTTCTCCTTCACTTTCACACAAAAAATATAGGTGTCCTTTCGAACACCTATATCGTATCGCTAAGTCTAAGAAATGTCTAATGCTTATATTCTATTTCGAGAAATGCTTAAATCGTATTTCTAATATGTTGGATAAACAGCGCGTTCGCCGCTGAAAGCATCTGGTTCTTTTTCCAGACCAGCACGGAGCCTGTTTCCATCCGGGGAGCAAGCGGAACAAAGCGAAGATTCTCAAAAACGGCTCCCAGATCAAAGCACAAAGCAACACCCAGTCCCTGCTCCACCATGAACGCCGCATTCACGATCAGGTTGTATGTTGCCGCGATTTCCAACTGGTCAAAGGAATCACCAAACCAATTCGCCAGTTCGTTTTTTACCAGCTCTCGGCGCACCATGAGCAGCGGAACGCCACGCAAATCCTCCGGCGTGACAAATTCTTTCTCCGCCAGCTGCGAATCGGCTCGCACCAATACGCCCCACTGTTCTTTTAGCGGCAGACGGATAAATTCGTACTTGGAAATATCCACAGGCTCCACCAGCAGCCCCATATCCAGCAGCCCTTTTTCAAGGCGTTCCTTGATGTCATCTGCAATGGCGCTGTAAATGCTGAACTGAACCAGAGGATACTTTTGGCGGAAAGAGACCATCTTCTCGGAGAGTGCCGCCATGCTCTTCGTCTCTCCGCAGCCGATGACAATTTCACCGGTGGGCATTTCCTCCTTGTGCTGCAGTTCCATCTTCGTTTTTTCGGATAGAGAAACCAGCTCCTGCGCCCGTCTGCGCAGCAGCATCCCGTCCTCGGTCAGAGTGACATTGTGTTTTCCACGGTGAAATAGCTGCACTCCCAATTCTTCCTCCAGCTGCATGAGCTGTCTGGAGAGGGTAGGCTGCGTCACATGCAGGAGCTGTGCTGCTTTGGTTATGTTTTCTTCTCTTGCTACCATCAGAAAATACTTCAGGACTCTGAGTTCCATGTCCAACACCCCATATCACGATTTGCTTTTGATTATATTATACCTGTATCTCTGCGATTTTCAACATAGTTGGGTGCAAGATAAGCGAAAACACTTCGTCTGTGGCTTCTCACTCTGCACGGCTTCCATCCGAGTATCTGCTGAATTCAACTATCAGATTGTTCCATCAGATGGTGCAAATCTTCCACGAGAACGCTGTGCCGCCCAGCAATCCAATGGGCATCCGCATCGACTCCAAGCGCCGCAAAAAGCTGATGCAAAAGCGGCTGGCAATGGGACATAAGCAGGACGACCATGAGCAGGCACAGGGCTATGAACAAAATCTGTAAATCCTGAATGTCTTGGGCGTGTAATATAAATGAGGATATGAGTTTACATAACTATTTCTAAGAGCGCAGTCAGAGCTACTTCTGGGGGATTTAGCGGCGCAAAAACTGCGCCGCAGTAAACAAAGAATAGGCTGTTCTACTGAAATACAAATCTCTGAAAAATGTCCGAAATTTTCAAAAAATTGCTAGACTTTATTACTTTTCTGTGGTAGTTGTTTGTGCTACCAAAACGGAAAGGGGAACACAGATGGCGAAAAAACGGGCAAACGGCGAGGGCAATATCCGAAAGCGGAAGGACGGGCGCTGGGAGGGGCGCTACACGGCGGGCGTTGACCCGGAGACGGGGAAACCAATCGCAAAGAGCGTCCTCGCGCGGACGCAGCGCGAATGCAAGGAAAAGCTCCAGAAAGCGATGGAGGAACTCGAAAAGATTGATGTGACGAAGCGCCGGGATTACACGGTAGGCGAGTGGGCACAGCTCTGGTATGAGAACTACGCAAAGCCATCTGTCCGCGCATCCACGGCGGCATATTACAAGAACTACATCGACCAGCATATCGTGCCGCGCATCGGGGACGTCAAACTGACAGCACTTACAACGTTGCAAATCCAGAAATTCTACAATGAGACGAAGGCGCACGGCAGAGTGCAGCGGTACGAAAACATGGACGATTTGAGTCTCAGCAACAAGACGATTCGCGGACTGCACACGATGCTGCGGCAGTGCTTGGAGCAGGCGGTGACGGAGCGACTGATTCCGTACAATCCCGCAAACGGCTGCCGCCTGCCGAAAAAGGAAAAGAAGAAAATGCAGATTATTCCTCCGGAGAAGATTCGGGATTACCTGAAAGCGGCGGAAGAATGGGGCGTCCTGCCGATGTTCTATCTGGAACTCAGCACAGGACTGCGGCGCGGGGAACTGGTGGCGCTATTATGGAGTGACCTGAACTTGCAGACGAAAACGCTGACAGTGTCCAAATCCGTATCGCGCAGCAAAGGCGAGTTGGTCGTAACGGAGCCGAAAACAGAAAACTCTGTCCGGGAGATTTATCTCAGCGACGAAGCGATTCGACTGCTGGTCGAAGACCGCAAAAATCACCCGTTCAGTCCGTATATGTTTCCGTCGCCCAAGACAGGCGGGATGTACGGTCCGGACTGCGTCGGGCGGATTCACAAGAAGCTGCTTGAAAAAGCCGGGATCGAGGAACACGTCCGATTCCACGACCTCAGACACACGTTCTCAACGCTCGCCATCCAAAGCGGCATCGACCCGAAGACAGTTGCAGAAATTCTTGGTCATGCTTCCGCGGAGTTTTCACTGGATGTCTACACTCACGTGACAGCAGGGATGAAAAAAGAAGCCGCACAGAAAATCAGCGGCTTCATGGCAAGCGTCGGATGAAAAAAAGAACAGAAAAGCGCACGCCGCCTGCTGGAAATGCTCCGGCAGGCGGCGAATTCTCTCTTCCGGCGATTTCCGCTCCGAATTCCCGTTTGGGTCGGGTTTGGGTCAAACGGAAAAGTCACAGAATTTTCCATCGAAAAAAGTTCGGAATATGAAGAAAAATCCGGCTGAATCAGAAGATTTCAGCCGGATTTGGTCGGAGTGTCGGGATTCGAACCCGAGGCCTCTTGGTCCCGAACCAAGCGCGATACCAAACTTCGCCACACCCCGTCAGCTTGGATATTATACGTAGAAAACAGTGATTTGTCAAGAGGGATGCATGAAAATATTTTTTGGCGCATACGCTTGCCAGAGGAGGTGCGTGCGATGAAGGAAAACAGGGGTAAAAACGAAAGGCAAGCGGGAGCCGGGATCTCGCGGCTTTATCTGCTGCTGGCGATGCTGGCGCTTGTGTGGACGCTCAAGACCTGCGTACCGGCGGTTGACGCGGCGATCACGAAAATTGCCGGTGCGGCACAGAAAACAAAGACCGTACAGGCGTTTTCGGCACTGACGGAACGGCTGCGGGAAGGAGAGGCCGTGCAGGAGGCGCTGTCCGGCTCGTTTGAGATTCTGACCGGTGCCGGGGATTGAGCTCCGGCCAGGCTTTTTTATGTTTGCAATTGTCCTTGCGGCGCTTGACCGCAGCGGCTCTGTGCTGCCGATCCTCTGCGCGATGGCAGTACATGAGCTGGCGCACATTGTCATGATGCTGGCCTGCGGCGGACAGGTGCGGCGACTGACGCTGCGGTTTGCAGATCTTCAGATCGCGGCATCCGGCCTTGGCTAACGGCAGGAGCTGCTTTCGGCGCTGGCGGGACCGCTGGTCAATTTGATCTGCGGCGCAGCATTTTGTATGCAGCGGCCTTCCTTTGCCGCATACAGTCTGATGCTGGGGATCTATAATCTGCTGCCGGTCTGGCCGCTGGACGGCGGGCGGGTGCTCCGCTGCGCGCTGCTGGCCCGGCTGCCGATCACACAGGCGGAGCATATTTCGGAGATCGTCAGCTTCGCAGCCTGCGCGGTTCTGCTGCTGATCGGCGTGTTCCTGACTTTTTTCAGGAAGTCAGGACTCTGGCCGCTTGGAACGGCGGCCTATCTGACCGTGCGCCTGCTGATGCTTGCAAGACGTACGGATGCGGTGCAGTGAACAGTGGGGAAACCGGCAAGCTTTTTGTTGCTTTTTCTGGCGTGAACAGGTACAATAGAGTGAATCACAAAAGAGAAGGAAGCTATTCATGACAGATCAGTTCCACAGGCTCCTCATGCGCGTCCAGAAGCCGGCACGCTATATGGGCGGAGAATATAATCAGATCATCAAAGACAAAAAGGACGTCGATGTGCGCGTTGCGTTCTGTTTCCCGGACACCTATGAGATCGGTATGTCCAACATCGGTATGCGGATCCTCTATGGCGTGATGAACGAGATGTCCGGCGTCTGGTGCGAGCGCGTTTTTGCACCGTGGGGCGATATGGAGGACAAGATGCGCGCGCATGGTCTTCCACTCTGGGCGCTGGAAAGCCACGACGCGGTCAGGGATTTTGATCTGGTCGCGTTCACGCTCGGCTATGAGATGTGCTATTCAAATGTCCTGAATATGCTGGAACTGGCGCAGATCCCGCTGCTGTCCAAAGACCGCGGCGGACTGGAAAATATCGTTTTTGCCGGCGGCGTCTGTGCGGTCAACCCGGAGCCGCTGGCGGATTTTATTGACTTCTTTTCCGTCGGAGAAGGGGAGGAAAGCACGCCGGAGATCATCGAATGTTACCGCGCCGCAAAAAAGCAGGGGCTGACGAAGCTGGAATTCTTGCATGAGGTCGCGAAAATCGAGGGCGTCTATGTGCCGTCTTTTTACACGCATACCTATCATGAAGACGGAACGCTTGCCGCCATCACGCCAGAACCCGGCGCGCCGGAGCGCGTAAAAAAGCGCATTGTGCAGGATATGAATACGGCATATTTTCCGACGAAGACCATCGTTCCGTCGACCCAGATCGTCCATGACCGCTCGAATCTTGAAATTTTCCGCGGTTGTATCCGCGGCTGCCGGTTCTGTCAGGCCGGGTTCTGCTACCGGCCGATAAGGGCTAAATCGGCAGATGTATTATGTAAACAGGCAATCGAATCCCTCGAAGATTCCGGCAACAGTGAGATCACGCTGGCCAGCCTTTCGACCTCCGATTACCGCGAGCTGGAAGCGCTGGCCGACGGTCTGCTCGACTACTGTGAGCCGCGCAAGATCAATCTCTCGCTGCCGAGCCTGCGCGCGGATAATTTTTCGCGGGAGCTCATGATGCGCATCCAGAAGGTGCGCAAAAGCGGCCTGACGTTCGCACCGGAGGCTGGAACGCAGCGCCTGCGCGACGCGATCAATAAAAACGTAACAGAAGAAGAAATTCTCTCCACCTGCGCCACGGCCTTTTCCGGCGGCTGGAACAGTGTGAAGCTGTATTTCATGCTGGGTCTGCCGACGGAAACGGATGAGGATGTAGTTGGCATTGCGGAGCTGGTCTATAAAATCCTTCAGGTCTGGCGGGAGAACGGCAGCGGGAAAAAGCGCGGGCTGTCTATCAATCTGGCGACGGCGTATTTTGTCCCGAAGCCCTTCACGCCGTTTCAGTGGGCAGCGCAGATCACGCCGGAGGAATATCTGCGGCGCGTCCATCTGCTGCAGGCAAACCTGCACGCAAAATGCGTCGACTATCGCTATCACGAATCCGACCTCAGCCGTCTGGAAGCCGTCATGGCACGCGGCGACCGCCGCGTCGGACAGGCACTGCTGGAGGCGCACCGGCTCGGGTGCAGGCTCGACGGCTGGGACGAGTATTTTGACTATGAAAAGTGGCTGGAAGCGTTCCGGCGCGCCGGCCTCGACCTGGATTTCTACATGACGCGCGGCTTTGCCGCCGACGAGCTTCTGCCGTGGCAGACCATCGACGTCGGCGTTACGACGAAATACCTGCTGCACGAGCGTGAAAAGGCGCTGCGTTCGGAGGCGACGCCGGACTGCCGTACGCACTGCAACGGCTGCGGTGCGCGGATGCTGAGCGAAAGGAGGCTGTGCGATGAATCGCCTGCTGTTTGAAAAGACCGGCGACGCGGTCTATCTCTCGCATCTGGATCTGATGCGCGTGTTTCAGCGCGCATTCAAGCGCGCGGATATCATGATCTGGCATTCGCAGGGCTTCAGCCCGCGCGCGTATGTCTCTATCGCGCTGCCGCTGCCCGTCGGCTCGGAGAGCGTCTGCGAAATTCTGGACTTTGAAATTCAGGACGGCTCTGTCGACCTTGCAAAGCTCCCGGCCCTGCTGAACCGCACGATGCCCGCAGGCATCCGAGTGCTGGAGGCGTATGAAAGCGCCGTTAAGATCAAGCACCTAACGCGTTTGCGCGCGCAGATCACGCTGGAATATGACCGGGGTGTACCGGAACAGGCCGAGCGGACGATCACGGAGCTGTTTTCGGGCGGCCCCGTGCTTGTCAAAAAACGTACGAAGAGCGGCGGGGAGGCGGAGCTTGATCTCACGCCCATGATTTTTGGGCTTTCCATGCGAAAAGCGTCCGCGCAGGAGCTGGAGCTGACGGTTCTCGTCTCCGCGCAGAATCCAAGCTGCAACCCGCAGCTGCTGGTCAACGCGATCGAGCGCTATCTGCCGGAGCAGAAGCCGGACTTTGCGCGCATCAAACGGCTGGAAATTTACGACGAACAGGGAAACCCGTTCCGCTGAGGAGGAACAGCTATGCAGGGAAGTGTATCAATTTTGAATGTCAGCCCGGAAGCGGCTGCGATGATCGCCTCCGGCGGGCGGATCTCCACGATGGACGGCACGGCGGGCGAGATTTATGCGAAATCACTGGCCGCCGGGCAGGAAAAGAATGAAAAGCTGATCGGCAAAGTGCTCTCGTCCGGGCATACCTCGGTACTGGAGCATTGTTATGTAAACTTATCGTTTGAAAATGTCTCCGTTCTGGCAGAGCAGTTTCTGATCGAGTTCCGGCTGGCCTCGTTTACGGTCAAATCCCGGCGCTACGTCGATTTTTCCAAGGCCGGGTATGTTTCGCCTGCTTTCGCGGACGACGCACAGCGGGTGGTATTTGAAAACACGGCAGCATCGCTGTTCCGCACCTATGACGCGCTGGAGGCTGCGGGCATTCCGAAGGAGGACGCGCGCTTCGTCCTGCCGTACTGCTTTTGCAGCAATTTCTTCTGCTCCATGAATGCACGGGAGCTTGTACACGTGATGAACGAGCTGACCTATGGACGCGGCAGCCGCATTCCGGAGCTGCGTGCGCTGGGCGAGAGCCTGTTTGCGCAGTGTGAGCGGCACCTGCCGTTTTTGGCTGTCCGTAAGCCGGAGGCCTATCGTCAGTCGGACGCATTCTGCCCGCGGCAGGTACAGCTGCTTGCGTCGAAAGCACCTGTTACAGTTCTTGCTGCGCCGCAGGATGCAGAAGGGTTGATCTGCGGCGCGTATCAGCTTGCGCGCGGCTATGTGCCGCAGCCGCTGACGGAACCGGAGCAGACGGCGCTGCTCAAATCCCTTTTGGCCCAGCCGCGAAAACGGGAGCTGGAGCAGGCGAGCTATACGCTGCAGTTCGGCGGACTGTCTCTTGCGGCGCTCACGCATCTGACGCGTCACCGGATGCAGGCGCTCTGTGCGCCGGAGCTGCTGAAAACGGCGCGCTATGACCGCTATGTCCTGCCTGAAAGCGTCCGGCAGGCCGGAATGGAGGCGCAGTACCGCGAAGCGTTCCGCTTGGCCGACGAAGCTGCCGCGCAGCTCCGGACAGCGGGGGCAGGGGAGGACGTGCTGTCCTATCTGCTGCTCAGCGGGCAGACTGTCCCGGTGCTGACGACGATGAACGCTGGGGAGCTGTATGTCTTTTTCCGCCTGCGCTGCTGCAATCGCGCCCAGTGGGAGATCCGAGACGCGGCCTGCGCCGCGCTTGCGGCGCTGCGGAAGACCTCGCCGCTCCTGTTCAGTCTCTACGGCCCGACGTGCTTCGTCTCCGGCAAATGTCCGGAGGGAAAAATGACCTGCGGCCAACAGGCTGAAATTCGAAAGAAATTCAGCAAATAGGCAGATACCTCTGAAAAATCTCTTTTCGCTCTATTGAAAATATTTAAAAACCGGCGGGGTCGCTTCCAATTGACCTCAGCCGGTTCTTTTTCTGTCCGGACAAACATACCCTTTGGCAGAGGAGGGGAGAACACATGAAAACAAAATTCTGGAACGGAAGTTTCCTGCGAACAGTTCTGCAATGCCTTGCCATCGCCTGCGCAGCGCTTCTGGCCCTGTCTGCGCTGGGGGCGGGACTCGTGCTCGGCGGTGTGGTCGATCAAAAGCAGATCCCGGCGGCGGCCTGCTGCATCTGCTTTGCGGCGGTTTTTCTCGGAAGCTTTCTGGCTGCGAAGCATACGGCCGGGAAGCGGCTGCCTGCTGCACTTGCGGTTGCGGGCTGCTGCTTTGCGGTCTGCTTTCTGGCGCGGCTGACGGCTTTCGGAAATACGCAGGCACATATGCTGACTCCTGCGGTCTGTATGCTTGCGGCCGCGCTTCTTGCGGGCATTCTGGGCGGTACGCGGAAAAAGAGCGCTCGCCGACGCAGGCGATGAAGGAGTTCCTGCATACGACAAAATGTAAATATAATTTACTATCCGTGCATACTTCGAAGCATTTTCTTTCATTTCAAGATTTCGACCCGCACACGCGGATGCGGCACCATATGTTGTGCTTTTTGCAAAAAGTAGTGGATTTCAACGCCGGCGCAGTTCCTTTATTGACATAATATCATTAACATAACTCCTAGTCATAATTTACAAAAATTTCGAAATCACTACTTTTTCCTTGAAATTTTCCGATGTTTGCGCTATAGTAACATCACTTCCTGTGAAACAGGCGGTAGAAATAATTTCGATCGCATAATTTCTTAAGAATTCTGAAGATCATGCGCAACGTTCGATTTTTTCTGATTCTTAAAAATGTGCGACCACGATTTTGATCGATTTCGGAAGGGCCTTCGCATGAGTGACATTATTATGCGATATGAGGATTACCTCATCCACACCAAACACGCGTCCGACAATACCGTCGCGTCCTATATGCGCGATCTGCGTCAGTATGCGTCATATCTCGGCTCCGAAGGCGTCGACGTTCTGGATGCAGATCAGGCGGTCGTGTCCGGCTACATGGGCAGCATGAAGGCAGGCGGCAAGTCCGCCGCCACGATCTCCCGCGCGCTGGCTTCGATCAAAAGCCTGTACATATTTGCGATCCAGATCCACGAGATCGAGGAAAACCCCATACAGAACATCAAGATCGATAAGGCGGAAAAGAAGCTGCCGCAGATCCTGACCGGAAAAGAGGTCGAGCTTCTTTTACAACAGCCCAAGGTTTCGGAAATGAAGGGCTGCCGGGATAAGGCCATGCTTGAGGTTCTGTATGCGACCGGTATCCGGGTCAGCGAACTGATCGGCCTGAACATCGACGACGTCAGCCTCCCCGGAAGCTTCATCCGCTGCGAAAGCGGAGAAAAAATGCGCATTATCCCGATTTATCCCGAAGCGCTTCAGGCGCTGCGCGAATACATCGAAACTGTCCGCCCCAAAATGATCGCCGTCCCGACCGAGCATTCGCTCTTCGTCAACGTTTCCGGCGAACGCATGAGCCGCCAGGGCTTCTGGAAGATCATCAAGCATTATCAGGAAAAGGCGCACATCGAAAAGGATATCACGCCGCACACGCTCCGCCACAGCTTTGCGGCCCATCTGCTTGAAAACGGCGCTGATCTGCGCTCCATCCAGCAAATGCTCGGCCACAGCGACATTTCCTCCACGCAGGTCTACACGCAGCTGGTTAAGCAGAACCTGAAGGCAGTCTACAACAAATATCATCCAAAGGCATAGAATTTTTGCGTCCCATGAGATCGGCATCTGACTTTTTGCATGAGAGAGGAGAATGAGGGATGCCCTTTGGCTGCTCTGGGATAAAAAACGGGTGCGCCGCTTTTGCGGCGCACCCTAAATTTTTGATTGCTCAGTTGTCAATGCCTGTCATGGCCTGCAGCACCTCATACTGCTGCTCGTTCAGGCCCTTCTTCATGGAAAGTCCTTCCGTAATGTCGATATCGACCATTTGTCCGGCCCGCGCGCAGATCACGCGGTTGGTCTTGCCCTCGGCCAGCGCCTTGACCGCCTGATAGCCCATACGGCTTGCCATGACGCGGTCGCGCGCAGACGGCGTGCCGCCGCGCTGGATATGTCCGAGGATCGTCACACGCGGGTCAAGCCCCAGCTCCTCATGGATCCCCTTGCCGATCTCGATCGCGCTGCCCGCGCCTTCGGCAACAATGATCATGAAGTGCGTGTTGCCGGCCAGACGCGCCTGCCGGATGCGGTCAATCACGTCACCGTCAAAATCAAGCGGCTTTTCCGGCACCAGAACCGCCGTTGCACCGGTGGCAAGCCCGACATAAAGTGCCAGATGGCCCGCGTTGCGGCCCATGACCTCAACGACGGAGCACCGCTCATGCGACTGCATCGTGTCGCGCAAGCGGTCGATGGCCTCGACAGCGGTATTGGCGGCCGTGTCATAGCCGATGGTATAATCGGTGCAGACAATGTCGTTGTCAATCGTAGCCGGAACGCCGACGACCGAAATGCCCTGTTTTGCAAGCTCTACCAGCCCGCGGAACGAGCCGTCGCCGCCGATGGAGACAATGCCGTCCAGCCCAAGCAGCTTGCAGGTCGCGGCGGCCTTTTTCTGCCCCTCCAGCGTGCGGAATTCATCGCTGCGCGCCGTATAGAGCATCGTGCCGCCGCGGTTGATGATATGCGCGACATTGCCGTTTTTCAGAACCATAAAATCGCCGTTGATCAGGCCATTATAACCGCGGCGGATGCCGACACACTCGATCCCCATATATGTGCACGCGCGCACAACAGAGCGGATGGCCGCATTCATGCCGGGCGCGTCGCCGCCGGAGGTCAGAACACCGATTCGTTTGACTGCATTTGCCATACAGGTACTTCCTCTCCATTAAAATTGCTTTCATCATACCCCAAAAAAGCAAAAATGTAAACAGGCAATCGCGCAGAATCGGCGGAGTTCTGTGAAAAATCAATCTTCAGGAAAAATTTATGTTTTCTTCGCCGCAGGTGTGCTATACTTACAATATATACATAAGGGAGGCGGGAGCTTGAACCAGACAGGAAGAATTCTGGAGGAAGTCAAAAAAGCGGTATGTGGAAAGGACCACGTGCTGGTATGGGTGCTGACCGTGCTGCTTGCAAGAGGGCACGTCCTGTTGGAAGATATCCCCGGCGTCGGTAAAACGACCATGGCATTGGCCTTTTCCCGTGCACTGGGGCTGGAATATGGCCGCGTCCAGTTTACGCCGGACGTGCTGCCGTCAGATATTACGGGTTATTCCGTCTACCAGAAGGAGACTGGTAAGCTGGTCTATCAGCCGGGCGCGGTGCTCTGCAATCTGTTTCTGGCAGACGAGCTGAACCGCGCGACCTCGCGTACACAGTCTGCGCTTCTGGAGGCCATGGAGGAAGGCCAGGTCACGGTCGACGGCGTCAGCCATCCGATCCCGCAGCCGTTCATCGTCTTTGCCACGCAGAACCCGACCGGCGCTGCTGGTACGCAGCTGCTGCCGGATTCGCAGATGGACCGGTTCACCGTACGGCTGTCCATCGGATATCCCGCACCGGAGGATGAGCGCAATATGGTGCTCGCCCGGCAGGGCGTCAATCCACTGCAAACCGTCTGTCAGGTGCTTTCGCGCGACGAGCTGATCGCCATGCAGGACGAGGCCGCCGCTGTTTACATCAAGACCGAATTGATCGACTACATCGTCGCGCTGATCGACGCCACGCGGAAGCATCCGATGATCCTGCGCGGCGCAAGTCCTCGTGCGACGCTCTCTCTGACCGCGATGGCCAAGGCAGTCGCCTATGTCCAGCGGCGGGATTATGTGGTGCCGAAGGATATTCAGGTCACGTTCCCGCAGGTCATCGCGCACCGCCTGCTGCTGGCTCCGGAGGCCGGAGCGCGTCAGATCACGCCGGAGCAGCTGCTCGACGAGATCCTGCATCAGGTCCCGTCGCCAAGACTGTAAGGCTATGGCGAAAAACCGCATTCTCTACGGGCTGTTTCTACTCGCAGCCGTGATCTTTCACAGCTTTTATACCGGCTGGTTTTCGTTTTTCCTGCTGGTGTTTGCCGTGCTGCTGCCGGTTTTTTCGCTGCTCGTCAGCCTGCCGGCCATGCTCCGCGCTGCTTATGAAGCGGAGCTTCCGGCGCGCTGCTTCTGCGGGCAGACTGTGCAGTACCGGCTGACCGCCCGGCACATGGCAAAGCTTCCGGTATCCCGCTGCCGCCTGCGCCTAACGGTATCCGACACCGTGGGCGGCGAGGTGCGCCAGCAAAGGCTGGAGCTTGCAGGGACGCTCGGCTTTGCGCTGCGCATTGATACGCGCCACGCAGGCGTGCAGACCTTTCAGCCCGACAAGGGCCGTGTGTGCGACGCGCTGGGGCTTTTCAGCCTGCCGCTGCGCCTGCCGGACGCCTGCTCCATCGCCGTCGAGCCGGAGCCGCAGGAGCCGCCCGTGCTGCCGAACCTCAGCCATTTTCAGTACCGCTCCTATCATCCAAAGCCCGGCGGCGGCTTTTCCGAAATCCACGATCTGCGCGAATACCGCCCCGGCGACAGCCTGCATGAGATCCACTGGAAGTTGTCTGCCAAGACCGACAAGCTGATCGTCCGCGAGGCGGAGGAGCCGGATCTGGGTCTGGTTGTGCTGAGCTTCGACTTTTCCGGAACCCGCACGCAGCTGGACAGCACGCTGCGGCAGCTGCTGTGGCTTTCCGGCTGGCTGACCGAAAGGGAAGTGGCCCACCAGATCGACTGGATCGAGCCGGATTCGCTGGAGCCGCAGACAAAGTCCGTCAAAACGCCGGACGATCTGCGGGAGCTTTTGAACACGCTTTTGCAGACCCATCTGACCGGCAATACGCCCTCGCTTGCGTCCAGAGCCTACCCGCACGCGGATTGGCGCTATCATGTGCAGCCGGAGGAACAGGAGGTGCAGCAGGCATGAAACCGTCAAAATATACGTTCTTTACGTCCCTGCTCTGTGCCTCTGGTCTGTCTGCCGGGCTGTGCTTCTGCGTGATGACCTCGTTTGCCGTCCCGGCGGACGGCCTTTCGCTGGTATGCGCGTGCGTCCTTGCAGCGCTGCTCTTTTCCGCGCTGCTCCTGCTGCCGAAAAGCTGGGTCTGGCTGCTGACCGTGGCTGCACTTGCGGGCGGCGGGTTTTATATGCTGCGCGCACAGCTTGTCGATAGCACGTCTGCACTTGTTTTTGCCGTTACGCAGCAATACGCAGAGGCGATCCCGGGTATGCAGGCCGTCCATCTGACGGATGCCGCCGGCGCGGATGCAACGTTGGCTTTCATTCTGATTGCAGCGCTCTATGCGCTTCTTTGCAGCTGGACGGTCATGCGCAGTGAAAGCCTTGTCTATCTGCTTGTTTTGACACTGCCGGTTCTGGCGCTGTGCCTGATCATTCTGCAGACGCCTCCGGCGGCCTGGGCCATTTTGCTCGTTGTAGGCGTTCTTGCGCTGCTTCTTCTGACGCAGCTGCTCCGCGCACGGCAGGCAGGCGAGGGGAACCGGCTGGCGCTGCTGCTGGCCGCGCCGCTGGCGCTCTTGATCGGCTTGCTCGCCGTTCTGTTTCCGGCTGGTACGTATGACCGCGCCGAATGGTCCGACCATCTGCAGGAAACCATCTCCACAGCCGCAGACAAGCTGACGCTCTTCCGCCGCGACGCGCAGACCGGACAGGTGAAATTCACCTCGCCTATCAGCCCCAGTACGCTCGGCAGCTATCTCTGGGATTCCAGCGTAACTGGCGTCAATCTCAACCGGGTCGGGCCGCAGCGCCAATTTGGCCGCTCTGTGATGCGCGTAAAAGCAACGCTTGGATCCTCTTGGTCTGGCGCTTCATTCTACCTGCGCGGGGATTCCATGGCCGTTTATGAGGATAACCGTTGGAAACCGCTCCCGGAAAATGCATATCCTGATATGAAGAATATGCATAATCCGCTTTTGGCAGGAGAGGCTGTCGTCAGCCTTCAGCCAGAGGTAACGATCGAAACGGATATGAAGTCCGGGATCTATTATATCCCATACAACGCAACCGCGTTTCCGGAGGACGCGGAGCCGTTTTACGACGCCTACGTCAAAAACCCCTCGCAGCAGACGAATTATACGGTTCCCTATGTTCTCTCGCGCAGCCCGTTGCAGAACAGCGCGTATGATGCGTTCGTCCATGAGACCTACACACAAGTCCCGGATGAGACGCGGCAGGCACTTTCCGACATCCTCTCGGAGCTGGTCGGGGAGGAGGACGCCGATCCGTATCAGTATATCCCGCGTGTTCTGGAGTATGTGTCGACCAGCGCCCGCTATGACCTCAATACGCCGGCTGTGCCGGACGGAGAAGATTTTGTGTCGTGGTTCCTGCACGACAGCGAAACCGGTTACTGTGTGCATTATGCGACTGCGGCGACGATTTTGCTGCGATGTCTTGGCATTCCGGCGCGTTATGTGACCGGCTATTACACAGATGTGTATGAAAACGAATGGACGACCGTGACCTCGGACGATGCGCATGCGTGGGTGGAGATCTATCTGAACGGGATCGGCTGGCTTCGGGATGATCCAACGCCTGCGGCAGACACCCCTGCGCAGACAGCACCGGAGGAACCCATTGCCGCTCCTATTGAGCCGGCAGACAACCAGCCGAAGGATACGCCGCCCGCAGGCGACGAACCGCCCGCTGCCCCGGATATCCCGGCAGAAAGTCAGGAAACACCGCAGAAAACCGACAAAAAGTCCGTTAACATCCTGCATTTTGTTTGGCCGGTTCTGGTGTTGGCTGCCGCCCTGTTCCTTTGGCGCGCGCTGCGGTTCAGCGTTCGAAGAGCTGCGATTGGGAGGGGCTCACCCAACCGCCGGGCAGTTGCGCTGTATCATCATATCTGCTCGCTTTCCCGGCAGACCAAAACAGAGGTTCCGAGCGATTTTCTGGAAATCGCTGAAAAGGCAAGATTCAGCCATCATAAGCTGAACAGGGAAGACCTGCTTCCGATGCAAGCGCACGCGGAACAGCTGACAAAGCAGCTGCTCGCAGACAAGCGCTTCTGGAAACAGGTTCTGTATCGCGTGATTTATGCACTTGGATAAGCATTGAATTGAGAGGTTTCCTATGGAGTATAGCTGTTTCATGCGATTTTCTTCCGGCGAAGCTGGAACTCTGGCGATGCAAGCCTCACGCCGGAATGTCGGATCTCATGCCATACCGTCTGCGTTTTGAAAAGCGCCAGCGTTTGCAGCGGCAGAAAACACGCCATGAAAACAGGATAGAGCAGGATGCCGCCTGTCAGTCTGAAATCCAACCGTTTTTCCAGCACCAGTGCCGCAGCAGCCACCGCGAGACTGCCAGCATAAGCGGAGAGCAGACTGACCGGCAGGCTTTGCAGGGATATGCTGCCCGCGAGGAACGCTGCCAGTGTAAAAAACGGGGTCAGCGCCTGCAGGAACGGAAACGCAAGCTGAAGCATACCGTCCAGCCGGTTCAGGCTGGGCCGGCGCAGAAAGTTCCGAAAAAGCTTTGGCAGCGTCAGGCGCGAAACCTGCATGATGCCGCTCATCCAGCGTCTGCGCTGCACGAGCGAGGCGCGCCATGTGACCGGCTCCTCGTCATAGGTCACGGCGCTTTCGCAGTAGCCGATCCGGACGCCGTGCGTCAGACAGGCTGCATACAACTCAGCATCCTCCGCAAGCGTGCAGCAGGGGAATCCGCCCAACGCTTCCAGCAAATCGCGCCGAATGGAAAAGCCGGTTCCAATTACTCTGGCGGATAGCCCCAGAGCCTCTCTGGCGCGGTTCAGGAAGCGATTTGCCGTACAGAAATAGATCTCATAACAGGCGCTGATCCCGGCCTGCATACGGTTCTTTGCAAGAATCCGGCTTTTAACGATTGCAGAGCGCAACAGCGCCTGATTCATTTCGGCTAAAAATGCGGGATCCGCCTCGTTATCGGCGTCAAAAACACAGAATGCATCGTAGTGCTGCTGGCCACGCAAAAGTGTGTCCGCCGCATACTGAAGCGCAGCACCCTTGGAGCGGACAGAGGACGGCATTTCCATGATCCTGGCTCCAGCGCGCTGTGCTGCTTCCACGGTGTGGTCGGTGCAGTTGTTCGGGAGCACCCAGATATCAAATAATTCCCGTGGATACCGCTGCGCCTGAAGACTTTCGATCAGTCCTGCAATACAGCTTTCTTCATTTCTGGCCGCGATCAATATGGCGAACCGCCGCTGTCCGGCGGAAGCTGCCGGCTTTTTCCGCCTGCACAGGCAGAAGAGTGAAACAGCCAAAAAGTATAGGGAAAGCAGCTTAAAAATCAGAAAAAACGCATTGACTGCCGCATTCATAGAATTTTCTCCTTTGTAGTTTCTGTGCCTCAAGTATATCATATCTGCACGCACATGGGCGAAAGCATCCGATTAAGCATTGCTTAAGATTCGATGAAGGACGCGAACCCACTGCCAGATAGGGAAGCGCATTAACAGACCAGACCACGGTAGAAGAGGTCAATATTTGTTTAGGTCTTGTGAACGCAACAAAATAACAGAGGTTTTGTTGCGTTCACGGATTTGAAATTTCATATTTGTTCGATTCAAGACTTTTTGACGATTCATCGTCAAAAAGTCTTTTTTTATTATACGAACAAATTTCAGGAGGTTTCAAAAATGAGAGTTCACGTACTTGGCAAGCAGTTTGTTTCTGGCAAGAGCAAGAAGACGGGAAAAGACTTTGCTGCGAATGTGGTCGATGTGTGCTTCCAGCGCAACGGCGTGGAAGGCTACGCGACTGACCGCATCTGGCTTGACCCGAAGGAATATCCGCTCGACAGCATTGTTCTCGATAAGGACTATAACGTCGATTATGACTTCCGCGGTTATATCCTCGGCTTCACGAAAATGTAACCGTCCAGCGGGGGCGCAAAGCGCCCCCCCCCACCTCCCCAGCGTTAGCTTCTCCTTCGGTT
>ERZ791624.524-NODE-524-length-25855-cov-3.071202_pt1 | contig 25855 bp, 19 predicted proteins | sample MGYA00510058_ERZ791624 | MGnify/ENA primary metagenome ERZ791624 (study PRJEB30046, sample SAMN00715158) | human gut metagenome | study: EMG produced TPA metagenomics assembly of the A metagenome-wide association study of gut microbiota in type 2...
TCGGTGACGACGGCCCCGTCGAAGCCCCAGTCCTTCCGCAGAATGTCCTGCAGCAGGGGGCATTCTCGTTGGCGTAGGTGCCGTTGATGAGGTTGTAGGAGGTCATGATGGTCTTGGGCTTGCCTCTTTCACCACGATCTCGAAACCGGTCAGATACAGCTCCCGCAGGGTGCGCTCATCGAGCACCGAGTCGCTGGCCATGCGGCGCAGCTCCTGACTGTTCACGGCAAAGTGCTTGGGGCAGGCGGCAACGCCCTTGGACTGGATGCCGAGGGTTTCCGCTGCATCGACCAGACCGGTCAGCGTGCCGTCCTCGGAAATGCAGCGTATAAGCTTGCCCATATTTTTGTCCTCCTGTTATTTCCTGCGCCTCGCGGCAATCACCGCGCGCTCGGAATCTTCTCTGACGGGTTCATTTGTCATGCCGTCATATATGTTTTCAATGTCAAATCCCGCGTCGCCGAGCCATCCTGAAAGCTCGTCGAGACTATATGCGCGCTCGCTGAAATCTTCGCTCGTGCGCTCGTATGTCCCGTCCTCGTTTTCCTCGAAAAAGTCGAGCATGATGTCTACCGTGTCCGTCTCATCGTCGAGGCTGTTCTGCCAGACGCAGAAAACATCCGGGTATTCGTAGACAAACGAGTTGTCTGCGAGAATCTCGCGGTGCTTGTATATCGTGTTCAAGTCGAATATGAACATCCCGCCCGGGCGGATGAATGTGCCGAGTCGGCGGAATGTCTCTCTGACATCATCGGGTTCGGTCAGATGATTGATGCTGTCGAGCGTGCAGAGCGCGGCGTCGATTTTTCCGAAAAGGTCGAGCTCCTGCATTTGCTGGCAGAGAAACAGAATATTCTGCCCCTCTTCAAAAGCCCTGTTCTGAGCCTGGGAAAGCATATCGGGGCTTGAGTCAACGCCGATCATGTCGTATCCGCGCGCGGATATCAGTGAAGTCAGGGTGCCCGTGCCGCAGGCGAGGTCGAGAACCGTTCCGCTTTTTATCCCATATGAAAGCAGAAGAGCAGAAAAATGCTCTGCTCTTCTCTCATAATCAACATTTTGCGTCAGCTCGTCATAAAAACGGGCAAAGAATGAATATTCGCTCATTATCAGTCTTTCTTCTCGGCCTCTGCGGCGTCGATGCGCTCGAATATCTTCTCGTATCCGTCGCAGCCGTAGTTGAGCGAGCGGTTGACACGGCTTATCGTGGCGGTGCTTGCGCCGGTCTTGCTGACTATCTCGCTATAAACCTGCTTGTCGCTGAGCATCTTCGCAACAACTATGCGCTGCGAAAGAGCCTTGAGCTCGGTCACAGTGCAGAGATCCTCAAAAAAATCATAGCACTCGTCGATATTCTCGAGGGCGAGAACCGCTTTGAACAGAAAATCAACGTTGCTGTCTTTCAGCTTGCCGTTCATCAAAGTTACTCCTTTTCGCGGTCATATTGGGTTTGACTCCGCGTACATGTATATATTTTAGCACACTAAAATTTGAAAGTAAAGAGCAAAAATCAAAGCGTCTGAGTTTCGACGGAATTTATAACGACATCCTCGAGCGGCTTGTCCGAGGAATCGCGGTCAACCGAGGCTATCGCGTCGACAACGTCCATGCCCTCGAACACCTGACCGAACACGGTGTGTCTGAAATCGAGCCACGGAGTTCCGCCGACTGCCTTGTAGTCTTCAATAGACTCGTCCGTGAACATATCGGGCAGGCGTTCCATCTGCGGGATAAAACGCTCGTCAACCGACGGAGCCTGAACGATAAAGAACTGGCTGCCGTTCGTGTTCGGTCCTGCGTTCGCCATGCACAGCGCACCTCTGAGGTTGTGGTAGTCGCGGCTGAACTCGTCCTTGAACGGTCTGCCCCAGATGCTCTCGCCGCCGATACCCTTGCCGAGCGGGTCGCCGCCCTGAATCATGAAATCCGGGATAACGCGGTGGAAGATAACCCCGTCATAGTAGCCGTTGTCCGCGTGGGTCGTGAAATTTTCGACCGCCTTGGGCGCGGCGTCGGGGAAGAGGACGACTTTTATGTCGCCCTTGTTTGTCTTTATCGTTGCAACGGTGTCGCCCGCTGCAGGCTGTCTTAACTGCTTGCTCATTTTATTTCCTCCGTGGATTCGTTTTTCTGTGCGGGTTTATAGAGCTTGGCGAGTCCGCCCTCGCTCGTCTCGCGGTATATTTTTGAAAGATCCTTGCCCGTCTGATACATCGTCTCGACTATCAGATCGAACGATATCTTTCTTGTGTATGTCAAAAAGTTTGCAAGGCTCACTGCGTTTATCGCCCTCATCGCGGCGACTGCGTTGCGCTCGATGCAGGGCACCTGAACGAGTCCCATGACCGGGTCACAGGTGAGTCCGAGATGATGTTCCATTGCGACTTCTGCGGCGTATTCTATCTGATCCGTGTCCATGCCGTAGAGCTCCGCAAGCGCAGCCGACGCCATCGAACACGCCGAGCCTATCTCCGCCTGGCATCCGCACTCCGCGCCGCTTATCGAGGCGTTCGTCTTTATAACGTTGCCGATGATTCCGGCGGTCGCAATGGCTCTGCGAATTTCATTTTCGGAGAATCCGCGCCTGTCCGCCGTGTATCGCAGAACTGCGGGCAGAACTCCGCACGCACCGCAGGTCGGGGCAGTTACTATCTCGCCGCAGGAGGCGTTCTCTTCGCTGACTGCGTAGGCGTAGGCGCAAACGAGCCTGTTCTCGCGCGTCTCCGGGCTCTCGTCCATGTGGCGGCGGTTGTTGAGCATATGAGCCTTTCTCATTATGCCGAGCCCGCCGGGCAGCTCGCCCTCGGCGGCAAGTCCGCGCTTGATGCAGCTGTTCATGACGATCCACACGCGGTCGAGATAATGCCAGATTCCTTTGCCCTCGAATCTTTCAACCAAGTCGGGAATACGGATATTTTCTTTCTTGCAGTATTCTTTTATCTCCGCAAAATTCTTGAATGGGTAGACTTCGGGCGGCTCTGCGTCCTTTCTGCCCTCTATCTCTATCGCACCGCCGCCGACGCTGCAGACTCTGCGCTTGCCTATGACGTTTCCGTCCTTGTCAAATGCCGTGAAGTCGAGCGTGTTGGGATGGGGGATATCGGTCGTCGTCATGTCGAATTTTATGTCGAGCACGCGGGGCGCGAAGGTCTCGCGCAGAACTCTGTCCGTGCCGTGACCTTTTCCTGTCTTTGCGAGTGAGCCGTAGAGAACCGCTTCATACTTGTCCGCCGACGGGAACTCGTTTATAAACATCTTGGCGGCGGACTCGGGTCCCATGGTGTGCGAGCTTGACGGGCCGCGTCCGATTCTGTAAATTTCTTTGATAGATTTCATTTGCCTCTCCTGTAAGCCGTTGAAATATGTTGCCTCATACATTGTTAAGTATATCACATAATATTTCCAAACTCAACAAGTTGCGGCAAAAAGACCGTTGACAAAAAATAACCGGGTGTTATAATTGCTTCATCACGGTTTGGGAGAGAGTCATGGAACAGCCCAGGAACAAAGAAAAAATACTTTCGGCGGGCACGCTGCTTTTTGTTGCCTGCTGGGCGGCTTATTGTGCCTCGTATCTCGGCAGAATAAACTATACCGCCGCGCTCACCGCGATAGTCGCGGACGGCGTGTTTTCAAAGCCCCATGCCGGGTTTATTGGCACGGTCTATTTCTTCTGCTACGGAGCGGGTCAGATATTCAGCGGAATCCTCGGCGACCGCGTGTCTCCCTATAAAATGATAGGCGCAGGGCTCGCCGGGACGGTGTGCGCCAATATTATAATGCCGCTGTGTTCGTCGAGCTATATCACCATGAGCATTATCTGGGGACTTAACGGAATAGTTCAGTCCATGCTCTGGACACCCGTGCTCTATATAATAGCCACCGTCCTGCCGGAGGAGCAGCGCAGCCGTGCGTGTCTGCACATAGCGTCGTCGTTCCCGATAGGCAGCCTGCTCTCCTATGTGATATCTGCGGCGGCGATAAAATTCGCGTCGTGGCATTTTGCGTTTTATATCCCCGCCGGAATAATAACCTGCGTGCTGGTCTTTTGGTGCATATGCGCGAAAAAGACCTCGAAAATCCTCGGAAAAGGGGAGAAGCCGTCGCTTCCCGTCCATGAGAATACTGGCGAAAAAATCTCTCTCGGCAAGCTCTTTATGATTTCCGGCGCGTCGGTCATATGCGTCGGCGTGCTCGTCCAGGGTATGCTGAAGGACGGAGTCAGCTCGTGGGTGCCCACGCTTATTACCGAAAAATATGACGTCTCCGCCTCGTTTTCGCTGCTGCTGTCGGCGATTATGCCGATAATCAATCTCAGCGGCGCGTGGATAGGAACGAAGCTTTACGAGAAGGTGTTCAGGCACAATGAGGCCGCAACGTCGGCGTTCGGCTTCGCCATGACGCTGATACCGCTGACGGGCATAGTCTTTGTCGGCAAATATCCTATCGCCATTTGCGTGATACTCCTGGCGCTGTTTACTACAATAATAGCCGCCATGAACCATCTGCTTATGACGCTCATACCGGTGCACTTTGCGAAATTCGGGCGCGCATCGACGATCGGCGGGATATTCAACTGCTGCACATATATAGGCAGCGCGATATCGACCTACGGCTTCGGCGCGGTGTCCGAAAAATTCGGCTGGACTGCGACGGTTATTTTCTGGATAATCCTCGGCGCGATCGGCGTCGCCGTGTGCGCTGTACCGATGCGACGCTACGGCAGATTCGCAAACGGGAGCGGGAATAAAGCATAAAACGCTGCACATTTTGGCAAAAAATCAGAATATCAGACAAACTTCGTCAAAAAAACCGTCCTCGGCGCAAAAAAATTAAAATTAGGTATTGCAAAACCCGGAATCTTATGTTATTATAATGTGCGTTCGGTGAGAGCCGACAAATTGGCCCGGTAGCTCAGTTGGTTAGAGCGCTAGCCTGTCACGCTAGAGGTCGACGGTTCGAGACCGTTCCGGGTCGCCATTCGCTGCTATGGCTCAGGTGGCAGAGCACATCCTTGGTAAGGATGAGGTCACCAGTTCGAATCTGGTTAGCAGCTCCATAAAAAGCCTTGAAACTTGATTGTTTCAAGGCTTTTTACTTTTGCTATAAAAACGCATATATAAAAAATAAGCTCCGCGCCAAACGGCGTTCGGAGCTTATTTGCTTTTGTCGGGCTCGTCCGGAGCATGGTGCATTATGCCGTCGACATCGCAGTTCAAAATATTGCACAGGTCATTTAACGTCACGGTGCTTATCGGCTTGTTATGCTTGAGACGGTCTATGAGACTGCGGCTGATGTTGAAATCCCTTATCAGCTTGTATGTCGTCATCCCTCTGTCTTTCATGGTTTTGTAAAACGGCTCATAAGTAATCACAAAATCACCTCAACGCCATTTTAATTTATGCTCAATATGTTGACAATTGTCGATATATAGAGTATAAATATATACGACACCGAAAGCACATGAAACGCCGATCGACAGCGAATAATATTGAAATAAAGAATTTAAGACGGTTATTTATCCTCAAAACCCGTCAATTATACTAAGTATATTGTGTTTTCCTGACAGAGTGCTAATATATGATTGATAGAATTCTGCCAAAGAGGCATAACGCACAACCGAGGCATAAAACGGCACTGCCGTAAAAAATAATGCGTAAAAACAAAACGGAGGTAAAAAACAATGAAAACAAAGCGAAAAAATATTTTCAAATCGCTTTTGGCGCTGACCCTTGCACTCATCATGGTGCTCGGCGTCGCGCCATTGAACGAGCTTGTGGGCGTTGATTTCGCAAGCCTTTTTGCGCCCAAAGCCGAGGCGGCAACATATGGCATTTATACTTATGCGGTCAGCTCGGACAACAAGGTCACAATAACCGGCTGCAACAAATCGGCAAAGGGCGCAATAACAATACCGTCTAAAATTGACGAAAAGTCAGTAACAAGCATCGGATACGTGGCTTTCCGGGATTGCACCAACCTCACAAGCATAACAATCCCCGACAGCGTAACACGCATCGGAAGCATGGCTTTCCGGGATTGCACCGGCCTCACAAGCATAACACTCAGCAACAGCGTAACAAGCATCGGAGACTGGGCTTTCTGGGGTTGCACCGGCCTCACAAGCATAACGATTCCCGACAGCGTAACAAGCATCGGAATCTGGGCTTTCCTGGGCTGCACCGGCCTCACAAGCATAACACTCGGCAACAACGTAACAAGTATCAGAGAAGGGGTTTTCGACGGTTGCACCGGCCTCATAAGCATTAATGTTGCAAGTGGAAATAATTATTATTCCGACAATAACGGTGTTCTGTTTAACAAGGAAAAGACCGAATTAATAAGATATCCCGAAGGAGAATCTCAGACTTCATATACTATTCCCAACAGCGTAACAAGCATCGGAGAATGGGCTTTCCGGGATTGCACCGACCTCACAAGCATAACGATCCCCAACAGCGTAACAAGCATCGAATACGGGGCTTTCGCCGGTTGCGCCGGCCTCAAAGACGTTTACTACACCGGTACTCCCGAACAGTGGACAAAAGTATCAATCGGTTCGAACAATGACTGTTTGGTAAACTGTATTGCATTCGAATCCGGCGGATCCATGTCCGACGAAGAAATGAATAAATATATCACCGAACATATTAATTTCCATGAATCAAAGTTTGATAGCTTTGAAAGCAATAACGGATTTTATGATTTAATATGGTCCGATGAAAAGGGAAGACGTTTGCTACCGTTTAAGATATGGGATATAGTCGGTGATGTAGGTGAAGTTGCGACTTTTAAATTTGACGACCTCACCATATCGGCAGATTACTATGAACTGTTTCTTGCCGACTTTATGATGCTCATAAACAATAAAGAAGTTTCAAAAGAAATCGATTACGGAGTTTTAAAGGTCGGCGATGACATTTATTCCGGAATTAAAAAGGCTCTGAAATCTACGGATGAATGGGAAAAAGAAATTAACGGAATCGGATCTGTTGAAGTTGAAGTAAAAGGCTTTTTCACGGATCCTGATTATGAGATTTCGGACAAGACGAGAAATATTCTTGAGAAGGTTTTAAAAGAGGGCTTTGATAAACACGAAAAGGAAATAGATAAAGTATTCAGCGGACTCAATTTGTCCTCGGATATCTTTGGCGCTATTCAAGACACGACCGATATTGTAAGCGCCTTTAAAGACGCCCAAAATGCATATCAGGTTGCATTGAGTTACAAAAATGCTAATGAAGAAGTTTTCAATATTTTGTATGCAGCTGCCGAGAAAATGAAAGAGACTAACCCTAAGCATGCAAAATGGTTTAAAGAGTCGCTGGACAGCTACAGAGAAAAAGCATTGAATGATGATGCTATTTATTCTTATACTAAGTCTCTCGCGGCGGATCTTGGGTGGAAGGCGTACGACCTTATTATAAAAGACTTTGCAAAAAAAGCCGCTCTTAACGGTGTCAGTAAAGTGCTTGGCTGCAATCCGGGAAAGCTTGGCTTGACATATGCTGCTGTAACGGCTTCGTATAATCTTACATATGAAGTACTGAATGCAGTTCTCCCTGCCGGAAAGGCAAAGACGCCATATTACCTTATGCACTATATCTCTACATTTGAAAAAGGCTTGAGCCAGACAGTGAGGTCATATGGAAATACGCTCGAAATCCTGAAAAATTCGGATGTTGCAAATGCTTACAAGAGCGCGGAAAATTACGATTTGGCTTTTAATATGCTCAGAGCCGCAAATAAATATCTCTACGAGTGTTCTTATAATTTCTGCGCCAATAATCATGCTAAAGATGAGTTGGTTTATGCGACGGCATACAAAAACGAATGGGTAAATGCTAAATGCCATAATATGAATGCAAAATCAGGAAAATCAAAATTTGTTAGCATACAGTGCCCCACTAATGTTTCTGTATGTGACTCGGCGGGCAAGCGAATTTTGTCGATAGTTGATGGAAAAATAGTTGAATGTGATCCTTCAATCACGGTAATGAATTATGCCGGAAAAAAATCTTTTTGTTATCCGGCGGATAGAGATTACACAATTAAGATCGACGCAACCGCCGACGGTTCAATGAATTACTATGTTTGCGATATTGATAGCGATCGGATTGAGAGATCGTTCGAATTCTATGATATCCCCTTGAAAAATGACGAGTCGTTCAATGGAAATATACCGGCGGAATCCGATGCATCCGGTTCTGTGTACGGCTTAAAATCGAGCTTGGGAAATGATGTTTCCCGCAGCTATGACAGTTCCGATGATTGTGGAGACGGTAAACATAGTTTCTGTGAATGGAAAACTGTACAAGAGCCTTCCTGTACTGAATTCGGGTCTGAAATCCGTGCCTGCGCAATGTGCAAAAAACAAGAATATAGAATAACAAATATTCAGCACGGACAGTACGAACTTAAAAATTATAAAAGCAACTGCGAATCCGACGGCTATAGCGGTGATAAGTATTGTTCGATTTGCGGAGAACTGATTGAAAAGGGCTCTGTAATTACTAAAGCCGGTCATACCTTCGGCTCATGGCAAATCGTCACTGCACCCACTGTTGATTCCGAGGGACTCGAAAAGCGCGTATGCTCAAAGTGCGGAGCGGAGGAAACGCGTGCCATAAGCAAGCTTGAGCCTGTTCAGGTTACGGATGTAGAACTTGATATTACTCAAAAAGCCCTCAATGTCGGCGATACATTCACTCTTACCGCTACTGTTAAGCCCGACAATGCGACGGATAAGTCCGTCACTTGGAGTTCGTCAAATACTTCCGTTGCGACAGTTGATGAGAACGGTGTTGTGACCGCCGTTTCCGAGGGTACGGCAACAATAACCGCAACCGCCTCTAACGGAGTCGAAGCAAGCTGTACCGTGACCGTAAAGCAGAAGGACGACAGTATATTGAAGAAAATATTCAAATTCATCTTCAATATCATCCTCGCTCCCTTCCGCGCGATAATCAACCTCTTCAAAAAGCTTTTCGGTAAATAAGCTTACTCCATATCCCCGTCAAGCAGACCATCCCTTTCAAAAAATAAATTAACTTCCCGGCGGGGAATTCGCGGGGCGGCGTCCGGTTTGCGCGCCGCTCCTTTTGATACCGAAAACTGCACATTTCTTATAGCTGCCGTCGGACTCCCGTCCGGCGGTTCGCTTTTTGTCTGCATTTATGACCTAACTCGCCGCCGCATTTCTGCAATTTTTGAGCACCTTGCCCTTTTTTCAAAATCTATGGATTTAGCCTTCACTTTGTGCTAAAATGCCTTTTGTGTTGTGTTTGGAAATCCAAATGGTTAATGATAAGCGCGGCACCTGTGTGCAATTCTCTGTTGGGGGAACGAAAATGAAAAGGATAGGATATAAACATACGGTTGCGGCGAGCTTTACGGCGTTCGTCGTTCAGGCGGTCGTCAACAATTTCGCGCCGCTGCTGTTTTTGACCTTTCAGGCGCAGTACGGCATAGAGCTCTCGAAAATAACCGTTTTAATCACCGCGAACTTCTTTATTCAGATATTTGTCGATTTAACTGCGGTGCTGTTCGTTGACCGCATCGGCTACCGCGCTTCAACGGTGCTCGCCCATGCGATGTGCGCGACGGGTCTTATTTTCATGACGATTCTGCCGGAGATACTGCCCTCGGCTTTCGCTGGACTGCTTATCTCCGTGTTCTGCTACGCAGTCGGAGCGGGTCTTTTGGATATCACGATAAATCCGATAGTCAACTCCTGCCCGTCAACAAATTCCAATCAGCTGCTCTGCCTGCTCCATTCGTTCTATTGCTGGGGCAGCGTCGCGGCGGTCGGCATATCCACCCTGTTCTTCGCCCTGTTCTCGACGGATAATTGGAAGATAATGTCGCTGATATGGGCAATTCTCCCGATAGTCAACGCCGTTATGTTCACCCGCGTGCCCATAGCGCCCGTCGTCGGCGAGGACGAGGAGAAGCTCTCGATAAAGGATATGCTCAAAACAAAGGCGTTTTGGATATTCATGGTGCTCATACTCTGCGCCGGCTCGAGCGAGCAGGCGGTCAGCCAGTGGGCTTCGACATTCGCCGAAAAGGCGCTCGGGCTCACAAAGACCGTCGGCGACCTTGCGGGCCCCATGCTCTTCTCTATTCTTATGGGCGTGTCGCGCTTTATGTACGGCAAGTTCGGCAACAGAATAAATCTCGATTCAATGATGCTCCTGAGCGGCTGCGTCTGCACGGCTTCTTATTTTCTCATTTCGCTGACTTCTTCGCCAATTCTCGGGCTTGTCGGCGTCGCCGTGTGCGGACTGTCTGCGGGTATACTTTGGCCGGGCACGATAGGCAAGATGTCCTCCGCGCTCCACGGCGGCGGAACGGCGATGTATGCTATTCTCTGCCTCGGCGGCGATATCGGCTGCTCGGCGGGTCCGACCTTTGCCGGAATGATGGCGAGCGCGTTCGGCGATGACCTCAAAAAGGGCATACTTTGCGCCGTCATATTCCCGCTGACTCTGTCGGTGATAATGCTCGTGCGCGAGTTCATTATTCCGCGCCGCAGAAAGAAGGCGGCTTCATGAAGAAAAATTATAAATCGACCGTCAACGCCTGCTTTGCGGGCTATGTCGTCCAGGCGATAGTCAACAACTTTGTGCCGCTGTTGTTTCTGACTTTTAACAAGAGCTACGGCATCGAGCTTTCAAAGATAACCGCGCTGATAACCGTCAATTTTATTCTCCAGCTTTGCATCGATTTGCTCTCCGCGTTCTTTATCGATAAGATAGGCTACCGCGCGGCGGCAATTATGGCTCATGTGTTCGCGGCGGCAGGACTTATTTCATTGACCGTTTTGCCGGAGATTCTGCCCTCGCCGTTTGTCGGTCTGCTCATTTCCGTTGTGCTATACGCTGTCGGCGGCGGACTGCTCGAAGTTATAGTCAGCCCGATAGTCGAGGCGTGCCCGACGGATAACAAAGAGAAGATGATGAGCCTGCTCCACTCGTTCTATTGCTGGGGCAGCGTCGCCGTCGTCGGCCTCTCAACGCTCTATTTCTCGATATTCACAACGGCTAACTGGAAGTATCTCGCCCTTATCTGGGCGGTCGTGCCGATAGTCAACGCCCTGAACTTTATTCGCGTCCCGATAGCCCCGCTTATCGAAGAAGGGGAGACGGGGCTCTCTTTTAAACAGCTGCTCGGCAACAGGATGTTCTGGATATTCATGCTTCTGATACTCTGCTCCGGCGCGAGCGAGCAGGCGGTTAGCCAGTGGGCTTCGACCTTTGCGGAAAAGGGTCTCGGCGTCTCAAAGACAGTCGGCGACCTCGCGGGTCCCATGCTCTTCTCCGTGCTCATGGGTGTGTCGCGCGTGATATACGGCAAATTCGGCGACAAAATCGACCTCGACGGCATGATGATTTTCAGCGGCGCGCTGTGCATGGCGTCTTATCTGCTCATTGCGCTCAGCTCCTCCGCCGTGCTCGGACTTGTCGGAGTCGCGCTGTGCGGCTTCTCGGTCGGCATCATGTGGCCGGGAACGTTCAGCAAGGCGTCCGCGGGGATAAAGGGCGGCGGAACGGCGATGTTTGCTCTTCTGGCGCTCGGCGGCGATCTCGGCTGGTCTTCCGGGCCCCCAGTTGCCGGAATGATGGCGAGCGCATTCGGCGACGATCTCAAAAAAGGCATACTCTGCGCCATATTTTTCCCGGCGCTTTTAACCGTGCTGACAATTTTTACAAAACGCAGAAAGGCGAAAAATTGATATCAAAAAGCGGCAGAATACGGATGATAAACCCGTGTTCCGCCGCTTTAATTTATTTTTGCGGTTTACATTTGCAGGAATAGCTGATAAGATATATATGTGAGATTTTGGCTTTCTTTGAGTCTCATAAACAGGAAATGAAAATGGACAGAAAAACTGAAATAAGGGGACTGAAATATGAGCGTAGCTAATATTCTGTCGATGGCGGGCGGACTCGGTCTGTTCCTATTCGGCATCAGGACGATGGGCGACGGACTCGAAAACGCAGCCGGCGCCAAGCTCAAACGAATGCTCGAGGTGCTTACCGGAAACCGCTTCCTCGCAGTGCTCGTCGGCTTTGTCGTCACGGCGATAATCCAGTCGTCAACCGCAACGACCGTCATGGTCGTCGGCTTCGTCAATGCTGGCATGATGTCGCTCGCGCAGGCGGTCGGCGTCATAATGGGCGCGAATATCGGTACTACCGTCACATCACTGCTCATCGCGCTGAACTTTTCGAGCGTAGCGGCGGCGTCGGTGCTTGTCGGCGTTATACTCATGCTCGCGTCGAAAAAGACCGTTGTCAAGAACCTCGGTGCAATATTCACAGGCTTCGGTCTGCTCTTCCTCGGCATCGATATGATGTCCGATTCCATGGCTCCGCTCAGAGATAGCGCAGGCTTCATGAACTTTATCGTCACCGTCTCGGAGTCGCCTCTGCGCCCGCTGTTCGGTATTATCCTCGGCATAGTCATGACCGCCGTGCTCCAGAGCTCCTCGGCTTCCGTCGGCGTGCTCCAGACTCTCGCCATGCAGGGACTCGTGCCGCTCAAGTTCTCCGTTTTCGTCCTCTTCGGTCAGAATATCGGAACCTGCCTCACGGCACTCTTCTCGACCGTCGGCGCGAAGAAAAACTCGAAGCGCGCCGCAGTTATCCACCTGCTCTTCAATCTTATCGGCACGGGCATATTTATTCTTATCGCCCTGCTCACTCCCTATGTCGAGTGGATAGAGAAACTGTCGCCCGACCCGATGGCGCAGATAGCCATATCGCATATCGTATTCAATATCGTCTCGACCGTTGTTATGTTCCCGTTCGCGAAAGCTCTCGTCAAGCTCTCCTGCCTGCTCGTTCCCGGCAAGGATGACAGCGAGAGTGAGATGCACTGCAAGTTCATCGACGACCGCCTGCTCAATACGCCCCCCTTCGCTGTCATGCAGGTCAGCAAGGAGGTCGCCCGCATGGCGAAGCTCGCGCGCGATAACTTTGAGACAAGCGCCCACGCGCTCATAAACCGCAGCGACAAAGATCTCGACAAGGTCATGGAAAACGAAGAGATCATAAACTACCTCAACCATCATATAACCTCGTATCTCGTCAAGCTCAACGCTCTTGATATAACCGACAGCGACTCGGATTATATCGCCCGCGTCTTCCACGCGATAAACGATATCGAGCGCGTCGGCGACCATGCGATTAACCTCGCCGAAGCGGCTCAGCACAATATCGGCGAGGGGCTCAAGTTCTCCGACCCCGCGAGGGAGGAGCTCAACCAGCTCTGCGGCAGTGTTGTTACATTGCTTGAGCGTTCGATGGCGGCGTTTGATAACCAGTCGCTCAGCGACAACGAGGCAAAGGAGCTCTCCGACCTTGAGGAGCATATCGACGACCTGACCCTCGAGTGCCAGGATTCGCATATATTCCGCCTCAACCGCAAGGAGTGCAACACCGAAGCGGGTATGCTCTATCTCAACACCATAACCGACTTCGAGCGTGTCGGCGACCACGCCATAAACATCGCTTTTCTTGCAAGATCAAAATAATTTTCAAAATACCCTTGCATTTTGCAGGGGTATGATGTAGAATAAGAACAGAACATTTGTACGAACAAAATTTCAGCTCCCCGAAAGGACGGAACGAACATGGCAGATAAACAGAAAGCGCTTGAAACTGCGATATCGCAGATAGAGAAAAATTTCGGCAAAGGCTCGATAATGAGACTCGGCCAGAATACGGCAATGAATGTCGAGGCTATCTCGACCGGCTCCGTTACCCTCGACGCCGCCACCGGCATCGGCGGACTTCCGCGCGGCAGAATAATCGAGATATACGGCCCCGAGTCGTCCGGTAAAACCACTCTCGCGCTCCATGTTGTCGCCGAGGCTCAGAGAATGGGCGGCGAGGCTGCGTTTATCGATGCCGAGCACGCGCTCGATCCCGTGTATGCCGCGAATCTCGGCGTTGATGTCGATTCTCTTCTCGTCTCTCAGCCGGACAACGGCGAGCAGGCGCTCGAGATAACCGAAGCTCTGACCCGTTCGGGCGCTATCGATGTTATAGTCGTCGACTCCGTTGCGGCTCTTGTTCCGCGCTCGGAAATTGAGGGCGATATGGGCGACTCCCATGTCGGTCTCCACGCTCGCCTTATGTCGCAGGCTCTCAGAAAGCTCGCGGGCGCGATTTCAAAGTCGAATACTATTATAATTTTCATAAACCAGCTGCGTGAAAAGGTCGGCGTTGTCTATGGCAACCCCGAGGTCACAACCGGCGGTCGTGCGCTGAAGTTCTATGCTTCTATCCGTATCGATGTCCGCAAGATAGAGCAGCTCAAAGGTCCCGGCAATGAGTTCATCGGCTCGCGCACAAGGGCTAAGATAGTCAAGAACAAAGTCGCTCCGCCCTTCAAAGAGGCTGAGTTCGATATCATGTACGGCAAGGGCATATCCAAGGTCGGCGAAATACTCGACCTCGCCGTTAAGTATGATATTATCCACAAGAGCGGCGCGTGGTTCTCTTATAACGAGAACCGCCTCGGTCAGGGCAGAGACAACGTCAAGAATTATATCAGCGAGCATCCCGACTTCATGGCGGAGCTCGAAGCCCAGGTTCGCGAGCGCCTTATGGCGGAGAACAACGCCGCAAGATCCGCCGCAAAGCCTGCGGAAAAGCCCGCGCCTCACGCCGAGCCTGCACCCGCCGCGATGCCCAAGAAGCCCACGAGCCGTTCCGGCGCAAAGGCGAAGCTTGACATCGTTGTTGATGACGACGATTGATGAAGATAACGGCACAGCAGGGCAGGGGACAAAAAATACATATACTTGTCGACGGGGAGTACCGTCTGACCGTTACCCGGGATTTCTGGGCGAGTCAGAATATACGCTCCGGCGATGAAATTGACGATGCGGAGTTTGCCGCCTTTTGCGAGGCGGCAGGCTCCTGCCGTGCATTTAACGCGGCTGTCCATATTCTCTCGCGGCGCGACCATTCGTCAAAGGAGCTTCAGCGAAAAGTTGCCCGCCGCTCCGGCGCGGAGTTTGCGCGCGAAGCGGTCGAACGCCTTGAAGAGATGGGATATGTCAACGACGAGCGCTATGCCCACACCCTCGCGCAGGAGCTGTATGAGCGGCGCGGCATGGGCAAAAAGCGCATCGAACAGGAACTCAGACAGCGCGGAATATCGCGCGAGACGGCGAGCGAATGTGCCGAAGAGCTCGACGGCGACGACGTTGAGCGGATAAAAAATCTGCTTGAGACCAAATTCGCCGGCAAATTTTCCGATGAAAAGGGCAGGCGGCGAACTTTCAACGCCCTGACCCGCCTCGGCTATGGCTATTCCGATATCCGTTCGGCAATGCGCTCTGTGGACGAGGAATATGCAGATACGGACGATCAATTTTCCTGTTAGAAGATAAGAAAAGGAAAAAATAGTGTATAATTTCTGTTATCAAGCGAAAGGAAGAACTGTTTGATGAAGAAAAGAAGAGTTTTATTCGTGTCGCTCGGCTGCCCGAAGAATCAGGTCGACGGTGAGCTGATGCTTGCAAAGCTTCAGAACGCCGGATTTGAAAATGCGGACAATTTCGAGCGCCTCGACGCAGTTATAGTCAACACCTGCGCGTTTATCGACTCCGCCAAGCAGGAGGCTATCGACACAATTCTGGAGATGGTCGGCCTCAAAAAAGACGGACTTGTCCGCGCGGTCATTGTCACCGGATGCCTCGCCGAGCGCTACCGCGACGAGATACTTCAGGAGATTCCCGAGGTTGATGCGGTCGTCGGCATCGGCGCAAACGGCGATATCGACAAGATAGTTGACGAAGTTCTCGACGGCAAGCAGACCAATGTTTTCCCCGACAAAAAAGAGCTTCCCATGTGCGGCGAGCGCGTGCTCACCACTCCCGACTACTGGGCGTATCTCAAGATAGCCGAGGGCTGCTCGAACTGCTGCACCTATTGCGCCATCCCGTCTATCCGCGGAGCCTTCCGCAGCCGCGACGAGGAGAGCATAGTCGAAGAGGCGAAGACCCTTGCGAATGGGGGCGTCAAAGAGCTCGTGCTTATCGCGCAGGATGTCTCGTCCTACGGCATTGATATCTACGGCGAATACAGGCTCGCTCATCTGCTTGATTTGCTCTGTGAGATCGACGGCATCGAGTGGATACGCCTGCTCTATTGCTATCCCGATAAGATAACCGACGAGCTTATCGACACCATGGCTTCTCAGCCCAAGGTGCTCCATTATATAGACCTGCCGCTCCAGCACGCGGACGATAAAATCCTCAAGGCGATGAACCGCCACAGCACCGCGGAAGAGACCCGCGAGGTCATAAGAAAACTGCGCGAGCGCATGCCGGATATTGCTATCCGCACGACGTTTATAGTCGGCTTCCCCGGCGAGGGCGACGACGAGTTTGAGACTCTTGCCGAGTTCGTCAACGAGGAGGAGTTCGAGCGCCTCGGATGCTTTGAATATTCCCCGCAGGAGGGTACTCCCGCCGCGAAGATGGAGAATCAGGTTGACGACGATGTCAAATCCCGCCGCGCCGAGGTCATCATGCAGGATCAGTATGAGATAATGACCGAAAAGAACAACAATATGATCGGCAAGACCCTGCGCGTGCTCACCGAGAGCTACGATGATTATACCGACAGCTACTCGGGTCGCTCATATATGGACGCGCCCGATATCGACGGCAAGATAATCTTCACTTCGCCCGATTTCATAAAAGAAGGCGAATTCGTCGATGTCGAGATACTCGGCGTTAACGAATATGACCTGCTCGGAAGAACAGTAAAATAAACCCGGAAAGGGGAATTGAAATGCAGAAGCTGAATCTGCCAAATAAACTGACGCTCATAAGAATGTTCCTCGCGCCTATTTATCTCGCGCTGATGCTTATTGAGTTCCCTTATCATTACATAGTCGCGCTCGCCGTTTTTGCAGTCGCGTCACTGACCGATATGCTCGACGGCAAGATTGCACGAAAGAATAATCTTATCACCGTTTTCGGCAAGCTTCTCGATCCGCTCGCCGATAAAATGCTCACCACTGCCGCTCTGCTCGCATTCATGCGCGAGGGCTGGTGCAGCATCTGGATCGTCATGATAGTCCTCACCCGCGAGTTCGCCGTCGCAGGCGTCCGCCTTATCGCCACGGCGCAGGGTATTGTTATCCCCGCAAATTATTGGGGCAAAGCGAAAACCGTCAGCCAGATGGTGTTCACTATTGTTATCATGCTCCTCGCCGAGCTTGATGCGTCGTTCAATGTTTTCGCCAATACCGGCTGGTTCACTCTCGCGAGAGTGTCGAATATCATGCTTTGGATAACCGCTGTTCTGACGGTCGTTTCGGGCATCACATATTTTGTGGACAGCAAAAAACTTATTGACTTTTCCAAGTGATTTCAATATAATGATTAGTAGATATGCGAGTCATATCGGCTGACAAAAACCAAAAAATAACATGCGTTTACCGGGAGAAGTAGCCGGATATTCGCGGCAAAAGAGAGGGAGCCCGAAGCTGAGAAAGCTCCTTGCCGTATGAAGGTGAAATGCACCCGTCAGCACGCAGGGGGAACAACAGTATCCCTGCGCGGAAGGCACCGTTATCGGCCGGGCGCGTATTGGCGCGCAGAGATATAAACAGGAGTGGAACCGCGCTCAGGCGCCTCCGTTGTCCGCAAGGATAACGGAGGCTTTTTGTATGTTATTTGTATATTGAGCGGCTGTAGGGGCGGATATCATCCCCCGCGAAAATGCACAGACTTATTAACAGCGCATACGCACTCCAAACAACCAACGCCGCATCGCGGCAGCAATTTTATCCGAGCTCAAGGAGTTGATATTTATGTTTGACAGGCTCAGGGAGGATATAAGCACCTTCAAGCGGCGCGACCCCGCCGCGAGAAGCGCGCTCGAAATCTTCTTCCTCTATCCGGGTCTTAAAGCTATAAGAATGCACCGCAGAGCCAATTGGTGCTATCGCCGCAGGATGTTCTTCCTCGCACGCTGGATATCGCAGCGGGCGGCGCGTAAAACCGGGATAGAGATACACCCGGCGGCGACCATCGGCAGGCGCTTTTTCATCGACCACGGCACCGGCGTCGTTATCGGCGAGACCACCGTTATCGGCGACGATGTTATGATATATCAGGGCGTGACCCTCGGCGGTACCGGCAAGGATACCGGCAAACGCCATCCGACTATCGGCAACAATGTCATGATCGGTGCGGGCGCAAAGGTGCTCGGCCCGTTCAAAGTCGGCGATAACTCGAATATCGCCGCGGGCGCAGTGGTTCTCGATGAGATTCCGCCAGACTGTACCGCCGTCGGCGTTCCGGCTCATATCGTTCGCCGCAACGGAGTCAGGGTCGACGAACTCGACCAGGTGCATATACCCGACCCGGTCGCGCAGGAGCTTTGCAGGCTCGAGCATCAGGTCTCCCAGCTGAGAAAACAGCTTGAGGAGCAGGAAAACACACAGGAAATTGACTGAAAGGAAGATATAAATGAAAGTCTATAACACTCTCACAAGAAAAAAGGAAGAACTTGTCCCGATAACTCCGGGCGAGATCAAGATGTACGCCTGCGGTCCGACCGTGTATAACTATATCCACATCGGCAACGCCCGCCCGCTGTGCATCTTCGATATCCTGCGCCGCTATCTCGAATATCGCGGCTACAATGTGAAGTTTGTTCAGAATTTCACGGATATCGACGATAAAATAATCAGACGCGCAAACGAGGAGCATGTTGATTTCTCCGAGATTTCCGAGCGCTATATAAAAGAGTTCTGGACCGATGCCGACGGACTCAATGTCCGCCACGCAACGATAAATCCGAAGGCTACCGAGAATATCGACGCCATCATTCAGATAATCTCGACCCTTATCGAAAAGGGCTACGCCTATGAGGCACAGGGCGACGTTTATTTCAGCACCGAGAAGTTCAAGGATTACGGCAAGCTCTCGCATCAGCCGCTTGAGGATCTTGAGGCGGGCGCGCGTATAATGGTCGGCGAGGTCAAGCGCGAGCCGATGGATTTCGCCGTCTGGAAAGCCGCGAAGCCCGGCGAGCCCGCATGGGATTCCCCGTGGGGCAAGGGCAGACCCGGCTGGCATATCGAGTGCTCCGCGATGAACTGGCGCTATCTCGGAGACACCATTGACATTCACTGCGGCGGTCAGGATCTCATCTTCCCGCACCATGAGAATGAGATAGCCCAGAGCGAGTGCTTCACAGGCAAGCCGTTCGCCCACTATTGGATGCACAACGGCTATATCAACGTTGACAACGTGAAGATGTCGAAGTCCCTCGGCAATTTCTTCACCGTGCGCGATGTTGCCGAAAAATACGGCTATGAGCCGATTCGCTATCTGCTCATCTCCGCTCAGTACAGAAGCCCGATAAACTACAGCACCGATATCATCGAGCAGTGCATCTCCGCGCTCAACAGGCTCTATACCTGCCGCGATTCGCTCGATTTCGAGCTCAAGAACGCTGTCGACGCAGAGCATGACGGCGATAAGGCGATTATCGACGGATTTGATAAATATAGAGAGCAGTTTATCTCCGCTATGGACGACGATCTCAACACCGCCGACGCCATCGCTTCGATATTTGAGCTCGTCCGCGATATCAATACAAATGTTGTCGGCAAGACCCCCTCAAAGGCGCTTGTTGAGGGTGCGATAGCCATGTTCGACGAGCTGACCGGCGTGCTCGGACTCGTCTATAACCGCAAGACCGAGACTCTCGACAGCGATGTTGAAGCTCTTATTGAGGCACGCACGAACGCTCGTAAGGAGAAAAACTGGGCAGAGGCGGACAGAATTAGAGATCAGCTCAAGGAAATGGGCATCGTCCTCGAGGATACCGCCCAGGGCGTGAAGTGGCACAGAGAATAAATCTATAGACAAAACGCATAAATTAATGTATAATACTATGTGACTTTTTAATTAAATTGCGGAGGTTGAGTAAGTGAACGATCTGAAAACCCGATTCTTTGACGATGTGGACAAAAACTGTCCTCTTCCGGAGTATCCCCGCCCACAGCTTGTGCGCGAGGATTGGTTGTGCCTCAACGGCGAGTGCGATTATGAGATAACCCCGGCGGGCGACGCCTGTCCGAAAGATTTCAGCGGCAAGATAATCCTGCCTTTCGCCATCGAGAGCCAGCTCTCCGGCGTTCAGCGCGCGCTTCAGCCAGACGAGCGCCTTTGGTACAGAAAGAGGTTCACTCTCGACAGCCGCTTTGATAATAAGCGCTGCATTTTGCATTTCGGCGCTGTCGATTGGCAGTGCGAGGTGTTTGTCAACGGCGTCTCCGTCGGCACTCATACCGGCGGCTATTGCCCGTTCTCTTTTGATATAACAGACGAACTTGTCGACGGCGAAAATGAACTTGTTGTCAAGGTCTATGACCCGACCGACAAGGGCTGGCAGAACCGCGGCAAGCAGGTTCTCAAATCCGTCGGCTTCTGGTATACCGGAACCTCCGGAGTCTGGCAGACTGTGTGGCTTGAGCCTGTGGCGCAGAGCCATATAACCTGTGTGCGCCTGACCCCCGATATCGACGCGGGCGAGATAATCGTCTCCTGCACCGGCGAGGGACTTGACGGCTGCACGATAGAGGTTGAGATTTCGCTCGGCGGCGAGCAGGTGTATTCCGGCGAGATGAAGCTCAACGCGCATCTTCCCGTGCCCGATGCGAAACTCTGGAGCCCCGAGAGCCCGACTCTCTATGACCTTGTGCTCACCGTGAAGAAAAACGGCGAAGCTGTCGATACCGTCAAGAGCTATTTCGGCATGAGAAAGTTCAGCATCGGCAAGGATAAGCAGGGTCTGCCGCGCCTTATGCTCAATAACGAGCCCTATTTCCAGCGCGGCCTGCTCGATCAGGGCTATTGGAGCGACGGCGGTCTGACTCCGCCCAACGACGAAGCGATGATATTCGATATCGCCGAGATGAAGCGCCTCGGCTTTAATATGCTCAGAAAGCATATCAAGGTCGAGCCCTTGCGCTGGTACTATCACTGCGACAGACTCGGCATGATAGTCTGGCAGGATATGGTCAGCGGCGGCGAGTATATCGGAAATATCCTTGCGGGTGTTCTGCCGAATATCGGCATCGGCGTCAAGGATAATAAATATAACTGGTTCAGCCGCGGCGAAAAGGAGTGGCGCGATGACTACCGCCGCGAGCTGTTCGAGATGATAGATAATCTCTATAACTGCACCTGCATCGGATGCTGGGTGCCCTTCAACGAGGGCTGGGGTCAGTTCGACGCGAAGGAGATCGGCGATGCCGTCAAGGCATACGATTCCTCGAGAATCGTTGACCACGCGAGCGGCTGGTACGATCAGAAGGGCTGCGACCTCAAGAGCATGCACAAATATATCCTGCCCATCCATATGCCGAAGCTTGACGGCAGACCGTTCGTCATAAGCGAATACGGCGGATACAGCATGATTCTCGACGGTCATGTATGGAACAAGCAGAAGAGCTTCGGCTATATCATGTTCAGGTCGAAGGAGAAGCTCTCCGCGGCTTATAAGAAGCTGCACGAGAAGCAGGTCATCCCGCTGATAAAGAAAGGACTTTGCGCCACTGTTTATACTCAGGTCAGCGACGTTGAGTTCGAGGTCAACGGAATGTATACATATGACCGAAAGGTTCTGAAGCTCGACGAAAAGACCGTGCAGGAAGTTAATTCCAAGCTGCATTTTTAAGGAAGAAAGCGACAGATGAAGTCACTGCTTATAAGACTGATAAAAAAACTCGGCGATATGCGCCGCCACCTGCTCTATTACCGCATTTGGCCTGCTGTCTACAGGCGCGCGGCGAAAAAGCCGATAGACGAAAAAAAAGTGCTCCTTGCATCGAACAGCAAAACGCTTCCGGACAACCTGTCCTGCATGAAGCGCGAGCTTGAGGCGCGCGGGATGCACTGCACCGAGATGCTCATCCCCGCGGGAGCGGGCAGTATAAGCGCGAGGGCTGCGGAGTTCAGGCAGAATATCCGCTTCCAGCGCGAGTATGCGACGAGCAAACTCGTCTTTGTTGAGGATGCGTTCTTCCCGCTGTTCGCGAATCATCCGCGAAAGGGCACCGAGGTCATTCAGCTTTGGCATGCGTGCGGTGCGTTCAAAAAATGGGGCTATTCGACCGCCGACCTCAAGTGGGGCGCGGACAGAAAGAGCCTCGAACGCTATCCGATCCACAATACCTATACCGCAGTCACTGTGTCGGCGCGCAATATTATTCCGTATTATGCCGAGGCGTTCAACTGCCCAGAGCGCATAATCAGACCGCTCGGTGTGCCGAGGACGGATATTTATTTCAATCCCGATTTCGTCTCGTCCGCCCGTGAGGAAATGCTCAAAAAATTCCCGCAGATAGGGGACAGGAAGATAATTCTCTATGCCCCGACATTTCGCGGCAACTCGATTCTCAAGTCCTATATGGATCTGAAGCTTGATATCGAGCGCATGAACGCGGAACTGTCCGACGATTTCGTCCTGCTGTATAAGCTCCATCCGCAGACGGCGAAACGCTTTTCGCTCAGCACCGAAGAGCGCGAAAAATATGAGAATTTCGTGTTCGATATCTCAAAAGATGTGCGAATCGACCTCGCCATGTGCGCGGCTGATATGCTGATAAGCGACTATTCGTCCGTAATCTTTGAATATTCGCTGCTCAGCCGTCCGATGATATTCTTTGCCTATGATCTCGAAGAATATGACCGCGACCGCAGTTTCTATAACAAATATGAGGACTTCGTTCCCGGCCCTATAGTCCGGGATACCGAGGACATTATTTCCGCCGTCAGGCAGGCGCAGTCCGGCTTCGACAGCGCGGAAATTGAAAACTTCAGAAACTATTTTATGGACGCCTGCGACGGGCACAGCACCGCGCGCATCGCCGAAGCGTTCATGGAAAAATAAGGTGTATCATATGAAAAAGACTTTCAAAGCCGCAGCAGCATTCCTGCTCATCCTGGCAATCGCCATAGGTATGTGCGCGTGCTCGGGCGGAGCCGGAGGCAAAGCGCCCGGCAAAAAGATCGCCATAGTCACAGCAACCCTGTCGCAGAACCCCGAGGAATATCAGCGTGCGGCTCAGCTTGCGAGCGAATATTCCTATGTCGAGCATGTTGTCTATACCGACACGCGCGTCGGCACTTCGGGCATTCTCGATTTCTATAAGCGCGTCAACGATATCGCCTCCGATGCGAGCTACGGCGCGATAGTTGTCGCGAGAGCGAATCTCGGAGCCGTCGCGGCAGTCAGAGCGGCAAAGGCAAAGAACCCCGATAAGCTCATCGTCTGCACTGCACCCGAGGAGAATATCCAGACTCTTGCGAAGTCCGCCGATGCCATTCTTGCGATAGACACCGCCAAGGACGCAGCGATGATGGTCGAAGAGGCGCACGGACGCGGCGCGCAGGTCTTTGTCTATTACGCCACCGGCGTTCAGCAGAGCACCCCGAGCATCAAGGAGTCGCGCGAAGCGGCTGAGAAGAAGTGCGAGGAGCTCGGCATGACATATAAATTTGTCAACTGCTACGATGTCTCACAGGCTCTCGGCATAAAGGGCGCGCAGAGCTTCATGAAAGAGGATATCGCCCGCCAGCTCAGGAATTTTGAGGGCAAGAAGATTGCGGCTTATTGCGCCGATATATCTTCTCAGGCGGAGCTTATAAAGAACGCCTGCCCGAACGGCATAATCGTCGCGGGCACAAGCTTCCCGAGCATCTATGACGGCTACACCGCCGCTTTTGACATCGAGGTCGGCAAGAAGTGGGACAACAAGTCCAAGGTGTTCAGCAAGGTCAGAGCCGCGATAAGAGCGAACGGCGGCACGAAAAACCAGTTCATCGTGTGGGACGATCTGACCGCATCTTCAATGACCGAGGCGGCGTTTGAATATGCAAGAGCCACCCTCTGCGGCGAGCAGATTGATATGGCAAAGGCGGTCAAGTCGAGCTTCCCGTCGAAGATAAAAGTATCGGACAAACAGCTCGACAAATGCACCTTCATTTACACGGAGGACTACCGCGTATTATGAGAGGAAAATTTATTGTAGTTGAGGGACTTGACGGCTCCGGCAAGGGCACCCAGACGGCTCTGCTTTGTGATTATCTTAAGTCGCAGGGCAGAAATGTGTATCCGACCGCCGAGCCCACCGAGTCGGTGACCGGCGGGATGATAAGAGATGTGCTCAGCGGCGCAAGGCAGCGCACATCCTCGGAGCTCGCTGCGCTCTTCCTCGCGGACCGCGTGGCGCACAACATGAACCCCGTCAACGGCATAGAAAAGACGCTCGAAGCGGGAATCGATGTCGTGTGCGACAGATATTACTATTCGTCCATCGCCTATCAGGCGGTGGGGGAGGACAGGCAGTGGGTCATCGATATGAACCTCGACTGCCCCGGCATACTCAAGCCGGATATCTGCATCTTTTTCGATGTCGACCCGGAGAGCTGCCACGAGAGGATAGAAAACGGGCGCGTGTATCTCGAAATTTTCGAGCGCGACCCGGAGCAGATAAACGCCATTCGCGAGCGGTATTACAGCGCGTTTGAACTGCTCAAAGACAGAGACAATATCGTCGTCATCGACGCCGCGCGCGATATAGATTCCGTCGCCGCCGATGTCAGAAAAGCGATTGATACGGTTATAAAATAACTAATCCGCCCAATTCCGGGCGGATTTTTTCGCTTTAACTCAAGGCGATGATGGCAAAAAACAAGGAGCATAGCGCCCGCTCCAAGGGCGATAGGCGACTATATTTTGAGAATCGCTCGTGCGGCTTGCAAGCCGTTCCCTCGCCTATCTCAGTTAGACTTCAAACACTGCGGCGCGGCTATTGAAAGCTTGATTATAAAAATTGGCTGAAACACTTGCTTTTACTTTGCTGTGGCTCGAGTGATGGACAAATCTCAATTTTGCAATACCAAAAAAATCAAGCCGCCCGGTTGCCCGAGCGGCTCAAATTATTTATTCAGCTCTGGATTAATACATTCCGCCGCCGGCCTGTGCAGCCATCGCTGCGGCGTTTGCCGCGTCTGCTGCCGGGTCGGGCTTATCGGTGACAAGGCTCTCGGTGGTCAGAACCATTGCCGCAACGGAAGCGGCGTTCTGCAGAGCGGAGCGGGTGACCTTTGTCGGGTCAACAACGCCTGCCTCGAACATGTCAACATATCCGTCGGAAGCGAAGTTGTAGCCGTAGCCGATTTTGCCGGACTCAACGATGTGGTTGATGATAACCGAACCCTCAAGTCCCGCGTTGGAAGCAATCTGGCGAACGGGCTCTTCAAGAGCCTTGAGAACGATCTTCACGCCGGTCTTCTCGTCGGAATCCTCGGTGCTGTCAAGCAGAGCCTTGACTGCGGGGATAGCGTTGAGCAGTGCGACGCCGCCGCCTGCAACGGAACCCTCTTCAACAGCTGCCTTGGTTGCTGCGAGAGCGTCCTCGATGCGGAGCTTCTTCTCCTTCATCTCGGTCTCGGTAGCTGCGCCGACCTTGATGACCGCTACGCCGCCTGCAAGCTTTGCAAGGCGCTCCTGAAGCTTCTCTCTGTCATAGTCGGAAGCGGTGTTCTCAATCTGGGTGCGGATCTGGTTGACTCTGGACTTGATAGCGTCCTTGTCGCCTGCGCCGTCAACAATGATGGTGTTCTCCTTGGAGACCTTGACCTGGCGTGCGCGGCCGAGATCGGAAATCTGGGTGTCCTTGAGTTCAAGACCGAGCTCGGAGGTGATGACCTTGCCGCCGGTGAGGATAGCGATATCCTGGAGCATCTCCTTGCGTCTGTCGCCGAAGCCGGGAGCCTTGATGCCCACGCAGGTGATT
>ERZ791624.527-NODE-527-length-25779-cov-3.255598_pt1 | contig 25779 bp, 23 predicted proteins | sample MGYA00510058_ERZ791624 | MGnify/ENA primary metagenome ERZ791624 (study PRJEB30046, sample SAMN00715158) | human gut metagenome | study: EMG produced TPA metagenomics assembly of the A metagenome-wide association study of gut microbiota in type 2...
CCCCTTTATTTTGCAAGGACTATTTTTCCCTACCGAGAAACATTTTACGCTTAGACTGGATAGACGATAGAAGTTGCCAAATCTTGTATAGAAAAAATGCACAAGGCACTTTATACAAAGCACCGTGTGCAGAAGTTGTGAACAGGCTCCGCAAATCCGTCCGTCAGTAAAACCATAGGGCTCCTTTTTCAGCGCCGCTGACAATGTCGCGGTAGCGCTTCATGACGCCAAAAGCGGGGTGGTCGGGCTTTTGGATGTCCTTTTTGCGCTGGCTCAGTTCTTCATCAGACAGTTCCACTTCGAGAAGATGCTCGTTGAGGTCGATGTGGATCATATCCCCATTTTTGACGCAGGCAATGGGTCCGTCATCCCAAGCTTCAGGTGAAACGTGGCCAACGCAGGGACCGCGGGAGGCTCCGGAAAAACGGCCGTCCGTGATCATGGCAACCGATTTTTGAAGTCCCATGCCGATGAGCATCGCTGCGGGAATACTCATTTCCCGCATGCCTGGTCCGCCTTTGGGGCCTTCATACCGGATGACGAGTACGGACCCTGCTTTGATGTCCTTATGGAGAAAGGTTTCCATGACTTCTTCTTCGGAGTCAAAAACGACGGCAGGCCCGCGGTGAACGAACATGGCGGGATCGACGCCGCTTTTTTTGACTACGGCCCCATTTGGTGCCAGGTTACCGTAAAGCACGCTGTAGCAGCCCTTTTCAAATAGGGGATCTGTCAGCTCGTGAATCACGTTCCGATCAATGGGACCTGTAAAGGCAGCAAGGGCCTCGTCCAAGGTGCCGCCCATGGCAAGCGGTACATCCTTGTGAAGGAAGGGTGCGATGGTCTTGAGCGTGCCTAGGGACCCGCCAGCTTTGCCATAGTCAACCATATTGTATTGGGAGGCGGGTTTAAATTTCGCGATGACCGGGACCTGTTCCTGGATCTTATCAAATTCTTCTAAAGTAAGGGGAACTTCGGCGACGGAAGCAATCGCCATGATGTGAAGGGCAAAGTTGCTGGAGCCGCCCGTTGCCGATGTGTGGAGAATGCCGTTTTCGAGGGATTTTTTGGTCAGGAAAGAGCGGGCTGTGACTTTTTCCCGCGTGAGAGCGACAATCCGTTCCCCTACATCACGGGCCTCTTTTACCTTCTGGGAGACGCAAAAGGGCAGGGTCGCTGACCCAAAGGGGGCAAGCCCAATGGCTTCCGTAAAGACGGCCATGGTATTTGCCGTGCCGTACATGGAGCAGGTGCCGCAGGAGGCACAGATATTCTGGCGGAAACGGGAGAAGGTCGTTTCATCGATTTTACCGGCCCGATAGGCCCCAATTGATTCCTTGAGGTCCGGTGTGGCATAGGTGACGCCATTTTCCTCATAAGGGAGCATGGATCCTGGCGTTAAAAAGAGGCTCGGCAGGTCAAGGGAAGCGGCTGCCATGAGCATAGCTGGGACAATCTTATCGCAGGCACACAAAAAGACAAGACCGTCAAAATGGTGGGCCCGTACCATGGTTTCGATGGAGCCTGCAATGAGGTCGCGCGAAGCGAGTACGTACTGCATGCCTCTCAGTTGGGCCATGCCATCGCAGGGAGCGGGGACCGTAAATTCAGCCGGCGCGCCGCCAGCGGCCCAAACACCTTCCTTAACGTATTGGGCCAGCTCCTTTAAGGGTTTGTGGCCGGGATTGACATCGTTCCAAGAATTGACAATGGCGATGATGGGCTTTTTGAGGTCCTTGTCGCGGTAGCCCGCGGCGTTCATAAGACCGATATAGTAAGCTTCCGCATGGGGGTCGATGAGGGTCATAGCAGGTTCCTCCTTGTGGTACGGGATTGATTTACCTTTAGTGTAGCTGAAAACGGGGCAGACGTAAAACAGAAGGTTCCTGCATGGACCACAGGGTAAAACCTGTGATAAAATAAAAAAGAAAGGGGGGAAGGCCCATGCAAACTTCCTATGAAATGTTCCTCCTTGCTGCAAAGACGCTCAATTTTACCAAGGCGGCCAGCCTTGCCCACATCACGCAGCAAAGTTTCAGTGAACATATCAAAAAGCTCGAAAAAGAAGTCGGAAGCGTGCTTTTTACGCGGTCTCCCCGCGTTGCACTCACCGAATCGGGCCGTATTTTTTACGAAACGGTGCGGCAGATGGACCTTATCGAACGCCGCTGCCTGGTGCACCTAAAAGAGCGGGAAGCTGGAACGCGGGGACATGTGCGTCTTGGTACCAATGCGGCACGGGCCAAATGTTTTCTCCCTGATCTTTTGGAGCAGTATCATAAGACCTATCCCGCTGTTACGGTAGAGACCGTACTCGGCGATACAAGGGAGCTGGAACCTCTTCTTGCAGAGGGACGTCTTGATGTGCTGCTGGGTGTGGACTGTACGGACTATGCGCTGTTTCAGCACATCCCTGTCGGAATGGAGGCGCTTTATCTCGTTGGGAACCGAGATTATTTAAAAAAGCATCTCAAAAAGGGGAGGGCTGTCACGCTTCAACCGGGGAGTGTGGTGAGTCTTCACGATTTTATGGATCTCACGATCCTTGGAAAAGAAAAACGCAGCACTGTTTATTCCCGGGTAACGGAGGTCCTTAAACGGGAAGGCCTCTTTACGGCCCCGCTATTTTCCATCAGTGATGATGAGACCCAATTTGAACTTGCACGGCGTAAATTAGGCGTGACCTTTTGTTCGCAGCTGCATTTGAGTGCCCTTTTTGACGCGCGGGAAGCGACCCTTACGCCGCTTTCCGTAAAGGAAATCACGGATATGCTCCGGACGGACCTTGTAACGGCAAAGGCTCTTTACGAGGCCCCTTACCTGACGGCCTTTTTGGAGGAAAGCCGCCGTGTCCTTCAGGAAAAATATGCAGGAATCCGGAAATTCATGACGATAAAGGGCTGAATTCCTAACACTTTTAATCCCTATCAAACCGTATGGATTTTTTTTGAAAATTATAGTAAAATGGTATGGCAAGAGTCAGAAAGAATGCTTTTGGAGGAACCACGTCATGAAGATCTCAACGAAAGGCCGGTATGCCCTGCGGCTCATGCTTGATCTTGCCATAAATGGCAAGGAAAACTTTGTTCCCATCCGCAGTGTATCCGAACGCCAGGAAATCTCTGAAAAATATTTGGAACAAATCATAACTGCCCTCTCCAGAGCCAAACTGGTCAAAAGTGCTCGCGGTGCCCAAGGCGGTTATAAGCTTGTCAAGGCACCGGAAGAATATACGACGGGAGAAATCCTGCGCGCTGTCGAAGGCTCCCTTGCCCCCGTGGCCTGTCTGGAACCGGGTCATACAGTCTGTGCCCGTGCCAAAAAATGTATCACCTTGAACCTGTATAAGGAAATCCAGGAAGCCGTGGATTCTGTTGTAGACCGTACGACGCTGGCGGACCTGGTGGCCCAGCAGGAGGAGCAGGATAAAGCGTAACTGTTTTTGGTCAGTCCCAAGATCGGGCTGATTTGATGAAGTTACTTGGCCCCATTGCTTTCATTGAAATATATGGAAGCAATGGGGCCGTGTCACGTTTGGGGGTAGCTTACGCCTGGGCGTCTTTTTTATTTTTGCTCGGCGCAGAAATCGCGCCGATTCAATGCAGTTACTTGCCATCCTTGCTTGAGAAATGATCCTTTTGAGAGCAAGGATGGTATGACGATTCGTAAGAAATTACGTACCACAATCTCATTTCTAAGACGCCCGAAAAAATACCTTCGGCGGGCGAGCCACTTCTTGGAATTTTTTCGGATGATGTAGGAAACCTTTTTCGCCTACAGTCCATATCGGTCCATCTGCGTTGTCAAACGCGGCAGGCTTCCTAGAAGTACCCAAATCTTGTACGCCGTCGTCAGCCTGCTTCGCGTTTTTCCTAGCATCTGGGCCAATCTGGAGCCCAATTCGAATCATGTAAATAGAAAAAAACCGAGGGCTTCGGTTAACTGCATCCAACAGAAAATTCTTTTGTCGATGAGGCTGGGGGCTCCTCGCAATTGGATCCATCTGAACCGAATTTGTAAAAAGCAATGGATTAAAAGACCAGAAGAAGAAAGACTGTAAGGCCGGTGCCAAACCGTCTCCCTATCGGTCGTGGGCGCCGAATTGTTTTTTTCGATAACACGGACCGAGGGCCGGCTATGGAGCAAAAGCTCCCCACGCAGCGGTGTTGACCCATCGAAAAATCTTCCTCGCTGGGGTTCTGAGGCTGCTTTGGAGCGCAGAGGAAAGCCAAAGAACATGTTTAAGGGCGGATTTAATTCGGCGCCCACCCTCGAAGAGGGATGGTTTGGCGCCGTTCCCGTAAGGTCTTTCAGCTAGCCGCCTCCAGCGGCCTTAGCCGGTGCTGCCCGCTGACAGGCAGCACCTTGCCCCCACCAAAAAAGCTGCAAAGAAATGATTTCTCATTTCTTTGCAGCTTCTCTTTCTTTTCACTCCAAAGGATTAACCGCGAGGAAACGCTGAAGCATCTTGTTAAAAGCCCAGGTTTCTTTTCCATCTGTCTGGAACTGGTTCAGGACGGCATCCGTCTCATCAGCATAATGGACAATAAAGGCTTCTTTCGTCGCACAAAAGACGGGAGAACCTTTTTCGTGATCCCCATGATGGGACAGGATGATATGAAGAAGCTCATCAAGACGGATGCGGGAAAGGTCCGGGATATTTTCCGCAATGCGGCTGATCAGCATGGCCCCCATGGAAATATGGCCCATGAGCCGGCCTTCCGTTGTATAGGGAAAGCCAAGGCCGGCGGAAATTTCCCGCAGCTTGCCGATATCATGCAGGAGGGCCCCAGCAAGGATGAGGTCAAGGTCCCCCCCGCCGATGGTCTTGCCCATGCTGAGAGCTAAGCGGGCTACACAGACCGTATGATGCAGCAGGCCGCCTACATACGCATGATGAAGCCGCATTCCTGCTGGGTTCCTAAGAAATCGTTCATACCGCTTTCCAGAAAATACCTGCTTGACCAGACGCTGAAGCGGTTCATCCTGGATGCGGCCGATAAGGGTCTGAAATTCCACTTCCAAGGCCTCAAGGTCGATGGGCCCTCTAGGCAGCAGCATGGATAAATCGGTCTCCTCATCAGGAGGAACAACTTTCTGCACGATGACCTGCAGGTTTTGTCCGCCCATGGGGGAAGCATATTTATTGGCATCAACACGGCCCCCAATGATAAATGGCGTCGGGCCCTCCATGCTGCGCAGGCGATTGATGGGACCGGCTTCAAAGCAAATGAAGGGAAGGGTTCCGCTGTTATCTTCCAAAAGGCCTCGGGCGTATGCCTTGCCATTGGAGCTTGTGCCTACCTTCTGCAGACGGACAAGGCAAGGCTGCTCCAGATCATTTCCAAGTCTTACATCTTTGATCATGAAAGCACCTTCTTTAGATGCTTTGGAGGACAAGGTCCTCATGGGCACGAATAACCTCAAAATGCCGCCCCGATTCCTTACACCATGCATTGAGGACGTCTTCCAAATGTTCCACCACGGGCAGTTCCGTCAGCTGGTGCGTACCGTCAACAAGGTTAAGTCCCATGTTGAGGGCCTTCTGGGCGACATGATATTTTACGTCGCCTGTAACGAGCGTATCCGCGCCAGCTGCCATGGCATCATCCATGAAGTCAGCTCCGCCTCCACCAACAACAGCGACCTTATAGACTGGTTCCTCACCGCCGGCAAAAGTGACATGGGCAGCGCCCAACTGGTCCCGCACATAAGCCGCAAAATCCTTCAGTTCCATCGGCTCATCGAGGACACCAATGCGGGCAAGTCCCTGCTCCGGACAGTCCTTACGGGGAATTTCCGTCACATCGTTCAGCCCCAGCCGGTCCGCAAGGACATCGTTGACGCCGCCGCGGGCAGCATCAAGATTGGTATGGGCGGCATAGACCGCAATATCATGCTTGATCAGTTCATACATGACTTCCATCTTTGTATCCGTCACGGCAAGGGAGCTCGGCAAATGGAAGTAAAAAGGATGATGGGTGATAATGAGATCCACCTCTTCTTCAATGGCCTGTTCGGCCACTTCCGGCATCAGGTCAAGGGCCACCATGATCTTATGGACCGGGGCTTCCACATGACCTAAGAGCAAGCCCGGATTATCCCATTTTTCCGCATACGTAAGGGATGCATATTCGTTCATAAAGACGCAGATGTCACTGACAGTCGTTTCCATGTAAGATTTCCTCCAATCGTTTTTTCGTCTCTACGGATGTTTGGTAATGTTTACTTTGGCGTGCTTTGGGACTTTTTTCCATACTGGAAAGAAGCCGGTCATACTTAGCGATAAGGCGGCGGACAAACGTTTCAAGAAGCGGATGGCGGCGCTGCACAAGGTCATTGCCGACAAGGTCGGTCAGTCCTTCATAACGAAAGGACGGATCTTTGTGAAGGATGAGCACTTCATAGATGCGCTCTCCTTCTTGAACCAGTTCTTCCCGCAAGATGCCCCAGCCAGATCGTTCACACCAATGACGCAGTTTTTCGCTGTCATTCATAGGCTGCAGGATGAGTGTCGTGAGCGCGGGCGACGCCAGGACTTCCGGTGCCGCGTCAAGGATTTCTACCATCGTACCGGCTCCCATGCCCGCAATGACAACCGTGTTTGCTTCACCGGGACGGATCACCGTCAGTCCGCTGCCAAGGCGCACAGAGATCACATCTTCCAGGTGATGGCTGTGAACCGTTTTCCGTGCCGCTTCGCAGGGACCTTCCCCAATATCGCCAGCAATGGCTTTTTTTACCCGTCCTTGGCGGATAGCCATAACAGGCAGGTAGGCATGATCAGTCCCCACGTCACACAAGGTGTCACAGGGGGGAACAAGAGAAGCAAGAAAATCAAGGCGCGGACCGGCGGTCATCATAAAAGCACTCCTTTCAGGTACCGTACCATTATATCATAAAAAGGGAAAAACTCGGCATTTTTAGAGGGCTGAAATTGAGACGCCAATAAATGAAGCGGTAATTTCTATTTTCTAAGAAGTAAAAAGGCATCCCGACATGGGCTAAAAGGCCGGTCAGGATGCTTTCATTCCTCTTGAAGCGTTCTGGAAAATGGAAGGAAATGCGTCAGGACGCCCCCTGTCAGAAAGTCATGCTTTCGCCGTCAAGGGGCATGACAAAGTGCGTCACATTTCGTTTGGCAAGCCGCGCCCGCAGCGTGTACCGCGTCAAGGATGCATGGGATACATTATCCAAATGGGTCAGATAAAGGGTCGCCCCAGGTTCAAGGGCCGAAACGGCAGCAATGTCTTCGTCATTCATGATGAGCCGTCCATTTTCAATGGTTTCCGCAGCACAGCTATTGAGCATGATCACCTCGGGATGATAGGTTTGGAGCACGGTCCGGACCCCTTCGTATAAAATGGTATCCCCGGCAAGATAAAGGGTCTTTTCACCAGGCGCAGAAAAGATGACGCCCATGGCATCGCCGCAAGGCTCAATGACACCATGACGGCAGGGTGTCTTGAATAGGATGACCTTCCCTACGGTGATTCCTTTTGCCGTAAGGAGGGTCACATTCCTAAAGCCTGAATCACGAAGGACTTTGGCATCTTCCTCATTCTGGCAGAAGGTAGGGATATCCTTTTTGAGCATCCCTCCAACGGTCCCATCTGCTGCCCAATCAATATGATCGGGATGAAGGTGGGTGATGATGTAACAGTCAACCCCTTCAAGGATTTCTTCTTTTTCCATGGGCAGCCCATAGATGGGCATAAGGATCTGCTCTTTTACGGGATCGGGAATATGGAGACCGAGAGCTGAAAAATCCTTAACAAAGGAGACACTGCCCTGTGCTTCCAGCCAGGGATCGATCAAAAAGGTCATGCCCCCATATTCAACCCGGTTTGTGGCATTGCGGATTTGCGTAAGTTTCATAAGTGATTCCTCCCAACTTTTTTCTATCATTTCTCATAGGCACATGATAGAATGAACAAGATGAATTTACCGCGACAAAAATGGACAAACTGTCCATCTCCCTACAACTTGCTGCATTCTGGAGGAATCGCTATGTCCGCATCCAATCGCAGGGTCCAACTAACCAAAAAGCTGCTCAAGGAAGCTTTTCTTGCCCTTATTGCAGCCGCTCCGTACCACAAACTCACCGTCTCTGCCCTCTGCCGCAAGGCGGATGTCCAGCGTTCCACGTTCTATCTCCACTACAATCAGGTGGGAGACATTCTCAACGACCTAGTCGACGAGGCCCTCCAAGAAGCCGCCCAAGATGAAAGGACCTTGCGCAAGGATTTCCAAGCCTTGGCCGATCTCATCCATCAGGAGGCTCCCCTTGAAATCCTGCTGAAAAAAGACTGTCTCCTGCCAATATGTCAACGTTTGGCCTTTAAGCCTGAATGGAAGCCCCTTTTTCAGGACGAAACCATTGCTGGCTTGATCATGCGTCGCATCTATGATAAGGAGCGCCCCATCATGGTTCCTTTTCTAAAGGCCCAAGGGAAGATGACAGAAAAAGAAGCCGATGAACTTTTTACCTTCTTGCTTTATGGCTCCTTTTATGTCGATAAAATGATGGGGTTTACAAAAGACCAAGATTGGTACAGGCTGCAGGGACGGATCATGACCTTTATCCTTAAAGGACTTTCCTCCTAACTCATAAAAGGCGGCTGCACCAGTAAGGATGAAAGGGCGCCGCCCCCTGTTCCAGCAGGACGCACTGCCTTCAAGTCCCCGGTTTCAAAAAAAAACAAAGAAAAGCGCTGCGAAGAAATGAGGGCATCTCATGACTCACAGCGCTTTATTTATCTTATAAGGCATCAGGATCGAGGTGAAACAGGTAATATTTCGCGTCATCAAGGCTTGTTACATCCGTCCAGCCAAAGATGCGGAGGTGATGGACAAGGGAAAAGGCCGCTTGAAAGCGTTTGGTGACAGCAAGGGCCTTTTCCAGGATGGTGCGGGATTCAGGCCCCGTAAAATAGCCTTTCATCGCTTCCCGGATGAGCTCATCATTTTTGGGCGCCCATTTTTCTCGAAAACAGCTGTGGATAAACAAAAAGAGATCGATGACTCGAGGATCGGCATCAATGAAACGCTTCTCATTTTCCCAATCAAGGAGGGTCACTCTATCTTTTTCCAGGTCGTAAGCAATGTCCCGCAGGGCCGGACGGCCGTGGTGGAGGCCAAATCCATGCAATTTGCCCAGAGCTTCTCCCGCCTTATAAAAAGCTTTCCTGCGCACATCTTGCCAGGGAGCTTCTTTAGCAACGCCTTGGAGGGTCTTGCCCACAGCCTTCATAACGAAGTAATCATCATGAAGAAGGACAATTTCCGGTGCCATCGGGCCATATTGATTGACCGTCATGATTTTATAGACTTCACACCAAAAAGCTGCGTCGACGCTTTGTTTGGCAAAGCGGTTGCGATGGTTGGAAAGACGCCGTTTGATAAAATAAGGCTCGTTTTCATACAAAAAGGGCATGACACGTCGGTCAGGCTGTTTATTGATGGCGTCCGCCACCGCTTTTTTAAAGGCTAACTGCATATAAACACGCTTTCTTAGGACAGGCTGCGGATGAGTTTCCTTGTTGGCAGGATCCTTGCTGCAGACATACTGAGCTCATCTACACCCATTTCGATGAAGGTCGGGATGAATTCCGGATCGGCGGCAGATTCCCCGCAGATACCCACCCAGATGCCCGCGTCATGGCCGGCTCGGATGGTCTTATGGATAAGCCGCAGTACGGCAGGATGGCTGGCTTTTCCCAATTCTTCCAGCTGGGCGTTCTGACGGTCCACCGCCAAGGTGTACTGAACCAAGTCGTTCGTGCCGATGCTGAAGAAATCCACTTCCTGGGCCAGTTCATCACTGATGACAGCCGAAGCCGGAGTTTCAATCATGATACCGACTTCAAGATTGGGATCAAAGGGAATCCCTTCTTCGTGAAGTTTCACTTCGGCAAGGTGAAGGAGCTCTTTTGCCGCCCTGACCTCTTCGACAGAAGTGATCATGGGGAACATGACCGCGACATTTCCATAGTGGGAAGCTCGCAAGATCGCCCTCAGCTGAGTATAGAAGATTTCTGGACGGGCAAGGCAGATACGGATGGCACGAAATCCCAGGGCAGGATTTTCCTCTTCCGGGAGGTTGAAATACCCCACTCGTTTATCGGCCCCAATATCAAGGGTGCGGATGATGAGTTTTCGCTGTCCCAGCGCCTGGGCCCCTTCTTTATAGGCCTCAAAGAGATCTTCTTCCGTTGGATAGTCGTTTTTCCGGAGATAAAGGAACTCACTGCGGAAAAGGCCAATGCCTTCGGCATCATTTTCAAGGACACCGGGCAAATCTCCTTCTTGGCCGATATTGGCGTAAAGGGCAATGGTGCGGCCCGTCTTGGTTTCCGTTGGAAGGCCCTTTAAGGCATCGAGGTCTTCTTTGCCCTTTTGCTCGGCTTCCAGTTTTTTCTTCATGGACGCAAGGGTTTCCGGTTCGGGGTCTAGGTATACCGTACCCGTCGCACCGTCAAGGGCTGCAAGCTTGCCATTCCAGTCCTCCCCAATCATTTTATCCGTATGTACAATAGCCGGAATGCCCATGGTACGGGCCAGGATGGCGGTATGGGAGTTGGCGCTGCCGCCGCTTGTCACAAACCCCATGATGAAATCCTTATTGAGCTGCACCGTTTCACTGGGCGTCAGGTCATCGGCACAGATGATCACCGGATGGTCAATCTTGGCCGCCCAATCAGAATCGCGCTTCATGAGGATGCGCAGGACCTGTCCCATGATATCACGGACGTCGGCAGCACGAGCTTTCATATATTCATCGTCCATGGATTCCAGCATGGCAGCAAACTGCTCTGCTGCCCGTTCCACCGCGCCTTCTGCCGTCAAATGCTTTTCTGTCATAAGCCCTTCGATCAGGTCCACAAGATCAGGGTCCTGGAGCATCATTTGATGGGTTTCAAAGATACCAGCTTCGTCTTCACCAATTTCCTGGCGGGCCTTATCGGCAAGTTCGCCCAATTGGGCTATCACTTTTTCCTGGGCCGCATGGAAGCGGCGCCGTTCCGCTTCGGGATTAAGGCTCGTAAGAAGGGTCACACGATCTTCATCGGATGCATCTGGTTTGGCCGCAATGGGAGCCACAGCCACACCGCTGGAAGCGGATTTTCCTTTGATGATAATCATAGGCGCCTCTTAGAGATGATCCTTGAGGAAGGATTCCAAGGTGCATGCGGCTTCCTTTTCGTCTTCCCCTTCAACCATGACGGTGATCGTCATACCGGCTTTGATGCCAAGGCCCATGACGGTAAAGATGCGTTTGAGGTCGCCCGTCTTCCCATTGCCTTCCACCTTGCAGGTCGACTTGAAACCAGCAGCGGTCTTGACCAAAAGTCCAGCAGGACGGGCATGGATACCCGCAGGGTCCGTAATTGTATAGGTAAATTTTTCCATGGTGATTCCTCCTCAGATTCCATAAGCAAAAAACACATATTTCTTTTATTTTATAGTGAATGGGATTGTATTGCAAGTGCTTCCCCTAGGGAGCAGCCGCACAGATATCACAAGACAGTCCCTTTGGCAAAAAAGAAACAGCACCATGAAGGATGGGCTTCACAGTGCTGCACAAAGTCACTTAGGTTTCTTAGCGGTTCTTTTTGAAATATTCCAAGGCAACTTCCGGGAATAGAGCATAGCTTAAGACGTCTTCCACGCTGGCATTGGGATAGCCTTTGGCGGCAAGGTCAGCGCGCATCTTATCCATTTGCGGCGCAATATCATCGGCCGGACGATGGGTAATAGGCTGTTCGCCGTTTTTAAGGACCAATTTTTTCAGTTCTTCGCTGATCGGGCCCGGCGTTCTGCCGTATTTGCCGCGGACGATGTCGCGGACTTCTTTCGGAATCATCTTGTAGCGGCCAAGGACAACATTCATGGTAGCCATGGAGCCAACAATCTGGCTGCTCGGCGTAACAAGAGGAGGATACCCCAGGTCGGCACGGACTTTCGGCATTTCCTTCAGCAGGGCATCGTACTTATCGGCAACGCCCATTTCAGCAAGCTGTTTGCACAGATTGCTGAGCATGCCGCCTGGAATCTGGAAGCTGAGGACCTGCGGGTTGATATCGCTGCTGTTTGGCAGGTTGAAGGTCTTGATGAGGTCGGCTTTGACCTTCTTGAAGTGGTCAGCAATCGGATAGAGTTTATTGACGTCGATCTTCGGATCCCGTTCCTGACCGGTCAGGGTGTAAACCAAGGATTCCGTGCAGGTATGGCTCGTGCTTTCAGCAAAAGGAGACAGGGCCGTATCAACCATATCGGCACCGGCTTCAACAGCCTTGAGGATGGTCATGGAACCCATACCGCTCGTGCAGTGGGAATGAACATCGATAGGCACATGAATTTCCTTCTTAAGCGCCGTAACAAGGTTGTAGCAGGCGTACGGAGCAAGCAGACCGGACATATCTTTGATACAGATGGAATCAGCACCCATTTCTTCCAGTTCCTTGGCAAGCTTCACAAAGTCGCTGTCCTTGTGATACGGACTAATGGTATAAACAAGCGTTCCCTGTGCATGGGCACCGGCTTCCTTGATGGCCTTCATGGAGCATTCCAGGTTCCGCGTATCGTTAAAGGCATCAAAGACACGGACAATATCAATGCCGTTTGCCACGCTGCGTTTAATGAATTCGGTGACAACATCGTCCGCATAGTGGTTATAGCCCAGGAGGTTCTGACCGCGAAGCAGCATCTGCAGTTTGGTATTCTTCACATGGCTGCGGATGGTGCGCAGGCGTTCCCAGGGATCTTCATTCAGGAAGCGAAGGCAGGAGTCAAACGTAGCACCGCCCCATGCTTCGAGTGCGTAGAAGCCGCAGTCATCGAGGGCTTCCAGGACGGGAAGCATATCGCTCGTGCGCATTCTCGTTGCGCAGATGGACTGATGTCCATCTCTGAGGACAGTTTCCACGATCTTAACAGGATTCGGGTTATTCATGTTTTAGACCTCCTATATTCTTAACATTTCTGTTGTCTAACATGCTAACTGTTTCCATTATAACATAAGACTTTCTTTTCTGTGTAATAGAAGAATCCTTATCTAAGATATAAGTACCCTTTTTGTTTCTTTCCCGCGGAAAAATCGTTCCTCATAAAAAATATAAGATCCTTAGGAAAAGCGCCCAGCAGATAGCAAGTTTCAAACCTTACCCATTTTTTACGCGATAGACCATGAGCCCATTGCTCAGGGTGGATTTTTCCTGAGGCAATGGGCTCATGGCAAAGGCTGCAGCGGCGTGATTTCTGCGCTAATCAAAAACTAAAGGAGATGGGCTCTCAGTTCCTCCCCGCTTTCCGGGCAGAGATAAGCCGGCGCGATATCAAGGGCCGTACGGCAGCCCGTACCGCCTTCACGGGCAATGCGATGGGCAGCCCGCGCATAGGCCACAAGAACGGATCCAGTAAATTCCGGGTTCGAATCAAGGGTCAGGGCCAGTTCAAAGATATGGTTATGCGCTCCGTCTTTACCGGTTTTTCCGGAACGGATGACAAAGCCGCCATGGGCAAGACCACTGTGATCCCGCTTCATTTCTTCTTCACTGATGAAGTGAACCGTCGTATCATAGTCGCTGAAGTAGTTCGGCATAGTCACGATAGCCTTTGTCACGGCCTCGGCATCGGCGCCTTCTTCAAGGACAGCAAAGACTTCACGCGTATGTTTTTCCCGCGTCGTAAGGTCCGGGTTCTTGCCGGCACGAACCGCGTCAAGAGCTGCTTTGACGGGAATGGTGTACTGCTTGGCGTCCTTGACACCGGGAATGCGGCGAACCGCGTCACTGTGGCCCTGGCTGACGCCTTTGCCCCAGAAGGTATAGTCCTTCCCCACAGGAAGAACAGCATGACTATAGACGCGGGCAAGGGAAAACAGGCCCGGATCCCAGCCAACGGAAATGACCCCTACATGATTCGTTTCCTTACCAGCTGCATCAACGGCCGCAAAATGGTCAGGAATGCAGGCATGTGTATCAAAGCTATCCACCACGTTGAATTTCTTTACATATTCCGGCGTCTGCTTAGGCAGGTCTGTTGCACTGCCGCCGCAGATGATGAGGACATCGACCTTATCTTGGTAAGCGTCAATATCGTTTACGGAGATGACGGGAACGCCAGCCGTTTCGATGCTGACTTTTGCCGGATCACGGCGGCTGAAGACCGCCACAAATTCCATATCCGGATTGTTTCTAAGGGCCAGTTCAACGCCGCGGCCCAAATTGCCGTAACCCATGATGGCAACTCTTGTTTTCATATCCTATATCCCTCCTTATGAATCGTCTAGTTTAGTCAAGTAGAGTTCCACTATAACACAAAACAAAAGGATTTTCATTAGGAAATTGAAATTTTAGGGAAGTAAAAAGTACAATCGCCCCTTCCCCAGAATGTCCTGTATCAAAGGTTACACTAGAAGGGAGATGAGTGCGTTCTCACACAGTCTCAAACCTCCTGACTCAGCAATCAGACACCGATTGTGCAGATTGTCAAGGTAAAAAGACGGGGCCTTTGACGCCGCGTGTTCGGTGCACATGGAAGGTCACGAATCGATTGGCGATGCGCTTACCGCCTTGACAAAGGCGGATTGACTCTGCGAGTCGAGGTCAGAGGAAAAACACGAACGCAGAACGTTCCAAGCGCCACAGTATTTTCTACGTTTCAAGAAGACCCGCCTTTTATAAAAACCGGATATAAGATAAGAGCCCAAAACCGAACCTATATCTACGTTCGGTTTTGGGCCTACCTTATGGTTTTTTGCCTTACAATCTTCTGCGTTCCAATCTTTCTTCCAATTGCTTTTGCGAATTTGGCTCAGATGGGCCCAGCTAGGGCCCCACTTCTACTAACAAAATCCTCATCGTCACAGGTTTTATGCGTCCGTATTTCCCTCCACAAAACCTATTTTAAGCAATGGCCTCCCGTTCTTCATCAAATCAGCCCGCTTCTTGGGCTGACTAAAAAATTACACAATACACTTTCTCTTCCCCATCCTTTCCGCCTGCTCACGCAGCCGGCGGATGCGTTCTTCTGTTGACGGATGGGTGGAAAAGAGGCTCTTTGCCTCTTTTGCAGCAAGGGGAGAAATGATGAACATATGGGCTGAGCTTTCCTGAGCCCCAGCCATAACGGTACGATGGGCGGCAAGGTCGATCTTTTCTAGGGCATCCGCCAGTTCATTGGGGTCACCGCACAGGGCCCCCCCTGCTTCATCAGCCATATATTCCCGGGTCCGGGAAATGGCAAATTGGATGATCATGGCCATGAGGGGTGTCAGGATGAGGATTAAAAGGGAAGCAATGGGATTTTGACGATCCCGGTCCCTTCCGCCGCCAAACCAGAAAGCAAACCGGGTCAAGGCCGAAATAGTGCCGGCCATGACGGCGGCAATGGTACCAACAAGGATATCACGATGAAGGATATGGCTCATTTCATGCCCCAAGACGCCGGCTATTTCCGGCGCCGTGAGCGCATCCATAAGGCCCGTCGTTACGCAGACCGCAGCATGCTGGGGATTGCGGCCCGTTGCAAAGGCATTGGGCACACGACTGTTCATGACGTAAACCTTTGGCATGGGAAGGTTAGCCCGCGCCGCTAGTTTTTCAACAATGTCATATAACTCCGGTGCCTCATTTTTTGTTACAGGGACGCATCCATATTGATGAATGACCATGGTGTCACTGTACCAATACATGAAGAAATTCATAGCAATGGAAATAAGCAGCATGAGGCTCATTCCCGATGAGCCCCCCAAATAGTCTCCTAAAAAAACCAAAAGGGCTGTCATAAGACCCATGAGGGCAGTCGTTCTTAGCATAAGATGACCTCCTTACTGTAGCAGGGATGCGGCAGGGACCAAGGTAATGCCCGATTGAAGGACAGCCCGATAAGACCGTTTCCAGGCTTCTGCCGTATTGGGTCTGGCATGACAGATGACGATGACACTGCCATAACGGTCTGCCAGCTTGACAGCCTGAGCAATTTTTTCCTCAATGGCGCCGATATCACTGCTGTTATCAAGAAAGAGCGAGTTATGCCCGGTCGGGATACCAAGGCTGCCCGCTTCCTTTTCCGCCACCGTGGCGGAGTTGGTCCTGCTGTCAATAAAGAATAGGCCATTTTCCCCAATGACGGAAAGGGCCGCGCGAATCGTCGGTCCATGGGCGGTTGCCTTGGAGCCCTGATGGTTATTGACGCCGGCAATACCGGGCAGGCTGTTGATGGCTTCCTGCACAAAGGATGCAATCTGAGCTTTCGTCTGCCCCACCCCCACGAAGCGTGTTTCTGAGCTGCCGCCTGAAACAGGTTCCATGGGCAGATGGAGCATGGCCGTGTGGCCGCTATTTCGAATAATGGAAAGGGCAGATGCGCTATTGGGTTTAAAGGGAATGACTGCAAAGGTCATCTTAAGCGGCAGGCTCGTCAGTGTCCGTACCGGTCCCAGCTCGTAGCCGCAGTCGTCAATGACGATGGCAAGCCGCCCCTTATAGGCGCCCGGAGCAAGGCCCAAAGGATTTTCATCCGCCTCAGGCAGTTCTTTTTTCACAGCAGGCGGAACCGTCTTTTGCTCTTCTACAGGGTGATCCCGAATTGGGTCCTGCTTCTCTTCTTTTTCGATTTTCTCAATCTTCTCTTTTTCGATTTCTTTTCGTTCTTTCTTGCGAACTTTCTCAATCTCTTCCCTGACGGTTTGGGGAAGGGCTTCCTTCACGGTCTCGCGGACGGTTTCAGGCAGCGCTTCTTCAACCACATCGGGCCAGGTCAGATCTGGATTGGCTTTTTTATGGGCTGCAAGAAACATTCCAAGGCCAATGACGGCAAAAAGGATCAAAAAGATCAAGCATCCGCCGTGCTTATTCTTGCGGCGCCGTGGCGAGCGGGCAGCCGATCGCCGTAAAGGTTTACGAGGCATTGCATTCTCCCTTATGCCCGGGGATGGCTTTTATCATAGATGGCCTTGAGGCGGTGATTGGTGAGGTGGGTATAAATCTGCGTCGTAGAGATATCGGAGTGACCTAACAGTTCCTGCACCGTTCTAAGGTCCGCCCCATTATCGAGCATATGGGTAGCAAAGGAATGACGCAGGATATGAGGCGTCAAGGATTTGGCAATATGGACCTTGAGTCCATAATTTTTAATGAGCTGCCAAAAGCGCTGCCGCGTCATGCCCGTTCCCCGAATGGTCAGGAAAAGATCATCACAGGGACGGTTTTCCTTGACAAAATGGGGACGGACCCTGCTGAGATACTCCTTTAAGTACTCAATGGCATAATGTCCCAGCGGGATAAGCCGTTCCTTTGAGCCCTTACCATAAGCAATCACATAATGGGACGCAAGATTGACGCTTCCTACCTTGAGGGCAAGCAATTCCGAGACACGCATACCCGTTGCATACATCACTTCAAGCATAGTTCGGTCCCGGTACCCTTCGGGTGTATCAAGATCAGGCGCTTCAAACAAGCGATTGACTTCATCCTCGCTCAAAACCTTGGGCAGGACCATGCCCCTTGTTTCCGATTCGACAACTTCGCAGGGATCCACCTCAATGGTACCCTCTGCCGACATAAAACGGAAGAAGGCCTTCAAAGCAGCCAGTTTCCGGGCAGAACTTGTCGCTGCATAATTTTGAGCCTTAAGTACGCTCATATACGCGAGAATATCATCACGGCTGATTTCCTTGATGGGCTTCTTGACCCAGACTGCAAAAAGGCGCAAATCACGGCCATAGGACTCACGCGTGTTGCGCGCAAGTCCCATTTCCACCGTTAGATAATCCATAAAAAGAGCAATCTCATCTTCTATTTTATTCCTTAGGGACACTCTGATCATTTCCTTTTTTAAGTACTAAGATCGATTCTGCCTCTACAGGGGCGATCGTCGAAATCGCATGTTTATAGATCAATTCCTGTCTTCCATCACAGTCAATGATGACCGTAAAGTTATCAAAGCCCCAAACCTTGCCGCGGACCTGAAACCCATTGAGCAAATAGATGACAATGGTCTTTTTCTCGGCGCGCACTTTGTTCAGGAAGCTGTCCTGGAGGTTGAGTGTCTTAGCGTTTGATGTTCCCATGAATGAATCCCTCTCTTATTTTTCTATAAATTGTCTTTCTCGAAGCACTTTCAGCATCTTATCCGCAATAGCTGGATAGCAGGGTGATGCGTCAAGCATCAACCAATGGATGTAAGGCATTTTCTTATACCAGGTAATCTGCCGTTTGGCAAAATTACGGGTTGCCTGCTTAATCTTGGCGACAGCCGTTTTTTTGTCCCATTCCCCTCGAAAATACTGGACACATTGACGATAGCCGATGCTCTTCATGGATTGAGAATCCAAAGGAATCCCTTGATCATAGAAAAAGCGGGCTTCATCAAAAAGACCCTCTTCCACCATCAAATCAACACGGCGATTGATTCGATCGTACAGGAGGGCACGCTCCATCGTAAGACCAAAGACCACCGCGTCAAAAGGACTTTCGCTGTCCTTTTCTTGGGATACGGGGTCTCCATCTTCCCATGCTTCGATGGCTCTAATTATACGCCGTCTATCATTAATCTTCAATCGCTTCGCCGTTTCTTCATCAAGTTTTTCCAATTTTTGATGAAGGGCCTCATTGCCATAGCGATTGGCATATTCTGCAAGGTCCTGACGCCGCTTGGTTTGTTCTTCGCTGGTTGAAAAATGGTAGTTTTCCAGGAGGGCCTTGAGATAAAGTCCGGTTCCCCCTACAATGATGGGCAGATGGCCCCGCCCATGGATTTCCTGGATGAGGGCCGTCGCTTCCCTTTTGAAATCAAAGGCCGAATACTTTTCTTCCGGATTGCGCACATCGATGAGATGATGCACGGCAAGGGCCCGTTCCTGGAGTGTCGGTTTGGCCGTAGCAATGTCCATCCCGCGGAAAACAAGCATGGAATCACCGGAGATGATCTCCCCTTGGAGCTTTTGGGCAAGCAGAATTCCGCAGGCTGTCTTTCCCGTCGCTGTCGGTCCGAGGATGACAACGACTTTTTCTTTTGCTGTCATGGCGTCCTCCTTATGATTCCGTATTTGATGCGGCTGTAGCGGCCGCCTTGGATTTCCTGGGCGCCCAGTTCGCTGAGGAAATCGCGGCTTCGTTCCTTGATAACGACAAGCGGGGCCGCTTTGAGTGCCTTTTCAATGACGCTCCGCGTCAGCGGGCGATGGTCGGCAGCCGGCCGCATGGGAACCATGTTAGAAGAACCCTCGACAGGATGCTCAAACATAGGGTCAAAATAGACTGCATCAAAAGAGTCAGGCGGAAGGGTTTCCAAGTAGGCGGCCGTATCCCCCAAAACAGGTTCAATGCGCCGAAGGGCCTTCACAAGATCCTCATCCCCCTCGTCATAGGAACGCAGACCGAGCCGCGTCATTTGATAGAGGATGGGAGACGCTTCAACCCCCACGACCGTTCCTTCAGGTCCTACGGCATAAGAAATGACCGCCGCATCTGAGGCAAGGCCCAAGGTTCCATCAAGGATCCGGCTGCCAGGCCGAAGGGCCAGGGCTTCCACTAGATGGTCCGTTTTTCCTTCCTTTAGGGCCCGCACGCGGAGCGTTGCCATGCTGGGATGATAAAAAAGGATGCCCTCTTCGGTTTCTACTTGGGGCCCTTTACGCGTTGCGACAAGAAGGCCAGCAAGGTTCCGCTCTATTCGAAGCGTTTCCAAGGAAACCCCTCGGGGTCGCTTCAGATACGGAAAGCAAGCGTTTGCGCCCAGGATTTTGCCGTTTTGATGAGCTCCGTGCCGCCCTTGAGCCCTACTGTCACGGCAAAGCGCCCCTTCATCTCCCCCATCATGTCCGCTTAAAGAGCTTAAAGAGCTCTCGCGTCGTCACTTCGATCATACAGGGCCGTCCGTGGGGGCAGGTAAAGGGATGTTCCGTATTGAGAAGTTGCAAGATGACTTCCCTCATCTGGCGGATATTCAGCAGCTCACCTGCCCGGATGGCACTGTGACAGGCCGCATAATGAAGGACTTCTTCCCGCAGGTCACTGGTCTTGATGGAGCGGTTTTCCGCAAGAAGGGTCAGGATATCCTGGATAAAGGCTTCGGCCTCCCCGTCTTCCACATCGGCCGGCAGGGCAGAAATACGCAGGGAAGTTTCCCCGGCAGGTTCCGCGTCGACACCAAGTTTCAGGAATTCGTCGCGATATTCTGCTACAGCATCCACGTCCCCAGCACTTACGGAAAGGAAAAGCGGCATAAGAAGGGTTTGACTGGGAACCGGTTTCTGCTGCCGGATGAAACGATCATACATGATGCGTTCATGGGCTGCATGCTGATCGATGAGGTAAAGGCTCGTTTCTGACTGGGCAACGATGAAAGTACGGTTGACCTGTCCCAAGGGCCAGATTACGTCAATCCCACTGGGAGGCTGGATTTCCCCTCGCTCATTTACGGAGCCATCCATTTCCCCGCTCGTTCCTTCGCCCGTTATGGCATGAGGTTCGGTCGTGGGTGGCGCCGTGCGCTGCGCGCCAAAAATTTCATCCGTATAGGAGCGATCAGGCCGCGCAACCTGTGGCTCCGACGTACGCCAAATCGGCTGGCCAAAGGCAGGATTCTGGGGAAGAAAGCTGCGGCCCTGAGCATGAGGGAAAATGCTTACTTCTTCAGCCAGGCTTTCCTCTTTTTGGGGAGACGGCTTTTTAAAGGTCACTTCGTCCTTTCCTTTTTCCGTTCCCTGCATGGGATGGGTCAGGGCATTTGTGAGTGCATGATAGACAGCCCGGTAAACTGCCTGCTCATCGCCAAACTTGATTTCACTTTTTTGGGGATGGACATTGATATCAATCGCATGGGTGTCCACGGTCAGTTTCAGCATGGCAAAAGGAAACCCTGACTTAGGAATCTGGGACTGGTAGGCGTGATCGATGGCACGGCTCACCATCCGGTTCACAATATACCGGTCATTGACAAAAAGGGTCTGCCACTGCCGAGTTCCCTTAAGAAGGGTGGGCCGGCTGATGAACCCCTTGACACGGATTCCATCCTGTTCGTGGTCTACGGGAAGAAGGGCCTCAACGACATTTTTTCCATAAAGCGCCCCAATGACGTCGAGTTCATCGCCGCTTCCCGGGGTATTAAGGACTTCCTTGTCGTTATTATGGAGCGTAAAATGGACATCCGGCCGTGAAAGGGCCATCTTGGAAAGGATATCGTTGATATAGCGGCCTTCCGTGCTGACCGTCCGCAAAAATTTGCGCCGTGCCGGAACGTTATAGAAAAGATCCTTTACGGTCACGGTTGTTCCCACATCGCCACCCATCACATCAACGCTCATATTTTCCCCGCCATCGATGGTGATGCTTGTTGCAAATTCCGCGCCTTCTTCCCGTGTGAGAAGGGTAAAATGACTGACAGAGGCAATGCTCGGCAGTGCTTCCCCGCGAAACCCCAACGTCTTCAAGGTGAGCAGGTCCTCAGCCCTTACGATCTTGCTTGTTGCGTGGCGCAGTACGGCAAGACGGGCATTTTCCTCGTCCATACCGGATCCATTGTCCTTGACGCGGATATATTCCGTTCCCCCTTCATAAATCGTGACATCCACATGGGTGGCACCGGCATCAAGGGCGTTTTCCACCAATTCCTTGACAACGGACATTGGTTTTTCAACGACCTCACCAGCAGCAATCTGGTTGGATGTATTTTGGTCCAGGAGCTGGACTTTTGCTTTCACGAAAGTTTTCCTCCTTCCCGTTTGGCTTCTTCCGCCAGTTGATAGAGGGTATTCATGGCCTCAAGGGGGGTCATGGTCATGACATCAAGCCCCATGAGGGTATCCCTGATGGTATCACCAAAAAGGCTTCCCTGTGCCTCATCCTGCTCCGTCTGCTTGGGGATCTCCACATGATGCGTGCCCTTATGGGAAAGCGGTGCCTCGGCGGCATATTCTTCCAGGAGCTCGTCTGCCCGATCCAGGACCTTTTTGGGCAGGCCTGCAAGTTTGGCAACATGGATTCCATAGCTGCGGTCCGTCCCACCAGGCACGATGCGCCGCAAAAAGACTACATCATTGCCCTTTTCCTTCACGGCAATGGAATAGTTCTTGATGCCATCAAAAAGATCTTCCAGTTCGATCAGTTCATGATAATGGGTTGCAAAAAGGGTCTTGGCCTTGATTTTTTCGTTGATATATTCCACCACGGCACGGGCAATGCTCATCCCGTCATAGGTACTGGTTCCGCGCCCGACTTCATCAAGGATGATGAGGCTGCGGCTCGTGGCATTTTTGAGGATATTTGCCACTTCATTCATTTCCACCATGAAGGTGCTTTGCCCCGTGGCAAGGTCATCGCTGGCACCGACACGGGTGAAGATGCGGTCCACAGGAGTGATGACAGCTTCCCGGCAGGGCAGAAAGCTGCCCATTTGGGTCATAAGGACAAGCAGGGCCACCTGACGCATATAGGTTGATTTTCCGGCCATATTGGGCCCGGTCAGGATGATGAGCCGTTCATCCTGACCATTTAACTGTACATCGTTGGGGACAAAAAGCTCACGTTCGAGGAGTTTTTCCACGACAGGATGGCGTCCATCCTTAATGATGATTTCGCCATTGTCGCTGAGGCGGGGGCAAACATAATTGCCTTTAAAGGCGGCCATGGCAAGAGAATAGATGGCATCAAGCTCACCAATGGCGCGGGCCGTATCTTGGATCGTTACAAGCTCATCACGGACACAGTTACGGATCTCATTAAAGAGATAATATTCAAGCTGTTGGATCTTTTCCTTGGCACTGAGGATCTTATTTTCAAAGGTCTTCAGTTCCGGAACGATATAGCGTTCCCCATTGACCAAGGTCTGCTTGCGGATAAAACTGTCCGGCACTTGGGAAACCTGACCTTTGGACACTTCAATATAATAGCCAAAGACTTTGTTGAAGCCGACCTTTAGGTTCTTGATTCCCGTTTCTTCCTTGATGCGCAGCTCAAAGTCCTGCATCCAGGCATTGTTGTTTTCCGCAATATCATGGAGCTCATCCAGTTCGGCATTGTATCCCTTGCGGATCATCCCGCCTTCCCTGACCGTAAAGGGAGGGTCATCGACAATGCCGCGGCGCAGTTCATCAAGGACGGCATCATGGCTGTCGATGCGGGAGGAAAGTTTTGCCAAAAGCCCTTTCCTATAGGGGGCAAGAAGGCGCTTCAGGTCCGGCACAGCCAGAAGGGCGGTGCGCAGGGAGGCCATATCCCGGGCATTGGCAGACCCCACTTCGATGCGGGAAAGGATGCGCTCAAGGTCCGTAATCTTTTTAAGGGCCTCACCGAGCTCCGTCCGCAGCCGCGAATCACCTACAAGGGTGCCGACAGCCTGCTGCCGACTTGTAATGCGGGCTGCGTCATAAAGGGGGGATTCAATCCACTGCCGCATGAGGCGGGCCCCCATGGCGGTCGCGGTGTAATCAAGGATATCAAGGAGGGTGCCTTTTTTCGTACCGTCCTTCATATTCCGGACCAGTTCCAAGTTGCGGATGGCCGTTGCGTCAAGAACCATGGTCCGGTCCGTCGTAATTTCCGTGAGGCGGTTCAGCTGTGCCAGATCGCTTTTCACATTGACATGGATATATTGAAGCATGAGTTCAATCGTATCCCGTACAAGCGGTTCAGCGTAGGCTTTCCCTTCCGTTCCAAAATGACGGGCAAAATCATCGATTTCCTCATCTTTTTGGAAGCGATTGACCATGCATTGAGGCAGTTTCTGGGAAAGTTCCTGCGTGAATCGTTCCGGCAGCTGTTCATCCGGCGCAAGGACGAGCTCCGCCGGCTGCATGCGGTAAATCTGGTCCATCAGAAGATCTTCCCAATAAGGGCCGGATGCTTCGTACCAACTGGCCTCCCCTGTGGATACATCGGCAAGACCAAGGACGGCCCGTCCATCACCTATAGAAACAGCCGCCAGGTACTGATTGTGCTCGTCATCAAGGACGGCATCGGAAAGGACCGTTCCCGGCGTCAAGATCTTTGTGACTTCCCGCTTGACAATCCCGACTGCTTTCTTGGGATCTTCCATCTGGTCGCAAATGGCAATGCGATAGCCCTTCTTGATGAGTTTGGCCAAGTAGCCGTCAACTGAATGAAAAGGTACACCGCACATGGGGATGGGATGTTTTGTATTGCCTGCGCGCTGGGTCAGCGTCAGATTGAGTTCCCGAGAAGCGGTGATGGCATCTCCAAAAAAGAGTTCATAAAAATCACCGAGACGATAGAAAAGAAGCTTATCCTCATGCTGCTTCTTGATTTCCATATACTGCTGCACCATGGGGGTATACCCTTCACCAGTCTGCGTCATCGTTATGCCTCTTCCTTTCCTCTAATGAGCCACGTCTGGGCCCTTTCCATCTTTACGTTGACAAGGTCACCCGGTGCATGGTCCCTTATCTTTGGCCACAGGACCAGATCATTTCCGTCCGTTCTGCCGCTCAGCATGGCAGGATTGCTCTTGCTGGGCCCTTCAACCATAACAGCAAGGGTCTTTCCCACCAGGCGTTTGTTGCGTTCGAGGCAGATCTCGTTCTGCAGCGCCATGAGACGATCCAGCCGTTCGTGTTTCACCTCATCCGGGACCTGCGCCTCAAAGCTTGCTGCCGGCGTCCCTTTGCGCGGAGAATAGATAAAGGTAAAAGCATCATCATATTCAACGGTACGAAGAAGGTCCAAGGTGTCCTCAAAATCTTTTTCCGTCTCGCCCGGAAATCCTACAATGAGGTCGGTCGTAATGACAGCATCAGGCACAAAGCGGCGGATGGTTTCAACAAGCTTCAAGTAGCGTTCCCGGTCATAGCCGCGGTTCATGGCTTTCATGATGCGGCTGCTGCCAGACTGGACAGGAATATGGAAATTCTTGCAAATATGCTGACTTTCAGCAATCGTCCTCACAACGGCCTCGCTCATGTCGCGGGGATGGCTCGTCATGTAGCGGATCCGCTCCACACCGGGGATGGCATCGACAAGCTTCAGAAGCTTGCTGAAGCCTTCCTCTTCGCCCCGATCCTTGCCATACGAATTGACGTTCTGCCCCAAAAGGGTGAACTCCTTATAACCCAAGGCCACGGCCTTTTCGATTTCATGGCAGATGGCCTCGGCACCGCGGCTTCGTTCCCGGCCCCGCACATAGGGCACAATGCAGTAGGTGCAGAAATTATTGCAGCCATACATGATGGGAACCCAAGCGGCAAAGCTGCTCTTGCGCACAAAGGATCCCTCAAATTCCCGAGGCATGATGGCAAGGTCATCATAGACGCTTTCGGCGCTGCCATGGCCGGCAAGATGATTTTGCAGGATGGAACTGAAATTGTTCACATGGGCCGTCCCCAAGACAAGGTCCACTTGAGGATACTTTTTTTGAAGGTCCTTGCCCCACTCCTGGGCCATGCAGCCTACTACACACAGGACCATGTCCGGATTTTCACGCTTCAGGCGCTTCATTTCTCCGACCTTCCCCAGAATCTTCTTTTCCGCGTTTTCACGAACGCAGCATGTATTGATGACAACGACATCAGCATGTTCATAGTCCTCACTGGCTTTGTAGCCCAAATCAAGGAGCTGACCAGCATAGTGTTCGCTGTCGCTTTCATTCATCTGGCATCCATAATTGATGATGGCGTAAGTCTTATTCATATCATTCTCCTTTGTCAGTCTAACAATATATTATACTGTAAAATTGAAGAATTTTGTAGGGACCTTTGAGGGATCGTATGTGTCAACATTTTCTCGGGAGACCCCTATAAGATTGTGTTGCAGCTTAATT
>ERZ791624.529-NODE-529-length-25762-cov-4.482942_pt1 | contig 25762 bp, 15 predicted proteins | sample MGYA00510058_ERZ791624 | MGnify/ENA primary metagenome ERZ791624 (study PRJEB30046, sample SAMN00715158) | human gut metagenome | study: EMG produced TPA metagenomics assembly of the A metagenome-wide association study of gut microbiota in type 2...
TACTCCAAAAGATGGAACAGGAACGCACAATGCCAAAGTCGGGCGCAACAGCATGAAGCGGCTGACTTATAAAGACCCCGGAGCCAATACCATTGAAGTTTCAGGGCGAATCCGCTCTTTTGAACGGTATGCCAGAAAACATCAGTACGCTACCATATAGAAAAGGAACTTGGGACCGATCCCCCAAAATGGACGGTATATTTCAAGGCAAACCAGGCGGATGCACTGACGGCAGCTTTTAAGGAATATACAAAGAAAGACCTTACAACCAGCACCAGACCGTCGCTGCTTATACAGCTTCATAAGTTCAAAGAACTGGCACAGTCGCTTGGCCGTGACCGTGTAAAGAACAAAGAACACGGAGGACCGGAACGATGAAGATTGATGCAGAAACATTGAAAAAACAGGTCATTCTCATCTGCCTTATGTTCTGTTCCTTCTGGTATTTGCCAAGCTGGGCGAAGCGGTGCGGCTGGCTCCCGGAGCAGACGCTTCCCAAAAGCTGTTAGGACTGTCCGAAGGCTTTGCCCTTGCGTTTCAGAGTATGTGGCCGGGGGCGGCAATGGACTGGCTGATCGGTTTCTGCGGTGCAGCCATTATGCGGCTGGCAGTCTATCTTAGAGGGAAAGACGCTAAGAAATACCGCAAAAATGTGGAATATGGTTCTGCAAGATGGGGAAATAAAGCCGATATTGCCCCGTTTATGGACCCAAATCCGGAAAACAATATCATTCTTACCCAAAGTGAAGGACTGATGTTAAACGGAAGGCCAAAAATCCGGCCAATGCAAGAAATAAAAATGTACTGGTAGTCGGAGGATCAGGTTCGGGAAAAACGCGCTTTTTCATCAAGCCCAATCTGATGCAAATGCACAGTTCCTACGTCGTCACCGATCCGAAAGGTACAGTCCTTGTGGAATGCGGAAAGATGTTGCAGCGAGGCACACCAAAGCTGGACAAGGACGGAAAGCCTGTGCGTAATGAAAAAGGAAAGATCATCTATGAGTCCTATAAAATACGGGTATTCAATACGATCAATTTCCAGAAAAGTATGCATTTAACCCGTTCGCCTACATTCATTCCGAGAAAGATATTCTGAAGATCGTCACTACCCTAATCGCCAATACCAAAGGCGAAGGCAAGGCCGGAGACGATTTCTGGGTCAAGGCGGAAACATTGCTGTATTGCGCATTGATCGGATATATCCACTATGAAGCTCCGGTGGAGGAGCAGAACTTCTCCACTCTCATCGAGTTTATCAACGCCATGGAAGTTCGGGAGGATGACGAGGAGTTCAAAAATCCTGTAGACCTGATGTTTGATGCACTGGAATCGGAAAAGCCAAACCACTTCGCAGTGCGGCAGTATAAGAAATATAAGCTGGCAGCCGGCAAAACCGCTAAGTCGATTTTGATTTCCTGCGGTGCGCGTCTGGCCGTATTTGATATTGCGGAGCTGCGCGAGGTTACATCCTACGATGAGTTGGAACTGGATACGCTGGGAGACAGAAAAACGGCTCTGTTCCTCATTATGAGTGATACAGATGATAGCTTTAACTTCCTGATCTCCATGTGTTATACCCAGCTGTTTAACCTGCTCTGCGAAAAAGCCGACGATGTGTATGGCGGCAGGCTCCCAGTCCATGTGCGCTGTCTCATTGACGAGTGCGCCAACATCGGGCAGATTCCGAAGCTGGAAAAGCTGGTGGCCACCATCCGAAGCCGTGAAATCTCTGCCTGTCTGGTGTTGCAGGCACAGAGCCAGCTCAAGGCAATTTACAAAGATAATGCCGATACCATCATCGGCAATATGGATACTTCCATCTTCCTGGGTGGCAAAGAGCCAACAACGCTGAAAGAGCTGGCGGCTGTTCTGGGAAAGGAGACCATAGACACTTACAACACCGGAGAGAGCCGGGGACGGGAGACCTCCCACTCGCTCAACTATCAGAAATTGGGAAAAGAGCTGATGAGCCAGGACGAGCTGGCAGTTATGGATGGCGGCAAGTGCATCTTGCAGTTGCGCGGTGTGCGTCCGTTTCTTTCAGACAAGTATGACATTACCAGACACCCTAATTTCAAATACACAGCTGATGCAGACAAGCGAAATACCTTTGATATTGAAGCATTTTTGTCTGCCAGACTAAAACTCAAGCCTGATGAGGTCTGCGATGTATATGAAGTAGACACGGAGGGCGTGTAATACGGTTCCGCTGAGAAAGGAGTGATCGTATCTATTTGCCGCAACTGCCTCTGTTGAGGCCATTGGCGTACAAAGCGGGCAATCATCAACAAAATAATGAAAAAGGAGGACAGCCGGAATCAGGCTCTCATAGATCGAGGGCAGATTGTTCCGGCTTTTGTGCGCTTATGAAACAAACCTAACTAATCATTCAAATGATTCCGGCTAATATTATTTATGGCATTTTTTGAACAGGCAATTACCGTTCTTCAGACTCTCGTTATCGCTCTGGGCGCTGGTCTTGGTATCTGGGGTGTCATCAACCTGTTGGAAGGTTACGGCAACGACAACCCTGGCGCAAAATCTCAGGGCATGAAGCAGCTCATGGCCGGCGCTGGTGTAGCCGTTGTTGGTATGGTTCTTGTACCTCTGCTCTCCGGGCTGTTCTCTGTCTAAGCGTTCCTGCATGAAATCCTTGCCGCTCCCGCAGCTCTGCGGGGGCGGCGGAAAGGAGGTTGACACCGTATGGATTTCTTACTTGAAGCCCTGACGAATTGGCTGAAAGAAATGCTGGTGGGCGGTATTATGAGCAACCTTTCGGGGATGTTTGACAGTGTAAACCAACAGGTCGCGGATATATCCGTACAGGTAGGACAGACCCCACAGGGATGGAATGGCAGTATTTTCAATATGATTGAGAATCTGTCAAACTCCATCATGGTGCCGATTGCAGGTGTGATCCTGGCTATCGTGATGACCGTAGACCTGATCCAGATGATTGCAGACAAGAACAACCTGCATGATGTGGATACCTGGATGATTTTCAAGTGGGTGTTCAAATCAGCTGCCGCCATCCTCATTGTCACAAACACATGGAATATCGTGATGGGCGTCTTTGATATGGCGCAGAGCGTGGTGGCGCAGGCGGCAGGGATTATCAATTCGGATGCGTCCATTGACATTTCCTCAGTTATGACCGATCTGGAACCGAGGCTGATGGAAATGGATTTGGGACCGCTGTTCGGACTGTGGTTCCAATCCCTCTTTATTGGCATTACCATGTGGGCGTTGTATATCTGTATCTTTATCGTTATTTATGGCCGTATGATCGAGATCTACCTTGTAACTTCGGTGGCTCCCGTTCCAATGGCTGCAATGATGGGCAAGGAATGGGGCGGTATGGGACAGAATTACCTCCGATCTCTGCTGGCACTGGGCTTTCAGGCGTTTCTCATTATCGTCTGCGTGGCAATTTATGCTGTGCTGGTGCAGAACATCGCTCTGGAAGATGACATCATCATGGCAATCTGGAGCTGCGTGGGCTACACCGTACTGCTATGTTTTACGCTGTTCAAAACCGGCAGTCTCGCCAAATCAGTCTTTCAGGCACACTAAAACGGAAGGAGGTTTCTACATTGGCTTATGTACCCGTACCCAAGGACTTAACAAAAGTCAAAACAAAGGTCATGTTCAATCTGACCAAGCGGCAGCTTATCTGCTTCACGGGCGGAGCGCTTATTGGCGTACCGCTTTTCTTTTTGCTCAGAAAACCTACCGGAAACAGTGTAGCGGCTATGTGTATGATGCTGGTTATGCTGCCCTTCTTTATGCTGGCTATGTACGAAAAGCATGGACAGCCCCTGGAAAAGATCGTGGGCAACATTCTCAAAGTAGCTGTGATCCGTCCAAAGCAGCGACCTTACCAGACCAACAACTTTTATGCCGTATTAAAGCGGCAGGAAATGCTCGATAAGGAGGTGTATGACATTGTTCACCGCAATAAAAAAATGGCTGCATCGGATGTTCGGAAAAACCGAGGAAAAAACTGTGCAGCCGGTAAAGACAAAGAAAAAGCTGTCCCGCGCCGATAAGAAGCAGATCGAAGCGGCCATTGCCCGCGCTAACCGCACGGACAAAAAAGGAAAATCTGCGCAGGACAGTATCCCTTATGAACGGATGTGGCCGGACGGAATCTGTCGCATATCGGACAGCCACTACACAAAGACCATCCAGTTTCAGGACATCAACTATCAGCTCTCCCAAAACGAAGATAAGACGGCAATCTTTGAGGGGTGGTGTGATTTCCTCAATTATTTTGATAGCTCGATTCATTTCCAGCTGTCTTTTTTGAACCTTGCGGCATCGGAGGAGACCTTTGCTAACTCCATTTCCATCCCGCCCCAAAGGGATGCCTTTGACAGTATCCGCGAGGAATACACCACAATGCTGCAAAATCAGCTGGCAAGAGGTAACAACGGTCTCATCAAGACCAAATACCTGACCTTTGGTATCGACGCAGACAGCATCAAAGCCGCCAAGCCCCGTCTGGAGCGTATTGAGACCGATATACTTAATAACTTCAAGCGTCTTGGTGTAGCTGCCAGAACGCTGGACGGTAAAGAAAGGCTTTCTCAGCTTCATGCGGTATTCCACATGGATGAACAGCTCCCGTTTCAGTTTGAATGGGACTGGCTGGCTCCTTCCGGTCTGTCCACAAAGGATTTTATTGCACCAAGTTCCTTTGAGTTCCGCACCGGCAAGCAGTTCCGTATGGGCAAGAAATACGGGACTGTTTCTTTTTTGCAGATTCTCGCACCGGAGCTGAATGACCGTCTGTTGGCTGATTTTCTGGATATGGAAAGCTCGCTCATTGTGAGTATGCACATTCAGTCGGTGGATCAGGTGAAAGCCATCAAAACGGTAAAGCGAAAGATTACCGACCTGGACCGCAGCAAGATCGAGGAACAGAAAAAAGCAGTCCGTGCCGGATACGACATGGACATCATTCCATCTGACCTTGCTACCTACGGCAGTGAAGCGAAAAAACTCTTGCAGGATTTGCAGAGCCGCAACGAGAGAATGTTCCTTTTGACCTTTCTGGTGCTGAACACAGCGGACAATCCCCGTCAGCTTGGCAACAACATCTTTCAGGCAGGCTCTATTGCCCAGAAGTATAACTGTCAGCTGACCAGGCTGGACTTCCAGCAGGAAGAAGGGCTGATGAGCTGTCTGCCCCTGGGACTCAATCAGATCGAGATCCAGCGAGGACTGACCACCAGTTCTACGGCTATCTTTGTACCGTTCACCACACAGGAATTATTCCAGAACGGCAAAGAAGCTCTGTACTATGGCATCAATGCTCTGTCCAACAACCTCATCATGGTGGACAGAAAGCTGCTGAAAAACCCCAACGGCCTGATTCTGGGTACGCCGGGTTCCGGTAAGTCCTTCAGCGCAAAACGAGAAATTGCCAACTGCTTTTTGCTTACCAGTGATGATGTCATTATCTGTGATCCGGAAGCGGAGTACGCACCTCTTGTTGAGCGTCTGCATGGGCAGGTCATCAAGATCTCACCTACTTCAACCAACTATATCAATCCGATGGATCTGAATCTGGACTATTCGGATGATGAAAGCCCGCTGTCACTCAAGTCTGACTTTATCCTCAGCTTGTGTGAGCTGATCGTGGGCGGTAAGGAGGGCTTGCAGCCAGTGCAGAAAACCATTATTGACCGTTGTGTACGGTTGGTTTACAACGAATATCTCAATGACCCAAAGCCGGAGAATATGCCGATTTTGGAGGACCTTTATAACCTGTTGCGGGAGCAGGAAGAAAAAGAAGCTCAGTACATTGCAACGGCATTGGAAATCTATGTAACGGGTTCTTTGAATGTGTTCAATCATCAGAGCAATGTGGACATTGATAACCGGATTGTCTGCTATGACATCAAGGAACTGGGCAAGCAGCTTAAAAAAATCGGTATGCTGGTAGTTCAGGATCAGGTGTGGAACCGTGTCACCATCAACCGTGCCGCCCACAAGTCAACCCGTTACTACATCGACGAGATGCACCTGCTTTTGAAGGAGGAGCAGACCGCCGCCTATACGGTGGAAATCTGGAAGCGATTCAGAAAATGGGGCGGTATTCCGACAGGTATCACCCAGAATGTCAAAGACCTTTTGAGCAGCCGCGAGGTAGAGAACATCTTTGAAAACTCCGACTTCGTGTATATGCTCAACCAGGCTGGCGGGGACCGGCAGATCCTCGCCAAGCAGCTGGGCATTTCCACACACCAGTTATCTTATGTGACCCACTCCGGTGAGGGCGAGGGCCTGCTGTTCTATGGCTCCACGATCCTGCCGTTTGTAGACCACTTCCCGAAGAATACCGAGCTTTACCGCATTATGACCACCAAACCTCAAGAATTGAAAAAGGAGGATGAATGATTATGACCCCCAACATTTTGAATAAAAACCCGCTGATGTTTTTTGACAGGGCGGTAAATGCCCAGCGCAGCCAGTTGCTTACGGTCATGGCTGATGCGGTCAGCGAGTGTCGCACGGCGGCAGACCAGGCAGCCGAACTGAATGAGACCGGTCAGGTGGGGCTGCTCCGTCTGGCAGAGGTCTGGAGTGCCATCCGTGCTAAGGAAGGTATGGACGGTCTGGTTCTGGAAGGAACCGAAGCGAAGATCCTGTCCGATGTGGTGGCACAGTTTTATGCCTACCTGTCCGGCTGTATGTTCAACGATCCTGTGGGAATGGCCATTTATGCAGAGCTGCACTACATGATGTCCTCCCTCATGGTGGGAGAATGGTTTGAATAAGGAGCCGCGCCTGCGCTTTACTGATGAGGAACGGTCGGACCCTGCACTGGAAAAGCCGATCCGTAAAGCGGAGAAAGCTGCGGCCAGAGCAGATAAGGCGCAGGCCAATATCCCAAAGAAAAAGGTCAGGCAGACGGTCATTGACCCGGATACCGGAAAAAAGACCTCGAAGCTGACCTTTGAGGACAAGAAAAAGCCACCTTCCAAAGTTTCTCAAGGAGTCAGGGAAGCTCCCGTCCATCTGGTCGTGGGCAAGCTCCACAAAGAGATCCGGGAAACAGAGCAGGACAACGTGGGCGTGGAAAGCGCCCATAAGTCCGAGGAAGCGGTGGAGACTGGCGCTTATCTGGTGCGGGAGGGCTATCGCAGCCACAAGCTGAAGCCGTACCGCAAAGCAGCCCAGGCAGAGCGTCAACTGGAAAAGGCAAATGTAAATGTTCTGTACCAGAAATCTTTGCAGGAAAATCCCCAGTTTGCCAGCAACCCTCTTTCCCGCTGGCAGCAAAAGCAGGCCATCAAAAAGCAGTATGCCGCCGCCAAACACGCCGGTCAGACTGCCGGAAATACCGCCCAGGCTGCATCCAAAACCGGAAAAGCCGCAAGGACGGTAAAAGAAAAGGTACAGCAGGCAGGGGCATTCGTCATGCGCCACAAGAAGGGTTTCCTGATGGCAGGGGTTTTGTTCCTCATTACCTGTATGCTGATGAATACCATGTCCTCCTGCTCCATGATGGCGCAGAGCATCGGTTCCGTTCTCTCCGGCACCACCTATCCGTCGGATGACCCGGAAATGCTGGCAGTGGAGGCAGATTATGCAGCCAGAGAAGTCCAGTTGCAGGAGGAAATCGACAACATTGAAAACAGCCACCCAGGGTATGACGAGTATCGCTATGACCTTGGTATGATCGGCCATGACCCTCATGAGCTGGCAGCATTTCTGTCTGCCGTCTTGCAAGGTTACACCCGGCAGAGCGCTCAGACAGAGCTGGCGCGTGTGTTTGCAGCACAGTATCAGCTGACGCTTACTGAGGAAGTGGAGATTCGCTACCGCACGGAGACCTCCACCGACCCGGAGACCGGCGAGACCACCTCAGAAGAAGTCCCCTATGAGTATTACATTTTGAATGTGAAACTCACCAGCAAGCCCATTTCCGCTGTGGCGTCGGAGTTACTGACCCCGGAGCAGATGGAAATGTATCAGGTTTACCGGCAGACCATGGGCAATAAGCCGCTGTTGTTTGGCGGTGGTTCCCCTGACATGAGCAATTCCGAGGACTTGACCGGTGTACAGTTTGTAAATGGAACCCGTCCCGGAAATCCGCAGTTGGTGGAGTTGGCCAAGCGTCAGGTCGGCAATGTGGGCGGCTATCCTTATTGGAGCTGGTATGGCTTTGACAGCCGCGTGGAGTGGTGCGCCTGCTTTGTATCCTGGTGTTATAACCAGGCTGGAAAAAGTGAGCCGCGCTTTGCAGGCTGCGAGTGGCAGGGCGTTCCGTGGTTCCAGTCTCATGGACAATGGGGTGCAAGAGGCTATAACAATCTGGCTCCCGGAGATGCAATTTTCTTTGATTGGGATTTGGATGGGACAGCAGACCATGTGGGTATCGTGATCGGTACGGATGGCAGCCGCGTTTATACCGTGGAGGGAAATTCCGGCGATGCCTGCAAGATTAAAAGTTATGACCTGAATTATCAAAGCATTAAAGGCTATGGTCTGATGAACTGGTAACAGACTTTGTGGAAAGGAGTGAACGGTTATGGCAAAAAACAAAATTGAACGTATCGACCAGGAAATTGAGAAAACCCGTGAGAAGATTGCGGAATATCAGGAAAAGCTCAAGACCCTGGAAGCACAGAAAACGGAGGCAGAGAATCTGGAAATCGTTCAGATGGTTCGTGCGCTACGCATGACTCCAGCACAGCTGAACGCTATGCTTTCCGGTGGAATGAACCACGGCAGAGATACAGCACTGTCGGAATCAAATAATCAGGAGGCTACCGCTTATGAAGAATAAAAGAATTTGCAAAACACTTTCCGCCCTTTGCCTGACAATGGTTGTGGCATTTGGCTTTACGATCCCTGCTTTCGCACAGGGGTCAGAACAGGCTCCGGCGGCACCGGCAGAGGATTCTACAAATGACAGCAATGTGATTGTGGAAGAAACAGAACCGGCACCGGCACTTACACCAGATGGCAATGCCGCTCTGGTGGATGATTTTGGTGGCAATAAGCAGCTCATTACCGTTACCACCAAGGCTGGCAACTATTTTTACATTTTGATCGACAGGGCTAATGAGGATAAAAAGACTGCTGTTCACTTTCTGAACCAGGTGGATGAAGCGGATTTGATGGCACTGATGGAAGATGAAAATGTCAAAGAGGAGCCGGCTGCTGTGTGTAGCTGTTCAACAAAATGTGAAGCAGGGGCAGTCAATACGGCCTGCCCGGTCTGCGCAACTGATAAGAGTAAATGTACGGGCAAAGCACCGGAACCTCCGGCAGAAACATCGGAGCCGGAAAAGGAGAAGCCTGCCGGATTGAACCCGGCTGCGATAGTCCTTTTGCTGGCTCTGCTTGGTGGCGGTGGCGTATTTGCCTACTTGAAGCTCGTTAAGAACAAGCCTAAGACCAAGGGCAATGACAGTCTGGACGATTATGATTATGGCGAGGAAGATTCCGAGGAATGGGAAACCGAGGATGAGGAGTCGGAAGAACCGGATGCTGACGGGGGCAGCACAGAAGAAGATGATGAGGACAGTGTGAAATGACCCGTTTCACAGACAGTCCCTATGAACGCATGATGACACGCAGGCCGGAGGGCGGGAAGGAAACTTCCCGTCCTCCTTCTTTACCCCACAGCCACCCCTGCTATGGTTGCGGGAATTATGGAAGACCCTGCGTAGGTATCTGTCACCGGGAAATGTCCCGATGGCTCAAAGAGAGGAGGAACCATCATGGCTCAACATAAATTGGTAATTGCCGAAAAACCATCAGTTGCCCAGAATTTGGCGGCGGTGATCGGCGCAACCGTCCGTAAGGACGGGTATCTGGAGGGTAACGGCTGGCGTGTCAGCTGGTGCGTGGGTCATCTGGCCGGTCTTGCAGATGCAGACAGCTATGACCCCAAGTATGCCAAGTGGCGATATGATGACCTGCCTATCCTGCCGGAACATTGGCAGATGGTAGTGGGAAAGGATAAGAAAAAGCAGTTTGATATTCTGAAAAAGCTGATGAACGCCCCGGATGTGACGGAGGTGGTAAATGCCTGCGATGCCGGACGCGAGGGTGAGCTGATCTTCCGCAGCGTCTATGAGCTGGCAGACTGTCAAAAGCCGATGAAAAGGCTCTGGATTTCTTCGATGGAGGACTCTGCCATAAGGGAAGGCTTTGCAAATCTGCGCCCCGGTGCGGATTATGACGGACTTCGGGATGCTGCCCTCTGCCGTGCCAAGGCCGACTGGCTGGTGGGGATCAATGCGACAAGGCTTTTTTCCGTGCTGTATCACCGAACCCTCAACATCGGGCGCGTGATGTCCCCGACGTTGGCGCTTATTGTTCAGCGAGAAGCTGAGATCGACACCTTTCAGCCGATTCCCTTTTATACCGTGGCGCTGGAGCTGCCCGGTCTTACCGTATCCGGGGAGCGCATGGCGGATAAAGTTGCTGCTGAGCAGCTGAAAGAAGCCTGTCAGGGTGCAAATGTCACAATCAAAAAGGTGGAGTGCAAGGAAAAGTCCGAAAAGCCGCCTGCCCTCTATGACCTGACTACTCTGCAAAGAGATGCCAACCGCCTGCTTGGATTTACAGCCCAGCAGACCCTGGACTATCTGCAAAGCCTGTATGAAAAGAAGCTATGCACATATCCCCGTACTGACAGCCGCTATCTGACTGGCGATATGGCAGACAGCCTGCCGGTGTTGGTGAATCTGGTTGCCAATGCTATGCCGTTTCGCAAAGGAATCGCCATTACCTGTGATCCGCAGACGGTAATCAACGATAAGAAAGTAACCGACCACCATGCAGTAATCCCTACCAGAAATCTCAAGGATGCAGACCTTTCTGCCCTTCCTGCGGGAGAAAAAGCGGTGCTGGAGCTGGTGGCCCTGCGTCTGATGTGCGCCGTAGCCCAGCCCCATATCTATTCGGAAACCGTTGTGATTGCAGCGTGTGCCGGTGGGGAGTTTACCACAAAAGGAAAAACGGTGAAGCACCCCGGATGGAAAGCACTGGAGGACGCTTATCGTGCCAAAATGAAGGATACAGAGCCGAAAAAAGAGGGCGTAGAGAAAGCCCTGCCGGAGCTGACCGAAGGACAGACCCTTTCGGTTTCTGCGGCAATCGTCAAAGAAGGCAAAAGCAGTCCGCCTCAGCACTTTACGGAGGACACCCTATTGTCCGCGATGGAGACTGCTGGAAAAGAGGATATGCCGGAGGATGCCGAGCGAAAAGGTCTGGGGACACCGGCCACCCGTGCCGGTATTTTGGAAAAGCTGGTATCTGCCGGTTTTCTGGAACGAAAAAAGAGCAGGAAAACGGTGCAGCTTCTCCCTTCCCACGATGCAGTTTCCCTTATTACAGTGCTGCCGGAACAACTGCAATCGCCGCTTCTGACTGCCGAGTGGGAGTACCGCCTGGGAGAGATCGAGCGCGGGCAGCTTGCCCCAGAGGAGTTTCTGGCCGGGATCAGCACCATGCTGAAAGATCTGGTGGGGACTTATCAGGTCATCAAGGGAACTGAGTACCTGTTCACTCCGCCCCGTGAGGTGGTGGGCAAATGCCCTCGCTGCGGCGGTGAAGTTGCAGAACTGCAAAAAGGCTTCTTCTGTCAGAATGATTCGTGTAAATTTGCAATCTGGAAAAACAACAAATGGTGGGCTGCCAAGAAAAAACAGCCGACCAAGGCTGTGGTGTCTGCGCTGCTGAACGATGGCCGTGTCCGTGTGACGGGGCTATATTCGGAGAAAACCGGCAAGACCTACGATGCCACTGTGGTTTTGGAGGACGATGGACAGTATGCTAACTTCAAGCTGGAATTTGACCAGCGGAAAGGAGGCAGCCGATGAAGCTCTCTTTAGTGGAACGGGAAACCATTCTCCTCTATAACCAGGCAGAACCAATGGCTGAGGTCTATACCCACGATCCCCGTCTGATGGAGAAGCTGGAACTGTTGGCAAAAAAGCACCCCGACCAGATCACCCGAAAGGACGCCCATAACTTTACCGTCCCCAAGCGGTGTGTATCAGTCCGGGAGCCATACAGCGCCGAGCGTCGCAAAGCTGCCAGTGAGCGTGCGAAAGCCGCCGGATACCAGCCCCCTGTGAAAAAGTCCGGCAGTTAAAGGCACATGGCAGAGAATGTATTTGAAGCGGTCAAGCAGTCGGTCAGCACCAGAGAAGCGGCAGAGTTTTACGGGATAAAAGTCAGGCGAAATGGCATGGCCTGCTGTCCCTTTCACGATGATAAGAACCCCAGCATGAAGGTAGACCAGCGATTCCACTGCTTTGGATGCGGTGAAGATGGGGATGTGATCGACTTTACCGCAAAGCTCTTTGACCTCTCCCCAAAAGAAGCGGCGGAGAAACTGGCACAGGACTTTGGCCTGATCTATGACAGTCAGGCCCCGCCCCGCAGGAGATATGTCCGGCAAAAAAACGAGGCACAGAAGTTTCGGGAGAATCGACAGCGCTGTTACCGCGTACTGTCCGATTACTACTATCTGTTGAAAAAATGGGAAGCCGACCGTTCTCCCAGGACACCGGAGGAAGAACCGCACCCCCGCTTTGTGGAAGCAATCCAGAAGAAAACCTATGTAGAGTACCTGCTGGACCTTTTTCTTTATGAAAGTGAAGAAGAACAAAAGGCATGGATTGCAGAACACACAGCAGAAATCACACACTTGGAAAGGAGATTGAAAATCATGGCTGAGAACAAACCCACCAACCGAGAACGGCTAAGGGAAATCACAGATGGCATCGAGCAGGGCATCAAAGAACTGTTTGAGAGTGAAAAGTATATGCGCTATCTGTCCGTCATGTCCCGCTTCCACCGCTATTCGGTAAACAACACCATGCTCATCTATATGCAGAAGCCGGACGCCACATTGGTAGCTGGATACAATAAGTGGAAAGACCAGTTTGAGCGACATGTAAAAAAGGGCGAGCATGGCATTACCATCATTGCCCCGACACCGTATAAGAAGAAAATCGAGGAGCAGAAGCTGGATCCGGATACCAAGGCTCCGATTTTGGATAAAGACGGAAAGATCGTTACAGAGGAAAAAGAAATCGAGATCCCCATGTTTCGCCCGGTCAAGGTTTTTGATGTGAGTCAGACCGACGGGAAACCTTTGCCGGAGCTTGCTTCCTCCCTTTCCGGCAATGTGCCAAATTATGAGGCATTCATGGAGGCCCTGCGCCGCAGCGCACCGGTGTCGATCACTTTTGAAGCAATGGCCGCCGATACGGACGGCTATTTTTCTGCCGATCATCAGAAAATCGCCATTCGTCAGGGCATGAGCGAGGTGCAGACGGTTTCGGCCACGGTTCACGAGATTGCCCACAGCAAGCTTCATGACCCCAAAAAATATGAAATGCTACCGTCATGGAAGGTTGTGCAGGAGAGTGAAGGTGGAACCAAGCATGATTTCAAGCTGGATTTTGCCACAGAAAAAGAAGCCGAACAGTTTGCTTCTGATATGGATTGGTGTTATGTGGACGAAAATCAGTTTGAATGGCGTCTTGCAGTTGAGGAAGATCCAACCGCAGAAAAACAGGCAATCAAAAATCGTCACACGGAGGAAGTAGAGGCTGAAAGCATCTCCTATGCAGTCTGCAAATATTTTGGAATTGAGACAGGAGAAAACAGCTTTGGCTATATTGCCAGTTGGAGTCAAGGCAAGGAGCTGAAAGAGCTGAGAGTCAGTTTGGAGACCATCAACAAAACCTCCGGCACTTTGATCTCCGACATTGAGTGCCACTATAAGGAAATCTGCAAAGAGCGCGGAATCGACCCTCATGCAAAGGTAGAGCCGGAAACCGCCCCGATAGAGCAGCCAGCAGACGCAATTAAGGTATCTGATAGGCTGCCGACCGGCGATCTGACCTACTATGTAGCAGAGTGCATGGAATTTCCAAACCTCGGAGAATACCACGATAACCTGTCTTTGGAGGAAGCAATCCGCATTTATCAGGAGATTCCAGCAGAGCGAATGAACGGGATCAAGGGCATTGGCTTTGAGCTGAAAGATGGAAGCGACTATGAAGGACCTTTCCCGATTTTGACCGGCCAGACCATTGACCTGGACACCATCCAGGCAATCGACTATTACCGTGATAATCCGCTGGTACAGAAAGCGGTAAAGGAACTGGCTGCGGCCATGCCGGAAATGGAAGTGCTGGGGGTGGACGCCAACCAGCAGGAGGCTTTGTTTCTGATCGACGATGCCACCTATCTTCATATCCAGTCATGTGACAGCGGATGGGACTATACACTTTATGATGCCGCGTCCATGAAAGAGCTGGATGGCGGTCAGCTGGATATGCCGGAGCTTTCCCGCAAAAATGCAGTTCTCCAGATTTGTGATGACAACAATCTGGACAGCACTTCGCTCAGACACGCTCCTATGTCCATGATTGAGAACTTGCAGGAAGCGGCCTATCAGCAAATGCTGGCAGAGACCAGTCAGATGACTGCTTCTTCCCAGCTGCCGGAAGCGCAGGAGCAGGCACTGGATGAATACCCCATGCCGGATGAGCAGGTATCCACACCGGATATGCAGGAATATGGCTACTCCTATGATGGGATGCTCCCTGTTACCAGAGAACGGGCGCTGGAACTGGATGCCGCCGGTTTGACCGTCTATGTGCTGCATGAGGACAATACGGAGAGCATGGTGTTTGATCCGCAGGAAATCATGGATCATGGCGGTCTTTTCGGTGTGGACCATGAGGAATGGGAGAAAAGCCCTCAGTTCCACGAAAAGGTCATGGAGCGTCAGGAACATCAGCAGGAACGCGAACAGGCATTTCTCTCTCAGAACAGAGATTGCTTTGCCATCTATCAGGTGAGCCGTGACGATCCGCAGAATGTGCGCTTTATGAATCTGGACTGGTTAAAGTCCCATGCCATTTCCATAGACCGCAGCAATTATGACCTCATTTACACAGCTCCTCTGAGGGAGTCTGGCACGGTACCGGAGCAGCTGGAAAAACTATATGAGCAGTTTAATCTGCAAAAGCCGGCGGATTTTCACAGTCCTTCTATGAGTGTTAGTGACATCGTTGCGATCAAGCAGGACGGTAAGGTATCCTGTCATTACTGTGACAGTGTTGGTTTTACCCAGATCCCCGGATTCCTGCCGGAAAATCCGCTGAAAAATGCAGAGATGGCCGTGGAGGACGATTACGGCATGATCGACGGTATCATCAACAATGGCGCAAAAGAGCCTACGGTGGCAGAGCTGGAACAGCAGGCTCGAAGCGGTCAGCCTATCTCCCTCATGGACTTGGCTGATGCCGTTCATCGGGAGGAACGGGATAAGAAAAAATCCGTTGTGGATCAGCTGAAAAGCCAGCCCAAAGCGGAACACAAAAAGACAGCACCCAAAAAGAGTGCGGAAAGGGAGATTTGATATGGGAAACTTTACTTTTGAGGAAATGAACCTGATGTGCATTTACAATACCGGCAGCCGCACCGGACTGATCGACAGCCTGCGTGAGATGCGCGGCGAGCTGGCCCCGGAGGAAACCGAGCTGCGGGAGTTGACAGACAGCGCACTGGGCAAGCTCCAAGCCATGAGTGATGCCGAGTTTGCCGAGCTGGAATTGTACCCGGATTTTGACCAGTAAACACCATAATCGCAGGGATGGGGTGGCAATATGCTACCCCATCTTTTATCCAAAAACCGAAAGGAGGACAGAACACTATGCCAACCAAAGCTGAACTATATGCACAGATGGCGGAGAAGGTGACAGCGCAACTCACTGGGAGCTGGCAGGAATGGGCAGGGTTTCTCACTACTGCTTCCCGCCTTTACAAGTACCCGTTCCATGAGCAGCTGATGATCTACGCCCAGCGCCCGGACGCTACCGCCTGTGCAGAGTACGATTTGTGGAATGAAAAGATGGGCCGGTATGTAAGGCGCGGCTCCAAGGAAATCGCTCTGGTGGACGATTCCGGGGACAGACCCCGCCTGCGCTATGTTTTTGATATTTCCGACACCGGAACCCGTGAACATTCCCGCACTCCCTGGCTGTGGCAGCTGGAGGAGCGCCATTTGGATTCGGTGCAGGCCATGCTTGAGCGCACCTATGATGTTTCCGGTGATGACCTTGCCGGACAGCTCACGGAGGTAGCCGGAAAACTGGCCGAGGAATACTGGACGGAGCATCAGCAGGACTTCTTCTATATCGTTGACGGTTCCTTTTTGGAGGAATATGATGAGTATAACATCGGAGTGCAGTTCAAGGCAGCCGCCACCGTCAGCATCACTTACGCTTTGATGTCCCGCTGTGGACTGGAGCCGGAACGCTACTTCGACCACGAAGATTTCATGGCGATCTTTGATTTCAACACCCCGTCCACCATCGGGGCGCTGGGAACAGCGGTCAGTCAGATCAACCAGCAGGTGCTGCGGCAGATCGGCGTCACCGTCCGAAATGCAGAGCGCGAAGCCAACCAAGAAAGGAGCAAGCAAGATGAACAATCCCATGACCTACATCCAGAACGGAGACTATCAGATTCCCGACCTGAAGCTGAGCCAGCAGCCAGAGAAACCCCTGGGCAAGTACGGCAGGATGAGGAAAACCTACCTGAAAGAACACCGTCCCATCCTCTACAACCAGATGTTGCTGAGCGAGAAGCTGTACCCGCACCTCATCGAGATCGACGAGACCGCCCAGAGCAGACTGGAGCAGATGATGCCCCAGCTGGCGAAGGAAGCGGGAGCCACCGAGGAACTGAAAGCCAGCGATCCCATGAAGTGGGTGGGGCTGATGAACACCTGCAAAGCTCAGGCCGAGGAAATCCTGATGGCGGAGCTTATCAACAGCTGACCCTAAACCTGTTCCTCTCCGAAGCGGAGCAGATCCAATCCATAGATGAAGCAGAGAATGTAGCGCATACATCCTCTGCTTTTTCTTTTGCCCAAAATGATATTGACCATGTGCTGCGTTTGGGCGGCAATACAGATCGTCAGAGGGAGCGTGTGGTTGCAGCATTTGAAAAGCAAAAAACCACCGCTGAGATTGCCGAGATACTGAAAACGCTGTACCACGGCGGCAACGGCCTTGGCAGTGTGAGCGCATGGTATGCCGAGGATGGTATCCATCTTTCCCACGGGAAGTCTGTCCGTTATGACAGGTCTGCCCAGGTCATTTCCTGGGAGAGCGCCGCAGAGCGTATCGGGGAGCTTTTGGAGAGCGGCCAGTTTGCCTCCAATGTGGAGCTTGCAGAAGCGGCAGGCTATGAACGCTCCCTCCTCTCGGAAAAGCTCTGGCATCTGTATCACGATCTCAGTGAGGACGCCAGAAAAGCCGGATATTTGTCCTGCCTGTCAGAGATCAAAGGCAATGGTTTCCCGGAGGAGACCCGCCGCCTGACGGAGCAGCTGAGTGACCCGGCTTTCCGCCAGACCCTCAAGGAAGAATACGCTGCCTTCTGGACTGCCTATCAGCAGGACCGTGACCTGTTGCGCTTTCATTACCATAGGCCAAGGGAAATCTGGGAGAACCTGAAAGACCTTGACCTGCCCCGCAGGACTTTTTCTTCGGACCTTTCCCAAGTGCCAACCGTCCAGCATTTCATTACAGAGGATGAGATCGACACCGCCATGACCGGCGGCAGCAGTTTTGCCGGAGGAAAAGGCCGTATCTATGCGTTCTTCATGGAAAACCATACGGATAAGGAAAAAGTGAGATTCCTTAAAGACGAGTATGGCATTGGCGGACGCTCTCATGCCCTGTCCGGCGCAACACACAGCGGCGAAGATCACGATGGGAAAGGACTGCACTATAAAAAGCAGGACTGCCCGGATGTTCACTTGAACTGGGAAAAGGTTGCCAAGCGCATTACCTCACTTGTCCAGAAAGACCGCTATCTTACCGAACAGGAACAGGCGCAGTATGACAAAATCCAGGCTGAAAAGGAACTGGCAGAAGAAGATGTCATTCAAACACAGCAGCCGGAGGTGGAGAAAGAAACGCCAAAGCCTATCCTTCGGGAGCAGTTTGAGCAGTATAAGCCTGTGGTGACTGCCGCTATTTCCGAGGATGCCGCATACCGCAATGCCTGCGGGCATTCTGACCGTGAAAATGCTGTCATCGAGGGCAATGCCGCTGTGCGCCGTGCGGTTCTTGGCTCTAAGGATATGGAGCTGATCCGCCTTTATTCGGATGTGCCGGAGTTCCGCCAGCGCCTGCACCGGGAAGTGATCGACGAAACCTATCCAAAGCTCCATGAGCTTCTGCGCCCTCTTTCTCAGGAAGATATTGATACTGCCCTTTGTGCATGGAACGGCAATATCGAGAGTAAACACGCTGTTGTCCGCTATATGAAAGACCATGCAAGAGAAAAAGATACCGCCGCATGGCTGGCTCAGGAATACGGCGGCAGTAACAGCAACAGCCTGTTCGTTGTCCGTGCCGGCAGCCCGGAGGAAACGCAGCTGCCCTGGCCGAAGGTACAGCGCCGGATTGCCCAGCTCATTCAGGAGGACCGGTTCTATACCGAAGAAGAACAGGATCGTTTTGACAATATCGACCCTATCGCCATCCGGGAAGCCCTGGAGGAAAGAGGGATCGTCAACGGACAGGTGGCAGACCCGGAAAAACTGGACAATGACCCGTTTATCCAACAGGTGATGTCGGATGCCGAGCAGATCGCAGCTGCCGAGACAGAACAGACTTCCGAGGTTTCCATTTCCGATGAGGAATATGATGCAGTTCGCCGCCCAACTCCGCAAAGAACATCCTATGACCCAGCTGCCCCGGTCTATGCCGTGGGCGATACCGTGTATATCGAGGATGACGCCTATCAGATCACCGAGCTGCGGGAGGACACCGTACAGCTTCTGCCCACCGGGATGGTATATCCCATCTACCGGGCAGAGCGCAAAGAACAGTTCGAGCAGCTGCTTCGGGCAGACCGCCGCAATGCTTACTATACCGAGTTTCTTCCTACTGACCCGGACAAGGCAGATCAGGACTTGCGGGATGTATTGGCTCATGGACTGATGGATGAAGCGGATAAAAAGCAGATTTCCACGCTGCTGCAATCCGGCAGGAGCAACAGCGAGATCGCCTACTGGCTGAGCAGAGCCTATTCCGGTGAGATCGAGACACTGAATCTGGAGACCGGCGATATTGCCGATTACCGTACCACGGCACAGGGCATAGAACTGGAAGTCATGGATGCAGAGGAAAAGCGTCTGGCTATGCTGTATTTCCGCTGGGATGAGGTTGCGCCTTTGCTGCGCGGGATGTATGCCCGTCAGCAGGACGGTTTTGGACAGGAACAGCCCCAACCGGCTGCCGAATCCCCGGCCTTCCATTCCGAGACTGTGGCCGTCTATCCGGGCGATAAGAACAATCTGCCTTATGATGTGGTGGTGGAACGACTGCATATCGAGGAGCCGGAGCCACCAGCCCCTGTGACTGAGCCGGAGAAAACCTTTGAGGAAGTGTTGGATGAACACCCGGTTTCCATTCAGGTCAATGGCCAGTGGCAGACCTTTCCCAATGCCAAAGCTGCCGAGGAAGCATCTTATGAGGAATACAAGGCTAACCTGCGCCGCAATGCAAAAAACTTCCGCATTACCGATGAGCATTTGGGCGAAGGCGGTCCGAAAGCCAAGTTCCAGGCAAATGTCAATGCGATTCGTTTGCTGAAAGAGCTGGAAGCTGCCGGACAGCAGGCAAGCCCCGAACAGCAGGAGGTTCTTTCTCGATATGTGGGCTGGGGCGGTCTCTCTGATGCCTTTGACCCGGAGAAACCGGCATGGGCTTTAGAGTATGCCCAGCTGAAAGAGCTGCTGACCCCGGAGGAATATGCCGCCGCCAGAAGCTCTACCCTCAACGCCCATTACACCAGCCCTACGGTCATTCAGGCCATCTATGAAGCGGTGGACCGTATGGGATTTGAGACCGGAAATATTCTGGAGCCGTCTATGGGTGTGGGCAATTTCTTTGGTATGCTGCCGGAGAAAATGCGAAACAGCCGTCTGTACGGCGTGGAGCTGGACCCTGTTTCCGGGCGCATCGCAAAGCAGCTCTATCCCAAGGCGGACATCACAGTAGGCGGCTTTGAGACCACAGACAGGCGTGACTTCTTTGACCTTGCCATCGGCAATGTGCCGTTCGGTCAGTATCAGGTCAATGACAAAGCCTACAACAAGCTGAATTTCAGTATTCATAACTATTTTTTTGCCAAAGCACTCGACCAGGTGCGTCCCGGCGGTGTGGTAGCTTTTGTGACCTCTCGATATACCATGGACGCCAAGGATTCCACCGTGCGCCGCTATCTTGCCCAGCGTGCTGAGCTGCTGGGAGCTATCCGTCTGCCTAATGACGCGTTCAAAAAGAATGCCGGTGCCGAGGTGGTATCGGACATCATCTTCCTCCAAAAGCGGGACCGCCCGCTGGACATCGTGCCGGAATGGACCCAGACCGGACAGACGGAGGACGGGTTTGCCATCAACCGGTATTTTATCGACCACCCGGAAATGGTGCTGGGCAGACAGGAGCCGGTAAGCACTGCACATGGTATGGACTACACCGTGAACCCCATCGAGGGACTGAAGCTTTCCGACCAGCTGCATGATGCTGTGAAGTACATTCATGGCACTTATCAGGAGGCAGAGCTGCCGGAGCTGGGCGAAGGCGAAGCCATTGGCACCTCCATTCCTGCCGATCCTAATGTGAAGAACTATTCTTATGCCATTGTAGACGGGCAGGTGTACTACCGGGAAAACAGCCGCATGGTGCGTCCGGATCTCAACACCACCGCAGAAGCCCGCGTAAAAGGTCTTGTGGGACTGCGTGATTGTGTGCAGGAACTGATCGACCTTCAGATGGATGCAGCGGTTCCAGACAGCACCATTACCCAAAAGCAGGCGGAACTGAACAGCCTCTATGACAGCTTTTCTGCCAAATACGGTCTCATCAATGACCGTGCAAACCGTCTGGCCTATGCAGACGATTCTTCCTATTACCTGCTCTGTGCGATGGAAGTCATCGACGAGGACGGAAAGCTGGAGCGCAAGGCAGATATGTTCACCAAGCGGACCATCAAGCCCCATCAGGCGGTGGCTGTGGTGGATACGGCAAGTGAAGCACTGGCGGTGTCCATCTCGGAAAAAGCCTGCGTGGATATGGACTATATGAGCCAGCTTACCGGAAAAACAAAAGAAGAACTGGCCGGAGAGCTGCAAGGCGTAATCTTCCGTGTACCGGGACAGTTGGAGCAGGACGGAACGCCCCATTATGTGACTGCTGATGAATACCTCTCCGGCAATGTACGCCGCAAACTGCGTCAGGCGCAGCGGGCGGCACAGCAGGACCCTTCTTTTGCAGTCAATGTGGAAGCCCTTACCGCCGCCCAGCCCAAAGACCTGGATGCGTCGGAGATCGAGGTGCGTCTGGGCGCTACCTGGATCGACAAAGAGTACATCCAGCAGTTTATGTACGAAACCTTCAACACCCCGTTTTATCTCCAGCGCAGTATCGAGGTCAACTATTCGTCCTTTACCGCTGAATGGCAGATCAAGGGGAAATCTTCTGTATCCTACAACGATGTGGCAGCTTATACCACCTACGGAACCAGCCGTGCCAATGCCTACAAGATTTTGGAGGACAGCCTGAACCTGCGGGATGTCCGTATCTATGACACCATAGAGGACGCAGACGGAAAAGAGCGCCGCGTGCTGAACGCCAAGGAGACCACCCTGGCTGCCCAAAAACAGCAAGCTATCCGGGAAGCCTTTAGGGACTGGATCTGGAGAGACCCGGAGCGCCGCCAGACTTTGGTGCGCCAGTACAACGAAGAAATGAACTCTACCCGTCCCCGCGAGTATGATGGCAGCCATATCACTTTTGGGGGCATGAACCCGGCCATTACCCTGCGGGAACACCAGAAAAGCGCCATTGCCCATGTGCTGTATGGAGGAAATACCCTGTTGGCACATGAAGTAGGCGCAGGCAAAACTTTTGAAATGGTAGCTGCTTCGATGGAAGCCAAACGCCTGGGACTGTGCCAGAAATCTCTCTTTGTGGTTCCAAACCATCTGACAGAGCAGTGGGCGTCGGAGTTTCTGCGTCTCTATCCTTCCGCCAATATCTTAGTCACCACCAAAAAGGACTTTGAGACCCATAACCGAAAGAAGTTCTGCGCTCGTATTGCGACGGGTGATTATGATGCCATCATCATGGGACACAGCCAGTTTGAGCGTATCCCCATCAGCCGGGAGCGTCAGGAACGGCTTCTCTATGAACAGATCGACGAGATCACTGAGGGGATTGCAGAGGTACAGGCCAGTGGCGGCGAGCGTTTTACCGTCAAGCAGCTGGAGCGTACCAGAAAGTCTCTGGAAGCCAGACTGGAAAAGCTGCAAGCCGAGGGGCGAAAAGACGATGTGGTAACCTTCGAGCAGCTGGGTGTGGACCGTTTGTTTGTGGACGAGGCCCACAACTATAAAAACCTGTTTCTATACACAAAAATGCGGAATGTGGCTGGTCTTTCCACATCGGACGCGCAGAAATCCTCCGATATGTTTGCCAAGTGCCGCTATATGGATGAGATCACCGGAAACCGTGGCGTGATCTTTGCCACCGGCACACCGGTCAGCAACTCCATGACCGAGCTTTACACCATGCAGCGTTATCTTCAGTATGAACGCCTGCAAGAGCTGAACATGACCCACTTCGACTGTTGGGCTTCCCGATTTGGGGAGACCGTCACAGCATTGGAGCTGGCACCGGAAGGCACCGGCTACCGGGCAAGAACGAGATTCAGCAAGTTCTTTAACCTGCCGGAGCTGATGAACCTGTTCAAAGAAGTGACTGACATTAAGACTGCCGACCAGCTGAATCTGCCTACCCCGGAAGTGGAATACCACAACATCGTGGCGCAGCCTACCGAACATCAGCAGGAAATGGTCAAGGCCCTTTCGGAGCGCGCATCGCTGGTACACAGCGGAACCGTTGACCCGTCCCAGGACAATATGCTCAAGATTACCTCGGATGGCCGTAAACTGGGGCTGGACCAGAGGATCGTCAACCAGATGCTGCCGGACGAACCCGGAACAAAGGTCAATCAATGCGTAGAGAACATCATGCAGATCTGGCGGGATGGCGAGGCTGATAAATTAACCCAGCTGGTGTTCTGTGATATTTCTACCCCGCAGGCAAAAGCTCCTGCAAGCAAGGCGGCGAAAACGCTGGATAATCCACTGCTTCACGCATTGGAAGGCGCTGTGCCTCTGCCGGAGCAGGAACCGGTCTTTACGGTATATGACGATATTCGTCAGAAACTCATTGCCCAGGGGATGCCTGCCGACCAGATCGCTTTTATCCATGAAGCCAATACCGAGGTGCGGAAAAAGGAGCTGTTCTCCAAAGTCCGTACCGGTCAGGTGCGTGTGCTTATGGGCAGCACCGCCAAGATGGGCGCAGGCACCAATGTGCAGGACCGTCTGGTGGCACTTCATGATCTGGATTGTCCGTGGAGACCCGGAGACCTCGCCCAGCGCAAGGGGCGTATCGAGCGTCAGGGCAACCAGAACCCCCTTGTTCATGTGTACCGCTATGTGACCGAAGGAACCTTTGACGCATACCTTTGGCAGACGGTGGAGAATAAGCAGAAATTCATTTCCCAGATCATGACTTCTAAATCGCCGGTGCGCTCCTGCGATGATGTGGATGAAACGGCGCTTTCCTTTGCCGAGATCAAGGCCCTGTGTGCCGGAGACCCCCGTATCAAGGAGCGTATGGATTTGGATGTGGAGGTATCCCGCCTGAAACTGATGAAAGCCGACCACCAGAGCAAGCAATATCGTCTGGAGGACCAGCTGCTCAAATACTTCCCGGAGGAGATTGAAAAGCACAAAGGCTTTATCAAGGGCTTTGAATCTGACCTGGAGGTTTTGGCAGCACACCCGCACCCGGAGGACGGCTTTGCCGGTATGGAGATTCGTGGAGACCTGCTGACCGATAAGGAGAACGCCGGTGCAGCCCTTTTGGATGCCTGCAAGGAGGTCAAAACCTCCGATCCGGTGCAGATCGGCAGCTACCGGGGTTATGCCATGTCCGTGGAATTTTCCGCTTGGAAACAGGAGTATACGCTCCTGCTGAAAGGACAGATGACCCACCGGGCAACCCTTGGTACAGACCCTCGCGGAAATCTTACCCGTATCGACAATGCTCTCACTCAGATGCCCCAGCGTCTGGAGGCGGCAAAGGCCCAGCTGGATAACCTCTATCAGCAGCAGGCTGCCGCAAAGGAGGAAGTCGGAAAGCCATTCCTTTATGAAGAAGAACTGAGAAGCAAAAACGCCCGTCTGGTGGAGTTGGATACCCTGCTCAACATCGACGGAAAGGGGCAGGCACACACCGAGTCTGTTGTTGCCAAAAGCACACGGACTTCGGTGCTGGATAACCTAAAACGCCCGGTGCAACCCCGCAGTACAGACAAGAAACCAAAACAGCATGAGGAGGTGCGATAACATGAATACTAACGATCTGAATACAGCTCTTTATGAAAAGATGGCTGCCGAACAGGACAAGTTCCGGGACTGGCTGAAAAGCCAGCCCCCGGAAGAAATCCTGCACCACACCTATGAATATACTGTCCGTGAGGATATTGTGATGGCGCTGGAGGAGCTGGAGCTGACCGACGCCCAGGCCAAGGCACTTTTGGAATCTCCCTCTCCATTGGCGGATGTGTACCGCTATTTTGAAAAGCTGGAGACCGGCTATATGGATGTGATCCGGGACAGTATTGAGAACCGTGCCGACGATGTGTGCAGAGCTAAAGAGGAACTGCGAACAACACCGATCTATCCCCATTCAGCTGCCTATGCGAGAGAACATGGGGAGCTGGAGCAGTACCGAGCTTCCAACAATGTAAATCGCCAATGCAAGGAGTCTATTGAAGCGGCGGTGCGGGAGCACTTCGACGGAATGTATCTCAGCCACGATGCGGCAAAGGGTGTGATCGAGACCTATGGCATGGAGCGTGTGTCCATGGTTCTGTCTAACACGGTCCAGCTTCAGGACTGGGATGGGCGTTACTCCCGACGCAACAAAGAATGGGCCAAGACCATTCCTAACGATAATACCGAAACCGTCCGTTGTGGTTATGCCTTAAACAGCCACCCTGCTGTGCTGGATGGTTTTATTGATCTGGTGCGTGAAGAACAGCAGCGCAGCCGTACCCAGAGAGAAAAACTGGAACCGTCCCGTCACTCAGTACGGGATAAGCTCAAACAGGAGCTGCCCGCCCATAAGTCTGCCGCCCCGAAAAAACGGGAGCCGGAGCGATAACCATGGCAAAGCGCAAGCGGGATGTGCCGGTTTTGTTTTGGGTGTCCGCAGAAGAACTGGAACTGATCCATCAAAAGATGCAGCAATACGGGACAGAGAATTTGAGCGCTTATCTGCGGAAAATGGCGCTGGATGGTTATGTGGTCAAGTTGGAACTGCCAGAGATGAAGGAGTTGGTCTCCCTGATGCGCCGAAGCAGCAACAACTTGAACCAGCTGACCCGCAAAGTGCATGAGACCGGGCGGGTTTATAATGCTGACTTGGAGGATATATCCCAGCGGCAGGAACAACTGTGGGAAGGTGTGAAGGAAATCCTTACCCAACTCTCCAAACTTTCATAACAGGGATAGATACTCCATTTGCGGAGGGAGGAACGGCGTTTCTTTGCCGCACCTTCCTCCGCTTTTTCTTTTTGTCTGTATCCTTGTCTTTTGCCTGTCC
>ERZ791624.535-NODE-535-length-25558-cov-2.377367_pt1 | contig 25558 bp, 27 predicted proteins | sample MGYA00510058_ERZ791624 | MGnify/ENA primary metagenome ERZ791624 (study PRJEB30046, sample SAMN00715158) | human gut metagenome | study: EMG produced TPA metagenomics assembly of the A metagenome-wide association study of gut microbiota in type 2...
ATTAATTTTTACTATTTTTGCCGTCAATATAACAGCAATAAAGCATCATCCCCTTACAGCTTTTTGCTATACACTCTGCAGCCTGTGCGGCAACACAAGCTGCAGCTCAACCCTTTTTTCTACTCAATACTCATCAAATACAAAACCCCCGCAGTCTGTAAGGCCGCGGGGTTTTGTATTTTTGCGCACAACGCAAAAAGCGTCCGTTTGCCGCCGGACGCCTTTTACGTTTTTTGATGAGTATGAGTATATCATGAAGCGAAGTCAAGTTCTTGACTAAACTCTATGTATATGATAATCTAATTTTGGCGAAAAATCTATCTACAAAAATCGAGATTCGTACTTTAATGAACACTTTTCATAAATTGTACATTATCGGGAGAGGAGCAAGGCATACTATGGACAGAAGACAAAAAAAGACCAGACAGGCAATTATCGATGCCTTTGTCAAATTGCTTACCAAAACAAGCTATGAAAAAGTCAGCGTCAAGGATATCATTGATGCAGCCGATGTCGGCCGCAGCACCTTTTACAGCCACTTCGAAACCAAAGATGACCTCGCACGCCAAATCTGCTTTGATCTTTTCGACCATATCTTCAGCCCCAACATTCCATCCTGCTCCACGCATAATTTTTCCGATATGCCGCAAAACACGGAAACACGTATTACGCATATTCTCTATCACCTGCGCGACAAACGCGAATACTACCTGGGCATCATCAATTACGATGATGGTACGCTGTTCTTAGGCTTCTTCCGCGATTACATGCTGCAGAACGTCAGCATCAAGATGAGCGGTTCCTACGACGAATACTCACAAAGAGTGCCGGAGGACTTCTTAATCAACAGCCTCACCAGCAGCTTTGTCGGCATGATTCGCTGGTGGCTCAAAAACAAAATGAATCCCGGTCCCGAGGTTGTCGCCGGTTATTATATGGCATTGATTAATCCTGCCATTGCCGAATTCCAGACCAAGGGAGAATAAAAATTGTTTACGCAACAAAAAAGAACTGCTAAAGCTTTGTACAGCAATACACTGCACAGAGCTTTCGCAGTTCTTTATTTTTTATTAGAGATATTTAATCCACAGCGGGTAAGTACTCAGCACTACTACCAAAAGAAGTACGAAAATATCGCCTAAGCGCAGCGGTGCCGGCGGCATATTCTTGTATGTGTTGCCGCCAAAGCCCTTCAGCTCCATAGAAAGCGCCAGTGTTTCCGATTTGGCTACCGCACGCATAACCAACGGACGAATAACAACCAGATAAGCGAAGAAGCGCTTGAACATATTGCCACGATTGGAATAACCGCGACAGCTTTGTGCATCCAACGTAATACCGCTGTCGGTCAGGAAGTTAGGCACAAAGCGCAGTGCCGTAGTCAGCATGAAGGCATATTCGCAGGGCATATGGAAACGGTCTACCAAAGCCTTGGCGATATCCTGAATACGGCTCGCAGCCAGCAGGCACAAAAATGCCATCGTCATAACCAGCATACGCAAGCCACCGATAAGCGATACATCGAGCGGTGAACCGAAAAGCAGCTGCAGTAAAATCATCATACCGGTGAAAACTGCCAGACCGCCGATAGCAGCCATCGTCATTCTGTCATGCTTAATATATAACAGCAGCGCCAGCTCCAAAACAAGAATCGTGGCTACTGCTTCTACCGGCAGGATAAATCCCCAGGCGGTAACCGCCAGAGTAACTATAATCTGTGTAAAGGCTGTCAGCTTCATCTGCTTCCCTCCTTACAAATAACTTTCTTGCAAAATTCTTCGGCAGTTGCGGCCTCAATGCCCAGGGACGCAGCCAAGGCTGCTACCGTAGGACGGCACAAGCCCCAGCGCTCTACAGGCTGGCTACCGTCAAACAGCTTTGCCGGCGTACCGTCGTAAACCAGCTTGCCGTAATGCAGTACAATAGCGCGCTTAGCATAGCGGCGCACAATATCCATATCATGTGAAATCAGTACAATCGTAATACCGCGCTTTTCGTTGATTGCCTGCAGGTAGCTCATCATAGCTTCCTTTTCCAACGCATCCTGACCATTGGTAATTTCGTCCAGAATCAGTGTACGAGGATTAAGCGCCAGTGCCGCAGCTACACCAAGGCGTCGCTTCTGACCGAAGGACAGAAGGCGCGGGTACTCACCCTTCAGCTCTGTCAGGCCCATAGCCTCCAGCGCTTCGTTCACCTGACGCTCGATGGTTGCTTCTGTCAGCTTTTTGGCACGCGGGCCGTAAGCAACCTCATCAAATACCGTATCCTCTAAAATCTGCAAATCCGGATTTTGGAATACGTAACCGATTTTGTCGGCCAAATCTGCCGGCTCACGCTTAACGATATCCTCGCCGTCAACAAAAACCTGACCGCTGCGCGGATGGCACAATGCCATAAACAGACGGCTCAAGGTTGTTTTGCCGCTGCCGTTATGTCCCAACAGCGCCACAAACTCTCCGTCCTCTATCTTGCAATCCATATCCTTGATTACAGGCTGTCCACGCATATAAGCGAAATTGACATCCTTTGCTTCTAACATCAGTCAGCTCTCCCTTCTGCCGCAACAATCCCATAGGTACAAAAATCAGCCAGCGCATCCTCTTCGCTGCGCCAATCTCCCAAATCCACGCCGAGCTTTTCTTCCAGGCCCAGCTTAATTGCCACAGCGACGGCAGCAACGGACGCAATGCGGGATTTTCGTACATTTTAGGAGCAGCAGCCTCAAAGGCATCAGCCGCCACCAGCTCGCCCTCGTTCAGTACAATCATATCCGTTACGTAAGGCAGCACATAATCCACGCGATGTTCAACGGCAATAATCGTTGTACCATACTGCTTATGGATTTTGTCTACCAGCTTATACAGGGAACGTGCGCCGTCCGGGTCCATTGCAGATACAGGCTCATCCAGCACGATAATCTCCGGATGCACGGCAAGCGTTGCAGCCAAAAGCAGACGCTGACGCTGACCACCGCTGAGCTCGTCGAGCTGATAGCTTTCACGCCCCGGCAGGCCTACATCCTCGAGCGCCTGTCTGGTGCGCTCTTCAACCTCATGCGGTGCGAAGCCGTGGTTCAGCAGGCTGAAAGCAATTTCCTCGCCGGCAGTTAAGGAAACAAGCTGGCTTTCGTAGTCTTCCATAATAAAGCCCACGCGCATAGCAATATCACTGACGCGCTTGCCCTTAGTGCTTTCGCCGTTAATTTTAACATCGCCGCTGTAGCGTCCGCCCATGTAATAGGGGACGATACCGGTCATAGCCTTGCACAGCGTTGTCTTTCCGGCACCGCTCGGTCCGGTGATAACAGTGAAGCTGCCTTTTTTTATTTCAAAGTTGATATCACGCAGCACCAAATCCGATTTTTTATAGGCAAAGTAAAAATTCTCTACGTTGATTACGCTTTCCATTATTTTTCATCCTCCTGAAAGTAAAACAGCTTCCGCACGGGAGCGTACAGGAAGAAGGTTATCAGACCATTGAGCAGGCCTACAATCGCAACAACCGGCAGCATAGCGTAAATCCATACGTGCAGCGGCAAGCCCAAAATAAGCTTCAGAATAAAAGTAAACAGACCGCCGCTGGTCATCGTGGCAACAAAGCCGGTGATAAAAGGACGCAGCTTCCATTCGCTGATACCTGCTTTGAACATAGCCTCAACCAAAAGGCAGCAGACAGTCGCACCAGCCAGCTCACTGGCAACGTTGCCCAGCGGGAAAGCAGATTTGGAGGACGGTACAAGTGTCAGGCCGGCGATAAAACCGATACCGATAGCCTGCGACAGCTTGGGACGCGTCAGATTGATAACAATAGAATACATAGCAATTGTCCAGTTAGGCGTTACACCGCCGACATTAGGACTTACAGTGTGCAGAATAATACCGATTGCCAACAGCATCGCCGTAATTGCGACCCAGCGGTAGCCATCCTGCATTGGCTCAACCTCTATCAGCTGCGGCACAGGCTTATTATTTCTTTCATCCATGAGTAATTACACCTCTCCCTAAAATAGTGCCAGAAAATAATATGTTATCATTATACTATATTTAAATGCTTTTGTAATGCTTTAGCGAAAAAAAGTATCCTGCGTTATAGCAGGAGAAGAAAATTGTTACAAAGGTAATAAAAAAATCTGCTACGCTTGCACATAGCAGATTTTATGTTTTATGACGGATTACGCGCCGATATATTTATTTGGCATTCAACGCATCATTGCGCGTAAGCAGATACACACAATACTGATTCATGCTTATGCCTTCCTGCTTGGCATGCTGACTCAACAGCTTATGTAAAGCCTTGGGCACACGTAATTTAAACTGACCGGAATATTTGTCCTTTTTCTCCGGCAGAGGAATTTCCATTTCATTTTCCATAGCGGCTTCCAGCCATGTACGCTTAGCATCGACTGCATTTGCGGCAGCCTCTTCAATAGTATCACCCATAGTAATACAACCGGGAAGCTCAGGAAAATAAGCAACATAACCGCCTTCATCTTCATCAGGCTCAAACTCAAGACGATAATTCAGCTTCATGTATTCTTCTAAAGTTTTCATTTTTCTTCCTCGCTTTCCACAATATTTTTCACCAACTTAATATAAACCTTTTTTACCGGCTTATGCTTGGGAATGGTAATAACAGCTTTGCCTTTTTTGCGAAACGAAAAATGGCTGCTGCCACTTCGCGGAGATTGCATTTCATAGCCGTAGCTTTCAAGTATTTTCTGCAATTCCTCAAACCGCATATCAGGCGATAATTTCTTCAGCTTGTACATTAGCTTTTCCCATTGTGACATATCTTCTTTCTACCTCCATTATACTTGGTGTCACATGTGGTGTCAATAAAAAAGGCATCTGCCGAAAGCTCGACAGATGCCACTGACTCACACAGTCAGGCACGACATTTTCGCTAAACGAAGATAATCATGCAACTGCTTATAGTCTAACATATATATTTTATATTGTAAAATTTTCTTTACGCTCTCTTGCCCCCAAGCTCACGCAGCAGCTCCTCCGGCGTAATGTTGTGATAAGCCAGAAGCACCAGGCAGTGATACCACAAATCTGCCATTTCGTGCAGCACCTTATCCTTTTCGCCGTTTTTGGACGCGATAATCGTTTCCGTAATTTCGTTGCCCAGCTTTTGCAGCAGCTTATCCTGACTGCCGCTCATGAGGAATTTCATTTCCGCATCATCAGCCTGACGCTTGTACAAAATCATGCGGTACAGTTCGCTGATAACCTTCGGCAGGCCTTCTACCTCAGGCACCGGCAGATTAGACGTATGCCACAGCGGATTATGGAAGCAGGAATATTCACCTGTATGGCAGGCCACACCCTGCTGCTCTACCTTTACGAGCAATGCATCACCGTCACAGTCATAGAACAGCTCTACAACCTTCTGCAGATTACCGCTTGTTGCGCCCTTGTTCCACAGCTCCTGACGGCTGCGGCTCCAGAACCAGGTATAACCTGTTTCTAATGTTTTGAGCAATGACTCCTCATTCATGTACGCCAGCATAACAACATCGTTCGTGCGTACATCTACAACAACAGCAGGCACAAGACCTCTGCTGTCAAATTTGATTTTAGAAATATCGATCTGCATTATAACCTCACCTCTATACCTCGAGAACGCAGATACTCCTTCACCTGCTTAATGGTGAAGGTTTTATAGTGAAAAACAGAGGCCGCCAGCACAGCGTCAGCGCCACCTTCTGTCAGCACATCATAGAAATCCTCCAGCTTACCTGCACCGCCGCTGGCGATAACAGGCACATTTACGGCACTGCTCACAGCCTTCGTCAGAGCAATGTCATAGCCGTTTTTCGTGCCGTCGGCATCCATACTTGTCAGCAGGATTTCTCCGGCACCGAGCGCTACGCCTTTTTTTGCCCATTCTACGGCATCAAGGCCCGTCGGCTTACGCCCGCCCTGCACATAAACCTCCCACTTGTTCTCACCGCATTTACGTGCATCAATCGCGAGAACAATGCACTGGTTGCCAAACAGCTTGGCACCGTCGGCAATCAGCTGCGGATTTTTTACCGCTACGGAATTGAGCGAGGTTTTATCCGCACCGGCACGTAATGCATTTTTGATATCCTCCACACTGCTGATGCCGCCGCCGACCGTCAGCGGCATAAAAACCTTGGCCGCAGTTCTGCTGATAACATCCAGCATCGCCTTGCGCTCCTCAAAGGTCGCAGTAATATCAAGGAAAACAAGCTCATCGGCACCCTCGGCATCATAAGCCGCCGCACGCTCCACCGGGTCACCGGCATCACGCAGACCGACAAAGTTCGTGCCCTTGACAACACGTCCTTCCTTAACATCAAGACAAGGAATAATTCTCTTCGTAAGCATCTTATTCCTCCTTTGCCGCAGCAATTTTTAAAGCGTCCGGCAGATTAACGGCACCGGTATAAATTGCCTTACCGATAATGCAGCCTGCCACGCCATCCTTTTCGTATTTTTTTACGTTGCGGATATCATCGAGCGAAGCTACACCGCCGCTGGCAATAATCGGTACGCCGCAGGCACGCGCCAGCGCCGCTGTCGCTTCGGAATTTACACCGCTGAGCATACCGTCACGGCTGATATCGGTAAAGATAATTGTTGCCACGCCGTAGTCCGCCATTTTTTTGGCCAGCTCGGTTGCGGCAACGCCGCTGCCCTCGCCCCAGCCTTCGATAGCTACATCACCATTTTTCGCATCAATGCCTACAGCGATATGTCCGGGATATTTGGTGCAGGCCTCTTTGACAAGCTCAGGATTCTTTACGGCAGCGCTGCCCAAAATCAGGCGCTCCACACCCAGCTCCAAAAGCTTTTCTACTGCCTGCAGATTGCGGATACCGCCGCCAAGCTCGACAGGAATTTTTACAGTTTTAAGAATGCGTTCAATCACAGGCAGGTTTTTGCCCTCGCCAGCAAGCGCACCGTCAAGATCAACAAGATGCAGCCATTCGGCACCGCAGGCCGCCCACTTGGCAGCCATCTCCGCCGGGTCATCGGCAAAAACAGTTTCCGCATCAAAGCGTCCCTCCGTCAGACGCACACAGCGTCCGCCGCGGATATCTATTGCAGGATATATAATCATAATTTTCCCCTCATAATTCAACAAAATTTTTCAGCAGGCGCATGCCGACTCTGCTCGACTTTTCCGGATGGAACTGGAAGGCCTGTACCTTACCGCGTCCTACGGAAGCAGTAACCTCCATGCCATAGTCACAGACCGAGGTAATAATGCTTCTGTCCTCCGGCTCCGCATGAAAGCTGTGCACAAAGTAAACGTATTCACCCTCCGCACCCTCTAAGAGCGGGGACGGACTACGCAACTCCAGCTTATTCCAGCCCATATGCGGAATCTTCAGCTCGGTATGCAGCAAGCGCACCTGACCTTTGAAAAAGCCCAGGCCCTTAACTCCCGGCGCTTCGTCACTGCCCTCAAATAAAAGCTGCATGCCAAGGCAGATGCCGAGAAAAGGCTTGCCGCTATGCAGGCTGTCCATAATCACGGGAATCAGGCCTGACTTTTCCAGGTTTGCCATGCAATCGCCAAAGGCACCTACACCCGGAAGCAGAATTTTTTCAGCCTGCGCAATCACAGCAGCATCGCTTGTCACCACAGGCTCCGCGCCGATAGAACGCAGCGCATTCTGTACGCTGTAAAGATTGCCCATGCCATAATCTATAATCGTTATTTTTTTACTCATATATTTTCCCTCATGCTAACTCAACACACGTGTGATGCAGCCGGTGCTTTATAACACGCATTAAAGTGTCCCCTTGCTGCTCATAACACCATGCACACGGCTGTCAAAGGCTACTGCCTCGGACAACGCTCTAGCAAAGCCCTTGAAAATCGCTTCGATGATGTGATGCGTATTCTTGCCGTAAAGCACGCGGATGTGCAGCGTGAGGCCTGCTTGCATTGCCAAAGCACGGAAGAATTCCTCCGTCATTTCGGCATCGTAAATGCCAAGCTGTACCTTAGGAATATCCGCATCAAAAACAAGATACGGACGGCCGCTGAAATCAAGGCACACCTGCACCAGCGCCTCATCCATCGGCAAAAAGCAGTTGCCGTAACGGTGAATGCCTGCTTTATCGCCCACAGCCTCCTTCAGTGCCTGACCAAGTACAATACCGCAGTCCTCCACCGTATGATGGCTGTCAACATCCAGATCACCAACAGCATGCATCACCAGGTCGCTGAAGCTGTGCTTCGCCAAAAGCGTCAGCATATGGTCAAAAAAGCCGATGCCGGTATTAACCTCACAGCTACCGCTGCCATCAAGACACCATTCAGCGCTGATGCCTGTTTCCAGCGTTTTTCTTTCTACATTACCGCTTCTCATGCTCTTACCTCCGCACACAGCTCGGTGATTTTAGCAATAATCTGCTTGTTTTCTTCAGGTAAGCCGATGGTGATACGCAAGCAACCCTGCAGCACCGGATGCGTGCTGAAATCACGCACCAGAATACTGTTGGCCAAAAGATATTTAAAGATCAGCTTACCTCCGGCAGCCTGCTCCGGCAGTCTTTCGCTAAATTTCGCCGCATAAGCCTTGGCAAGCTGCTGCATCAGTTCTCCCTCCGCACGGAAGGTAACAAAATTAGTTGCCGTCGGCCATACCTTAAAGCCTAAGGCTTTCAGGCAGTCCGCAAATTTATCGCGTTCCTCACGGATTGTTTTGATGCGCTCCTTATACAGCTCCTTGTTTTCGTAAACAGTTTTGGCTGCCATCAGCGTAAAGGCATTTACATGATACGGCAGCAAAGCCTTGCCCAGCTGACGCACCAGCCCCAGCGCACCCACTGCGTAACCGCAGCGCAGACCTGCCAGGCCATAGGCCTTAGAAAAGGTGCGGAAGACCATCAGATTGCTGTAGCGTCCCACTAAGCTCAGGGTAGAGCCTGCTACCAGCCACAGCTTGTGCATCGGACGCAAATCATTCGGTGCCAGCTCCTTGCCATCGGCAAATTCCATGTAGGCCTCGTCCATAATAACAGGGCAATCTACATTAGCGAGAATTTTTTCCATAGCTGCCAGGCTGTTATAGTTGCCTGTCGGGTTGTTAGGATTGCAGACAATCAACAGCGAAGGCTGCTGCTCCTTACAAAAGCTGATAACGCTGTCAGCATCAACAAAGCCTTTGGCTGTCAGCGGATAGCGCACCTCCTCGCTGTCGGAAAGGGCAGCGTACTCGCCGTACATGGAAAATGACGGCCAAGGTACGGCAATTTTTTTGCCCGGCCCGCCAAAAACATAGCAGGCCTTTTCCAACAGCTCACTGGAGCCGTTGCCGATTTTTACACAGTCAACATCCACATCCAGCTCTTTGGCAATCACTTCGCACAGGTTTTCCGATTTAATCGGCGGATAACGGTTAAAAGGAAAGTGCGCGGTGCGTTGGGTAATTTTTTCCGCAATCTCCTGCGGCAAAGGGTAATTGCTTTCGTTGGCGTTAACAATAATATCCGCCGCCACGCTTTCTACGGCATATTCCTCCATCGCCTCAATACTTTGGCGAACAGTAAAGCTACTCATCTTCTGCCTCCTTATTTACCCACACGTTTACGAATAGCGTTGGCATGAGCCTGCAGGCCCTCTGCTTCAGCCAAGGTAATAATATCGTCAGCAGCAGCCATCAATGCCGGAGCAGTGTAGGCAATGATGCTTGTTTTCTTCATAAAGGTTTCTACGTTCAGTACGGAATAGAACTTCGCCGTACCGCCTGTCGGCAGAACGTGGTTCGGTCCTGCATAGTAATCTCCCAGCGGTTCCGGTGAATAAGCCCCCAGGAACATAGCACCGGCATTACGGATATACGGCATAATTTCAAACGGTGCCTTAGTCATGATTTCCAAGTGCTCCGGTGCTGAAAGGTTAGCCATTTCGATAACGGTAGGCATATCCTTGGCAAGGATAATCTTGCCTGCCTGCTGCAGTGAGGTACCGGCGATTTCCTTACGCGGCAGCTGTGCCAGCTGTACTTCGATTTCCTCGCCCACAGCATTAGCTACACGCTCGCTGTCGGTAATCAGGATAGCGCAGGCCAGCGGATCATGCTCTGCCTGGCTCAGAAGGTCTGCTGCCAGATAGGTCGGGTTAGCGCTGTCATCTGCTACAATCAAGATTTCGCTCGGGCCGGCAAGCATATCAATATAAACGTGACCGATAACGGCTTTTTTAGCCAAAGTTACGAAGATATTGCCGGGGCCGGTAATTATTTCTACCTTCGGTACGGTTGCGGTGCCAAAGGCCAGCGCAGCAATCGCCTGTGCGCCGCCCATTTTATAAATTTCGGTAACGCCGAGTAATTTTGCCGTTACCAGTACGTTCGGATTAACCTTGCCGTCCTTTCCGGGCGGTACGGCCATCACAATGCGGGGAACGCCTGCTACCTTTGCCGGGCAGGCATTCATCATTACAGACGAAGGATAAGCAGCAGTGCCGCCGGGAACATAAATACCGACGGAATCAACCGGGGTAACCTTTTGGCCCAGCAGTGAACCGTAAGGACGGTTCGTAAGCCAGGTTTTCGGCATCTGCTCCTCATGGAACTTCATAACATTGGCGATGGCACGCTCCAAAGCAGCCTTCACTTTCGGTTTGACCATAGCTTCCGCTTCCGCAAATTCTTCCTCGGTTACACGGATATTTTCCGGTGTCAGCTCTACGCGATCAATCAGCTTAGTATAGTAAAAAAGGCTTTCATCACCGTTTTTGCGCACATCAGCAACAATCTGGTCAACAACCTGTGCTGCCGTCATGTGTCTGCCGAACATAGCATCCGTGCCTGCCTGAATGCGCGGAGATAATTTCACCTCGTCAAAATCCTTCTTCTTCATTAAAGCAGCAATCTCTGCTGCGCTCATCTTTCTTGCGTCTGTAACCTGCATTTTATTTATCCTCCTCATTTAAAACAATACGTAAATCCTCAACCAGCTTGTGCAAGCGCGCAAATTTCAGCTTGAAGCTGGCGCGGTTGGCGATCAATCTGGCAGTAGCGGTGAAAATAGAATCAACCTCCGCCAGTTTATTTTCTTTCAGGGTTCGCCCTGTTTCTACTATATCTACAATCATTTCGCTCAGGCCCACTATAGGTCCAAGCTCAATCGAACCGTTGAGCTTCACGATTTCTGTCTGAATGCCCAGTTTATTGAAATAAGCCTTGGCGCAGTTAGGATATTTCGTTGCTACCCGCAGGTGAGCGTAATCCGTCAGCTTGGCGCGTCGCTTGGCCTCAGGCACTGCCATCATCAGACGGCAGCGGCCAAAGCCCAAATCCAAAAGCTCCACTACATCCTTATCCTGCTCCAGCAGCACATCCTTGCCAATGATGCCGATATCTGCCGCACCGTATTCAACATATGTCGGCACATCAACAGTTTTGGCAATAATGAAGCGTACCTTGGTTTCCTCGTTGCTGATTACCAGCTTGCGTGAATCCTCGGTAACGTTTTCGGCGCTATAGCCTGCCTTCGCCAGCAGGCGTACAGACTTATCGAACAGCTTGCCCTTCGGCAAAGCTATAGTAATGTATTCGTCCATAAAAATACCCCTCTATATTTCCCAGCCATAAGCTTAATGTGTATATTGTCTTTCTGTTAAGCTTATTCTACATATACTAACGATTTACAGCCATATTCCTTCACTGCGAGCGCTGCTCCCTGCAGGTCCGCAGCCTCGGTCAGCAGCTTAACGCTGCGGCCTTCACGGCGCAATGCTGTCGCTTTGGCAATCGCCTCCGGCAGCTTGCCTTCGCTCCAAGCTACCAGTACATCCCAGGTGCGGTTATTGGTAACAACGCCGTTGCGTTCCAAAGCCAGCAGTACGCGGTCCACGCCAACGGCAAAGCCTGTTGCCGGGCATTCCAGGCCGAAGCGCTGCATCATCTTGTCGTAGCGACCACCGCCTGCCACCGGATAACCCATTTCCGGCAGGTACACTTCAAAAAGCATGCCCGTGTAATAGTCAAGCGAACGATATAAGCCAAGATCAAAGCTCAAATAACCTGCTGCACCGTAAGCATCCACCAGCTTGTAGATTTTGCGCAAATCATTCAGAGCGCCTTGGCACTTAGCGTTAGTTACTATTGCAGCAACCTTGTCCAAAAGTTCTATGCCACCCTGCAGGAAGAGGAAATCGGCAAAAAGCTGCTTGATTTCCGGACGGATATTTTCCATCGCATCTGCCATCTGCTGCATACCCACAGCATCATGACGGCGCAGGCAATCCTTCAGCTGCTGCAGCTGAGCAGCATCAAAGCCTGCTTCCTCCGCCAGGCCGTTGATAAAATCAACGTGGCCCAGGCTGATAGCGAACTTCTGCAAGCCTGCAGCCTGCAATGCTTCGGCTGCCAGCACGATAACCTCGGCATCGGCAGCAGCGCCGCTGGCACCCAGCATTTCTACACCGGCCTGCTCAAATTCGCATTGCCGTCCTGCCTGAATTTCTTCATAACGGTAAAGATTTGCCAGATAGCAAAGACGTTTGATCTTTTCGCCGCCCTGCAGACGTGTCGCTGTCAGGCGGGCAATCGGTGCCGTCATATCATTGCGCAGCGCCAGCAGATTATTGCTGCGGTCAAAAAAACGGAAGTCCCCTTTGGCACCGGCAGCGCCGAAGGTATCAACATATTCAAAATCGGGTGTTTTTACCTCATCATAGCCCCATTTGTCAAAAACATTGATAATTGCATTTTCAATTCCGCGGCGTGTCTTCATCTCTCCCGGCAGAATATCCTTGGTTCCGTAGGGAACCTGGTATACCTTATTAGTCATCTTCTTTCTTCCCCTCTTTTATAACTTGCATAACAGAATTATAACCATCCGCGCCGTAAACAAGACAACGCTTAACACGTGAAATGGTTGCGGTGCTGGCACCGGTTTTCTCTACGATAGTTTCGTAAATACAACCCTCATCCAGCATGCGCGCCACCTCCAGGCGCTGTGCCATTGCCTTAAGCTCGCTGATAGTACAGATATCCTCAAAAAATTTATAGCATTGCTCCTCATCCTTTAAGCTGAGAATCGCTTTGAATAATTGGTCTGTTAAATGATCATGAATATTTGCTGCCATTTTTTAGTTTCCTCCTGTGCGTTACGTGCATATAACGATAGTACTTTAACTCACTAACTCGTAAAAATACTTTAATACTTTATCTCGTGAAAGTCAAGAAAAATTTACAAAAAACCTTTTTTTCGCAGGTTTTGTAAAAAATTGCGCATTTCCCTTTACAATTACCTAGTATTTTGATATAATTTGAGCAATTCCTGAAATCCATTGGACGCAGCTTTACAGCTTTACAGTTTTTCAGTAAATTTTACGCAAAACTGTTGACAATATCCTAAAATAGATGTATGATTATTTCATTCAAACTTAACAGAGATTTCATCAAGAGTAGCCGAGGGACTGGCCCGATGAAGCTACGGCAACCACACATCAGTGAACGGTGCCAATTCCAACGGATAATTCCGGCAGATGAAGATTACAGATGCAAAGTATCCTTCGCCGTGCCGGTGAAGGATTTTTTTTACGCAACCGTCAGTTAGCTGACGGCTGATGTACACCGGAGGATGCAATTTACAAGGAGCATCCGCTGCCTTCTATTGGAAAATAATCTCTCACACAAAAATAAGGACCGCGAAACTTGCGGTCACATTAGAAAGGAACACAAGAATGATAGAACTAGTTAATGTAGAAAAAACCTACTACAGCAAGGCCGGCGACATCCATGCTCTGCACAAAACAAGCCTGAGCATCAAGGCCGGCGAAATTTTCGGTATCATCGGTCTTTCCGGTGCCGGCAAATCCACATTAGTGCGCTGCATCAACATGCTGGAAAAACCGACTGCAGGCCAGGTATTCGTTGACGGCCAGGAGCTGACCGCCATGAGCGAAGCACAGCTGCGTAAAGCACGTCAAAGCATCGGCATGATTTTCCAGCACTTCAACCTGCTGGCAAGCCGTACTGTTTATGATAACATTGCTTTTCCGTTGGAAATCCAAGGCCTGAGCAAGAGCGAAATCGACAAGCGCGTACGTCCTCTGCTGGAGCTGGTACAGCTGGAAAGCCGTGCCAACTACTATCCCAGCCAGTTGTCCGGCGGTCAGAAACAGCGTGTAGGCATTGCCCGCGCCCTGGCAAGCAATCCTAAGGTACTGCTGTGCGACGAAGCAACCAGCGCCCTCGACCCGCAGACTACCAAATCTATTCTGCATCTGCTGCAGGACATCAACAAAAAGATGAATCTGACCATCGTGCTGATTACACACCAGATGGAGGTTGTAAAAACCATCTGTGACCGCGTTGCTGTTATCGAAAGCGGCGACATCATTGAAGAAGGCTCGATGATTGATGTTTTCACCAATCCGCAGCACCCCACTACCAAGGAATTTACCAAGAGCGTTATCAACGCCGAGCTGCCTGATATCGTTAAACAGATGAAATTAAGCGATACCTATACAGAAGGCAGCAAGCTGCTGGTACGTATCTCCTTCATCGGTGACAGTGCCAGCGAGCCTATTATTTCCGGCATGGTAAAACATTTTGATGTTGACGTAAGCATTATTTCCGGTAATACCGACCAGCTGAAGGATGTCCTCTTCGGCACCCTGCTGATTGAGATTTCCGGCGACCGCGAGCGCATTAAAAATGCATTGGAATATCTGCATCAGCAGCATCTGAAAACGGAGGTAATTGGCTATGAGTCCTGATATGATTGACCTTTTAATAAAATCCTTTTGGGAAACCTGCTACATGGTTTTCGCTTCTACCGCACTTTCCACTTTAATCGGCATTCCGCTGGGCGTAATCCTTACCGTAACCCGCAAGGACCACATTCTGCCGAACCAACCGCTTAACACTATTCTGGGCGCGATTGTCAACGCAACACGTTCCACTCCTTTCATTATATTAATGGTAGCAATTATTCCGCTGACACGTATGATTGTCGGCTCTTCCATCGGTACTACCGCAGCAATCGTGCCGCTGACTATTTCCGCAGCACCGTTCATTGCACGTATCATTGAATCTTCTCTGCTGGAAATCAACCCCGGCATTATCGAAGCAGCTCAGGCTATGGGTGCAAGCCCGATGCAGATTATCACTAAGGTACTGCTTCCCGAAGCAATGCATTCCATCGTACTGGGCGTAACGCTTGCCATCATCAGCTTAATCGGCTACTCCGCAATGGCCGGCACCTTAGGCGGCGGCGGTCTTGGTGACCTGGCAATCCGCTACGGCTACCAGCGCTTCCAGATGGATGTTATGATTGCCACCGTTGTCGTGCTCATCGTCATGGTACAGGCAATGCAGTCCTTAGGCGACTACGCATCAAAAAAGCTTAACAAAAACAAACTGTAATCTACAGGCCAAATGAGGATTTACAACGATGAAGCGAGTTTCATCGACGTAATAAAGAAAAAAGCCGCTGCTGTCTGACAGCAGACCACCATTATTTTAGGGAGGAACAACTTATGAAGAAAATTACCAAACTTTTACTCACCGTTGCGCTCTGCGCACTGACCATCATCGCCGCAGGCTGCGGCGGTGACAACAAGGCAGCCGACAAAAAGGCTGACCCGAACGCACCTGTTAAAATCGGTGTAACCGCAGGTCCGCACGCTGAAATCATGGACAACGTTAAAAAGCTGGCTGAAAAACAAGGCCTGAAAATCGAAGTTGTCGAATTCTCCGACTATGTAACCCCGAACGTATCCCTGGCACAGGGCGAGCTGTTTGCCAACTCCATGCAGCATGCTCCGTATCTGGCAGCAACTCTGAAAAAAGAGCCTAAATTCGAGCTGGTTGAAGCTTTCAAAACCGTAAACTTCCCGATGGCTATCTATTCCACCAAATACAAAAAGGTTGAGGATATCCCGGCAGGCGCAACCATCGGCATTCCTAACGATCCGTCCAACGGTGCTCGCGCACTTCTGGTTCTGGCTGACAAAGGCTTCATCGAAGTTAAGGATAAAAACGATGTTTCCACCTCTGTAGCAAGCATCACCAAAAATCCGAAAAACTATAAAATCCAAGAGTTGGACGCCGCTTCTATTCCTAAAGCAATGGGCGACCTTGATATTGCCGTAATCAATGCCAACTATGCACTGGTTGCCAAGTTGAATCCGTCTAAGGACAGTCTGCTGGTTGAACGCGCCGATAACCCGTTTGTTAACATCTTCGTAACCACCAAGGCTAACGAAAAGGATCCGCGTATGGAACAGCTGAAGAAGATTTACACCTCCGCTGAAAACAAAAAATTCATCGAGGATCACTTCAAAGGTTCCATTACTCCGGCATTCTGATTTATCAAAGCATAGCACAAAAGCTCCCGCAGACTTCTGTGGGAGCTTTTCTTACACTAATAGAATTTCTAAAAAAATTTCGCGTTTAGCACTTTACAAATTTAGCATACTAAAGTATAATGGGTACATAGTTAAATGCTAATTAACAAATGAGGTGTGAAAAATGAAAAAAATAGTTGCTTTAGTAATGGGCCTGATGATGATGCTCATGATGGTTGCTGGCTGCGGCAGCGACGGCCCGAAAAAAATGGTAATCGGTCTGGATGACAACTTCGCTCCTATGGGTTACCGCAATGAAAAGAATGAAATCGTCGGCATGGATATCGACCTTGCACGCGAAGCCTGCAAGCGTGCCGGCATGGAAGTAGAATTTAAACCAATCGACTGGGGTGCAAAGGAAGCAGAGCTCAAATCCAAACGCATTGATGCTATCTGGAACTGCTTCACCGTTAACCCGGAGCGTGAAAAGGTATATGGCATGTCCAAGCCTTACATCAACAACTCCCAGCTGGTTGTTGTTCCTAAGGATTCTCCGATTAAAACCCTCGAAGATTTAAAGGGTAAAATCGTAGCGGTACAAGATGACAGCACAGGCTCCTACCTGCTCGAGCAGCCTGCACACAAAGAGCTGGCAGCTTCCATGAAGGAAGTTCGCAAATATCCCGACTTCGCAGCTATTTACATGGAAATAGACAACAAACGTGTTGATGCTGCTATCGTAGACGCAGTTCTTGCTCGCGGCTATTATGACAAAAAGAAACCCGGTGCCTACAGAATTCTTGAGCAGACCATGGGCGATGAGGTTGTAGCAATTGCCTTCCGTAAGGACGACAAAGACTTCAAAGACCGCATCGACAAAGCTATGGATGAAATGAAAAAAGACGGTACCTGCAAAAAGATTTCCGAAAAATGGATGGGCGCAGATATCACAAAATATTAATTTGTTATCACTTGAGGGCTGTCGCATTTAGCGGCAGCCCATATTATAATTATATGGAGAGAAATAATTTATGGATTACGTTTTAAATATCATCCCTCAGATGATGGATGGCTGCCTGGTATCATTTCAAGTTTTTATTATCACCATCGTACTGAGCATTCCGTTGGGCATTCTGCTCAGCCTCGGCCGTGTTTCCGACATTAAACCCCTGCAGGCCCTCATCGGCGGCTACGTTTGGATTCTGCGCGGTTCCCCGCTGATGCTGCAGATTTTCTTCGTTTACTTCGTACTGCCGTCCGTAGGCATTCGCCTGCCGGACTTTGAATCAGCCATCGTAGCCTTTGTATTAAACTACGCTGCCTACTTCTGCGAAATCTTCCGCGCCGGCATCCAGGCAATTCCTGCAGGCCAATACGAAGCAGCGCACACTCTGGGCATGAACTATGTGCAGACCATGCGCCGCATTATCCTGCCGCAGGTTATCCGCATCATTCTGCCGCCTATCAGCAACGAAACCATTACTCTGGTAAAGGATACCTCCTTGGTATACGTTCTGGCGATGAACGATCTGATGCGTACCGCACGTAATCTGGTACAGCGTGACTTTTCTATTACCCCCTTCATCGTTGCTGCAGTCTTCTACCTGCTGGCAACTCTGATTTTAACCCTTGTTTTTGAACGTCTGGAAAAACGCTTCTCCAGATATGACCAATAGGAGGAGTAACCACCATGACAACTAAAATCAAAGCAACCAATATCTGGAAAAAATTCAATAACCTGGAAGTACTCAAGGGCATTGACCTAGAAGTAAATGAGGGCGAAGTTGTTGCCGTTATCGGCCCTTCCGGTGGTGGCAAGAGCACCCTGCTGCGCTGCCTCAACAAGCTGGAAACCATCGATAAAGGCAGCATCACCATCGACGGCGAAGAGCTGTGCCGTGAAACCTCCGGTGGTACGGAATATGTCAAGAACAACGATGTCCGCCGCATCGCCTGCAAAATGGGCATGGTATTCCAGCAGTTCAACCTTTTTCCGCATATGACTGTTCTGGAAAATCTGATTGAAGCGCCTGTCAACGTACAAAAGCGCGATAAAGCAGAAGTTATCAAGGAAGCAGAGGTTCTGCTGGCGAAGGTCGGTCTTTCCGACAAGCGCGATGTTTATCCGCGTAAGCTCAGCGGCGGACAGCAGCAGCGTGTAGCTATCGCCCGTGCTTTAGCCATGAAGCCCGCCATTATGCTTTTTGACGAGCCTACCTCTTCTCTGGACCCGGAGCTGACCGGTGAGGTTTTGCGCACCATGCGAGAACTGGCCGACGAAAAAATGACCATGGTAGTCGTAACGCACGAAATGGGCTTTGCCCGTGAGGTTGCCACCAAGGTTGTTTTCATGGCTGACGGCTATGTGCAGGAGCAGGGCCGTCCGGAAGAAATTTTTGTTAACCCCAAAAACGAACGTCTGAAATCCTTCTTAAAAGTAATTTTAAAGTAATCAGATAAAGGTTTCTAAATTAATTCACAGATTACACCTACCTTTGTCATATATGTTTGTTACAATAATACTCGAGGATGAAAGGAACCTATTGAACAAGGCAAGCAAAGAAAGGTGATTTCAATGCACGTTAAAATTCTTGGCCCCATGACTAAGCAGGCAGAGCTGCTGCTGCAGAATACTGCTATTGCTTTAAAGAAGCTCAAGGTTAAGGCTGAGTTTGAAAAAGTTTCCGAATTCCAAAAGGTAGTGGCCTATGGAGTGATGGCCTTCCCCGCTTTAGTCATCGACGAAAAATTAGTTGCTGTCGGCAGCACGCTTTCGGTAGATGAAGCCATGACTCTTATAAAGCAACTCTCCTAAACATATCTTTTCATCATACACCTCTCCTTAAAATACACCGCACCGTGCGAAATGTGCGGTGTATTTTTTTTAGAAGCATTTTGATTAATGTAAAATTTATGTAAAGTTCCTTACGCACTTTTAACATCATAAAATTTCGAGTATAATAAGTATAGGTATATGCTGTTTTTACAGCAATCATGGATGCATACAAATTAAAAAAGGGGACTTATTTTTTATGCTTGCTTATTTCTTAGCATTTTTGGGCGGTATCGCCTTATTTATGTATGGCATGCAGCTGATGGGTGACGGTCTGCAAAAGGCTGCCGGCGCTAAGCTACAAAAGATTTTGGAAGCCATGACAGGCGTGCTCGCTATGGGCATTCTGTTGGGCGCAGTTGTTACTGCAGTGCTGCAGGCCAGCGGTGCTACCACCGTTATGACCGTAGGCCTGGTAAATGCGGGCCTGCTCACGCTGAAGCAGGGCTTCGGCATTATCATGGGTGCCAACATTGGTACTACTATGACGGCACAGCTCATCGCCTTCAAGCTTTCCGATTATATCACGATTTTAATCTTCATCGGCTTTTTGATGCAGCTGCTGGCGAGAAAAAGCCGCACAAAATATCTTGGCCAGGTAATGCTGGGCTTCGGTATTCTGATGCTGGGCATGGATATGATGGGCAAAGCTGTTATGCCTCTGCGTAACTATCCCGGCTTTGTGCATTTCATCGAGGTTTTCTCCAGCAATCCGTTGCTGGGCATCGGCATCGGTATGATTATGACTGTGCTGATTCAGTCCAGCAGTGCTACCATCGGTATTCTTATCGCCATGGCCGGTCAGGGACTTATTCCGCTGGAGGGTGCGATTCCTGTACTGCTCGGCGACAATATCGGTACCTGTATTACTGCCGTACTCGCTTCACTGCGTGCTAACCTTACAGCTAAGCGTGTAGCTGCAGCCCATGTAATGTTCAACGTTATCGGCAGTATAATTTTCGTAATCTTGATGCCGTTCTTCATCAAGTTCGTGTTAATCGTTTCACCTGCCAATGATATCGCACGCCAGATTGCGAATGCGCACTCGGCGTTCAACATTTTGAACACGCTGCTCTTTATGCCATTTGTTAACCCTTTCATCAAGCTGGTAGAAAAGATTGTGCCCGGCAAGGCAGAAATCATCTCCATGCGCCCTGTTTATCTTGACAAAAACATGCTGAACACTCCCTCTATCGCTATCAGCCTTGCTGTCAAAGAGGTTGTGCGTATGGGCGAGCTGGCACGCAAGGACGTGCGTCTTGGCATGGAGGCTATTCAAAGCTTTGATGCCGACAAGGTAAAATACGTTTTGGAGCACGAGCCTGTTGTCGATGCGTTGGAGCGAGATATTACCGACTATCTGACGCAGATGAGCTCATCTGAAATGAGCGAAAGCCTGACGACACGCCACACCGGTCTTTTGCACGCCTGCACGGATATCGAACGTATCGGTGACCATGGTGAAACATTGGCTAAACGCGCACGTAAGCTTGTTGAGGAGGATGTAGTTTTCTCCGATGAAGCTAAGGCAGAACTGCTGCAGCTCAGCGAAATGGTACTGCGTGCCTCCGGACGTTCATTGGAGGCCCTAGAGAAAAATGATAAGGTTATTGCGGAGGACGCTGTGCGTCTGTGCCGTGAGGTTAAGCAATACCAGAAGGAAATCCGTAAGAATCATATCACGCGCCTTAACGAACATATCTGCAATCCTACTGCAGGCTTTGTTATGATGGAGCTGCTGATTAATATGAAGCGTGTATCCGATCATTCCAAGAACATTGCCCAGCTGGTGCAGGGAACATTCTAAAGCTTATAAAGCAACAGCAAGCATACAGACTACTGCTCAACATAGTCTGTATGTTTTTCTTTTGCGTAAAAGCATTGCTAAGCTAACAGAGTACGTACATAATTAATCCGCACTTTCTCATATGCGCTTATGAATTTACTCAAGTATACTTTAGTAAATCGTACTTGAGTAAATTTACTCAAAATACTGCAAACCCTGCTTACCTAAAATGACCATATAATCACCATAGTCTTATCCTTACATACCTATTTTGCTGTACTTATAAAATCACAGCTTTTTCACAAAATCTTTGCTATAATTTAAGTAAGCAAGGACTGCGTTTCCGACTGCTACAGTCTTAGCGCAGTCCTTTTTGGTTACTCGTAGAGTCATAATCGGCTTTACGGTTTTTTATTATACCTATTGCGACAGAGATTTTTACAACATATAAGTTTATAAAATATATTATATATATTGAGCACAACATTGCTCCGCTGCAAAACGATAAAACGCTGCAGCGTTTCACACTTTTTTTACTTTAATTATTGATGACACCTTTTACTAATTACAGGTAAAGTATTACAATATAAGATGAGTATTTATCAGCTTAGATTCAGATTATAAAAAAAGAATATGAACATGCTTCGGATATCGCCCTGAGCTTCATATTCCAGGAGGTTACTATGCAGATAGGATTGGATATTGGCAGTACCACAATTAAAATCGCCGTAATGGACGATGCAGGCAATCTGCTATTCCATAAATACGAAAGACATTACAGCCAGATTGCAGAGAAAATTCTGGCCCTACATAAAGAATTGATGACTAAATTCCCTACACTGCATAGCGCACGTCTGGCCATCAGCGGCAGCGGTGGTATCGGTATAGCGGACAGCTGCGGCCTGCAATTCGTACAGGAGGTTTTTGCGGAAAAAATCTGCGCCGAAAAGCTCAATCCAGGAACCGACGCCGTTATCGAATTAGGTGGCGAGGATGCCAAAATCCTCTTCTTAGGCCGCCATTTTGACGCACGTATGAATGACAGCTGCGCCGGAGGCACCGGTGCCTTTATCGACCAGATGGCTTCCCTGCTGAATGTAGAAACACCCCAAATGAACGAGCTGGCACAGCAGGCACAGAACACCTACACCATCGCCAGCCGCTGCGGTGTTTTCGCCAAAAGCGATATCCAGCCGCTGCTCAACCAGGGTGCGGAAAAAAGCGACTTGGCAGCCAGCATCTTCCACGCTGTAGCAAGCCAGGCCATCACCGGTCTTGCCAAAGGCCGTCCCATCAGCGGCAATGTGTTGTATCTTGGCGGACCGCTCACCTTTATGAGCTGTCTGCGCGATGCCTTTGACAGTGTTCTGAATATCAAAGGTGTCTGCCCGGAAAACAGCCTGCTTTATGTAGCAATGGGTGCAGCCTTCTGTGCCGAGCACGAAGTGGACCTTACCACGCTGCCAGAAAAACTGCAGGCAGCAGCAGCACAGCACAGCTTTGAACATCTGCCGCCGCTGTTTAAAAACGAAGGCGAATATACTGTTTTTAAGAAGCGTCACTCTAAGGAAAGTGTCGCTATAGGCACCCCTGCGGAGGCCAGCGAAGCCTTTATCGGTATTGATTCCGGCAGCACGACTATTAAAATCGCTGTTATGAGTCCAGACGGCAAATTGCTTGACTCCTTCTACCAAAGCAATAAGGGTAATCCTGTTGTTGCCGTCCGCAATTATCTTACCGATTTCTATACAAAATATCCCACCTGCCGCCTGTTGGCAGGTGCAGTCACCGGCTACGGCGAGGAGCTGATTCGCCACGGCTTCGGTGTTGACTATGGTATCGTAGAAACAATGGCGCACTTTTATGCTGCCCAATATCTGGAGCCTGAGGTAGATTTCATTCTGGACATCGGCGGACAGGATATGAAGTGCCTGAAAATCCATAACGGTGCCATCGATAATATCTTTCTGAACGAAGCCTGCTCCAGCGGCTGCGGCAGCTTTTTGCAGACCTTTGCCGAAATTCTTGGCTACACAGCCGAGCAGTTCGCACACATCGGTCTTAAAGCAGATATGCCGGTAGACCTAGGCAGCCGTTGCACCGTATTTATGAACAGCAGCGTTAAGCAGGCACAGAAGGACGGTGCCTCCGTTGCCAACATCAGCGCCGGCCTGTCCATCAGTATTGTCAAAAACGCTTTATATAAGGTTATACGTCCGGCCAGCAAGGAGGCCATCGGCAAGCACATCGTAGTTCAGGGAGGCACCTTCCTCAATGACTGCGTACTGCGCGCCTTTGAGCAGGAAATGGATTTGAACGTTATCCGTCCCAATATTGCCGGCCTTATGGGAGCTTACGGCGCTGCCCTGTACGCACAACGCCGCTACAAGGACACACCGCATCAGACTACGCTGCTCAACCTGCAACAGCTGAGTGAATTCGTTCATACCGTCAAGTGTATGACCTGCGGCCTGTGCAATAATCATTGCCACCTCACCGTCAACACCTTTGCCGGCGGCAAACGCTTTATCAGCGGCAACCGCTGCGAGCGTCCCATCACCCACATGGCCCCCAAGGATGAGCTGAACCTGTACCGTCAAAAGCTGCAGCTGCTCAAGGAATTGCCCGTTAACGAAACGCCGAAACGCGGCATTATGGGTATACCTATGGGCCTGAATATGTATGAGCTGCTCCCCTTCTGGAATGCCTTGCTCTCCAGCCTGGGCTTCAAGGTTGTCCATAGTCCGATTGAAGACAAAACTATTTACCGTCTTGGTCAGGGAACCATCCCCAGCGACACCGTCTGCTATCCGGCTAAGCTTATGCACGGTCATATCAAATGGCTGCTGCAGCAGGGAATCACCAATATCTTCTATCCCTGCATGACCTATAATATAGATGAACAGGGCACTGAAAACTGCTATAATTGCCCTGTCGTAGCCTATTATCCCGAAGTGCTGCACGCCAATATCCGTGATCTGAATAAGCCCGAGATACATTTCTTCTATGATTATCTTGGCCTGCTCCATAAAAAGAAGCTGGTCAAAAAGCTGCAGGAAATGTTTGCCAAGGTTTATCCGGATATCACCAAGGAGGAAATCCGCAAGGCTGTTGATGCTGCCTTTACTGCCTTTTATGACTATGAAGCGCAGGTAAAGGCTAAAGGACAGGAAATCATCAGCAAGGCACGCGAAGAGCATAAGCCTATCGTTGTACTGGCAGGCCGTCCCTATCACATCGACCCCAAGGTCAACCACAGTATCGACCGCCTGATTACTAACATGGGTGCTGCCCTCGTCAGCGAGGATGCCGTAAGCAGTCATATTAAGACCAAGGAACTCAACCGCGACCTGCAGGTGCTCAACCAGTGGACCTATCACGGCCGCCTGTATGCGGCAGCTGAATATGTTGCCCAAAATCCTGATATGCATCTGATTCAGCTTGTAAGCTTCGGCTGCGGCTGCGATGCGATTACAGCCGATGAATGCCGCCGCCTCCTCGAAGAACGCGGACGCATCTATACACAAATAAAAATAGACGATATCGACAACCTTGGTGCTGCCAAAATCCGCATCCGCAGTCTGTTCTCCGCAGCCCAGCTTTTCGATATAGATAATAATTAAAGGAGATTTGCATATGCTACCAGCAGCTAACGTTAAGTTTACCCCCTTCACGGAGGATATGAAAAAAACGCATACTATACTTATACCCGGCATGCTGCCTATGCATTTTTCACTGCTGCAGGCAGCACTCGTAAGCTGTGGCTATAAAGCCGAGGTTCTGCACAACACCGGTCGCGAGGTAATCGAAACCGGTCTGAAATACGTCAATAATGATATCTGCTATCCGGCACTGCTGGTTATCGGCCAGCTGATAAACGCTTTGGAAAGCGGCAAATATGATTTGGAGCACACTGCGCTGATTATCACCCAAACCGGTGGCGGCTGCCGTGCCTCCAACTATATCTATCTGCTGCGCAAAGCTTTGGAAAAAGCCGGCCTTACGCACATCCCTGTCATCAGCCTCAACGTCAACGGTCTGGAGCAGCAGCCCGGCTTCCATCTGGACGCATCCATGGTGCATAAGTTCTTGGCTGCCGTTGTTTACGGCGATACCCTGATGTACCTGACGAATAAAACACGTCCCTACGAAGTTGTACACGGCGCTGCCGATAGACTGGCGCAAAAATGGCTGGCACGCTTAAGCGAAGCCTTCAAGAGTGGCAAGGCGCAGGCTTTAGGTACCATCAAGCAGCTTACTAAGGCTATTGCGCACGAATTTGCGGATTTGCCTATCACCAACAAGGAGAAAACTAAGGTCGGTATTGTCGGTGAAATCTACATCAAATATGCCGCTTTAGGCAACAACAATCTGGAAGCCTTCCTGCAGCGTCAGAACTGCGAATATATGCTGCCCGGTCTGATGAATTTCATTATGTACTGTGTTGATACTTATCTTACGGACTATAAGCTTTACGGCGGCAGTCTGCTTAAATACAGTGTCAACAAAGGCGCTATGTGGTATTTAAAATATATGGAAGGCATACTGCATCAGGCTCTCAGTATCGCTCCCTTCAGCGCCCCCGCCACCTATGAGGAAACCAAGGCTATGGCCAAGGGCGTTATCGGCTAAGGCCACCT
>ERZ791624.537-NODE-537-length-25483-cov-5.546641_pt1 | contig 25483 bp, 19 predicted proteins | sample MGYA00510058_ERZ791624 | MGnify/ENA primary metagenome ERZ791624 (study PRJEB30046, sample SAMN00715158) | human gut metagenome | study: EMG produced TPA metagenomics assembly of the A metagenome-wide association study of gut microbiota in type 2...
GAATCGCCTGTCGGTTGGAAAGGCGAAAGAAATCGCCTGTATTTGAGCGATGTGGTTTATCAGAAGGCTCTGGATAACCAGAAAGCTGGCAATATCAAGATTATTAGCCATGCCGCAGTTGCCAAGGGCAATCTGTATTACGACCACAGAGATATGGCTGTTATGCGAGAAGCTGCCATTTCCGCATTCAAGCCCGAACCGTTCTACACGGTTCAGATTGGACTGGACGGGTTTACTGCATTGAATTATTGATGCCGTCCTGAAGATTGACTCGTTCTTGCTCATAATCTCTTGCTGAGTGAAGAGAACGCCCACCTAAAGTCCGCCCATATCCCATTTTCTTTTCTCCTATTATGTCAATCTTCTTGAAGAACGATTTCTTGAAGGTGTTCTTGGATCTCGTTTATATATGGTTTGCTTAGTTGCGATCGTTACTGAAATTAGAATCCATAAGACAAACCATACCAGTTTATCCGAAATGCCTATTACATCAGTACCGATTTCCATAAGAATAGCGCCCACAATTGATTTTATCGCAGATGACACAAAAATTAATGTGCTAGATTCTTGGCTACCATATGCAATAGCAGCAGCAAAACCTATTGCAATACCTAATATAGAAATAAATATAATTCTTAATAATGCGTATAGGAAGTTTAAGTTGGTTGTATATCTGGTGGATAGAAGGTCTCTGGACGTATATTGAGTTGCAGCCGATGTCATAGCGTCACCTAAATCGGATGCATCAGAAACATGAATAAACACTCCGCCAGTTGTTTTTGCAATTTTATTCATCAGATTGGTATCAACATCCCCTAAACCTACCGTACTAATACTAATCCTATTTTTTACATAGGTTTTCAAGACACTATTGATAGATTTGAATAAACCAATATCAGTAGCATATCCATCCGTAAGCAAAATAACTTTCGGAGATACACCACCATCCCACACCTCATCGAGTCTGTCCTGTACCACTTTGTCCAATACTGTTCTAATCGATGTTCCGCCAGAACTTTCACCGGTTATTTGCGGAATTCCATCTGCTACAGGTTTCATGTCGCTAATGATTTTTACGTCATCTGAAAAGCCGTAAACCATATACGGAAAATCAGAATCGACATTATTTAGTACGGATTTCAGCGCACCATATCTTAATTGTAGGGGATCGTTTTCGGTCATAGAGCCAGAATCATCAATCACAAAAATATAGGCTGTAGGCTGTTGATCTTCTTTAATAAAATCCATTCCATAAATCCATTGAAATAAAATAGCTAAACCAAAAACCAGTACACCTATAATCATGATTGAAAAGACCGAACTAACTAGGTCACTTGAACCTGTTAATATATTCTCTTCAAATAATCCGGTTGACATGCTGTAGACAAAGATGGTTACTGCTAGCAAAAGGTACAAAATTACAAATATTATTCCGATAAGTAACGGCATTGCAATGATATCTACTCCAGCAGAGTAGAGGATCGTACCTACAGCCCATGCAACAATCCCAATAATTATTGTGATAAACAAAAGCAAAGCATTAAGTGAAACAGCACGATGTGTAGATGGTACCCGTGTATTTCGTCTAGGAGATTTAGGGGGAGTTTGTGGCATGCTTGCGTTTCTCCTTTCATAGAAAATTCTTATATTGTCTACTCAGCGCAATGTGATAATTAAAACGATAATATGGATTAGAACACGATACCGTATAGTTGTGTTGCACTGTTATATATGATAACAATATAATTATTGTCATGAAGCTGTTCATCTCGAAATCTTGGTTTTACTTCTTTTTTTTAGGAAAGATAAACCACTTGATAACGAAAATGATGATAAGGATAATTATTACCCATGTAAAAAGCTGCATTAAAAAGTTTGTGATTGCTTCCCTGAAAATCCAACAAAACGCAATGATTGCAATGATGCCAATAATCGGCAATAAAGCATTCCAAGAAATCTTAGAGCCAGAACTGGGTCTATGAACACTAGGAGGTTTGATTCCAGTTTTTCTAGGTGTATATCCAGTCTGTTGAGGGGATGCCGGAGATAATCCTGTGTTTCCACTACTACCAGAGCGTCGCTCAGGTTGATTTCGAAAACCTGTACTTTTAGGGGGCGTTTGAGTAGGCGTGGAAGAAAAACCAGATGCACCGGATGAAAAGGTAGGCCTTTCTGCAGAAGAGGGTCTAGGAATAGAACCGGCTGTATTTGATGTGTAATTAGTATCTGATTTAAAGTTGTTATTAGGCTTTTTGGGGGCATTCCCACTATTAAAATCAAACGGCATTTTTTCCTCCTAGTTATATCGAATGATTTGATCTGTACTAGTATCAAAAACGATAGCTTGTCCCGCTCTTAGTCCTATAATTTCTTCTGGCATAACTCTGTACCTGTTCTCTGTCGAGAATCTTACATCATCATGTCGATCTCGTGGTAAGAAACTGAAAAATCCTCTATTGGTTCCTTGGGAGGTTTCAACTTTTGTATAATCATATCTTCCAAAGATTTCAGATAGGACAGTAGCTGTTTTTCCTGTGCTGTGTTTTAAGATAATAAATGTATTTATACGCTCCGTTAAACGGAGGAAGTTATCTTCATCTCCACTTATTAGATCCACTACATTTTCAGCAATTATTCCGCAATAGCACCCTGAATTAGTGAGGCGAAGATACTCCTGAAAATGTTCATCTGCTATTTTTGCATCATCAATAATAAGAACAAAAGGCGTCTGAACAGCCTTTAGTTCTTCCGCAAGATAGGGCAGCAACATTTCCGAATACATGTCGTTAACAGATAAAAGAAGGGTTGCATTTTGTCTTATAGCTTGTAAACAGTTGAATTCTGCAACACAATTATTATCATTCCATCCACCGCGGGAAGCGTCATGTGACAAATTACTAATTACTGCTCTAAACAAATCAAACTGGCTATTTGAATCTTCAGAATCAATACCTAAGTCAGCCCATATCCTGCGAGATATAGCTTCGCCGCAAGGAAGCGCCATGATGTTTTCATGGAACTCTCCAATATCATAAAACTGGCACAAGTAATTCAAGCCGGATAGACTAATTGGAATGTTTAATTCTTTTAAGATGGATAGGTGCGCTTTTACAACCCTTTCAAAACGAGGAGTGACAGAATAATTTAGCTTGTAAGCAAGTTGTCTTAATGACAGTACCACCTGCATTTCATTCATTCCAAAGAAAGGTTCAAACTCTGAATTCCTTTGATTGACAATCCATAATGGAGAGCTTTCAGGTGATGTAACAATGCTTTGCCATGACTGAGTAACCATTGCTTCCATGTGAATATCACTGTTATGCAAGACTATAACTGGAAGTCTGCCAATAACAGCATCGAAGAAAATATAGAGGGGCTGGTATCGCTCGTCTGGGTGTGATCCACCACTGATAATAAAATTGACCGGCTCCGCATTAGGACAAAGATATGCACCAATATCTTCAAGTCGGCCTCTCGCAGAGAATACGTTAGATAACTGTTTATTTGAAAAATCTGCTTGATGATTATTACGCCATCCCATTTTAGCACCTCATTTTCCGTACTGGGCAAATTGAAATAAAAATGGTGCATCATATCCTAGTCCAATAATCGCTTGACCGAGGCCGAGATTCAGCTGATCCCATTCCTCAACTGTATTTCCATCACGTTCATTGCCAACAATACTATTTTTTTGAACATTATTATATTCATACACCATGATGTTTGAACCAAATCTTTTGGTTATGTAGTCACGAGAGGAACCATCATTTGTGTGAAAAGCAAAGATACTTCCAAAACCGCCTGCAATTACAGCTCCCTTTTCTTGCCCGTACACATCATATAACTGGTCAATGCTTTGAATACCGGCCATAACACGAACGCCTAATCCACGACCAAAGTTCAAAGCATCATCAATATGTTGCAATTTAGGCAATAGTTTGAATTCATCCGCAATTAAGAAAACATTTCCCGAGTTCTTTACTCTGCTAAGTGCTTCTTTCAATGCTTGGTCAATCAATAATCTATATACTGGGGTTAAAGTTTCGCCAACAGAAAGATCATATTCAACAAAAATTGCCTTTCCGCCTTTTTCTCTAACTGCTTTTCTCATCGAAATAGAACGTTCAGGGCGATGCGATGCCAAAATACCAACGAAGTATTCGGACAACATGCTATTTAGCTCGCCAAAAACACCAAGTGCCTGATTTGATTTCCCATCACCAAAATAAGTAAGGAGGCTTCTTAAATCCGAATAATGGCTAAAGATTTTGAGGTAGTGTTCCGGCTTAAAACTCAAAAAAGCTTTTATCAGATCTTCGTTATTAAGCTTTGATTTCCATTCGTCCGGTTGTTTTTTTGCTTGGCGAATAAAATGGAGCAAAACACCTCGGAAAATATCTCTGGCTGCATTGCAGAAAAACGGTTGCGAAGCCGATCCTCGGTCATGAAACAGTGCAGATGCTAATTCTCTAGCATTCATGGTAATATTATCTTCATCCCAGCCATCGGCTAAAATCTCATCAAAGATGTTCCAGGTGTAGCTGATATTACGGAAACTCGCACTATTTCCTATTACATAGTCACCTTCCTGGGAAAATTTTTCATAGAATTCACCTTTGGTGTCAAAAATAATAGCAATGTCATTATTGGTCATTCTTCTTCGCAAGGCCTGGACAGTATAGCAGAACGCATTGGTCTTTCCGCAGCCAGCTCCGCCTAGTAGGAGGATATGCCGAGCCATAATGTCTTCATTAATCTGAAATATAGTATCTCCATTCATTGCCTGTCCCGGAAAGGTTACTAATGGTTTATCAATAATTGGTGGAACATTATTAATTACTGAAGTTCCAAAAATAATTTGATGACTCATCTTATCACTCCACGTCAGCAGAATAATCTTCGCTGTTCTCGATGCTTTCAGTATGAGAAGATTCTATTTCGGCATTGTTTGCTGTGCCGAGATAGCTTCCTTCATTATTTGAACGTTCCACATCATTGGTCGTACCGATATACATATCGCCATCAATGGTTTCAGAAGTCTCTTCAACATTTCCGAGGTATTCGTTGTTCGCAATATTGGAATGTTCATTATTATTTTGGTATTCGATATTAAGTGCCTCAATTGCATCTCCGACATCATGGCTTTGTACAACTGTAGGGTCTTGGTACTCTTCGCTATTGATTTTTTCGCTTAGTGAATTATATTGATCTTCCGAGATATCCCCTCTGATATAAGCTACATAAGCTTGATCATTTTGCAGTCTAACTCGATCTTCGAAATTGTTATCAAGTGTAGAGTTAACTTCACTAAAGTGAGTTGCACGCTCTTCGATGTATGTCCGATATTCAGGATCATGTTCATAGCGCGCTCGTTGTTCAAGCATAAATGTGGCTGCCTTATTATTGCTATCAAGCTCATCGCATTGCATATCATATTCTGGAGAAGAACGAGCATAGTTATATAGATTTCCTTGCTCATCTCTAGCCATTTCGGCCTCCATCATTGACAGAGTGTGGTCATCATAACCTTCACCAGTTTGAATACAATGTGATTGATAGGCGTGGGTGCTCTCATGAACATATGTATCCAAAGTTTCGTATGACGAAAAATCTGACACATTGATACTGATCTGATTGTTCGTACTTGTATATCCTCCATATGTGCCAACATCATATGAAGAAACTATTTCAGCAGGCGGGCGTCCTTGTTCTACCGCTGTTCGATTCTCCATTTCTTGAACAATTGCAATTCTATTCTCATCATCAAGTTTTTCCCAATTTTCAGTTTTAAATGTGTCTAGCAGCTCATCTTTGGAATAAGTAGAATAGTCAACTTTTCCTTGTTCAGATTGTACGCTATTTTCGCTTGATTGACTCCAAAAAAATTTCATGAGAGCGCCTCACTTACAAAATGAGGTGCGGAATCTTCTGTATCAATTAAGTGCTTCTCAAATGAAAGTATTTTTTTGAGATTGTTATCGCTAATATAGCTTGCCAACGAATCTGCGGTCTCGGCAGCATCAGAAAATAACTGTGCCTGACGTAAACAATCTATGTATGTAATAGCCGTGTTGATATCGGCATTGCTTTCAAGGTAAATAGAATAGTGCTTAATTGTTTTCTTTAAGCATTCAAAATCAGCAGTACCCATCTCTAATGAATACCAATATCCCAGCAGATACATATCTGCTGCTTCTTTGTGCTGATGGGTTTCCTCGAGAATACTTGCAGCAAGACGAATTTTCGTACAGGTAGTATCCTTCTTTGTCTGATATTTAAGAGCATTATATTGTTCCGAAAAAACATAATCTTTAATATGTTGGGATACAGTTGAACTAAACCTCTTTGCAGCATAGCCACAATGTGGGCACAATGTGATTGTATCGAAAATAACTGAAGAGTGCGGATTATGATCCAACCCCATATTGCCGTTTGAATAAAAACCTTTAAGGGCATTAGTTTCAAAGATATTGTTGCAGCAAGGGCATGTAACCTTTCTCTTGATATAACTGGCCATGTATATCCTCCTTTACTTGGCTACGATAGCATATTTCAGGCATTTCATGCCGAAATCCATAATGACTAGCCATACGATCAATGCGATTATAGATGTTGCAATTTCGCCTTCAACGCCATGAAGAATTGCTATATAAACCCATAGGCACATCGCGTTAGTAATAAATGTGGTTCCCATTTTCGATAGGAGTGTGACAAGTATTCTCCATAAAATAGCAGTTCCGACAGCTACACCCCCAATTAACAACGGAGTCAGCGATGCTGCACCAAGAAACACAACACTTAGCACTCCTAATATGATTGATACAACATCTCCAAATGTATTTGCAAAATATGAGAACAACCATGTGGAAAACCATGAAGCCACAATAGCCAATATTGGTGCAGTAAGTACAGTTAGCACTAGTTCTTTTGCTCGATAGCCAAAGGTTCCCATATATTCTTCCCGATCACGATAGTCAGTATATGATGAAGGAATACGAAGGAATAAGGCAGTAAATAATCCCACAACAAGCGGTTGGATAAATGCCATAAATGCCAATTTTATAAAGTCCGTGAAAAGCGAGGATGTGGTAATCAGCGGTATTGAATATTGATATTTTAATATTTTACATACCACATCAGAGATTATTTTTGCAAATGGGAGCAACCCCATCAAAGCACCAAAAGCTGTCGAGGTATCTTTGTCTGTAATAATAAGCTCTCGAAATGCGACTACAAATAGCACGATGATTATTATCGCTAAGATTTTATACAGTAGTTTATCGATTAATTTTGACATTAGGTTTCTCCCTGTAACAAAAGGCCAAGGAAGCCTACCTATAAGCAGGTGCGCTCCCTTGGTCTAATTTAAATCAGTTTTTATGAAGCGCTTCTTACTTTGTCTCAAAACTGTACAGCCAAGAAGGGAACCAATAGTAATATGTTGCCCTATATCCTTTTGTGTCGGTAGCGATAACCCTAAGAACATCGCTCTGCACAGGAATTTCTTGTCCTGATTCTATAAATACTTGTTCGTCTCCAATAGTTCTGCCACGATAATCTGTCCATTGATAGGAAATTGATTCAATATCATTTCGTTTTCCTTTTGCTTCAACAGAGATGGTAACAACTTTATTGTCAGTAGAAACATCGGCTTTGGCTTTCATGGTTGTTCGAACACTCGCTAAGCACAGGAATGCAACGCATATGCACACAAAGATTCTCATATTTTTATGTGGAACAATCTTATCAGGATGTGGATAGTTAAGTATAAGTATGGTAGCTACTGACATTATATAGACTGTGGCTAAAATAATTACGCCCTCAATTGAAAATCTCATTTTCCATTGCCAAGCAAGTGCCTCAACAACAAAGCAGGAAATAATAGCAATCCAAAGAACGTTTTTATTTTCCGGTGATTTTATCCGTTCGTACTGGGAATAGAAGATAATCACAAAAGTAATGGTTACAATCGCATTAATCCAATATCCAGCTTTCAACGTATAAAGTGTAAGAATAAATACGATTGTCTCAACAATCAAAAATGTTGCCGTATTAAGACGACAGGTTTTCTTATTAAGTATCTCATTATGCAAACATCTAAAGGTGACAATAATAAGAAGAAACATCAATAGAGCACTGTAGATAAAGTAGTTTCCCATTAACAGCTTGATTGCAAATACAAAAATTGCAGATACTATCATTAGGAAGGAATCTACTCCGATTTGATTCTCCTTATGCTTGTTGTCATACATTGCAACAGAGCACCCGATCAGTACGATGCACGATACAACAACTTTCCACCATGCAAATGCTGTTGTAGGTAATGCCAGCATTTTGGATGGAAGATCATCAATTATAGATTGAACAAATTCGAATTCCGTCGTGCAGAGCGTAATAACGCTTGCCAGCAGAATGATTCCAAGCCAAATGTTAGTAGTTCTTTTTTCAGGGGCTACACGTGTACTCATCTCCAACAACACAGTCCAAAAGAGCACAGAAAGCAGAAATGCTGCTAAAAAGGCATCACCACCAGCGACGAACTGTAAATCCTCGATATTTGTATTACTCCAAATGTTAAGGATGATTGCGGAACCGAAGGCAGCGGCACCAACGCCAGTGAACCAAGTAACTTCGTGTTTGATCAGACCGATGAAACCAACTATACCGCCAAAAATTAACAGGTAAAGACACATCTGATTTTTTATAAGTGTCTCGAAGATATGCAGAAAGTTTTCTGATATAAAGCCAGCTTTCAGGACTTCATACAGTAACCCCATATATATGTAGAAGTCAAAAAAAAATAGGGTTGTATAATATGCGCCGGCTGGTACACTTGAATCACTTTTAAATATTACAATATAGGCAGAAATAAGTAGTATTGCAACAGATATTCCAAGACCGATCAAAGTGTAGTTTCGCACGATCAACGGAATCATCATCAAAGCATTGATACAAAATATGATTATTTTATTTGTTTTTAGTGAAGTACCTATTGGGAATTGGCTTGTCTTCTGAATGTTTTCATTTGTTGTATCCACAATAATCCCTCCTTACTTAAAACAAAAATCGAACTGCCATGTAGAAAAACCACATAGTAAACATTCCAATCGGAACATAATACAGTGTGTCATAAGGCTTTGTCCGATGATGAAGAATTGCTAAGATCAAAATAGCGAGACTTAACAATGTAAAGATGCTTCCAATTACACGATGAGCGGCGTAAAGTGGAGCACCCGGAACAAGGATAAGTGTTGCAACAATGGCCAGAAAAAATGTAATGCTTAGTCCAATCATAGATCGATTAAATTTCTTCTGATTAAGGATACTGACTATTGCATCTTTGCGCTTTTTGCTTAAAGCTAACGAGCCAAAACCGCTATAGTATTCATATGCTTTGCCCCAGTCGCTGACACCTTTATCATAATAGTAATCGCCTAGTGTAGCTGCAGCTTGAGTGTCGCCAGCATCAGCAGCTTCCTGAAGAAGGCTAATTGCACGAACATCGTCAACTTCAAACTGAATCCCGTGGAGGAGGCAGTATCCCAGATAGAACTTTGCTTTAGGGATACCTGCTGCAACGAGCGGTTGTAATTTGCTGAAATCAAGTTTAGTGACATCTTTATCTCGAAAAGCGGACTTTTCAAATGATTCCTTAAATGCTTTGATTTCAGATTCATAAAGGCTAGCAGGAACAACAAAAGCTGTTTCTGTTAATAACTTACGTGTCGCAAAATGTTCTGTATTGCAGTTATAAGCAATATTGGCAGACAATGCGATATCACTGGTTAGTTTCATTACTGTAGTACGATTAAAACCGGTTTCCTCCACTGCGTTTTGAACAAAGCGATCTAAATCAATCTGCTGGGTCCGTGAATCACACTCCATTAAATCCCTAAATCCAGTCACTTTTGTCATCAAGCAGACTTTATATATATCTGAAGGTGTTGTACCCAGTTCGTGGAGAGCAGACTGAAGCATGTCATCATCAAAATACACCTTACAAGAGTGCTTTGCCACCAGGGTACTGAGAATTGAACCGAGATCTGATACTGGAGTGGAGTAAATGCCAATATACTCTGCAACATCTTGCTGTATAGATGCTAAAGAATTCATGCTTCATCCTCCTTGTCTTTCTCTTTGTTTGTGATCCAACCGAGTTGGTTAAAGCAACGCAACCATGTTGAGGGGGGTGGATTAACGACTTCACCGCATCGTTCTGCATTACTCTGAGATAATGTCATTGTAAATAATTCTCGTAGTATTTGAGGACATTCTTCCCACAACTCAATCACTTGCTGTTCTTCATCAAAAGCACCTAAAGCATTCTGTGAATCCTTTGGATCAAAAATAAACACCGGCATTTTATGATAATCACGGAATTTTACATAGTGTTTTTGAATACTATCATCAACGTACCCTGTGAGCAATCTTCCGTCATAGCAATACTGTCCAAAGAACAGATAAAATAGAAGAGCACATAAGCTGTAGTTCTGAGTGTTAAAGTCAAAGTTTTTTTGTATTCCACGTACAAAAGCTGGTTCCGCAAATTCAATAGGATATTCGCCCGCTTCAGCATGGCAAAATGTTGTTGCCTCCTCTGAAACAAAATCCTCAAATGAATACACGAGATTACTAAAGTTCAGATATGCAGTTCCATCAGCTCGGAAAAAAATTCTTGAAAGATGAATATCTTCGTAAGCATATCCACATTTATTCACGCTATCCATTGCCTGCAATATTTGCACAGCCATGTTTCTTATTTCAGGGTTTTTCCAACTTGGCTGATTAATTTGAGCGAGTTTCCTTATGCCGTTTATCATTGGAGGATATCCGCCATAAGGAAACAACAGCGCTCGATTTCCTTTTTTTTCATTCATCGGAGTGGGAGTTTCGGTATATTCTTGTGCAACAAACAAACTGCATTGAGCAGATTGTTCATCTGATAAATTAACCATATCGCTTGGCCACAGGATATTGCTTCGATCTGGCGGGTTAAGAATTCTACGTCTTAATTTGTTGTGAAGCGCATAATTACAATTCATTCGCTTAATGAAATAAGACTCACCAGTAATTAGATTCGTGAGAAGCGGGCTCAACAAATTTTCGCCATTATCGCCACCCAATGGATCTTGAACAAACTCCTGTCTATCCCATTTATAGATTCCACCGCCGTAGACCGTACTATAATATAAATCTTCAGTTGTAAGATAATTATTGGTACTCATCAGTCTACCATCCTTCGTGAATAGTCCTTTTATTTCCGACCAAAGAATCCTTTGATCTTTCCTTTTTTGTCTTGATCATCTGAACCGTTGCTTGCAGAATCACTTGATTCATCGCTTCCCTGTGTTAGCTTTGAAAACAAGGATAATCCCTTATCAACTAAGCTTGAACCAGCAGGGGAATTTGACGTCAAATGACGTTCATCGGCTTTTTTTCTTTTTTCTGCTTGTTTTAGTTCAGTCAGCCATTTTTTAACCGTTTTAGCCTCTTCGCCACGATCCTGAATATAATCTTCTGCATCTCGGATATACTTTCTCTTGCCGACAAGTTTGCTTTCTTGTACAACATAGAAGCTTTCAGCGATTAACACAGCGGGTTTGATTTTATCAAAAATCGTAAAAGTGTTGTTAAATTGAGTCCCTCCAATACTGAGCCATACGTCAAGCGGTACGTAGTGCAATTCGGAATCATGTTTTTTGCAGAAATCCACAATAATGCCACTAATTCCATTCATAATGGTCTTAGAGTTTTTGGCCCAGGTTATACATACTTCAGAGACTTGAAGGAAACATTCTACCATTTCATCGTATTTGTATCGATACAGCAAGCCTCGGATATTAATAATTTCCTTTAACAGTTCGGGAGCTTCAACGACCGAAGCAATATGAACCCATCTCATCAACATAGGATCATGGCCGGAATATCTATTGGCAATTTCTCTTTCGATTTGAGTGAAAATATCTTCTTTTTCTTTTGCGACGAGCTCCAAAGAATATTTTTTGAAGTACGCCTGAACAGCACTAAGGAATTCAGCACCATTTTGCTTGGATAGATTGTACAGGAGCACAAAGAATTCTAAAAGCATGTTGCAACGATGGGAACGAATTTGCATGAACCTATATTCTGCCCCAGAAGATAGCGAAAGGTTCTCGAAGTTAATCGATTCCCAATATTCTTCTTTAGCAGCATTACAACAATCCTCAATTTTTTCATATTGCAATATTTTCTTCATCAGCGCAATATACTCTTCATATGTCTCTCTAGCCGCTCCAGAGACTTTGACACCATCACTATATAATACCCAAGCAAGTTCTCCAATTTTGTCGTCTGTTTTGGGTTTTCGACTCATGTAGGATGTTTCATCCCATGTTTGGTTAAGCTTCGTCCAAGAGATATTGTCTGACGATAGAACATAGGTCGAGTAATAAAGATCAAGTATTTCTAGGCCATTACTTGTTTCTGCAAGCTTCTTTGCATATCTATGGAAAACATCAGTACTCATATAATCGAGTTTTCTTGCTGCTTCAGGAGCGGAAAGCGTGCTGAAACGATAGATATTATACTGCTCCCCGGCATTCCCCAATTCAGGCGTAATAGGAGAGGCTAATCTGTCAGCAAGATTGGCTTCGCTTTCATCTGTAAGAAATAATTTTCGTTTTCGAGTTTCGCTCAACATTGCAGCAATGTATCTTTCCATTAACTCACTGCCCAATGATTTTGAACGTAACGCATCGCTGAGAATTCCGTCTAAATCTGCATCACTGTAACTTTCCACATTAGAATTTTGCATCAGCTGATGGGCTATTTTTAAGATTAATTCATTGGAAGCGGTGCTGTCACCTAACTCTACAGCAATTTTCTCAAGCTTAGAAAAGTAATCTGGTGCATCAATTGTAGTGATGTTTCGTGCAACATAGTCAGCGAATCCATAGCGTGCTATTTTCCTTTCTGTACGTACGGACAACACATTGTTTATTCCGGAAGCCGGAACAAAGAAAAATGATTTGCTCTCTGCGTTTTCAGAAAAGATAATGTTTTTACTAAGGTCGTTGTTGGCTGTATTAGAGGCAATACAAAGCGTTTTTCTAAGATAATGTGGCAATCCATAATAAATACAGAATAGAAGAGCACGCATTTGTGATTCTGTGCCATCATATTGAATGAACAATGGCTCGGTCATTTTCTTTTCAGTCATCTGTGTATAGACGCACTGAATCAGTTTCAAATAACGCTCTTCATCAAGGTTGCTCTTTTGCATTGCTGCGCTGATATCTATACCCTGAACTCGATTTAACGAAGTAGGCGTAGAGGCAGCATCGCTTTCGTTGCTCTTAAAATTATTGCTGTCAATCGACAGTATATAATTAGGGTCAGTAAGGACACCTTCATCTTTCCACGAGAAGATAAAAGCGTGTGAAAACATATTTGCACGTCCCAGACGGTCTAATAGACCATATTGGGTCCGCATAACATACACATAAGAACCGTCTCCACTGATTTCAAAAAGGTTAAGCACGTTTCCGTGCTCATCAACCATTGCGTTCTGAATAGTAGAATTTGCGTTTTGAAAACTTACACATGCATTATATGCTTCTGCTGGAATGTCTTCAGATACCGCAACCGGTTGCCAACCAGAACTGATTTTTCCTCCAATTTCTTGGCTAGCGTTTGTATAACAGCATTGTAGTATTCTTTCTGTCATAGCGTTTCCTCCAAGATTGAATTTTACTCAGAAACATATTCCCACTTATGGCGACATTCCATGCATCCACGATTAACATGTACTTTTCTGCGTTTAAAGAAACTGCCAACAGTTATCGTCTGCTCATCAGAAGGCAGCTCATAAGTTTTGTCAGAACCACATTCAGGACAATGAATAATCTTCTTCGCAGGATTAAAAATAGCTTCATTTTCGCCAATATAGCCAAGTTTGTTGAACAGCCAAAGCACGGGTTCTTCTACACGTTTTGGCAAAACAGGACCAACGGGATAACGGTATTTATTCCCGTTTTCTTCGCCTTCTTTAACATCACATCCAAGTGCTGTGAATGCAAAGAAATTATAAGTCGAATAGTTTGTACGCATCTGCTGAGCAAGTACGAGCTCGTTGCCCTGAATAAACTCATTCAGTTTTTTGGCAATAGGATTGTATGCTCTAGCATTGAATACCGGCTTATTAAAACCATTGCTATCTTGGTCGCCCTGAACATCGTCAAGCAACATACTTCTTAAATCAGGGTCTAATATTCGCTGAACATCTTCGGTATCAACCTTTGACATACAAACCGCAAAAGGAATATCGCATTTTTCATCCGATCTGCCATGAGATACGATTGAATGGATAATATCCAATACAGTAGTGGGTTCATCAAGTGCCACACCATTTGCTGCAGCACCACTTACTACACCAAACTGCATTGGATCGATAAGAACAATTACACCATCTGCATGTTCAATAAATGGGGCAAACTTATTGACCAATGCAGCATCTTTAAAAACTTCACCTGCAACATCATATAGGACAAACGTTTCAGTGACGCGGCCATGTTCTCTGGCATCTCGAACCATCTCATAGAAAAGAGGTTGCTGGAAACGAGTGGCGGGAGTGGAGCCAGGTAGTGGTTTGTTTGCGACAATACTGTTGTTTTCTAAAAAGGTTCTCACTCCGGGATTATTGACGATAGCATTTAATCCAACCTTCACAGAATATGTACGCATTTTTCGTAACAGCTGAGAAAGGTATATGGTTTTACCAGCACCGGTAATGCCAATAACTGTAGCGAATTTGACTTTGTTCTTTCCATAATTATCTGGAAATGGATTGTGACAATGCCGACATACTCTACGGTTGCAGCGTTCATGAGCCTGAGTGTTTAATTCAATTTGAGTGACCATTCCCTGCTCATCTCTAATGAAATATGAGCCATCAGGCTGTTTGACCAGAAATTTCTGGTGGTGTGTATTTTGAGGATCAAGGATACGTCGGCGGTATGCCTTCACACGGAGAATATCGTCGGCGGGATTATACTCTGTGGTTCCATTGAAATTCTTCCAAAAGGCCTCATATTCTGCGTCTTCTGTCTCTGCAAAGAATTCCCAATCTCTCAGGTCGCTAAGTATTGTTTCTTTATCAGCACCTCTATACCGAGCTTTAAAGTCTTCTAAATCGTCATATTCATCAGGAAGAATGTCACTAACACCCTGATTGATTTTTTCAGAACGAAATAGCACTTCATCGTCTTTCATGGTTTTAAAACAATAAGGACATGTGATATCAAAGCTCATAAACAAATTACCTCCACATTAAATTTAGACAATGTGCAAACCCTTGTTATGAGAAATCATCACAGGGCGGACTTCTGAGTAAACGTATACTGTGCCTTGCTCAAGCATTTGTCTAGTTACCGGTATTTCAAAATCATTTATCTTGTAAGATAAATCTCCATCTATATATCCGTTGCTAAAGGAAAGAGGAAAAGAAATTCCGAAGAATCCCGTTTCAATCTCTCGTTTGCGAAAAAAGCCCTCTGTACGAGTAATACTCTCAATCTCAACATGCAAATCTAACGGAATATCACAAAAAGCAGAAATCATTACTTGGTTTTTAGGTTGGTAGATTTCGCACACATCGTTGTCAGTAAAGCAACTGAAAACAGTATATGTACTGGCTTCTCCATTCAAGCAGCATCCTCTGTTACGGGCTTTGTCTGCTGCGGTTACAAATTTGATCCATACGCCTGTTAATACCTCGGTGTATTTATCTTGCATCAGAGTGACATTAGGAAGCGAATGACAGATTTCTTCAATATAGTCAACTGCACTACTGCCAAACGGAGTTTGGACAATAAGGACATCTTGACCATTTGCATTATCCCACATTAGGTTTTTAGTAGTTTTGTCTCTCCTTAAGTTTGTAGCAAATCTTGCCGGATTGTTGGGAGAATAATTATATGTCATATGCTCACCTACTTTCACCGTTAATTAGGTTTTCTTTGCTTACTTCATAAACAACTGTTGCTTCTGCGGCATTACCACAGCCAGTGTTATAATAGTACGTTGTTGGCGCCAGGTTATTATACAGATTCTTATATAACGAGGTTCCGACCTTAATCAGGATAGAAGACAACACCGGTTGACCAAAGTTGAAGTTTACTTGGAGGTATGTGCGAACATCTTCACCAGTGAGCTTTTGGCGGATATACTGTTTGGCATCTGTCGGCAATGCTTCTTCACGCAATCTTCGTTCAAGTTCCTCTTCAAACGGGGCAGAAAAGATAGAATCGCTGTCCACAATTTTGTCCAGAGTGCCTTCTAAGAACAGCTTAAGTGATTCAAAATCTTGTATTCTCTTAAACTCTTCAGCGAGCTCATGTCCGTGATGATCAAAGTAATTTCTAACTTTTTTTTCATAAAAGGCAGTAATATTATCGTCTCGAATAGCAAAAATATTCTGTCTGGACTGGAGTAATCCACGCCATGCTATAAAAAACTCTCGGGCGTGTTCACCCTGCTCTTTTATGGCTGAAATAAAAATATCGATTAACTTAGGGTCAGAGGACAGCATATACTTTAACCTGGATTTAGCTGCACTTAATACCTGCATCTCTTGTGATGGCTCTCGTTTACGGCTTATAAGCTCTCGGACATCGTCAATGTGATCACTCAGGTAGATAAGTTCATCTGTGGAAAACTTGGTGCAGAGAAATGAAAGATATTCTTTGCGCCAGTTTTGCCGAATCTTGGAATCCATATTAACCTTTTCTTGTGCTTGCCGTGCCACTTGCGACAGATAACTATCCCAAGAATTCATAGTCAGCGAATTAAAATCTCTCGCTGAAAGCTGACTGACATCGTCATATTCATCCATAGATGCACGTGGGAAAAGCATCAATTGCGAAGGGGATGGAAGTAACGGAACAAGCGTACTTTGAGCATAGTTATCCAGGATGATAATCGTACCATCCTTTGTCAAACCTAAACGTTCTGAAATAGAATCATCTTCAAACAGGTTTAACTCACGATGAACAAAAGATTTCGCCATTTCGTCTATAAGCTCCGTTACAATAACTTGTCCGATTTTCTCAGAGGGTTTTTCTTCACGGGCATAACTAGCAGTTAAAACACTCTTAGAGAACAGAGATGTAGAAACATTAGCATCACTGTTGTTGGACAAAGCGATAATGGAGGAAGCAATTCTATGACAAATATTCCAGTCTTCAAGGATTGCATGATCACTACGTTTGTTGCTCAGTAAGAAAATGCTCTTACAGTTGCTGAGCAACTTAGGATCATCATAGTAGGCGCATATTTTGTTTTTAATCTGGTTTGCGATACTTTTTCTGGAGAAATTCTCGTTCAACAGCACCATGAGCATATCCAACATATCTAATGATTCGATACCAAATGTATTTTTGGTTTGCTGCATAATATCAATCCATGCCGAGAATTCTTCAGCTGATCTGCAACTTGTAGTATCCAAAATAAAATAAACGAAAAGTTTGCTTCGATCCTGAAAATGGTTCTTTATTCCAAATAGAGAAGTAACAATATTGCTAACTTCGTCTGATGCAATTTGAGATTCTTGTGCCTCATTATCTTCGATGGTTAACTGTACGTAACCGACAGAATTCCCTTTATTGTCTACTCCAACAAATTGAAGCTCTCGTTGATATTGCGGCCAAATTTCAAATAAGTTTGAGGCAACCGAGGGAAAACCTTTTATTGCTTCGTCACCAAGGAATACTACTAACATAGGAAACTGTGGTTCTTTTCCGGCAGTATTGCCTAATGTGTGACGGTCAATTTGGCGAAGTCTGTTTTCGAAGTGTAATATGAGGTTCTGAATAGTTAAGTTTGACATATAATAACCTCACAATATATGGAATGAAGGGGAACCGTAGCTACATATTCTGCGGTTCCCCTTGGGTTGTAATGTTACCGTAAACTTACAGTGCGTAATCCATGCAGAAAATACTAAACTGCTGTTTCAATTTTCCGAGGAACTCGATGATTTCTGTGCGCTGTTCAAAAGATGCTGCTCTCTGAGCCCAAGCATTCACTCTTTCATCGCTTAATTCGTGCTTGAGTTTTGTTCCAGCAGTATGGAGCTCAGGAGAATCACTGTTGTAGCGATCATCTACTATTTTCTTGATTTCAGCCTTGATGGCACTGTCTAATTTCTGGTAGCTTAAGAATCCCTGATAAACGGGAATCATGCCGAATGCATACTCTGCACCACGTTTAGACAGGACAATATCAGTGGCAATTCCAAACTGAACCTGACGATAGGTAACAACAAGGCCTTCCCATGTGATTACCCCTGTGAACAAAGCATCGCAATATTCAATAACATCTTTATTGTCAATTTCAATGCCATCGATTTTGGACTTGAGCTTCTTTTGTGCCTGCCGAGCTGTATCCTCAATGGTTTCCAAATTCTTCAGAATACCTCTGATAAGTGGATGATATGCAGGCGAGGATACAAAATGATCCTTCCTCACCAGCTTTTTGGTTTCGATTCGTTCAGCAAAACCATCGTTTTGCAGCGCAAATGCCGTTTGTACCATAGGAATTCCAGATGCCGCTGCTTCAAGCTGAGACAGCGCCTGTTTGGCACCTTCAACTTCATCTGGACGAGAAATCTTATTTGCAAGCTCAACACAAGTCTTAGCCAAAGCATTAATCTTAACTACAGCATCTGCATCTGGCGTACAAATACGATTTTGTTCATCAAAAATACCCTTGGATTCAGCTTCGTCATACAATTTCTGACCAGCAGTAATGATGTCTTTCATTGCATACGGAGCCTTTTCTAACTGAAGCATGCTTTGCGGCGTCAAAGAAGGAAGCTTTCTCCAATCATTAAACGACATTCCGGGTACAGGTTTGCCTTCATAATAGTGACGACCACTATCTGTAGTGCTGAAGCATACTCTTTCATACTCTTCACAATTATTGTAAGCACTAAGCGGGAGGGCACAGGCACTGCACATCACATAGATACGATCTGTTAATGCACTTTCTTTTGTTTCCCACAAAGAGTTTGTTTCGAACATCTTCTTGGCAGCAGCTTTAATAGGAGCAGAGGTAGTAGGAATTGACAAGAAAGCCAATTTTGAAGTCTGAGATTCTCTCCAAATACTTCCATTGAAATAGAAGAGAGGACTTGCCTTTGCAGTAAGGAGCTTCATCCAATCCTCATAAATCTTGTTTGCCAATCGTTCGTCGTTATCAATACCATACTTATCCTTTAAGAAGGAAGTAATTGTTCTGTTAGCAAATCCTTCAAACGCTGTCTCCACAAAGAATCTTGTTACAAGTTTTGTGATCTTGTTTTCGTCTTCAAGAATCCACTCATCTTCATTTTCCAGGAGAAGAAGCATAAAGGCATCTAACATGCCAGGAATATTGATCTTTGCAATTTCTTCATCAAGGGGCTTCTTTAACTCAGCGATTGTCATCATCGGAATAGAAAAAGAGCCCTTCGCAGTCATAATTTTTTCACTTGCCAGTGCATCACGATTCTCTTTGAAGGAATTGATAAGTGTTTCCATTACTCGGCTCAGCTTGATGTAGTAGCTGGCCGTAATATCAACAATTTGCTTGCGGAATTCTCTCAGAACCTTATCAAGCTTTTCATAGACATTCATCGACAATTTATGCTGTTCGAAAAGCATAAGATAGTATTCATAGTCATTGAATCGCTTTTCATCATTGTCCATTAAACTACGACGCCGCCGGTTGTCAAAATCAGCTTTTGCGCCTTCATAATCTCTGGATCGCAGATCAGTCTGAGCTGCTTCTTGATTCCAACGAGAAGTGTTCTCTTCAAGGAGGCCATCAATGATATTCAGCAAGTTGTGACTCTCAGCGGCAGAAATTAAGCGATAAGCAAAAATCGGACCTCTGTTAATATCACGAAGAATGTCTGCTAGCTGAGTTTGAACTCGACCGAGAAGAGACTTCTGATTAGAGAACGTTGTCATACTCTTGGAATTTGCTTCGGCACGGTTTAATTTTGCAGCTGTCTGGTTTGTGTAGTGAGTGATCATTTCAGAATTACCATAATCACGCACAAACTTCCAATCATCCGTGTAAGGAGCATAATCATCTCCAGCGCCCTCACGAACCTCACGGAACAAGGAGTTATAAATATCTGTTACACTTCGTGCATCTCTGGCCAAGGACATAATAGCCAACACTTCTACATCTGCACGAGAAGGAGTATTAGAACTAATCGTAGAGAAGCATCCAAACAACTCAGAGGCTAAATATGTATTGATCTCTCTCAAAGGAATGCTTGCGCAGGAGGCACCGATGACGCAGTATGCCAGGTTAGAACCGATTACTTTTTCACCATCAGCGGTACGGACTTTCTGACGGAAATTTGAAAGCTGTTCAGTCAGATCGAACGCCTTATCGGAAAATGTTAAGAAGTCCATTACATATTCCGTGGTTACATTCATGGCGTAGTCATAAGCGTTTGTTAATACGTCGCCTGCTGCGTTTGTTGCACAAACAAGATGGCACATATCCACGGGGCCAGACTTCCATTCAATCTTCCGGTGCCCTTGGTATTCCTGAACAAAGCTTCCACCGTTATACTGAAGTTGCATACAGTAGTCCAGTTCCTGCATAGAGGCATAGCCATTTTTAGGAATGAAGCCACGTGTCTTCGTGTCAGTGAATGGGATTCGGCTCAGATTGACATCAGGCAGAAAGAAATATCCAAAGATTGTAACGCCACCTACTTTATCTGCAATCGAACGTACCATATAGCAGACATCAAGGAAACAACCAGCACCAGTGCCACCACTAAGGCCAGAGAAAATATGGATGTTAACGGTAGGCTCCGTTAATCCGCTTTTAGCAGCGTTAATTTCCTGTTCAATTCTGCTTAAGAAAAGATCGGATTTATCCATCATCATGTAGCGACCGACTTGGCGAATACCGCCAGCACCGGCTTTCCCAAGATCAGGAGCTTCAATATCTTCCCAACGGAGCCAATCGAGCTCAGCTCGCTGTTTCAGTGCAAGTGGATTGGCGAAAGCTTTCTTAACATTAGGATTAGCAATTGAAAAGAATTCGGTATCATCAAGTGCCATAAGGGCATCAGCCTTAACAGAATCGTCCTCAGCATCAACGATCCCCTTGCTCTTTTCTGCAGTATCAACACCTAAAAAGCGGATATGAGAGTATGTTGCAATAACTGCTTCAGGGTCATCAGCTTTTAGACGAGAATGAACTTGAGTTTTTATTGTTCTCAGACAATCAATACCTGTACCACCAAGACCGATTAAAATAGATGCGGTATTCTGTGCCTGATCAGCTTGCTGCTGGGTGGAGATAATGCCCCCACCAGCGCTTAAGAGTAACTTAGAGTAGACTGCCATAACTTTACCTCCAAATATATTTTTTAGCGTCTTCTCGTGTTCGGTCTCTGGCGAGGGCCACGAGGAGTTCCTCTCATCCGACTATCAAAGCGCACATAAAGTAGCTTGGAATCACCTTCTTTGATAGATAAGGTTACTTCAGCGCCACTTTGAATACGAACCTTGTTCGTATTCTGTCCGTTCCAAATTACCGGAACGTTCAAATTCAGCCATATAAACTGTTGACCAGTTGCCTGGAAATATGACTTGTTGTAATCCAACCCAAGCGGATCTAACTGGAATGCAGAAAGTTTGCATTTACCCCGCTTAGGTGTACGGGGAGTACCCTTATATCTACCATTTGAATAGCTCTGCACCGAGATAGTACCTCTAAAGGGTTTTCGACTCCAATACCAGATGTTGCCCCCGATAATCAGCAAGGCTATCAATGCTGCAATTGCAAGACCTATACAAGTCATTACTCCGACATTATAACTGGTAACAATAACTTCAACATTGCAAGACAATCCGCCAATATCGGTTACCTTAATATCAAAGGATCCTTTTGATAAGCTAAAGTGATCAAGAGTGATGATATTTTCATTAACACTGAAGTCCGTTCCTTCAATAAATGAACTGGATACAAGGTTATAGTGTAAAGCATCATTTTCAGGATCAGACGCCAGTTCTGTCATATCGATAGATAAATTTCCGCCTTTAAATGGCCAAATATACACTGTTTTCTTAATAGGATTCTCTTTAGGAACCGGTGCAGAGTTTGTATTACCAGCGGTTGCAGATACGGTTATAGGCCCAATGTTTGAAGATGTTTTTTCAAGATAGTTTCCAGACACACGAACATTTAAAAAATATGTACCTTCAGCAGGTTGATATGTAGCTGTAAACACCCCATCACTAACAACCATCGGTAATTCTTCAATAATTTCACCATACGCATCCATCATTTGTAAAGATGCTGAGTAACCAGAGTATTGTTCGTTTGCATCTACAGAATTGGTACCCGATTTTAGTGTTGCAGTAACATTAATGGGAGTATTAACGGCTGCATTAAGTGATTCAGGATCGACGGTAACATCAACACCTAAATTGGTGTTATATATCATATTGATTTTTATATTGTCGCCAGGAACTCCTTTGGTGACTAATTTCCAAGTTCCAGGCGTGAGCTCTGTAATCTTAATAAGTGTAAATGTGTCAGAAGTCACACTTGTGATATCAACATTCTTTCCTGCTGAGTCAAACAAAGCAATACTATTAGCAGATCCATTGATTACAATATTAACTTCCTCAACGCCTAAACCTGGAACATCAAATGGTGTCTCAAGAACACCAGTGGCAGGAAATACATCATCAACTAAGGTGATTGTAGATGTTCCATAAATCAGACTATAAAAAATGTTAAAAACATCTTGCAAATCTTCTGCATCAGAAACCTCTTTAAACACACCACCAGTTGCACCGGAAATCTGCTCCATTTCAGACGTATCGGCTTTGTTATTGGCATTTAAGCAAACACTGTAAATACCAATTTTATTTTCTCTTGCGGTTTGGATAGCATTCGCCTTTAAGTTTAAGGAAGTAGTCTGCTCATCCGTTGTTGGCATTTCTGTGTTGCCATCACTAAGAAAAACAATAACTGAAGGCAAATCCTGGCTTCCGGAAGTTAGAAGCATATCTACAGCTTTTGATAGCGCTTCACCAATATTGGTATACCCCATATCAGCTGTAACTCCATGAGACATTACTGACTTAAGAAGGGTGGTAACTTCATTTTTGTTTGCTTGACTGTTCACTAAAGTGGGGGCTTGTTGTGCTGAAACATGATTTGAAAAAACAATGCCACCAAGATAGTTACCCTGTTCTGCCAAGAGGCTGGTAAACTGGCTAATTGCCTCATAGCGGAAGCCATTCGGATCAGTATAATTCATAGAATTACTAGCATCTAGAACCACCACAACATTGAACCTGTTTATGGACGATGAGCCGCCTTTATCATTTGCATAAGTAATGGTAGAGATACAGCTTAACAAAATTAATAAAAAGATTAATGATATAATATATCGATGAGTTTTGGCCTTCATATAAGCTCCTCCTTTTGAGCATGGGAAGTACTTAACTTTTCATCTTTAACTAACCTAGCTTCTTCCAATTCAGATGGAAATATATTAATTTGCCGTATCACTTCATGAGTTTTGGGATTATAGTCAAACATCATAATGAGAGCTAAGTATGTTCGCCATGTCATCCGTTTTTTGCCAGCTTCGATTGCACTATATGTCTGGCGAGAAAGGCCTATGGCATTCGCTATTTCTTCTTGTGACATGGCCGTTTTTGTTCGCAATATTAGTAGTTCTTCGGATAGTTTTTCTATCAGTTCTTCTTTTCGTGAGTCTTCAAATTCAAATAACATTGAGAGTCTCCTTCCGGTGTATTTCGTAGAGTACATTACTCCACGAAAAAACACCGCCAAACACTGAAAACTCAGCATTATTTGACGGTGTTGACAATTTATTTGACGGCTAATAAATCGGAAAGACGTTGCATATTTTCTTTTTTTAATTCCATTGATGGATGAACATAACGGTTCATGGTGATATTAACACTGGCATGGCCTAATATTTCGCTTAAGCTTTTGACATCAAACCCCAGTTCAATGCAGCGTGTAGCAAAAGTGTGACGCAAGGAATGATAATTTGCTGGATCAATCGAACTCTTATGCAATGCTTTCTTAAAATGATTTTGCATGGTTCTTGGTTCTAAAAGCTCTTGGTCACTATTGGTTAAAATATAACCAGTAGAAGAAGTTTTGTATGCTGCAAGAAGGGCTATCAAGCCATCCGGCACCGGGATAGTGCGAATGGAGCAGGCGCTCTTTGGAGTGGTAACGACAATCCTTGTCTTGTGTTCACTATTGGTTCTATCTTGGATTCTTTGTAGTGTTTGATGCACATGGATTGTGTGATCTGAGAATGAAATATCTTCCCATCGCAAGGCACATATTTCTCCTACCCTGAGTCCAGTGAATAAACATACCAATATGCCGATGTTACAAGCATCAAGTTCAGAGTACAAATATCGGCACAATTTCTCCTGTTCAGCACGGCTCAAAACTCTCATTTCTTTTGTTTGACGCTTTACCTGTATGGATCGTGCGTCAAAAGAAATGATTTTTCCTTTTCTGGTAGCAAACTGTAAGATATTTCGTATTAAAGAGAGTATATCCGAAACAGTTTTAGAGGAAAGACCTTTTCCCTTTAAACCGCCAGTTGTAAGCAAGAGATTACACTGCGTTTCTAGGAATTCATGTGTTATGTCACACAACGGTTTACTTCCGAATGAAGGAAGTATATACGAGTTTAGAAGATTCCAATATTTGTTGCTTGTAGATTCCTTTACTTGAGGGCTTATCGCATTAAACCATTCTATAGCAACATATTCAAATAAATCTGAACTTACTTCTGGACTAGCAGTGGCAGAACTGATTTGGACAGAACCTTTGTCATTAAGTTTTGCTTTGACTTCTCGATACGTTTTTGCATAAACATAACCATAATTTGCTTTACCAGCAGGAGTTCGAGATTTAATATATCGTCCTTCCCACCTGCCGTCTTTCCTTTTGTAAATGTTTTCACCTTTTCGTGGCATAAGGTACACCTCCTTCCTTATGACTATAATTCTGACGGCAAATTGTGAATGTGGATCGCCCTTTGGAGCCTTTTTTCTACAAATATTTTGCTTTTCACCCGCTTTACACATTGACAAATAGTGCGACAACCTGTAAAATAAGGATACAAGCTTCAAAAAACAGAGAAAAATGTAGTTCGTGGAGTAATGTACTCTACGAATTTTTTTATTATTTACCCAGAAAAACCGTTTGTGGTTTTTTCTGGGTCTTTTTTTGTTTCAATCATTTAATGCAAATTGCCTATATAATTTTATCATATTGCATTTATAAATGCAACTTGCATCGGATGTTGGTTGTTGAGATTTTGGGCATATTTTATAATGTATAGTAGAATCATACACAGCATGGAGGTGATTGAAATGCAACCGGAAATTGATTACGTTAAGATTGGTCAGCGCATTTA
>ERZ791624.538-NODE-538-length-25424-cov-1.888920_pt1 | contig 25424 bp, 23 predicted proteins | sample MGYA00510058_ERZ791624 | MGnify/ENA primary metagenome ERZ791624 (study PRJEB30046, sample SAMN00715158) | human gut metagenome | study: EMG produced TPA metagenomics assembly of the A metagenome-wide association study of gut microbiota in type 2...
AAAAGTGTCCTTATACCGGTCGTTTGTTCTTTGGTGGTGTCAATGGTTTGGTTTGGGTAAATCAGCAACATCCTTTTTGGATTGATGAAGGAATGGATTTACATTTCCTTAATGCCCGGATCGAAGATACATACATGCCTCTAGACAGTTCTTTGGTGCGGAAAGGACTCCGTGTAGCTCATGATACACGTGAAATCCAAGTCTCGTTTGCCTGCCAGATTATATTAATATCGGTAATTATGAGTATGCCTATTGTTTGGAAGGCTTCAGTCCGTCATGGAATGAACTGCGTCGGGGAAATAAGATTACACTATCGTGGCTGCCTCCTGGAGATTATCGGTTGAAGGTTCGGTTCCGATTAGGTGTTTCGGATTATACTAACAAAGAATATGTCTTACCAATTACGGTCTTGCCGCCTTGGTATCAGACTACCTATGCGAAGGTAGGATATGGTTTTCTGGTTATTTTACTGTTGTTCTTCCTGCATCTTTTTTATTCTGGTATCGACATTTCCGCGTATTCCCGTAATGCGCAGATCCTTTCGAAGCTGCAGAAGCTGAAATGCCCTTCTTCGGCTTCCGGTGCCGATCACAGCATGCTGTGGAAGTTCCTCCAGTGAAACGGCTTCCCGCAAATCAATACATCCCTCGGATCTTCCCGTTTCCATGCATGTGCAAACACAAGTCCGGACGGCTGTTCGGCCGGCATATCTTTCATACTGTGTACTGCAAGGCTGATCGTTCCATCCAGCAGTTCCTGTTCAATTTCCCGCACAAAAAGTCCTTTATCCCCAATCTGGTCTAACGCTTTTTTCTGTTCCCGGTCGCCTTTTGTGGATATAATTTTCAGTTCGTAACTGTTTTGTGGATAATGTTTCTGCAGGCGGTTTTTTACATACTCTGCCTGCGCCAATGCCAGTTTTGATCCTCTCGTTCCAATGATCACATTCATTCTTTTTCTCCCTACTCCCGGATTTCGGTATCAAACTGAAATAAATCCTGCAATACCTTTTTATACTGTTCCTGCTGCTCTTTGGATTCCGTCTGTTTAAGCTCCAAGATCGGCTCCCGGATCAGACGCTTTAATGATGCCTTTAAAATCTTTTTTACATTTTCTGATCCCTCGTACTCAGATCCAGTTTGCGGTTTAGATATGCATAACTGTCCTCTACAATTTCCGTACAGCGCTGCTGCAACGAAGCGATCGTCTCATCGACACCGGTCGTTGCCAGCCATTCCCTGGTTTCCCCAATGGCTTCCTCTATCATACGCTGACCTTTTTGCACCAGTTCTTCCCGCTGCTTCCGGTTCGTCTCTTCACTAGAAGTGCCTGGGGATTTCGTCCAATCGCCGTCTCCACATCCCGCGGAGATGCCAGGTCCAAAATTGCAGTCGGATGTAACAACTGTATGTCTTTTTCCCGGATAATATGATGCGGGGAGGCTGTAGCGGAAACTACCAGCTCACACTCCTTCATTGCTTCATACCGCTTTTCAAACGGAATGATGGTAAGTGTGGGAAACTCATGCAGGAGATTTCCGGCATGTGAAAATGTCCGGCTGCAGACTGTTACATGAGAGGCCCCGTATTCATACAGATAACGCAGAGCCAGCGTTGCCGTATGTCCGCTTCCCACAACCAGTGCTTTTTTCCCTGCAATTCCAAACGTTTCCTGCAGCTGGCGGATTCCCACATAGCTGACCGAAAGCGGCCGTTCACTGATTCTTAACTTTGTCTTTATCTTTTTTGCACAGGTGACCGCATCCTGTACCAGACGGTTTAACCTCTTTCCCGGTACTTCCAACCGTCCGTGATAATTCAAATGCATCCCTGACCTGTCCTAAAATCTGGTCCTCTCCCAGCACCATGGACTCCAGTCCCGCAGTCACCCGGAACAGATAGGAAATGGCATCCATTTCCTCCCGTTGTCTGAGATATTCCGAAAAATCTACTCCCGGAAACATCTCTTCATACAAGGTGCGAATCACGCCAAGCGGCTGTGCAATCTCTTCCGGTGCAAAAAAATAGACTTCGCTGCGATTGCAGGTCGAAAGCACAAAACATTGTTCAATTCCTGCTTTCCCGGCTTTCTGCAGAAAATCAATTTTCTGATTATCGGTAAAGGACACCCTGTCACGGATGTCCTGATCTGCATGTTTATAATCAATTCCTATATATCCAAATTTCATTCTGCAAAGTACTCCTGCATCACATGGATGGTCTTTTGTATATCTGCATCGGTATGCGCATCGGACACAAACATGGATTCAAACTGTGACGGTGCCACATAAATTCCATGATCAAGCATAAACCCAAAATAATCGGCATATGCTTTGGTATCCGCGGTTGTCGCAGAATCGTAATCTGTCACATCTTCGCCGGTGAAGAAAATACTCATCAGAGAGCCGATCTGATTGACATGCACACGGTTTCCTGCGGCATGGCGCACCGCATCTGCCAGCATCGCTGTATTTTCCTGCAGCCGCATATAAATATCCGTATCTGCCTCCAGAATACGAAGTGTGGCAAGCCCTGCAGCCGTAGCAATCGGATTGCCGGAAAGTGTTCCTGCCTGATAAACCGGACCGTCCGGGGAAACCATACGCATGATATCTTCTCTTCCACCATACGCGCCGACCGGCATACCTCCACCGATAATCTTTCCAAACGTGGACAAATCCGGCGTAATATGAAAATACTCCTGTGCTCCGCCCAGTGCCAGACGAAAGCCGGTGATGACCTCGTCAAAGATGAAAAGTGCCCCGTAATGTTTTGTGATCTCACGCAAAAACTCCAGGAATCCGTCTGCCGGCGGAACAACGCCCATATTTGCAGCCACCGGTTCCACGATGATTGCTGCGATCTCATCCGGATAAGCCTCAAACAGTGCCTTGACGCTGTCCGGAGAATTGTATTCTGCAACCAGTGTATGTCTGGTAAAATCTGCCGGAACACCCGCACTGTCCGGAACAGATGTTGTCAATGCCGCAGATCCTGCTTTTACCAGAAGTCCGTCCGAATGACCGTGATAACATCCACGGAATTTGATGATCTTGTCACGCTTCGTATATCCCCGTGCAACACGGATGGCACTCATCGTTGCCTCTGTTCCGGAGCTTACCAGACGGCTGACTTCCATGGATGGCACCAGCTGTGCCAGAAGTTCTGCCATCTCCACTTCCCTCTCTGTCGGGGCGCCAAACGTAAGACCTTCCTCACATGCAGCCTTTACCTTTTCGATGACACGTGAATCGGCATGCCCCAGAATCCCGGGTCCCCAGGAACATACATAGTCGATCATTTCATTTCCATCCACATCGGTAATATGGGAACCTTTTGCACTCTGAATAAAACGCGGCGTACGCCCTACAGCCTGGTACGCACGTACCGGGCTGTTCACGCCTCCCGGAAGCCGGAGTTTTGCTCTCATATAAAGTAATTCTGATGTCTGGTCTGTCATGTTATACTTCCCCTTTCTGTATCCATTCTGCCACGTCCAGTGCATGATAGGTAATGATCATGTCTGCTCCTGCACGTTTCATCCCGATCAGATTTTCCATCACGATCTTTTTCTCATCGATCCATCCGTTTGCCGCCGCTGCTTTTACCATGGAATATTCCCCGCTCACGTTATAGGCAACGATCGGAATATTATAATTTCTGCGGATCTCCGTAATGATATCCATATATGCCATTGCCGGTTTGGCGATAATCAGATCTGCTCCCTCTGCAATATCCTCTTCCACTTCCCGCATGGCTTCACGCCCGTTTGCAGGGTCCATCTGATAAGTTTTCCGGTCCCCGAATCCCGGCGCAGAATGTGCCGCATCACGAAACGGTCCGTAATATCCGGATGCAAATTTTGCGGAATATGCCATAATCGGTGTATAGGTAAATCCGGCTGCATCAAGCGCCTGACGGATCGCCCCTACACGCTTGTCCATCATATCGCTCGGCGCAATGATATCTGCCCCCGCACGCGCATAGCTGACCGCCGTCTGTGCCAGAAGCGGCAGTGTCTCATCATTTAAAATAATTCCATCTCTGATCAGGCCACAATGTCCATGCGAAGTATACTCACAGAGACATACATCTGCTATCACAAGCAGATCCGGGTAATCCTTTTTGATCCGGCGGATCGCGGTCTGTACAATGCCGTGCTCATCATAAGCCCCGCTCCCCACTTCATCCTTATGTTCCGGAATTCCAAAAATCAGAATTGCCGGAATCTGCAATGCTTTCACACGGTCTAACTCTTCGTTCATGCGGTCAACGGAATACTGGCAGATGCCAGGCATGGATTCCACCGGCTGTACGATATTTTCCCCTTCCATAACAAAAAGCGGGTAGATCAGTTCCTCTGTCCTCACGTGATTTTCCCTGACCATACTTCGCATAACAGCAGTCTGTCTTAATCTTCTTGTTCGATCCATTCCCTTGTTCCTCTTTTCTTTTACTCTTTCGTACGCTTTTCCTGTATAAGAATCTGTTCCAGTTCTTCCGGTAACAGTGAAGTTTTTTTCTCTGCAAGCAGCCTGGCAAGAATGATCTGATATACCTGTCTGCGCAGTTTTTCTGTTTCTATACGCGTTTTTACCACTGGACGGATACTTCCCATATAATCGTTAATCTGTCCCAGTTCTTCCGTCAGAATTTCTTTCAGAGATTCTTTTAAATACTGTGTGAGCACCGGACTGTTTCCCGCACTGGAAAAAGCCCCCACCAGATCCCGGTGTTTCAGATAGGACGGAAAAATAAAACTGCAGTCCTCCTGCTGATCCACGGCATTGACCGGAATATGCTTCTTTTGTGCCATCCGGGCAATCCTGTGATTTTCTCTGACATCATCAGTAGCTGCCACAACCAGAACACATTCCTTCAGATCCTCCGGTTCAAAGGTACGTTCCTTTACACATACATTTCCTGTAAGCTGCAGAATCTGCGGGTCAATCTGTGGTGCCACCACCGTAATCTGCGCCCCGAAATCCAGAAGCACCCGGACTTTGCGCAATGCCACAGTTCCTCCGCCTGCCACCAGACATTTCTTTTTTTCGATATCTATAAACATTGGAAAATAAGCCATAATACCCTTATCTTATAATTGTTTTGCATTTTTTTCAAGTATATCTGCCGGATAATCGCATATCCTACATGCATAGTATTTTTTGCGGGAGGTCTTTTCATGAACTGGAAAACATTTTTTATCTGTGGTCTGACCGGATGGTGCATGGAAATCCTGTTCACCTCGCTGGGCGGACTGCTGCGGGGAGATCTGCTTTTAAACGGACACACATCCATCTGGATGTTTCCGATCTACGGACTTGCAGCAGTCATCGGACCTCTTTCCGTGCGCCTGCGCCACTGGCCTGTGCTTCTGCGCGGCTGTTTTTACGGTGCCGGCATCATGCTCGTTGAATTTATCAGCGGCAGTATTCTGCGGCTTTTCTCCCTTTGTCCCTGGGATTACAGCAAAACTCCCTACAATATTTCTGGTCTTGTCCGCCTCGATTATTTTCCTGTATGGTTCACCGCCGGGCTGATCTTTGAATATATTCTTTCCCAAAAAAAGAAGCACATCCTCTCGTGATGTGCCCCTTTGTCTTACATTACTTTTATCTGACGCCGGTTCGGATTGGTATATTTTTCCTCGCAATACTTGCAGCGGTACACTTCTTTTTCCTCATCTGCCAGAATAAAGATCTGATCCAGTTCCTGCTCGATCGATGTCACGCAACGCGGATTTTTGCACTTGATGACATTTTTGACCTGCTTCGGAAGCTTCAGTTCCTTTTTCTCTACGATCCGGTCACCCTTAATCACGTTTACCGTAATATTATGATCGATAAAACCGAGAATATCCAGATCCAGCGCTTCAATCGGACATTCCACTTTGATAATATCTTTCTTGCCCATTTTATTACTTTTTGCATTCTTGATAATGGCAACGGAACAATCCAGCTTGTCCAGCTTCAGATCATGATAAATCTGAAGACTCATTCCCGCCTGGATATGATCCAGTACAAAGCCCTCGTGAATTCCACTAATATTCAGCATCTTTTACTCCACCTCGATTCCCAGTAATGTCAGGATCAGTGCCATACGGACGTATACACCATTCTGTACCTGTGTAAAATAAGCCGCACGCGGATCATCATCCACTTCAACGGAAATTTCATTGACACGAGGCAGTGGATGCAGCACGATCATGTCATCCTTCGCAAGTTCCATCTTTTCTTTGGTCAGAATGTAGAAATCTTTCAGACGGATATAATCTTCTTCGTTGAAGAAACGTTCTCTCTGTACTCTTGTCATATAAAGAACATCCAGCTGGCTCATGGCATCTTCTAAACGCTCCACTTCCTCAAACTCCACATGATTTGCCTGAAGTACATCCTCCCGGATGTAATCCGGAATCTTTAACTCTTCCGGGGAAATCAGGATAAACTTCACGTTTTCATAACGGATCAGTGCATTGATCAGGGAATGAACGGTTCGTCCGAATTTCAGATCCCCGCACAGACCAATCGTAATATTCCCCAGTCTTCCTTTCAGGGAACGAATAGTCATAAGATCAGTTAATGTCTGGGTTGGATGCTGATGTCCACCGTCGCCTGCATTGATTACAGGGATACGGGACTTCTGGGATGCAACGAGTGCCGCGCCTTCTTTCGGATGCCGCATTGCACAGATATCTGCATAACAGGAAATAACTCGAATCGTATCAGAAATGCTCTCGCCTTTGGATGCCGATGAAGAATCAGCACTCGCGAAACCTAAAACAGAACCACCGAGGTTTAACATGGCAGCTTCGAAACTTAATCGTGTTCTTGTGCTCGGTTCATAAAAACAGGTTGCCAATTTTTTGCCATCACAGGCATGTGCATATTTCTTTGGATGCTTCTCAATGTCGCTCGCCAGATCCAACAGCTGATCCAGTTCCTCTACGGAGAAGTCTAAAGGACTCATTAAATGCCGCATTTTTATCCTCCTTCAGCTTAACGCATTTTTACTATCATATAATAAACTGCGGCTATTTTCAAGGCTAATATAGCAGCTATATAAAATTAACATGGGCGACAGCAGAAACACAATGCCTGCGCACACAGCAGACTCATGCAGAAATTGCTGTAATTTCCATAAGGACGCTCATACTCGCTCCCCATATTGGTATACCAGGTTCCGCCATATTCAAGATGCTGCTGGAACTGCCGGTACTCCATATTGCTCGGCTCAAGTTCCACCGCACGGCGGATATGCTCAATCGCCGTTGCACTGTTTCCCACGCCTTCATTTGCCACCGCACTGTAATAGTACCACTGTCCGGCACGCTCGGAAAATGGAATCGAACTTAACACATTGAGTGCTTCCGGATAACACTGATTCTGAATATAATTAAGTGCCGCCTGTAATTTTGGAGAAGTCGCACGGCTCTGGGAACGGTAGGTTCCATTTCCATAATAATACTGTCCGCTGAACCCTCCAAACGGCCCCTGTCCATAGCTTCCTGTGCCTGCCGATCTGCCATCTGCAGAGCCTGCACCATAACTGTAGCTTCCAGAAGTTCCCTGCTGTTTTTCCTTCATAATCAGATCATAGGCCTGCTGCACCTGTTTGAAACGTTCTTCCGCCTGATCTTTGTTCGGGTTGTTGACATTTGCATCTGGATGATACTTCCGGCTCAATGTACGGTATGCTTTCTTTATCTCTTCATCCGAAGCGCTGCGGCTGACGCCGAGCACCTGATATGGATCTGTCATGATTTCTTCCTCTTTTTCTTCAACTGAATGTATTCATACTTGGACCATACACCGGAATACAGAATATTCCGCAGAATATCCGCGTGAAGCAGAATCGGCAGGCGTTCAAAAGACTTCGCGCATTCCGAAATCATGCTGGTCATCATCAGACGGCACAACGTCTCATACTCCTGCTCATCTTCTGTATCCAGATACCGGAGCGGGTTGTAACTGTCTTTTTTTTCATCTTTATCCCGGTCCTCGTAGGCATCCATCAGGTAGATAAATTTGCCCAGATAAAATCCAAGTGTTTTCAATTCATCATACCACTCGTCCTGCTTCCATGCAAATATTTCTCCGAGCATCTCGCCTGTCAGCCCTGCCACAAGATCAATATTCGTCTGTTTTTCCGCCTCATAAGCTGCCAGTTTCTCCATATACTGCTCAATGGCATTGGTCTGCCGCGGATAATTTATTTTGATCCGCTGATAATCTTTCTCAAACATTGAGGCAATGGTTTTCTTCGTGTAATTATGGTCATCTTTCCAGTCATCCACCAGATTGTAATATGCCAGAAGAACGTTCATCTGTGCCGCATAACTCTGAATATCGTTTTCCCGCAGCTGCCGTTTTTTCATCGGATGCATCATACAGGTAAATTCACCAGTCTGCGTGTCCGGCTCATACAGACCGGTCAGCAGAACGACCAGAAATGTCATATCATAATTCAAAAGTGCCTGTCCTTTTTTTCCACAGAACTCTTTTAATTTCCGGCAAAGCCCACAATAATACGACTGATATATTTTTTTATTTTCTTCCGACAGCTGTGCGCCGTTTACATTAATATATCCGAACATACTGCCTCCGATTTAGGTTCTGCGAATAAATTTTTCCCTGCATTTCGGGCAGGTAATCTCTATCTTTCCATGTCCCCTCGGCACACGGACTTCCTGTTTACACATCGGGCACTTGAAAAAGCGGTAATCCCTTGCCTGTCCCATGCGTTTTTTAAACCGGTTCCACGATACGGTGCGGTTATAACGGAAATTCAAATACTTCTGGTTTTCTTCATAACGTTTGGATGTATTTCTTGAAAATACCCGGAAATACATATAAATCATTAAAATCAGCGCTGCAAAGGAAAACAGGCCGATGCGTGTAAACATACCGACAAGCAAAAGAATCAGAACAAGCCAGGACTGCATCCGTGCCAGTTCATCCATGCCATTTCTTCCCTGCATAAAACGATACAATTTGTCTCTCATACAATTCCTCTTTTCTGTGTTTCGTCGATATTTTTCGTGTCTTATATTAGTTATATATCATGGGAAATCATATCGTCAAGCAACGTATTTTCTTTTCATACACTTTTCATAAAGTGTTTAGAAATCCGGGAAATTTATAATGGTATAGACGTGAAAAATGAAAATTTCCAAAGAATACTGCTGATATTTACGGAAAACATCTTAAGAAGAAGGACGATAAGCCGGGTTATGTCGTTGGGTGATCATCTATCTAGTACGATTGTTGCCAACCGTCTCAAGCGACCTACCTAAAGCTGGCGGGCCACGTCAGCGCTTTGTTTCGGTCTTGCTTCGAATGGGGTTTACATGTGCCCTCTCTGTTACCAGCGAGGCGGTAGTCTCTTACACTGCCATTCCACCCTTACTATAGAGGTGCATCTGTGATGCATCTCTTATAGCGGTATATTTCTGTTGCACTTTCCTTAGAGTTTCCTCCACCGGCCGTTAACCGGCATCCTGCCCTGTGAAGCCCGGACTTTCCTCACCTGCGGTCTTTCGACACCTGCAGCCGCGATCACCTGTCCTCCATCTTAAGATGCTTTTCCACTATAACACAGTTTCCAGTAAGGTTCAAGCCGTAAAGTTTACCGTGTTTTTATACATTAAAACAACTTCCTCCGACAAATTCCCGCACCAGAGAACTCTGTGCAATTCCTTCCGTCGGAAGCGGCAGAAAATAGTCCAAAAACTTAAGCAGACGCTTCGCTTCCAGATATTCTGCACTGTCACGCGGAATCTGAAACAGAAGCGGTTCCGCATATACTTTAAGCACCGCAACCTCATACAGTAAAGCGGAATTAAACATGACATCCGCACTGTCCTGAAACGGGAAAATATTTTTTTCTTCTCCCCTTCGCACAGATTTCCACATCGCAATCGTCTCCTGTGCCGTCGTTCCACGAGTTCTGGCATCTCTCACGATCCGGCGTAACAGACGGCAGTCCGTCGTGGACAGCGGATTGTGTTCATCAATATTCAACTGTGTCAGCGCAGAAATATAAATCTTAAATTTACTTTCTGCGGGAAGTGTATACGACAGCTTATCGTTCAGACCATGAATTCCCTCTATGACAAGAATATCATTTTCTTTAAGCTGCAGGGTCCTGCCACGGTATTCCCTCTTTCCCGTCTTGAAATTGAAAGAAGGCATATCTACTTTCTCCCCTGCCAGAAGCCGGGTCATATCTTCATTAAACTGTCTGACATCCAGTGCCTCCAGACATTCAAAATCAAGATTTCCGTCTGCATCCCTCGGACACCGCTCCCTGTCATCATAATAATCATCCAGACTGATCGGATGCGGTTTTCTTCCCTTTGCCAGAAGCTGAATCGACAGGCGGTTGGAAAATGTCGTCTTTCCGGAAGAAGACGGACCTGCAATCATGACAAATTTAATTCCTTTTTTTGCTGCAATCTGTGCTGCCAGGGAACCGATCCGTTCCTCCATCAATGCTTCCTGAAGCAGAATAATCTGTTCGCCCCTGCCGGATGCGATTGCATCATTGAGCGCACCGATCGTTCCAACGTCCAGCATACGGCTCCAGCTGCGTGATTCTTTTAATGTGTGGTACAGTTTATTGGAGGTATGAAGCGGTTCCACTTCATCTCCCTTTTTATTTGGGAACAAAAGAACAAAGCCGTCTTCATATAACTCCAGATCAAACACTCCGAGGTATCCCGTGGATGGAACCATATAACCGTAATAATAGTCCTGATGTCCGTCCAGCTCATAAATATTGACACGCGAACTTCTGCGATAATGTAAAAGCCGCTCTTTGTCCTTCATTCCCTTATCATGAAACAGCTGTTCCGCATCTTCTGTTTTTACACTGCATTTCTTGATCGGTAAATCGGCCTCTACCAGACGCTGCATCTCTGCACGCAGTGCCTGCACGGCTGCTGCATCATTTGCAGTTCCATGCAGTTCACAGTAATAACTTTCCCCCAGAGAATAATATACCCTGATTTTTACCTGATCCTTCCACAGATTTTCTACCGCCTTCTGCAATAAAAGCGTCATACTTCTGCGATAGGTGCGTTTGCCGTCCCTGTCCGTCATCGTCAGAAACGAAATTTTACCGGGTGCCTTCACCACTTTTGAAAGTTCCCGCAGTTTTCCATCTACACATGCCAGTACAATCCTGTCACTGTAATTTTTCTGATATTGTTTTGCAATCTGTTCCAGTTTTGTCTGCTCCGGAATCAGAACCAGTTCGGTTTTCTCCGGCGCAGTCTCCAATGTGATCTCAAATTCCTGCACTTTTTATCGCCCCCAAAATCGTATACGCAGATTCATTCTGCTGTAATTTTTCCTGCACTTCTGCAATACGTCGTAGATCTGTTCCGATTCTTTCTGTGCTTCAAGCGTCTGCAGAATCTGTGTCAGCTGTCCATGCTGACGCACCAGAAACCGGCGCAGTACCGGATTTCCGTTTCTCAGAAGAAGCGGTCCGTAAATATCACAGACTGCAATTGTCTGATCGTTCAACCGGTTCCACGTTTCATCCTGCTCCGTTTTTACGGCACGCATCATCGGATAATATTTTCCTTCTTCACAGACCATATCTTCATCTTCAATTTTATACTGATGCTGGCGCAGATATTCCCGGACCTTATGTATTTCAGACTGCGGCTGCAAAATCAGTTCTTTCGCTGTACTGCAGACGGATTCCCCTTCCGTCAGAATATGCAGAATCAGTTCTCCACCCATTCCTGCAATCAGAATGGAATCCGCTTCATTTGGAAGCAGTGCCTCTGCTCCGTCCGAAAGCCTGGTCTGTATATATTCCTCCAGCCTGGCTGCCCGGATATGTTCCTGTGCCCGGGCAAGCGGTCCCTCATTAATATCCATTGCAATGGCTCCCTTTATTTTCTGCCTCTGTACCAGTGCAATCGGCACATACGCATGGTCTGTTCCGATATCCGCAAGGATACCGCCGGTTGTAACCATGGAAGCCACTGCTTTCATTCTCCTCGATAATTTCATCATGTTACTCTAAATAATCCTTTAACTTACGACTTCTGCTGGGATGGCGAAGCTTACGGAGCGCTTTTGCCTCAATCTGACGGATTCGTTCTCTGGTTACATTGAACTCTTTTCCGACTTCCTCAAGGGTTCTCGCCCTTCCATCCTCCAGACCAAAGCGAAGCGTCAGCACTTTCTGCTCCCGCTCGGTCAGTGTTCCGAGTACCTCTTCCAGCTGTTCCTTAAGCAGCGTAAAAGCTGCAGCATCTGCCGGTACCGGTACATTATCATCTTTAATAAAATCGCCCAGATGGGAATCTTCCTCTTCTCCGATTGGTGTTTCCAAAGATACCGGTTCCTGTGAAATCTTTAAGATTTCCCGCACACGTTCCACCGGCATCTTCATCTCTTCCGCGATTTCTTCCGGCGTAGGTTCCCGCCCGAGTTCCTGCAGCAGCTGTCTGCTGACACGAATGAGCTTGTTGATCGTTTCCACCATGTGCACCGGAATACGGATGGTTCTTGCCTGATCCGCAATTGCACGGGTAATTGCCTGCCGGATCCACCATGTTGCATAAGTGGAGAACTTATATCCTTTGCGGTAATCAAATTTTTCTACCGCCTTGATCAGTCCCAAATTTCCTTCCTGAATCAGGTCTAAAAACAGCATGCCCCTGCCCACATAGCGCTTGGCAATGCTGACTACCAGACGAAGATTTGCCTCCGCCAGACGTTTTTTGGCATCTGATCCACGGTCGACATCCAGTTGCAATGCTTTGATCTCCGCTTGTATTTCTTCTTTTTCCTGTTCATCACCGGTTTCTGCCAGACGCTCTTTGAGCAGTGGAATTTTTTCAACTGCCACACTTCCGGCCTCCATCTTCTGTGCCAGCTCAATTTCTTCGTCTGCAGACAGCAGCGGCACTTTGCCGATTTCCTTTAAGTACATGCGTACCGGATCCTCGACACTTACGCCCTCCGGAACCGAAAGATCAATCTTTTCTACTTCTACCTCGTCTTCGTCATCCAGAATGATATCATCATCCTCATCATCCCCGTCACTGATCCTGAGGACATCTACTTTATTTGCTTCCAGGAAATCCAGAACCTTCTCCATCTTTTCTTCGTCAAGATTCATATCCCTGAAAAAATCGCTGATCTCCTGATACTCCAGAATGTTCCGTTTCTTTTTTCCCAGTTCCAGCAGACTTTTCAGTTTTTCTCTGAACTTTGCCTTTGTTTCTTCCGTTTCCACTGCTGCATTCTCTTCTTTTTTCTTTGCCATGTCGTTTCGTCCTCTCAGGTTACTTTCTATTTTGTCCCTAATCAATAGAAATATGCGTTTTCTTCAGCTTCTCCAATTCCTTCTGTTCATTGATCAGCTGCATAACGACCGTCAGATCATTCGGATCTGACTGCCGGCTTCGAACATCAATACTGTTTTCCTTGATTCTCTCAATTGTTTCCTTTAATGCTTTTTCTTTGTCCTGTTTTGTCTCTACTTCATGAATTTTTGCATTAAAAAGCCCCGCAATTTCTTTTTGTTCTTCCTCCTCCTGAAACCGGCTGATAATCTTTGCCGGATTCACCTGTCCGCTCTCCCCATACTGGGTGAACAGCTCCTGTGCCGCTTTGCGATACAGCGGTTCCGTGAAATCTTCCTCCGTGATCCATCCTTTGATGCTGTCAAAAAGCCGCGTATCCTCGATCAGCCAGGTCAGAAGCAGCTTCTGTGACTGTTTCATGCCATCTTCTTTCTTTTTTTCATGGATACCGCCTTTAACGGAGCCGCCTTTGTAATCCCGCTCCCTGCCATTGCCAGATTATTCACAAGCTTCCGCAGATCCTCAAAGCCAATCCTGTACTTATCAGCGACCGCCTGGATATAATTGTTGCGCTCAAGCTCCTCCGGAAAGGCTAAAAGCCGCCGCGCCGTCTCATTATAAAATGCCGTCTTGGACTCCGGATCATTCATATCATAATTCTGCTCCAGCATACGGATTTCAAACAGAAAACTGTTTTCCGCCTGATCAATCCTCTTCTGATATTCTTCGGCCCCAAGTGCTTTGATAAATTCATCCGGATCTTTGTACGGCTGCATGTTTATGACTTTCGTGATAATTCCAACTTCTTTTAAAATCGGAATTGCACGGAGTGCCGCCTTTACCCCAGCCCCATCACTGTCATATGTCAGATACACTTCTTTGGTGTAGCGTTTCAGCAGACTGGCATGTCCACTGGTAAGCGATGTGCCAAGAGAGGCCACCGCATTGTCAAAGCCTGCCTGGTGCAGTGCAATGACATCCATATATCCCTCACATAAAAGCAGCTGCGGTTTTCTGGTTGTCCTTGCAATATTTAATCCATACAGATTCCGGCTCTTGTCAAAAATTTTCGTCTCCGGCGAATTCAGATACTTCGGTTCCCCTTCGCCCATGACACGCCCTCCAAATCCGATCACCCGGTTATGTACATCCATGATCGGAAACATGGCACGATTCCAGAATTTGTCATGGCCTCCGCGCACCTCATCGATGGAGACAAGCCCCGACTCTTTCAGCAGCGCATCGTCATATCCCATATGTCTTAAATAGCGATAGAGATCATCGCTGTACTGATCCGAATAGCCCAGGCCAAATTTGCGCATCGTTTCATCCGACAGCTCCCGCTTACGGAAATACGCATATGCTTTTTCCCCTCTCGGGCTGCGCAGAAGTTTATAAAAATACTTTGCGGCTTCTTTGTTAATCTCCAGCAGCTTCGTGCGCTTGTCCGCCTCACGTTTCTGTGCACCTGTCATCTCCTGCTTGGGAAGTTCAATTCCCGCACGATCGGCAAGTACCTGCATCGCTTCGGTAAAAGTATAATTCTCATACTGCATCAGAAATGTAAAAACATTGCCTCCCGCTCCACATCCAAAGCAGTAATACATCTGTTTATTTGGAGAAACGGAAAATGATCCCGTCTTCTCATTATGAAAGGGGCATAACCCAAAATATGTACTTCCTTTTTTCTGCAGACGCACATACCCGCCGATCACATCCACAATGTCATTGCGGGAACGTACCTCCTCAATCAGATCATCTGAAAAATACGGCGTGGAAATCCCCTCCTTTCTCTAGTCATCAATATCCATCCACTTTCCATGCCTGCGGCATAAAATTTTCTTTAAATTTGGTAATCGCATACTTATCTGTCATACCGGAAATATAGTCACAGACGATGCGCCCTTTGTCTTCACCCTCATCCAGCATTTTTAATAACTTTGCCGGCAGCTGCTCGATATGGTCCATATAAAAATAATACATCTGTTCCAGCATGGCCTTAGCTTTTACTTCCTCGCCTTTTGCGACCGGATTCCGGTATACATGTTCAAACATGAACAAGCGCAGATCCCGCAGCGCCTCCGCGGTCTCATCCGACATAATGATATCGTCTCTTCCCATACTGTTGCTGATGATATCGTGGATCAGGTGATCCAGGCGCTCTCTCGTGGTAAATCCCAGCGTACGACGCAGTTCCACGGGAATATCTTCCTCATCCAGAATCATTGCACGGATCGCATCGTCAATATCGGAATTGACATATGCAATCTTATCGGACAGGCGCACAATCTTTCCTTCCAGCGTGTGCGGAATCGTCCGTGTCTGATGGTTTAAAATTCCATCCCGGACCTCCCAGGTCAGATTCAGTCCTTCTCCGTCTTTTTCCAGTTTTTCTACAATACGTACGCTCTGTTCGTTGTGACGGAACCCGCCTTCATACACCTGATTCAGCAGAAATTCTCCTGCATGTCCAAACGGTGTATGCCCCAGATCATGCCCCAGTGCTATCGCCTCAACCAGATCTTCATTCAGCCGGAGCGCCTTCGCAATGGTTCTCGCATTCTGCGATACTTCAAGCGTATGTGTCAGCCGCGTCCGGTAATGATCTCCCATCGGTGTGAGAAAAACCTGCGTTTTACTCTTCAGTCTCCGGAAAGACTTACTGTGCAGGATACGGTCACGGTCCCTCTGAAAGACCGGACGAATATCACACTGCGGTTCCTCCCTGTCTCTGCCCTTTGAATTTATGGACAGACAGGCGTACGGACTTAAAGTATCTGCTTCTATCTGTTCTATTCTTTCCCGAATTGTCATATTCTGCTCATTTCTGCGGCACAAACCGCCAAAATCCTTACAATATTTCAAACAACTCTACATATTATATATTCTGCGTGAATTCCTGATTTCCTTTTTTATTTTGCATTTCCTCCGAGTACTTTCCGCAGCTGTTGCAGACAGATACCCGTAATCTGATTTTCGTAGCTTCCAAAATAAAATTTGTTATCTTTCACCAGAATACATCCGACCCAGTCTCCATCCACGGGATCTTCCTCCAGCGCCTGCTCCATCTCCTGATATCCCCGAAGTGTAAAATAGGCATCATAATCCGAAAAATCCGCTGTGCGGTAAGTCACATCCGGAAACTGCATCCTAAGTCCCTGTATCAGATCCGCCGGACATGCCACATAGCCTGTCGGCTCGTGCGAATATGCCGATTCTAAAGCCCAATCTTCATCCCAGAGAAGAAACATATCATCCGTTTCCCATGTCTTATCTGTTTCCACCGATGCCACCGGTGCATATGTTCCTCCATCGGTTCCGGCTGTCTGTACGAGATTTGTTTTTCCGGTCGGATCGGTATACAAAAGATTTGCAATCGCAAGCTGATAAAACCGACTGTCGCAGCGCTCTCCACGCTCTGCCAGATAGCCCTGGGCAATTCCGTTTTTCTCCAGATCCGCTTCCTCATTTACCGGTACATAAACCACATCTCCATATTCCATCGGTCCCATCCGCGTATCCTTAGTCAGAAATTCCGCAACCTTCGTATAATCCCCTGCGGTATCTTTTGGCATCAGAAGTACTATCACGACAACAATTGCAGCAGCCGCAATACTGCAGCCAACCGTCACAATTTTTCTGATCATCCGGTGTCTGCGCGATTCTTCTTCCCCGGCGGATGCCGGTATTCCATCTATATTTTTAACCGCATACTGTCTGGATGCATAGCTAAATACAAATGCACCGATGACAAGAATAAAAACAACCATTGCCAACAGACAGGTGATTTCCTGCCAGGTCCGCATCCGGCCGCAAAGCAGCAGATGATCGATCAGACATGTTGCTCTGCCTGATGATTTCTGTTCAAATTTCAAACGACAGACGCCGTTCATTCCAAGACATACCAGTGCAAACACCGCACCATCAACCAGTGCATAGCGAATCCACCGCACCTTTTCCCGGATTACAGCAAGCGGAAACAGTGAAAGCACAAACGCAAACATGATCATCCCCGCAAAAAAATATGCCCATTTTTCCAAAAGCGATGTGTTCCACATCTGCCGTACATATTCCACTGCGGAAGCTCCATTGATATTTCCCCAGCCGGTGACCCGGGAGATCAGAAACGCAATTCTTAAAATTCCCCATAAAACCAGATAACCAGCAGCATATTTCCACAACAGCCGTCCTGTGATCTGACGATCTGACAATTCCTGCTGCATCCCTCCGTTTTCCATTCCCGCACGGGTTCGTATCCGGAAAAATACCAGCGTAAATGCAACAAACGCAGGAAATCCACCCATACTTCCGACAAACCCATTGATAAAAAGCATCACCGTAAATGCCAGTATGGCGGAAACCAAAAGACGCATCGGATCTGCATCCATCGTTTCAGGTTCTTTCTTATCATACTTCATTCCATAGCCTCCTTTTTGCGATCTTTAAGAAGCGCCCATGCCGTAATTCCTGCCGTCAGTGCTTCCGCAGCCATAAACGACAGCCAGACACCACGGATTCCAAATATACGTGACAATATCACGGAACACACCGCAATAGCTACAAATCCTCTGCAAACCGAGGCCGTAAATGCCTCTTTTGCATGCTCCGATGCACTCAGATACCCGGTTCCGATAATATTGAAACCGGCAAACAAAAATCCGATCACATAAAGCCGCATTCCTGTAAATGCATATTCCGCCATCTTTACCGAATGTTCACTGTTAAACAAGGCTACCATCGGGTCTGTAAATCCCCAGACAAGCGAAATAATCAAAAGACTGAAAACAACGCCCGTAGCCAGTCCCAGATGCAGAATCTTTTTAACCGCACGTTCATTCCCTTCTCCGTAATAACGGCTGACCAGTGGCTGGGCTCCCTGGGAAATCCCGTTAAAAATACAGGTAAATATGAGTGCAAAGTTGGCAATCACGCCATAGGCAGCCACTCCTACATTTCCGGCAAGCCCTAAAATCAGGTAATTAAAAAGCGTTGTTGTCACTCCGGAAGAAAATTCTCCCACAAATGCCGGCACCCCCAGCTGGCAGGATGCTGTAAGCATCCGTACGATGGTCTGGTCTTTGCAAACTGTACCGTATTTTTCTTCTGAAAAAAATGAATACTGCAGATTAATATGCTGACGATCGGAGAGGCTGCTGTGGCAAGTGCTGCTCCTGCCAGTCCCATCCCCATCGGAAACATAAACACATAGTCAAGGACAACATTGGAAAAACTTCCCATCATCGTTCCAATCATGGCGAGAGTCGGAGCATTGTCGTTGCGGACAAACGCAGAAAACACATAATTCATCATAAAAAACGGTGTAAATAATAAGAAAATCCTCGTATATGTGCGGCCCAGCTGCGTGATCCCGGCATCCGCCCCCATCATATGCATCACCGTATCCGGAGAAAAAATGCCAGACAGGACAAATGGAATGCTGATTATGAGGATACACAAAATCGCATTTGCAAAATATTTCTTTGCACTGTCATCTTCCTGTGCTTTTAATATCGTATACCGGGTTGCCGATCCTACCCCAATCATCGATCCTATGGCAAAAATCAGGTTATATACTGGCAGCACCAGATTCAATACGGTAATCCCGTCCGTTCCCGCTGCCTGCGAGATAAAGAATGTATCCACGATAATATAGCAGGAAATCCCCAACATTCCACATATATTCTGGGAAACATATTTTATAAACTGTTTTTGAATATTCATATTTGTATAGTTATCCTTTTTGTTGTGTGCATCAGCATGCTTCATTATACATTGTCACCAGGCGGAGCCTGATGACCTGCGCATGCATCAGCATGCTTCATTAATCATATTTTATATAACAAAAAAGCCTTGATTTCTCAAGGCTTTCTCACATCTTAGTGCGGAAGATGGGACTTGAACCCACACGATCGCAATGATCACAAGATCCTTAGTCTTGCTCTCTGCCAGTTCCGACACTTCCGCATGTCTTAGCGACTCGTTTATAATAGCAAACTCTCCCTCATATGTCAATGGTAATTTTTAATTTTTTTAAATTTTTTCTTTTATTGCAACAAAATAAAAAAAATTAAAATTATCTATTGACATATTGCTCAGATTCCTATAGAATAGCATTTGTTCGCAGGAGTGGCGGAATTGGCAGACGCGCAGGCTTCAGGTGCCTGTGATCGTTTAGGTCATGTGGGTTCAAGTCCCATCTTCTGCACTGCATTGGATTCCAGAAAGCTGTTTGCTTTCTGGAATCTTTTTTTATGCAGGCGGCCGCTCATCATCAAGTGCGGGGCACGAGATGACGGCGGATGAGGACATTTCTGGAAGAGAATGGCTTTACCGGCTTACCATGGTTCCTGATTCCGGCTGGTCGGACGGTACATCTTTCGAAATGCTGAAGGCGTGCATCCCTTCATAATTTTAAACATCCTTATGAAGGAGGACATGCTGGAAAATCCGCAGGACATTGCGACAGTCGCAACAGATTGAGCCGGATCGGCAAGATATTTTTCGGCCTTGGCAATTCGTTTCTGATTCATGTAATGGGAAAACGTTGTGCCGGCAAACTGCCGAAACAGTCTTGTGAAGTGATATTTAGAGAAGCCTGCATATGCCGCTGCTTCATCCAGCGTAAGGTCCTCCGTACAGTGTTCATCGATGAACCGGCAGACAGCCATAAACATTTCAACATACTGACGCTGCCTGGTATCGTCATAGATCAGACGGTTGAACATCTCAGCATGCGTTCTTCCAATCATGACGAGGATGCGGGTCAGCATGGCATAGATGGAGGCTTCGAAAAAGGGAGCGCCACTGCTGTATTCCTTCATGATGTTTGTGACAAGGTCTGCAATATGCGGGTATATGTCCGGAAATTGTTCCGGTGTGATCACCAGGGCCGGATAGAACAGTGCCAGAATCGAATCAATCTCCCGAAGGTTTAATGCAGGGTTGATTTCAGCCTGAATGATATACCGCCTGCCCTCTGCCGGTAAGAGATGATGCAGAACGCCCGGACAGAGGATCATGACGTCACCCTCGCGGAGAGAGAGCGTCTGATCACAATATTCGATTCTGTAATTGTTCTGAACGGGCATGATGATTTCAATCGGAGAATGCCAGTGGGTCGGATAGTCCTCGAACTGTGTATTGTCATAAATTCTCAGATTTGTGTTTTCTCTGTAATTGACGGTTTCATGTGTACCGTTAAGTGTCTCGATCATAGCAGTATTTCTCCTGGCATCACATCCAAACAATTCCGAAATGCAGATTGCAGTCAATGAATCTGAATCTATTACAAGGAATGGAAGATATAAGATTAGGATAGAAATATTGCGCAAATATGTCAAGAAATGAGATTGTTAATGGACTTATAAAAATGAAAATATCAAAAAATATCGACGCAGTAAAGAACGATCAGGTATAAATAACCAAATATATTATATTTGCGTCGTATAATACGCACAAAAACACAAATGCATATGATTTGGAAGCGCAATAATTAGAAAGTCTTTGTCAACAATTCGGATGATTTTCCTTTACTTGTTTGATACAGTTTAGACAACAGCAATACGCAAAAGCAATACACAAAAGCGGGGCTTCGGAAAGCCTCGCCGACAAGCCAGCAGATCCATTCATAAAAGGAGGGCAGTATGGGAAGAAGAGCAATGTCGGTTTTATTATCCGCAACAATGACATTCGGAATGTTGCAGCGGTTCCGATGACCGCATCAGCTGACGATGTACAGAATATTTCCTGGATGTTCTGGGATGATCTGGATGCATCCGAGGATCCGATCACGAAGGGCTTCAAGAATGTGATTGACCGCTTCAACAAAGACTATGAAGGAAAGTACCATGTCGATCCGATCACCACAACCCTTGAGGAATACTACACACAGCTGAATGCACTGGTCGATGCGGATCAGACACCGGATGTATTCATTGTCAGTCCGGGACCGAATCTGACAGACTATGTGAAGCCAGGTGTTGCAGCACCGCTCGATGATTACCTGAATGCGGATGGGTGGAAGGATACGTTTTCCAGTGATGCCGTCTTTACCCAGCAGACATATGATGGAAAGATCTATGCCGTGCCGCTGAATATCGCGGCTGCGTGCTGCTATTACAACAAGGACATATTCAAGGAGGCGGGAGTTGAGGTCCCGGCAACCTACGATGAGCTTCTGGATGCCTGCAAGAAGATCAAGGATGCAGGCTACACGCCGATTACGATCAGCGCAGGTACCGCATGGTGCCTCTCCATGCTGGCTGGATATCTCTGCGACAGAGAGGGCGTCGATCTGGATGCTGTGAATACTGGCAAGGAAAGCTGGGTGCAGGACAAGACGATTGATGCAGGCAAGAAGCTTCTTGAGCTTTCCCAGTATTTCCAGGAGACAGCAGCCGGAGATTCCAATGATGATGCGACAATGGCATTTGCGATGGGCGAAGCTGCAATCCTGATCCAGGGATCCTGGGCGATCGGACAGATGAATGCATACAATCCGGATATTGAGGAGACATGCGGTGTCTTCCAGTTCCCGGCAATCGAGGGCGGAAATGATCCAGCCAGGGTAATTGCGAAGTCCGATTCGCTTGCCATGAATGCCAAGACGAAGTCTCCGGAAGCGTGTGTCGCGCTGATGAAGTACTTTACCGATGATGAGGCCCAGCGCTGGACTGCAGAGCAGGGCGGCAAGATTCCGGTCACGAATGTCAAATATGATGCGGACAAGGCACCGGCTCAGATGGCAGATGTGATGAAGATCTTCACAGGCGCCTCCAGCACCTTCGGGTTCTACAATGAATCCCTGGTTTCTTCTGATGCAGGATCCTACTTCGATAACCAGATGGTTTCCATCTACAAGCAGGAAAAGACACCGGAGGAAGCGTTCCAGGCTGTTGAAGACTGGTATGCGGAGAACGGGTACAGAAAGTAAGGGGTGTAGTAAGCCTGCAGCTTGATATTGGCAGACCAAAGGCGGAGCTGTTCTCGGGCAGCCCCGCCCATTTTTTCAGAATCTGCCGGTCACGTTATGGTATGTACCTGAATGGAGATGAGTATCCGTGGATAAACTGCTGAGAAATAAAAAGGCGATTTTTATCTTTGCCGCACCTGCGCTGATCCTGTTTACACTGGTTTTGTTCATACCGATCGGGACATCGTTCTACTATGCCCTGTGCAGCTACGACAAGGTGACTAGAAGCTACCATTTTATCGGTCTTGGGAATTTCACAAAGCTGGCCAAGGATCCGACGATGCGGATCGCGCTTAAGAATTCTCTGTTCTTCCTGTTTTTCTCGTGTATCTCCCAGCTTGTCATGGGACTTCTGCTCGCTGCCCTCCTGACAAATATCACGAAAGGAAGGAACCTGTTTAAGAACGTCATCTATCTGCCCTGTGTCCTGTCTTCTGCGGCGCTCGGTCTTCTGTGGGCCTTTCTGTTTCATGCAAAGGTCGGGATCAACAATCTGCTTCTTCAGATCGGCATCAAGGGACCCGGGTGGCTGTATGATACCAAAGGCTTCATCACGCTTCCGATGTGGGTGATTGCATTTGTTGCACTGTGGCAGTATGTCGGCCAGTCAATGATGCTCTATATGGCACAGATCTCGGGCATCAGCAAGTCTCTTTATGAAGCCTCCTATATTGATGGGGCAAGCAAGACAAAGGCATTCCGCTACATTACACTTCCGCTTGTGAAGCCGATGATCGGTACGGCGATGAGTCTGAATGCGATCGGATCGCTGAAATTCTTTGATCTGATCTATGCAATGCTCGGAGACAAGACAGAGAATCTGAAAATGGATGTGCTTGCGACGTACCTGTACCGGACGGGATTCTCCAGCAAGGGCGGCAACCATTACGGAAAGGCCAGCGCGATCGGCGTCGTACTTGTGGTTCTGTGCCTGCTTGCAACCTGGATCATCAACAAACTGTTCAAGACCGAAAACTACGAGATGTGAGGGTACAGGAGGATGCATGCGATGAATAAAAAGAAAAAAATCAAGGCTTCCACTGTTGTGATCTATGTGTTCCTCAGCCTGATGCTGGTCCTTTATCTGGCCCCGCTGATCTGGATCGGACTGACATCCTTCAAGTCGAGACCGGAGATCTACAAGGCACCATTCGGATGGCCGTCGGCCTTTCATATTGAAAATTATGCCATGGCATGGAAAGCCGGGAGACTCGGCATCGCCATGATGAATTCGCTGTTTGTGTGTGTCATTACGCTTATCCTGACCATGGTCATCGGCTCCATGGCGGCATTTGCGATCGCAAGAATGCGCTGGAAGCTGGCGGGAGCCGCGATGGTCTATATCCTGATTGGCATGATGATCCCGGTGCACTGTGTCCTGATCCCGCTCTTTGTCCGCTTTGCGAAGATTGGTTTGAGCAATAACCTGTGGGGACTGATTCTTCCGTATCTGACCTTTTCGCTCCCAACGTGTGTTTTCATCATGGCCGGATTTTTCCGGAGCATACCGAATGAGCTTCTGGAGTCTGCCTGCATGGACGGCTGCTCGATCTTTCAGATGTTCTTCAAAATCTGTTTTCCGCTGGCACGAACAGGCCTGTTTGTCACAGGGCTGATGACATTCATCGGAAACTGGAATGAGCTTCTGCTGGCACTGGTTTTCGTCTCGGACGATACCAAAAAGACCCTTCCGGTCGCACTGACGAAGTTTGTCACGCCTTATCAGACGAATTATGACAAGATGTTCCCTGCCATCATGATCGCGATCATTCCGACCATCGTGGTATACTGCATGTTCAGCAACCAGATCGTGGACGGTCTGACAACAGGTGCCGTGAAGGGGTGACAGCATGTGCATCGGTGAGCAGTCGGACCCTTGCAGGATCCGGCAGTCGGGCAGAGATGAGTGTCTGTATGTGCATCCGTGAATGGGCGGACGAAGGCCTGAAGAGTGTATGACGACAGGAGGATGGAATGGACAGAAGTGAGGCAAAGTGGCGGGCACAGCAGCTTGTAGCCCGGATGACGGTCTCCGAGAAGATGACACAGCTGAGATATGATTCCCCGGCGATTGAGCGGCTCGGGGTTCCGGCCTATAACTGGTGGAACGAAGCGCTTCACGGGGTTGCGAGGGCCGGAACAGCGACAAGCTTTCCACAGGCGATCGGCATGGGCGCGACATTTGATGAAGAGCTGATGAAGCGGGTTGGAGATGTCATCGCCACGGAGGGCAGGGCGAAGTACAATGCCTGCTCTGCGATGGGGGACAGGGACATCTACAAGGGACTGACCTTCTGGTCGCCGAATGTGAACATCTTCCGGGATCCAAGGTGGGGAAGAGGACAGGAGACCTACGGGGAAGATCCGTATCTGACGGGGACGCTCGGCTGTGCGTTTGTCAGAGGTCTCCAGGGTGAAGGCGAATATATGAAGGCGGCTGCCTGCGCCAAACATTTCGCGGTGCACTCGGGGCCTGAGGCGATCCGCCACAGCTTCGATGCCAGGGCAACAAAAAAAGACCTGGCGGAGACCTATCTGCCGGCATTCAGGAGGCTTGTGGAGGAGGCTGGCGTGGAAGCGGTCATGGGCAGCTACAACCGCGTCAACGGGGAGCCTGCCTGCGGAAGCAGAACCCTTCTTGAAGACATCCTTCGGGGAACCTGGAAGTTCCAGGGACATGTCGTGTCAGATTGCTGGGCGATCCGCGATTTCCATGAGCATCATCATGTTACAGAAGATGCGGAGCACAGTGCTGCCATGGCGATCAACAACGGCTGCGATCTGAACTGCGGGGATACGTACCAGTACCTTCCAAGGGCATATGCGGATGGGCTGATTTCAGAGGAGCGGATTACAGAGGCAGCTGTCAGGCTGTTCACGACCCGTTTTCTGCTGGGGCTGTTCGATGAAACGGAGTTTGACGATATCCCGTACACTGCAGTCGAATGCCCGGAGCATCTTGCGCTTGCCCTGCGGGCGGCGGAGGAATCGGTTGTCCTTCTAAAAAATGACGGTGTGCTGCCGCTGGATCTTCAGCGGATCGGAACGCTGGGGGTTGTCGGGCCCAATGCAGACTCCCGCGCGGCACTGATCGGTAACTACCACGGAACCAGCTCGGAGTACA
>ERZ791624.546-NODE-546-length-25215-cov-3.006638_pt1 | contig 25215 bp, 23 predicted proteins | sample MGYA00510058_ERZ791624 | MGnify/ENA primary metagenome ERZ791624 (study PRJEB30046, sample SAMN00715158) | human gut metagenome | study: EMG produced TPA metagenomics assembly of the A metagenome-wide association study of gut microbiota in type 2...
CTACTGCGGCGCTGGCAGAGCGTCTGGCCGCGCAGTATGCCTGCGTGGAATACCGCCCCTGCGCGGGATGTCGGGAGTAAGAAGCATGGAACAGGAATCGCAAATGATACAGGGGACCGTTCTGGCGGTCATTTATCAGAATCCGGAAAACGGCTACTGCGTGCTGAAGGTCCGCACAGAGCAGGGCGAGGCCGTCACGGTCGTCGGCGTCATCCCCATGTGCGTCGTGGGCGAACGGCTGGCCATTGTCGGCCGCTGGACGCGCCACCAGTCGTTCGGGCAGCAGTTTGAGGCCGAGTTTTTAGAGCGCCTCATGCCGGAAACGACGAGCGAGATTCTGGCGTTTCTGTCTTCCCGCGCCGTCAAGGGCATCGGACCGAAGATGGCGGAGAAGATCGTCTCCCACTTCAGCGAGAAGAGCCTGAACGTTTTGGAGCAGGACCCCATGCAGCTGACGCAGATCCCCGGCATCAGCGAAAAAAAGGCACAGGAAATGTCCGAAAGCTTCCAGAAGCAGTCCGGCATCCGGCGCCTGATTGAATTTCTGACGATTTATCACCTGCCCGCCCAGCTTGCCGTGCGGCTCTACCGCGCCTACGGCGAGCTTGCGCAGGAGGCGCTGCATGACGACCCGTATCTGCTGACCGACAGCTATTACCGCGCGGATTTTTCGCAGGTCGACGCGTTTGCCATCGCCCTCGGCGTCAGCGCCGACGATGAGCGGCGCGTGGAAGCGGGTATTTTATTTGAATTATCCTATAATCTCGGTGCAGGCCATACGTTTATCCCGCAGGACAAGCTTCGCACAGCGACGTGCGCGCTGCTCGATCTGGACGGCGAGATGATCGACGCCGGGATGCTCCGCCTGCAGGAGCAGGGGCGGATGGAGCTGAGCCAGATCGCGGGGCTCACGGCCTGCTATCTGCCGGAGCTTTACGAGGCGGAAACCTACGTCTGCCGGAGAATTTTATCCATGGCAGACGGTGAATATCCCGAGCCTGGGCGAATCGACGATCTGGTCGCGGAAATTGAGGACCGGCAGGGCATCGATTACGCGCCGGAGCAGCGCAGCGCCATCCGCGCAGCGGCCTCCCGGCAGCTTCTGATCGTGACGGGCGGCCCCGGCACGGGCAAGACGACGGTCATGTCCGGCATTCTGCGGCTGTTTGACGCGCTGCGGCTCAAGACGCAGCTGGCTGCGCCGACTGGCCGCGCCGCGAAGCGGCTTTCCGAGGTGACGGGCCGCGAGGCCTCGACCATCCACCGGCTTCTGGAGGCGCAGTTTGACGAGGCGACGGGCCGCATGGCCTTTTTCCACGACGAGGGCGCGCCGCTTGCCTGCGACGCGATGATCGTGGATGAAACCTCCATGGTGGACCTGCAGCTCATGGCGTCGCTTTTAAAGGCGCTCAAGCCCGGCTGCCGCCTGCTGCTGGTCGGCGACCCGGATCAGCTGCCGCCGGTCGGCGCGGGAAACGTGTTTTCCGACCTCATCCGCAGCGGCGTGGTACAGACCGTCCGTCTGACGGAAATTTTCCGGCAGGCGCAGCGGAGCCTGATCGTCATGAACGCCCACGCGGTCAATCAGGGCGAGCTGCCCGTGCTCACGGCGACGGACCGGGACTTTTTCTTCCTGCGCCGCCGCGACCCGACGGCAGCCGTGAAGACCATACAGGAGCTTTGCCAGACGCGGTTGCCCAAAAACATGGGCATCCAGCCGTCCGACATTCAGGTGCTCAGCCCCAGCCGCAAGCACGAGACGGGCACAAAGGCGCTGAATCTTGCGCTGCAGGCCGTGCTGAATCCGCCTGCGGAGGGCAAAAAAGAAAAAAAACACGGAGATTTTTCCTTCCGAACCGGCGATCGGGTAATGCAAATCCGGAATAACTATGATATAATGTGGAAACGGGCCGACGGGCTTGGCGCGGGAACCGGCATATTCAACGGCGATATCGGCACGGTCACGGACATCGACTTTCAGGAAGAGACGATGACCATCCAGTTTGACGACCGGACGGCGGAATACGCCTTCGATATGCTCTCCGAGCTGGAACCGGCCTACGCCATGACCGTTCATAAAAGTCAGGGCAGCGAGTACCGCGCGGTCATCCTGTCGCTCTGCGGCGGGCCGCAGATGCTCCTGACGCGCAGCGTGTTATATACCGCCATCACCCGGGCCCGCGAGCTTTTGATCATCGTCGGCAACGAGGAAACTGTCGCCGCCATGACCCGCAACGACCGCCGCCAGCGGCGCTATTCCGGTCTAAAGCTCCGGCTGGAGGGCAAGGCATGAGTGTGCTTTCATGGCTTCTCGACCTGCTCTACCCGCCCAAATGCGTGCTCTGCCGGAAGCTCCTGACAGGCAAAGGCCCGGTGTGCCCGCACTGCATGGACAAGCTTCCGGAATTTGACGGCGCAGCGCCGTCCGTGCGCTTTACGAGCGGCGGCGCGGTCAGCTTTTTCTATGAAGGGCAGCTGCGCGAGTCGTTCCTGCGCTTTAAATTCGGCGGGTCGGCGTTTTACGCGCAGACCTACGGCGCATGGATGGCCCACACGATCCGCGACAGGCTTGCGGGGAAATACGACGTGCTCACATGGGCGCCGGTCAGCCGGGCAAGGAAACGCAAACGCGGCTATGACCAGTCGGCGCTTCTGTGCCGCGAGATCGGGACGCAGCTCAGGCTCGAACCCATACAGACGCTCCGGAAGATCAAGGACCCGCCCGCGCAGTCCACGCTTGCAGACGCCGCCCAGCGGCGCGCGAATGTCTCCGGCGCGTACCGGGCCGAGCAGCCGGAGCGCTTTGCGGGAAAGCGCGTTCTGATCATCGACGATATTGTAACGACCGGCGCAACGCTGGCAGAGTGCAGCCGCACGCTGCTGCAGGCGGGCGCGTCGGACGTGGTTTACGCGGCGTTTGCCGCGCCGAGAAAACAAGACTGAAGGATACAACGCTATGAAATTGATTCGTGATATCGGCATCGACCTTGGCACGGCAAACGTGCTCTGCTATGTGGAGGGGCGCGGCATCGTCCTGCGCGAGCCGTCGGTCGTGGCCGTGGACAAGAATACCGGCAAGGTTTTGCAGGTCGGCGCGGCTGCGCGCAATATGCTTGGCCGCACCCCCGGCAACATCGTCGCCGTGCGCCCGCTGCGCGACGGCGTTATCAGCGACTATGAAATGACGGAGAAAATGCTTGAGCAGTTTCTCAAGAAGATCAACAAATTCACGCTCGTCAAGCCCCGCGTGATCGTCTCCGTCCCGTCCGGCATCACCGAGGTCGAGGAACGCGCGGTCATTCAGGCCGCCATGGAGGCCGGCGCGCGCCGCGTCTATCTGATCGAGGAGCCGTTCGCTGCCGCGCTTGGCGCGAAGCTGGCGATCTCCGGGCCGGAGGGCCATATGGTCGTCGATATCGGCGGCGGCACGACGGATATCGCCGTTCTGAGTCTGAACGGCATTGCGACGTCCTCTTCCATCAAGGTCGCGGGCGACACGTTTGACGAGGCCGTTGCGGCCTATATGCGCAAGCACTACGGGATGCTCATCGGTCTGAACACGGCGGAGGAGGTCAAGATCACCATCGGCTGCGTATACCCGCGCCCGCAGGAGCTTTCCATGCTCGTCAAGGGCCGCGACGCAAAGACGGGTCTTCCGAACGAGGTGACGATCTCGTCCACGGAAATGCTCGATGCGTTCAAGCGCCCGGCGCGGCAGATCGTCGACGAGGTGCTCGCCGTTTTGGAGCATTCCTCGCCGGAGCTGGTAGCCGATATCGCGCAGACCGGCATCGTCCTCACCGGCGGCGGCAGCCTGCTCTACGGCTTTGACAAGCTCATTTCCGAGCGCACGGAGATCGCCTGCTCCATCGCGGACGATGCGGACTCCTGCGTGGCCAACGGCTGCGGCCGGAGCCTGCAATGGATCAGCTCCATGCAGGAGGGCACGATCAATCTGGCCCGCCGCAAGCTGATGAAGGAGCAATAATTCAATTAGGACATACAAAAAGCCCGGCACGCCGGGCTTTTTCCGATTGGAGAACAGATATGAAAAAGACGCTGGACGCCAATCAGCTGAAGCTGATCGCGATTTTTGCCATGACGGTCGACCATATCGCGTGGCTGCTCTTCCCCGGCTATGCCAAAGGGGCGCTGCCGGTCGTGATGCACATCATCGGCCGTCTGACCTGCCCCATCATGTGCTATTTTATCGCCGAGGGCTATTATCACACGCGGAATATCAATAAATACACCTTCCGGCTGTTCCTCTTCGCCGTGATCTCGCATTTTGCATATATTTTCGCGTCCAACGACTTTGTAGATGCCCGCTCGTTCATCCCATTCTATTTCGGGGGCATTCTGAACCAGACGAGCGTCATGTGGCCGCTTGCGTGGGGGCTTGTCATGCTGCGCGTGGCGAACAGCGAGCGCTTTACGCAGCTGCAAAAGACGCTTCTGGTGGTTCTCATCTGTCTGGTCAGCTTCCCGAGTGACTGGAGCTGCATCGCAAGCCTGTGTGTGCTGGCCTTCGGCACGAACCGAGGCGATCTGAAGGCGCAGGGGCGGTGGATGCTGTTTTTTGTGGCGCTCTACGCGGTCGTGTATTTCTTCGCGCTCGACAAGCTCTACGGCGTTTTGCAGCTGGCCGTTGCGCTGTCCCTGCCGCTGCTGGCCCGCTACAACGGCCAGCGCGGAAAAAATGCCCGCGTCAACAACTTCCTCAAATGGTTCTTCTATCTCTATTATCCCCTGCACCTGACAGTTCTCGGCGCGGTCCGGTATTTTGGGTAACACAAAACAGAAACCGGCTGCACCCGCGCATGTGGTTGTAGGGGCCGATGCCCACATCGACCCCTACGACCAAGTGGGAAAATGTATACGAATTCGCTGAATGGCCGTTGCTTTTTGCCGCCGCCTGCCGCTTGACCTCCTCTTGGGTAAGAAAAATGCGTGACTGTAACAGTCACGCATTTTTGCTGTCTTAAAAACCGAAAACGCTTATCTGGTCAGCGAGGCGGTGTCCTGCGCGATCATGAGCTCTTCGTTGGTCGGGATGACCCAGACGGTGACCTTGGAGTCGGACGTGGAGATCACGACTTCCTCGCCGCGAAGCTTGTTCTTCTCCGGGTCGAGCTTGACGCCGAGATATTCCAGACCGTCGCAGATGGATGCGCGCATGGAGCCGGAGTTTTCGCCGACGCCGGCGGTAAAGACGATGCAGTCCACGCCGCCCAGCGCTGCGGCATAGGCGCCGATGTACTTGCGGACCTCGTAGGCGAACTTGTCGAGCGCCAGCTGCGCGGCCTCGTTGCCCTTTTCGGCTGCGGCGTCCAGATCACGGAAGTCGGAGGAAACGCCATCGGACAGGGCCAGCACGCCGGACTTCTTGTTGAGCATGGTCAGGCAGTCGTCGGCGGACATATTATACTTGTTCATGATGAACTGCGCAACGCAGGTGTCAATATCGCCCGCGCGGGTGCCCATCGGGACGCCAGCCAGAGGGGACAGGCCCATGGAGGTATCCTGGCACTTGCCGTCCTTGACAGCGGACAGGGACGAGCCGTTGCCCAGATGGCAGACGATGACGCGGTGCGCGTTCTCAACGCCGCCCATCAGCTCGATGCAGCGCTTGGACACGAAGCGGTGGGACGTGCCATGGAAGCCATAGCGGCGCAGATGGTCTTCAGTGTAATATTTAGTGGGGATGGCATAGCGGTAGGCCTTCGGGGGCATAGTCATATGGAACGCGGTGTCGAACACAGCGACCTGGGGCTTGCCAGGCATGGCCTTCTCGCAGGCCTCGATGCCCATGAGGTTGGCGGGGTTGTGCAGCGGGCCGAGGGGGATGCAGTCGCGGATGGCCTGCTTGCAGGCCTCGTCGATGATGCAGCTCTCAACAAACTTGTCGCCGCCGTGCAGGACGCGGTGGCCGACAGCGTCGATCTCGTCAACGGACTTGATAACGCCGTCCTGCGGATCGACCAGAATGGCCATGACCGCCTCGATCGCTTCCTTATGGGTGGGCATAGGGATGTCCTTTTCCACCTTCTTGCCGCTTGCGGGAACCTTGTGGGTCAAACGGCCGTCCAGACCGATACGCTCGCACAGACCCTTGGCGGTGACGTCGCCGGTGTCCGGGTTCATGAGCTGGTACTTGAGGCTGGAACTGCCAGCGTTGATAACCAGAATGTTCATACTTCCATTCACTCCTGTATTTCATTTTTCGATCATTCGTGTTACTATATTACATAGCTATTGTGTATCATACAACAAAACCCAAACAGAAACAAGGGCTTTGCAAGATTTTTTACCGGAGGAACTTCTATGCAGACTGTCGGCGTGATCTGTGAATATAATCCCTTTCATCTCGGCCATGCGCGGCAGCTGGGCCTGATCCGGCAGCAGCTGGGGCCGGAGGCGGCCATTGTCTGCCTGATGAGCGGGAACTATGTCCAGCGCGGGGAGCCTGCGGTCTTTGACAAGTGCGTCCGGGCGCGGGCAGCGGTGGAGGCGGGGGCCAGCCTCGTACTGGAGCTGCCGGTCACATACGCGCTGCGCTCGGCGGAGGGCTTCGCCGCGGGCGGCGTCAACATTCTGTCCCGTCTTGGCTGCGGCTTTCTCAGCTTCGGCTGCGAATCCGGAGACGGGGACGCGATCCTCCGCGCAGCGGAAGCCTCCCGCTCGTCAGAATTCGAGCAGACGCTGCACGCAAACATACAGACCGGCCTCAGCTACGCCGCCGCACGGCAGCGGGCGCTGGAGGCGCTTGGGCAGGATGGGCAGCTGCTGACAAGGCCGAATGACATTCTGGCCTTTGAATACTGCCGCGCGATTCTGACGCAGAACAGCCCCATGCACCCGTTGGCCGTTCTGCGTCCCGGCGATTATCACGCAGACGCGCCGGACGCGGAACATCCGTCCGCTACGGCGGTGCGGCGGCTGATCCTGTCCGGCAGCGGCTGGCGGCAATATGTCCCGGCCGCCTGCACGTATGAAAACGCGGTCCCCCACGCGCTTTTGTGGGGTGAAAAGGCCATGCTCGCGCGGCTGCGCGGCATGGAGCAGGCAGACTGGGCCCGGGCCGCGCACGGCTCCGAGGGGCTGTGGTCGAAGGTCTGGAAGGCCGTGCAGGCGCAGCCGGATTACGAGCGTATCCTCGAAGCGTCAAAATCGAAGCGCTACCCGCGCACGAGGCTGCAGCGGCTGCTGCTGTGTGCCTATCTGGGCATCGACGCGCAGACGCTCCTGCGCGAAGCGCCGTATGTACGCGTGCTGGCGTTCGATGAAATGGGCCGCGCCGTTCTGCGGCAGGCAAAAAAGACGGGCAGCCTCCCGCTTGTAAACGCAGGCCAGACCCCGCCGGACGAAGCGTATGGCGCGCTGGAGCGCCGCTGCGCGGCGCTCTACGGTCTGTTTGCCGCGCAGCCGGAGCTTTGCCCCGAACAAATCACGCGTGTTTACCGGAAATGAAAAAACCGCCCGTCCGGGCGGTTTTTCACGTTATATTTCCTGCCGGCCTTCCAGTGCGCGCAGAAGCGTGACCTCGTCGGCATATTCCAGCTGGCTCCCGACCGGGATGCCGTAGGCCAGACGCGTGACCTTTACGCCCATCGGGCGAAGCAGACGCGACAGGTACATGGCCGTGGCCTCGCCCTCGGTGTCCGGGTTCGTGGCCATGATGACCTCACGCACAGAGCCGTCTGCGACGCGGTTCAGCAGCTCGCGGATGCGCAGATCGTCCGGCCCGACGTGGCTCAGAGGCGAAATGACGCCGTGCAGCACATGGTACACGCCATGGTATTCCCGCGCCCGCTCCATGGCGATCACATCCTTCGGCTCTGCCACAACGCAGATGAGACTGTGGTCGCGCTCGGGGTCGGCGCAGATCGCGCACAGCTCCTGATCGGTCAGGTTCTGGCAGACCGGGCAGAGGCGAACGCTGTCCTTCGCGTCCAGAATAGCCTGCGCAAAGCTCTGCGCCTCATCCTTCGGCAGCGACAGGACATAAAACGCCAGCCGCTGCGCCGACTTCATGCCGATGCCGGGCAGACGCGCAAATTGTTCGGTCAGCCGCTCAAGCGCGGCGGGAAACGCGCGCATCAGAACAGGCCGCCCAGATTCAGGCCGCCCGTCAGCTTGGCCATATTCGCGGACTGGTCGGCCTCGGCCTTGCGCATGGCCTCGTTGACCGCCGCAACGATCATATCCTGCAGCATTTCTACATCCTCCGGATCGACCGCTTCAGGGTCGATGGTGATGGACTTGAGCTCGCGGTTGCCGCCGCATATGGCTGTGATCACACCGCCGCCCGCCGTCGCCTCGTATTCCTTTGCCTGCAGCTCCTCCTGCATCTTCATGAGGTTTTCCTGCATCTTCTGGGCCTGCTTCATCATCTGCATCTGATTCATGCCGCCCATCGGCATACCGCCGCGATATCCGCCTTTTGCCATGTTTGTTCTCCTTCTATCGTAAATAAATTATTTGATCGTAAAAATGTCGCTGTGCTGCTGTCCAAACTGAACAAGCGCGTCCATCGGGTCGTCTCCCAGCCGTGAAAGCCGGTTTTTGAGTGCAAAGCGCACCGAGACGGGCCTGCCCAGAATCGCCGACGCTTTTTCCCGGACAAGGGCTTCCGTGTTCGGCGTTTTTTTGACCAGATCAATGACAAGCTCCGTGTCCGTCGCCATAATGAGCGCGTCGCCCTGCAAAACCGGGTGAACGGGGCCGTTCACGGCAAAGAAGCCGCTGATCTTAGCCGGAAGCGCCGCACGCAGCTTTTCCGACAGCGCGGGCCAGAAGCCGGCAGGCGTTTCGGCCTGCGGCGTGGCAGACGACTGCTCCTGCGTCTGCGCCGGAGGCGCGCTCCCGCGTTCCGGATCATCCGCATCGTCCGGAAGGGCGGGCGGTCGTCATCAAATGCATCCCCGCCGCTGGCTTTGGGCGCGCTTTTCACCAGCACGCCGGAGGCCAGCTGCTCCTCCACGCGCGAGATGCGTGCGTCCAGCGCCTGCGCGTCCAGCCGCAAGGACGGCTCGCACAGCTGCATCAGAAGCAGCTCCGCCGCTACGCGCACGTCGGTGTTCTTGCCGAACGAGACGCGGGTTTTCTGCGTTTCCGTCAGTACGCGCATCAGTTCGCCCGGAAGAAGACCGATTGCAGCGCCAGCGCCTGCTGCTCTGTCGCAATGCCGGAGAGCATGGAAAGCCCGCTCTTCGGGGCCGTGCGCAGCACGAGCAGATCGCGGCAGAGCGCGCACATCTCGCCCAGCAGCGCACTCACATCCTTGCCCGCGGAATAAAGCGCGGAAAAGATCGTCAGCGCCTTTGCCGTATCCTGCTCTGCGATGGCCTGCATCAGCTCCGCCGTGCGCTTTTCGCCCGCAAGGCCGAGCGACGCATAGACGCTTTCCAGCGTCACGGGGCCGTTTGCCGCCGACGCGCACTGGTCGAGCAGGCTCACGCCGTCGCGCATGCCGCCGTCTGCCAGCCGGGCCAGAAGATTGATCGCCTCCGGCTCAATTTCAATATGCTCCTGATAGGCGATGAAATTCAGCCGGGAGGCAATTTCATCGGGCCGCAGACGCTTGAACGCGAACCGCTGACAGCGGGACAGGATCGTCGCGGGAACCTTCTGCAGCTCGGTCGTCGCCAGAATGAATAACAGATGCGCGGGCGGCTCTTCGATGATTTTCAGCAGCGCGTTGAATGCCGCCGTCGAGAGCATATGCACCTCGTCGATGATATACACGCGCATTTTGACCGTGCCGGGCGTATAAATTGCGTCGTCACGCAGAACGCGGACGGAATCGACGCCGTTGTTTGAGGCCGCGTCGATCTCCAGCACGTCCATGCAGCTGCCCTCGTCGATGGCGCGGCACGACGGGCACAGCCCGCAGGGGTCGCCATGGTTCGGATTTTCACAGTTGACGGCCTTGGCCAGAATCTTGGCGCAGGACGTCTTGCCGGTGCCGCGCGTACCGGTAAACAGATACGCATGGCTGAGCTTGCCCGTTTCGAGCTGTGCGCGCAGTGTGTCGGTCACGCTCTTCTGACCGACTACATCCGAAAATGTCTGCGGCCGGTATTTGCGGTATAACGCCTGATACATATCCGTTCACCTCCGGAGCTTCTATTATACACAAAAACTGCGCAGAAGGAAAGCCTCTGCGCAGTTTTTTATGATTCCGGCAGATCGATCTTCCGTGCAGATATGACGCTGCCCTACAGATGGGTACACTTCAGCCCAAAGCGGCGAAAGAGTTCCGTGTTCAGGTTCGGTGCGGCGGCGGTGTCGAATTCTGGCTGATAGGAAAGGCCGACCATCTCGTATTTCGCACCCGCCGTCACGTGGTACGGCAGCAGCTCGACCTGCTCCAGATCATCCGCGTCCAGAAGGCGGCGGGCCGCAGCGCCGAAATTCTCCTCCGAATCGTTGACGCCGGGGATGACCGGAATACGGATGCGGAACGGCCTGCCGCTTTTCTTGAGCCGTTCGAGGTTTTCCAGAATCGGCTCATTGGACACGCCTGTATAGTGCCGGTGCTGCTCCGGGTCCATCAGCTTCAGATCCATCATGACATACTCGACCCGCGCCAGCACGGCTTCAAATACGCTCCCGCTGCAATAGCCGCTCGTTTCGATCGCGCGGTGCATCCCCGCGACGCGGTCCAGCGTTTCCAGCAGGAACTCCGGCTGCCCCGTCGGTTCACCGCCGGAAAACGTCACGCCGCCTGACATTGCGGCAAGATAGTCCTTGTCGCGCAGAAGCTTCCAGGCCAGCTCCTGCGCCGTATAGCGCTTCCCGCAGAGCTTGCGCAGGCCCTGCGGGCAGGCGCGGATACACTGGCCGCAGGCTGTGCAGCTTTTCCCGCCGTTCGGGCAGGCTTCGACGCAGGCCCCGCAGTGCAGGCAGTTGTTTGACGACACCATCAGCTGCGGCTGATAGGAAAGCCCCTCCGGGTTGTGGCACCACATACAGCGCAGCGGGCAGCCCTTCAAAAACACCGTCGTGCGGATGCCGGGGCCGTCGTAGACGGCAAGCTGCTTGATGTCGAATACGGTTCCGACTGCCGACGCGTTATCCACGGGCATGGCGGACCTCAAAGTCGCGCAGCTCCTTGTAAAGCGCGAACTGCTTCTCATAATACGCGTGCCGCTGCGCGTCGGGCTTTGCCGTCTGGCCGTAGCGGACGAAGCGGGCGGCAAGGGCCGTCCGGTCCTTTTCGCCGGTTGCGGCGGCAAGGCCGAGGATCGCGCTGCCGAGCGCGCCGGCCTCGTCGGCCAGCGTGGGCCGAATTTCAGCGCCCAGAATATCCGCCTTGATCTGCCGCCAGACGGGCGACTTCGCGCCGCCCCCTGCAGCGAAGAGCGTCGTCGGCGAATGTCGTATTTGGCAAGCTTTTCGAGGTTATAACGCATCTCGAAGGTCAAGCCTTCGAGAATGGCGCGGTAGAGATCAGCGGGCGAGGTGTGCATTGTGAGGCCGTAGATCGTGCCGCGCGCACCGGTCAGCACGTCCGGCGTGCCGCCCATACCCTGCAAAAACGGCAGAACGATCAGCCCCGTCGGCTCGGCGGGCAGGTCTCGTTCAGAAGGTCGTAGACCGAGCACCCGCGCTCCTTCGCGGCCTGCTTGAGATAAAACGCCAGCGAATCGCGGTACCAGCGCACGACCGCGCCGCCGGAGATATTATAGGCGTAGGTCACATAGCCCCGCCCGTCGAGATACGGGACGCAGGCGTAATTTTCGCGTTCAAAGTCCAGCGTTTCGGGGATGGATGCGAACAGCGGGCAGATGCATTCGACCGTGCCGGTCGTATCGACGGCTTCGCCGGGGTCCGCCACGCCGCAGCCAAGGGCGTTGACGATCTGGTCATGTGAGCCGATGACGACCTTGACGCTCTGCGGCAGGCCGAGCGCGGAGGCTGCCTCCTGCGTGAGCGTTCCGGCGCACGCGCCGGTCGGCAGGACGGCGGGGAGCGTTTCCGGGTCGATGCCGCAGGCGCTCGTCAGCTCGTCCGACCAGCAGAGCTTCCGCACGTCAAAGAGAATGCTGCGGCAGGCAAGGGAATAATCCGCCACCGTCTCGCCGGACAGGCAGAAGCAGATATAGCTTGCAATGAACAGGAACTTCCACACCGGGCGCGGGGCCGTGCGGAGCGTATAGAGCATTTTTGCCAGCGAATACGACGCGTCCGGCAGGACACAGGTGATGCGCATGAATTTTTCCACGCCGACCGACTCGATCAGACGGGAGAATTCCCCGCTTTCGGTATTGGCAAAATAGAGAATGATGTCGCTCAGCGGCTGGCCGCCGCGGTCGACGGGGACGAAGGACTCGCCGAAGGAGGAGACGGTGATGGCCGCGACCTGCTTCGCGTCGTCCAGCTTTTTGACGCAGTCGGAGATCACGAAAAACACACTCTCGCGCAGTACCAGCGCGTTCAGGTTCACCTCGCCGGGCTTCGTGGGGTATTCGCGGTAGGACATGGCGATCTGCTCGCCGGTTTCGCGGAAGGCGACGCATTTGCAGCCGGTTCCGCCGATGTCAATGCCAAGGCTGATCATAGATGGGCCTCACTTTCTCACGCAGAAGCGGTAAACGGTCGTCTCGTGCAGCGGCTCCCCCTGCCGGAGCACCGGGGACGGGAACGCGGGCTGGTTGATCGCGTCGGGATAGTGCTGCGTTTCGAGGCAGAAGCCGCTGTAGGACGCATAGCGCGCGCCGTTTTTGCCCGCACGGTCAGAAATGAAGTTGCCGGTGTAGAGCTGCACACCCTCAAGCGTCGTCTCGACCTCCATCACGATGCCGGTCTGATCGCCCTCGGCCTGTCCGATTTTACGAAGGCCCTGGCCATCGAGGCAGAGGTTCGTGTCGTAGCCGCGGAAGGGGGCAAGCGCCGCGTCGTGAATGTCTTGGCCAATGGGCTTTGCGGTGCGGAAATCCATGCAGGTGCCGTCCACGGGGGCGATCTCGCCGGTCGGCAGCGTTGCGGCATCGGCGGGCGTATAGGCCGAGGCGTTCAGCTGGAGCAGATGGCCCAGCACGTCGCCGCTGCCCTGTCCGTTGAGATTGAAATAGGCATGGTTGGTGAAGTTCGCGACGGTATCCGCGCTGCTGACGGCGCGGTAGTCGATGCGCAGCGCATTGTCGTCCGTCAGGGTAAACGTAATGGACACGTCAAGCCTGCCGGGGTAGCCCTCCTCGCCGTCAGCCAGAACCGTCGTGAATTCGACGCTGTTTTCGCGGCAGTTGTAATTCCAGAGCTTCTTGTCGAAGCCGCACAGACCGCCGTGGAGCTGGTTCTTGCCCTCGTTGGCCGTGAGGTGGAAGCGCTGGCCGTTCAGCGTGAAGGCCGCGCCCGCGATGCGGTTGCCGTTTCGGCCGATGCACGCGCCGAGATAGCCGTCATTTTCTTCATATTCCTTTACCGTCTCATAGCCGAGCAGCACGTCGGTCAGAACGCCGTTCCGGTCGGGAACGACAATGGACTGGATCGTCGCGCCGTAGGACAGGAGCTTCACGCGCATATGATTGCTGTTTTCCAGCGTAATGGCGACAGGCGCGCCCTTCGAGCACAGGGGGAGCTTTTGAATGGTCAGCATAAAAAACGTCCTTTCGTAAAAAGTGAGGCGCGCTGCAGCAGCAACGCGCCTCATGAAGATCTGCTGCAATTGCGTTCATTCTATCAGAACGCAGTGGCTTTGAAAAGCCGCAGCGCAATTATTTCTTTGCAACGTACTTCTGCACGTCGATGGCGACGGCGATGATGATGATCGCGCCGCGGATGATGTACTGGAGGTATGCGTTGACGCCGAGGAAATACAGGCCGTAGTTGATCGCCTGCAGGATGATCGAGCCGATCACGACGCCGGGGACGGTGCCGATGCCGCCGTTGAAGGAAACGCCGCCGATGACGCAGCCCGCGATGGCGTCAAGCTCGTAGTTGATGCCGGTTGCAGTACCGACGGACTGGATACGGGCGCCCTCGAGGAAGGAGGCGATGCCGTACATCAGACCGGCGTACAGGAACACGCCCATGATGGTCTTCGTGACGGAGACGCCGGAGACCTCAGCCGCCTCGGAGTTGCCGCCGACGGCGAACATATTCTTGCCGAAGCGGGTCTTGTTCCACACGATCCAGGTCACAACGCCCAGCAGCAGGAAGATGATGACCAGATACGGCAGCTTGAAGCCGAAGATATCGACGGAGCCGGTCGCGAGCGCCAGATAGCGCTGGTCAAGGGAGGACAGCGCCTGCGTGGAGCCGGAGGGCTGGTTCTCGATGTAGATGCAGCACAGGCCGTAAGAGATCAGCTGCGTGCCGAGGGTGACGATGAAGGGGTGCATATGGAGCTTTGCCATGCCGAAGCCGTTGAACGCGGAGATGACGACCGCGATGGCCACGCAGGCGAGGAACGGCACGATCAGAGGCAGCGGCTCGGTGATGCTGGGATAGTATCTCGAAGCGAACGTGACCGACTGCAGCAAGGAGGCTGCGACAGCCGCGCAGAGGCCGAGCACACGGCCGACGGACAGGTCGGTACCGGCAAGGATGATGATGCCTGCGACGCCGTAGGCCAGAATACCCTTCGTGGAGGCCTGCTTCAGAATGGAGATCAGGTTGCCGACGGAAAGGAAGTTGGGCTTGATCGCAACGATCACAACAAGGAGCAGAAGAAGGATGATATACAGTGCATATTTCAGCATCGTATCCTTCAGCTTCTGCGGGTTCATTTTCTTAGAATTCGTCATTTTCTCAACCTCTTTATACATATTGCGCAGCCAGACGCATAATGGTTTCCTGCTCGTTTTCAATGCCGCCGAAGTCCTTGCCGCGTTCGAGGATACCGGCCATATGGCCGTTGCTCATGACAAGGATGCGGTCGCAGATCCCGATCAGCTCCGGCATTTCGGAAGAGACCATCATAACAGCCTTGCCCTGCTTGGCAAGCTGCAGGATCAATTCGTAAATCTCGTACTTGGCGCCGACGTCGATGCCGCGCGTCGGCTCGTCGAGGAGCAGAACATCGGGCTTCGTCAGCAGCCAACGGCCAAGAATGACCTTCTGCTGGTTGCCGCCGGAGAGGTTTTTGATGAGCGTCTTCTGCGACGGCGTTTTGATGTGCATGGAGGAAATGGACCAGTCCGTATCGGCGGTCATTTTTTTATCGGAAAGCAGCGGGCCCTTTTTATAGGAACCGAGGTTTGAAATTACGGTGTTGAACAGAATGCTGGCATAGGGGAAGATGCCGGTCGCGCGGCGCTCCTCCGTCAGCATGGCGAAGCCGTTTTTGATGGACTGACGCGGCGTTTTGTTGGAAATGGGCTTGCCGTTCAGCTTGATCTCGCCGCTCTCGCGCGCCATGATGCCGAAGATCGTGCTCAAAAGCTCCGTTCTGCGCGAGCCGACCAGACCGGCCACGCCGAGCACCTCGCCCGCGCGAAGCTCGAACGAGACGTCCTGACAGGTGGGCATATACTTGCCGGTCAGGTGCGAGACCTCCATCAGCACGTCGCCGGGGACATTGTCCTTGGCGGGGAAGCGGTTGGTCATTTCGCGGTTGACCATGCGCTTGATGATATCGTCGGTCGAGAGGTTCTCCGTTTTGTCGGTGGAGATCCACTGGCCGTCACGCATGATGGTGACCTCGTCGGAGATGCGCTTGATCTCGTCCATCTTGTGGGAGATATAAATGATGCCGACGCCCTGATCGCACAGGCGGCGCATGATGCGGAACAGGTGCTCGACCTCCTCGCTGGTCAGCGAAGACGTCGGCTCGTCGAGCACAAGGATCTTTGCGTTATAGGAGACTGCCTTCGCGATCTCAAGCATCTGGCGCTGGGAAACGGCCATGGTGCCGATGATCGTCTTCGGGTCGACCTTAATTTCCAGATCGTCCAGAACAGCCTTGGTGTCGTTGTACATTTTCTTGTGGTCGACCAGTCCGACCTTCAGCGGGAACCGGCCCAGCCACATATTTTCCATGACGCTGCGGTAGAGCACCTGATTGAGCTCCTGATGCACCATGGCTACGCCGTGATCGAGGGCGTTGCGCGGGCTGGTGAAATTGATCTCCTTGCCGTTCATCCGGATGGAGCCCGCGTCCTTTTTATAGATACCGAACAGGCACTTCATGAGCGTCGATTTGCCGGCGCCGTTCTCGCCCATGAGGGCGTGGATGGAGCCGGGACGCAGCTGGAGCTTGGCATGGTCCAGCGCCTTGACGCCCGGGAACTGCTTTTCGATATCAAGCATTTCGAGCAGGTAGTTTTCTTCCAAGTGTATCACCAATTCCTTTTTGCATAATCAGGTGGCCCCGGAGGGCCACCTGATTCGATTACGATTCTCTTACTAAGATCAGCAGAATGGTCTGAACAGATTATTCCGCAGTGATCTTTGCGTACGGGATACGGATGGAGAAGCCGTCGTCAGCCATGGTGTAGTCGGTGCCGTCGAGCCAATCCTTGCCCAGAGCGCCGTTGATGGCCATGAGGATGTTGGCCTTGCCCATTGCGTCGCCGTCCTGCTTGACAGTACCGTAGAGCTTGCCGGCGTTGATGTACTCAACAGCCGTATCAGTGCAGTCAACGCCGATGACGATGATCTCGTCGCCGCCGTCGCCGAGGTTGTAGCCGACCTCGTTCAGAGCAGCGATGACGCCGATGGCCATGTCGTCGTTGTTGCAGAAGACGACCTCAATGTTCTCAACGCCGAGGGAAGCGATCTGCGCGGTCATCATTTCCTGTGCCTTGGCGGTATCCCAGTTGGCGACCTGGTTCTCGGTCATCATCTCGCAGGGAACGCCCTTCTCGATCGCGGTGGACAGGGAATACTCGGTACGGGCGATGGCTTCGGGGTTGTTGATCTCGCCTTCGAACTCAAGGGTAGCGACCTTGCCGTCGCCGTTCTTGTCGACGCGCTCGGGGTTGGCGGCATACAGGTCAGCGAGGATCTCGCCCTGCATGATGCCGGCCTCTTCGGGCTTGGTGCCGACGAAGATGGAGTTGGAACCGGTCACGATCGTGGAGTCAACAGGCTCCTTGTTGTAGAAGGAGATGGGGACATTGTACTGCTTGGCAAGGTCAACCAGATACTGGCCAGCGGAGGTGTCGCAGAGGTTGATGATGATGTGGTCCTTGCCTGCGGCGAACATAACGTCAGCCTGGTTGTTCTGGGTAGCCTGGTCGTCGTTGCCGTCCTGCATTTCGAGGTTGATGGTCAGGCCCTTCTCAGCGCCGATCTCCTTGGCGTACTTGTCCATGGCAACACGGACAGAGGAGCCGTAGGTGTCGGAATACTTCCAGACGAGAACGCCGATGTTGAGCTCGGTCTTGCCGTCGGCGGCAGCCTCGGTAGCGGTTTCCTGGACTGCGTCGGTCTTGTTGTCAGTCTCAGCGGGAGCCGGGGTGTCGGTGGTCTTGGCGGCGCAGGCGGCCATGGCCAGAACCATCATCACTGCAAGCAGCAAAGCGATGATCTTTTTCATTGTGAAATTCCTCCTAAAGTAATGTTGAAACGGAAAGTCCCGTTCGTGATTGTATTTTACCATGTGGGAAATGAAAGGACTAGTAAAAAACGTTTCCAAAGTAGAGAAAAACATCTTTAAAACCGTAAAAAAGGAAGTGCTATTTTTGTGCACATTGCCATATATCATTCTTTTTTTCAGATTGATACAATATAAATTAGAAGAAAACAGGGGAAAATTCGACTTGTCCCCGCATACGAATTTACTACTTTTCCGGAAGGAGCCGCCGATATGCTGGATCTGAAAAACGCCGGTCTGACGGAGCTGCTGCACGATTTTTACACGCTGACGGGGCTGAAGCTCTGCATCTTTGATACAGACTTTGAGGAATGCGCATCCACCCCCATCAAGCTCTATCCCCTCTGCGCAAGAATGCGGGAAAATCCGGAATTTGAGCGCCGCTGCCACAGCTGCGACACCGCCCATATGCAGACCTGCCGCCGCACGAGAAAGCCCGTGCAGTACCGATGTCACGCGGGGCTGACGGAATATCTCGCGCCGCTGTATTATGAAGGCGTGATCGTCGCGTTCATCTGCATCGGACAGGCCACGAACGGCCGGGACGCGGAGCTCAACACCATCGCGGCCTACGCCGCGCAGTTTGGCATCGACGAAGAGGAGTGCCGTTCGCTTTACAATATGCAGCTGCACTATTCCCCGGACGAGATCAAGGCCGCCTGCAACATTCTCGACGCCTGCATCAGCCACATTTACCACCAGCGGATGCTTGAGGTGCGCAATCTCGACACGGCGCAGCAGATTGAAAAATACATCAACGACAACATCGCCTGGGATCTGTCCATCGAGCACCTGTGCGCGCATTTTTCCGTCTCACGCGCCGAGCTCTATCAGATCTTCCACACGAGCTTCAATTCCTCCGTCGCCGACTATATCCGCAGCAAGCGTATCTCCATGGCCGAGCAGATGATCCGCTCCACCGCAATGCAGATCTCCGAGATCGCGTCCAACGTCGGCTTTTACGACTACAACTATTTCTCCAAGGTTTTCCACCGGAAATTCGGCTGTTCCCCGCGCGAATACCGAAAAAAACTGGAGAGCGGCAGCGAAGCGGCGGACAAAAAATAATTTTTTCGGATTTTGTACAAAAATCACTATTGCCTGTACGTTTTTTCTGTTATTCTAGGATAGAAGGAACAACGTACAGGCTTTCTGTCTGTATGTACGTCTGGACTGAAAGGAGCATCCAAATGAACGAACGCGCATATTACGGACACGAATCGCAGCTGTTCGGCGTGGAGGAATACCGGCTGACCGGCGGCAAGGGCGACGGAATGCGCCTTTTGCAGGTACGAAACGGCAAAGGGCTGGACTTCACCGTCTCCGCCGACCGCTGCGCAGATATTTCCCGCCTGCATTTCCGCGGCGAAAACTGCGGCTTCTTCTCGGCAAACGGCTACGTCGCCCCCGCTTACTATGATGATAAGGAAGCGGGCTGGCTCAAGAATTTCACGGCGGGCTTTCTGACCACCTGCGGTCTGCTGGCCGTCGGCTCACCCTGCACGGACGAGGGTGTGCGCCTGCCGCTGCACGGTGCAGTCGACAACATTCCCGCCGAGCGTCTGCTCTGGGACATGGACGATGAAAGGATCTGGGTCAAGGCCGTCATGCGCCACGCGCAGATCTTCGCCGAAAAGCTCATTCTGACGCGCACGATCACGTGCTCGAAGAAAACGAATGAGATCACCATCACCGACGAAATCGAAAACATCGGCGGCGAAGCCTCCCCGGTCATGATCCTGTACCACATGAACATGGGCTACCCCATGCTGTCTGAGGCGGCAGAGCTCTATATCCCGCCGCCGAGATCACGCCCCGCAACGCGCACGCCGCGGAGGATCTGGATACGTGGAATAAAGTCCTCACCCCGACGCCCGGCTTTGAGGAGCAGTGCTATTATCACGCTTTCAATGGCAAACCCGGCCTTGCCGCCATCTTCAATCATGACCGCGGCTACGGCCTTGCCATTTCGTTCGACTCGTCCAGCCTCAGCTGCTTTACGCAGTGGAAGATGATGGGCGTCAAGGACTATGTCATGGGCCTTGAACCCGGCAACTGCTACCCCGACGGCCGCGACGTGATGCGCGAAAAGGGCCTTTTGCAGATGCTTGCCCCCGGCGAGAAGAAGTCCTATGGCGTGCGGCTGACAATGCTCGAAAACGAGGCGCAGTTCGAAGCGCTCAAGCAGAAATAAATATTTAAGGAGAGAGATCCATATGAAAGCACAGCAAGCTGTCCGGCTGGCATGGCAGCACCATACCATCATCCCGGCGTTCAACATCCCCTATCTGCCGATGGCAAAGCCCGTCGCGCAGGCCATCATCGACGAGAAGACCGTCGCCATGCTGCAGGTCGCGCGGCTGGAATGGGAAAAGTTCGAGTCGCGGAGCCTTGAGGCTGTCGCGGAGGAATATTTCAAGTATTATGACCCGAAATACACCCTGCTGCACCTCGACCACGTGCCCGTCATCGACGAGGATCAGAAACGCGTGGACTATATGCCCATTCTCGAGCGTGCCGTCAAGGCAGGTTATCAGTCCGTCATGGTCGACGGCAGCCGCCTGAGCCTTGCGGAGAACATCGCTGTGACGAAGCAGGTCGCAGACTTTGCGCACGCAAATGACATCGCCTGCGAGGCCGAGCTCGGCTCCGTCATGGGCCACGAGGGCGCAGGCGCGAACATGGATTATGAAGAGATTTTCCGCACGAAGAAGGGCTTTACCGATCTCGGAGAGGCGAAGCAGTTTGCGGAAGAGACGAAGTGCGACTGGCTGAGCGTCGCCGTCGGCTCCATCCACGGTGCGATCGCCGAGGGCGTGCGCAACCAGAAAAAGCCCGAGGCCCGTCTGGACATCGAGCACATCGCCGACCTCAGCAAGGTCACGGGCATCCCGCTCGTGCTGCACGGCGGCTCCGGCATCAACAACCAGTGCATTCTCGACGGCATTGCAAACGGCATTGCGAAGATCAATGTCGGCACGGAGATCCGCCAGACCTACGAACGCACACTGGGCGAGACGAACGACGTGGAAAAGGCCCGCGCCGCCGTCTATACCCGCACGTGCGAGATCATCCGCTCGTTCCGCATCGAAGGAAACCAGGAAAAACTGTTCGGATAAATAACAGGAGGAATCAACCATGAAAAAGAAAATGACCTTTGCCCTTTGCTTCTGCAACCGCGGCTTCATGCCCGGCGAGCTGATTTACGGCGCACGCGACGACATGGTCAAGGCTGTCACCGACGCCGGCTATGACTACATCATGATGGACAAGGAGCTGACCCGCTACGGCGGCGTCGAAACGCGCGACGAGGGCCTGCTCTACGCCAAGTGGCTCAAGGAGCACGAGGGACAGTATGACGGCGTGATCTTCTCTATGCCCATTTTTGCCGACGAAAACGGCGCGATCACCGCGCTGCAGGACGCGGGCGTGCCCATTCTCATGCAGGCGTATCCCGATGAGATCGGCAAGATGGACTTTGCCCACCGCCGCGACGCCTACTGCGGCAAGTTCTCTGTCACCGACGTGTTCTGTCAGTACAACGTCCCGTTCACGGTGCTCAAGCCCCATGTCGTGCATCCGCTGAGCGCCAAGTTCCAGGAGAACCTGCGCGACTTTGCCGCCATCTGCCGCGTGGTCAACGGCATGAAGCGCTTCAACCTCGGCTGCATCGGCGCGCGCACCACCGCGTTCAAGACCGTCCGCTTTGACGAGGTCGCGATGCAGAAAAACGGCATTAACGTCGAGTCCTTTGACCTGTCTGAGGTCTTTGAAAAGGTTCGCGCCAAGGCGGACGACGACGCGGTCGTGCTGGCCAAACTCGAGCATCTGAAGAACTACACCGACTTCTCCAAGGTCCCGGCCTCCAACGCCCTGACGCTGGCGAAGGTCTCCGTCGTGCTCGACGAGTACATTGAAGAATACCACCTCGACGCACTGGCGCTGCGCTGCTGGAACGAGATGGAGACGTATCTGCGCATCTGCCCGTGCGTGCTGCTCTCCGAGCTGAACGACCGCGGCATCGTCGCATCCTGCGAGATTGATATGTGCTCCGCCATCTCCATGCGCGCCATGAGCCTTGCTTCCGAAGGCCCGGCTGCTGTTCTTGATTGGAACAACAACTATGGCGACGACGAGGACAAGATCATCCTCTTCCACTGCGGCCCGGTCGCCCAGAGCCTGATGGCCGGCAAGGGCACCGTCACCGAGCACAAGATGTTTGCCAAGAACGATCCGGGTTCCGGCTGGGGCTGCAACGAGGGCCGCATCAAGCCCATGCCCATCACCATCTCCAACTGCCAGACCAAGGACGGCAAGATCGTCATCTACGCGTCCGAGGCCAAGTTCACCGACGATCCCATCGAGGACGGCTACTTCGGCTGCGGCGGCGTGGCGGAGATCCCGCACCTGCAGGATAAGTGCATCACGCTCGCCAAGGGCGGCTTCAAGCACCACACCGCCATCTGTGAGGGCCATTATAAGGACATCCTCAAGGAAGCGTTCACAACCTATCTCGGCTACGAGTGGGTCGATATCGACCGCTAATTGCAAAAGGGGGCGCAGCGAAATGAAACTCGCTGCAGCCCCGCTTTTTTGTTTTTATTCTTCCGGCAGCTCCTTCCGGACGCGGGCAGCCTGACGGCGTCTGGCGTTCAGACAGCCGTAGAAGCCGGGCACGAGGAAGCAGTCGGCCAGCAGCCACGCAAGCGGGCTTGCCAGACAGGCCGCGTCAAAGCCGAACGCAGGCACGGCCCAAAGGCTCACCGCCGTGCGCGCAAGCATCTCCAGAAGGCCCGAGATCAGAGACAGGCGGCTGTAGCCCATGCCCTGAATGGACAGGCGCAGCACGTTGACGCCCAGCAGCAGCGGCGTTGCGTAGGCATAGGCGACGTTCAGCTGCTGCGTGTAGGACATGACGCTTGCCGCCTCGTCCGCGTTCATGAACAGAAACGACAGATACCGCGTGCCGAACTGCGCGATCAGGATGTACAGGACGCAGTACAGGATGCCGATGAACAGGCAGGCATACGTCCCCTGCCTGATGCGGTCATACTTGCCCGCGCCGAGATTCTGGCCCGTGAAGTTCGTGGCCGCCATGGCCAGCGCATCGAACGGGCAGGCCAGCAGCATATAAATCTTTCCCGCCACCGCGACGCCCGACACGCACACTGCGCCGAGGGAATTGACAGCACTCTGCAGCATGACGGAGCCGATGGCCGTGATGGAAAACTGCAGCCCGACCGGCACGCCCATGCCGAGCAGACGCATGGCCTCCGGCCGCCGGAGCTTCCAGTCGTCCTTTTCCATGCGCAGGATCGGGAAGTGCTTTTTGAGATACCCGACGCACAGCAGCCCCGAGCCGAACTGCGAGACGACCGTTGCGATCGCCGCGCCTGCCACGCCCAAGCCGAGCACGCACACCGTCAGCAGATCGAGGACAATATTGATGGCCGAGGCCGCAGCCAGGAACCACACCGGCGATTTGCTGTCGCCCAGCGCACGCAGGACGCACGCACCCATATTATAAAGGATCGTCGTGGGGATGCCGACGAAAATAATGAAGATATAGTTGAACGCGTAGTCCATCTGCTCCTCCGGCGTTCCCATGAGGCGCAGCAGCCCGCGCGTACCCGGAAGCGTCACGGCCAGCAGCACCGCCGACATAATAAGTCCCAGCCAGACGCAGCCCGCCACATAGCGGCGCAGCTGCCGGTACTCGCCCGCGCCGAACGCCTGCGCCAGCGGGATGGCCATGCCGGTACACAGACCGCCGCAAAAGCCGAGCACAAGGAAGTTGACCGACCCTGTCGCCCCGACGCCGCCCAGCGCCATTACGCCCAGCGCATGGCCGACGATCGCCGTATCGACCAGAGAATATACCTGCTGCAAAAGAAGCCCGAACAGCACCGGAACGGCAAACTGCCAGATTCGCGAAATCGGCTTTCCAACTGTCAGATCCTGTGTCATAGCTGCGCACCTCCTGTTTGTTGCGGATACCCGTTATATCATATTTTTTCAAATTGTCAATTCAATTTTGTGCGCATCCGACTAATTTATGTTATCATTTTTGTGCATAACGGTCATAAGCTGTGCTGTCGGGCAGCCGTGCGTTCCCGGCAAAGTTTTTTCATGCTTTCTTTACAATTCGTTCTCATATTTTTCAGCGTTATTTCAGATTCGTGCAGTATGCTGAAGGCACAAAAACAAAAGACCCACACGCACCGCAAGGATGCGCGGAAAGGAGATTTTCAATATGTCTGAAGTATTCAACAACAACGAATTTACATCGGAACCCAGCCAGCAGTCCTCCAATTCCTACCCGTACAGCTTCGAGCAGCCGTTCGACGCGCAGCAGCAGCCGTTTGCCGCACAGCCGCAGCCGTCCGCTCCGGTGCCCGAGCAGAAGAAAAAGAGCGGCAAGGCCGGGAAGATCGTCGCGCTGCTTCTGGCCTGCGCGCTTGTGGGCGGCGGCTCCGGCTTCGGCGCGGCAGCGCTGATGCAGAAAAACGCGGCAGCCCAGCCGCAGAGCACGACGCAGACCTCCTCCGATGCGTCCGTCATGCTCGAGGCCAAGCGGCAGGCCGCAGCCCTGCAGGTCGCATCCGTTGACACCGGCAAGGTACTCACGCCGAGCGAGGTCTACGCGCAGAACGTGAACTCCACCGTCGGCATCACGACCTCCATCACCACGAACTACTTCGGCTACCAGACCACATCTGCCGCAGCCGGCTCCGGCTTCATCCTGACACAGGATGGTTATATCCTGACAAACTATCATGTCGTCGAGGGTTCCAACTCCATCAAGGTCACGACCTATGACGGCACGGGCTATGACGCGACGCTCATCGGCTACGACAAGAGCAACGACATCGCCGTTCTGAAGATCGACGCGTCTGACCTGACCCCGGTGGTTCTGGGCGACTCCGATACACTGAACGTCGGCGATACCGTCGTCGCCATCGGCAACCCGCTCGGCGAGCTGACGTTCTCGCTCACGACCGGCGTTGTCAGCGCGCTTGACCGTCCCGTCACCCTCTCCACCGGCACGACCATGAACCTCATTCAGACCGACTGCGCCATCAACTCCGGCAACTCCGGCGGCGCGCTGTTCAACCTCTACGGCGAGGTCATCGGCATCACGAACGCAAAATATTCCTCTTCGGGCTCGTCCTCTGAGGCGTCCATCGACAACATCGGCTTCGCCATCCCCATCGATCAGGTCCGCTCGATCTTTGAGTCGATCATCACGAACGGCTATGTCGTAAAGCCCTACATCGGCGTGACCGTCTCCGACGTGTCTCCGAGAGCCAGAGCTACGGTCTGCCGCAGGGTGCGGCTGTCCGCTCCATCACGGAAAACGGCCCGGCTGCCGAGGCAGGACTGCAGGAGAACGACATCATCACCGCCGTGAACGGCGAAACGATCACCGGCAGCAATGATCTGGTCAAGCTCGTCAAGGCTTCCGCCGCAGGCGATACGCTGGAGCTGACTGTCTACCGTCAGGGCCAGACCACGACGCTCACCCTGACCGTCGGCGAACAGAAGACCGACGCGCTGCCCGCCCAGACCACCGACCAGAACCAGCAGTCCCAGCAGGGCTATTATGACGGCGGCCAGTCCGGCCAGTCCGATAATCAGTTCGGCGGCTCGGGGCCCCTCCGCGTTGGTGG